>Ga0310813_10001492_pt1 | contig 14070 bp, 14 predicted proteins | sample YN3metagenome_FD_203086 | JGI IMG/M metagenome (GOLD analysis project Ga0310813, IMG submission 203086) | Soil microbial communities from experimental microcosm in Duke University, North Carolina, United States - YN3 | ecosystem: Engineered > Artificial ecosystem > Soil microcosm > Unclassified...
CCCACCCGTTTACGGCTCGTTTGGTAACATATTGTTCCAGCTCTTCCTCGGTGTAAAATTTGCCTGCTAGGTGATTACAAAACTCTCTGGTGTCGCTAATCTTGGTTCCCTTGTAATAAAAATGATGCAATCCAAGATCCCTGGAAATAGCCTGAATGTAGGCACTATTAAACTGGGAAATAGTATCACTTGCTACCTGTTTTGTATATTTTTCGAGCTTGCCAATGCTTTCTTTGTCTCCCTGGATATAGGTTTTTAAGAAGCTGGTAACCTGCTTAGTGTCTGAGCCTGATTTTACTGAGTCCTTAAGGGCTTTTGTGATACCGCTTGAAAAATTTGCGCTTATGCCAGAACCTAATAAACTGTTGATCGCCTCCTTTTCGGTGTCTGCTAAAATAGCATTGTAAATACCTCCTTCCGTATTAATATCAGGAGAGTTGAAATACTCATAAATCAGTCCTGAGTTTCCAGAAAGAGACTCAATGTATTTTTGTACTGACTTTGAATAGGCCGATTTTTCGTTTAGCCATTTATTGAAAGTGAAACTATACTTGTCTATGGCCTTAAGATTGGCAACCGTAGGAGATAATACACCTCCTTTTTTGTCCAAAGTATTTATAAAGCTTTTTATCTCCTCAAATATTTGTTCCTCTGCTGTTTTGTAAGAACTTATAAAATCCTCTACAGTTTTTTCAGAATAATGCTCTATCCTTTGAAATTTTTTCTCAAAATCCTCATCCATTTGCAACCATTGGAATTATATTTCTTGCATTACTATCCATAACCTCTTTTATATAAACATTGAATACGGCTGTTTTTTCGGCATACGTTTTATTTAGGAACTTTTCATCCTCTGACATTGCCCTCTCGATAAATCCGTTGATATTTTCAGAAAGGATATAAGATTCAATACTTATAGATTGACTGGATAGGTCAGTCATTTTTTCATCCACGGTTTTATTTGGCAATGGATCCATCTGAAGTATAGTTTCTAGTTTCTTAATCTCCATAGCATCGTCACCAAGTTCTTTTTTAGCGTACTCTATGCTAAGTTTATTTACTATCATTGGATTGAATTTTGATTCAATTGCTGTTTTTAGCTTCTCACCTACCAATTCTGCGGTAACAAGATCAAATTTGACTGGTATCTTAATAGAAGGCATATTATATTCGACCTCTTCCTCTGTAGCTGTTGGGTATCTCCACTTTGCTATAAAGTAGTAAGAAGGATATAAAACATTTAAGATAAAGTGCCTATACACCTCGTGGAAAAATGTAGTAGCTTCCTCTCTGTCCTTTTCCTTCGAAATCCCGGATGTGGTTAACGGCACATCCATAATCCACTCCATGTTGATAGCCGCAAGCCCTTCTCTGATTTGGCTTTCGTATTCTTTTTTAAGGAAATCAATAGACCCAATATCTCTTTCTATGATCCCGGCAGGAGGCGTTGGAATTGCAATGGAATCATTGGGCCCGGTTTTAGAAGATGGGCGAATTAGTTTTTTGCCAAAAGGGGTTTTTACAGAAACGTTGCCGCTTCCTTGGCAGGCTCCACATGTATGGGTCTCTTTGATTTCTTTCCATACTACTGTTTGCTTTCCAGTTCCTGAACAAACTTTGCATGGGGTGTCCATAATCTCCCATTCAAATGGATGAAGGTGTAATACCATGTTCACCTGGTGATCTGAATACCTTCTTACGGCCTCATTCCAGTTGTTTACACAGTCTGAAATAAATGAATCCCATAAAATATTACCATCGCAGAATTCTTTTATAACCCCCCCAAGCTTAAATACTGGTAGATGTCCTGCATTGTGCTGGGTAAAGGAAATTTCATTTCCATTCTGATCTATGTTAATGGTAAACCTGTAGGAATCCTTTTCGCCTATTTGAACAACGTACCAGTATTGATTTTCATCAAAGAAGTGAAAAATCATGCCCTCCTCAACTTGTTCATCTTTTACTGTTACAATACTTTTTTTCTCATCCAACAGGACAGCAAACTCTCCGTCCTTAAAGTCAATTACCTGTTTAGAGGAAAAGTAGTTTGTGTAAGGCCTTAGATACTCTGTATCGCTGTCTGTTTGTTTTGGTAAAGGGTAAACAGCAATCACTCCGTCTGGATCGTTCAACATACTTGGAAGAGCAATCGAGAAGGCCCAATTTTCTACGCTATCAAAGTAAGGGTAGTTAACAGTTGTGTACTGTTGAAGTGTTTCATCTTTTGGAACAGCCCCTTTATTGTCTTTTTTCCATGTAATTCCCCAGTCTTCTGCCCTATGTCCCTTAGTGATAGTTTTGACAACTTTTGAATGCCATGTTTTGGTGACAGGAGTGTACACCTGTTGTCTGTAAGCCTTATACTCGTCAGCCTCATTAGGTCTTGCCACCTCTATTAATTCCTTTGGGTATTCACCGTCGGCATGAACGCAAATTCGCTCATGAATTTCGATTGATTCTCTATAGAACTTATGAGTGGGAGGATATTCTCTTAAATATCGTTTTACAAATTCTGTTGTTAACATTCTATGTTATTCTGATTAAATCCCTGCTCTAGTACGTTTATTTTACCATTGGCCAGGTCATTAAATTCATTATCCTCCCAATCAAAAGCGCCTTGCGCATAATATTTTATTCCGTCTATATAGAACTCACTGTGCTTTGAGGCTACCATTATAGCATCCCTTGTGTAATCGTCAAATTGATCTGTATGAAACTCTAGTTGCTTATCAATTATTACAGAGGTTGACCTGAAGTTCCCAGATTGATCTCTGTATGTTTTTTCTTTTGTTGGGTAAGATGGCGTTCTTAAGTAGGCCCCTATTCTTACTTGCTGAAAGAAGGTAGTATCCGCATCGTATATAAATCCAAATGAATTTTTTTGGTCACGATATTTTATAACAACAGAATTGCAGTTGTTATTATTTACTCTTATGATATTTGAAATCAAAATAGCTCTCATGATAGAGGAAATATTATATTGAAATAATAGTGCTCACCATTAAATGATGGGTATTGTGATGTGTTGGCGATTATTACAATGCCATCAGTTCCTATGATTCCGGTAATTCCCTGCTCCCTTGTACTTGACTCTTCTTTAAACACAACATCTAAAACTCTTCGTGACGGAATGTGTCCAGATGGAAGTGTGAAAACCCCTGCAAATCCCTGAGGAACAAGACCGCTATTTTTAATAATAATATTGCCAGCTATTTGAACTTGATTAAGCACCACTGATTTTCGATATCTTAGCTTGTCAATATCGGTAGGCTCAACCATAAAGTCAGTAGTGTTTAATCCATCAGAGAGGCTAACCAGCGTCCAGTCTGTCCATGCGTTTTCCCAAGAAGGATTTGTATCGGCCCCTTTTGCTACCAATATTTTATTTTCAGCACCTTCTTTTAGTCCGCTTACTATATTATTAACCTTATCTCTGTATGTTGAGTATAGGTCTGTGTTTAACCATGATAGTAAATTCATATAAAATCATTTCCTGTGCATCCGTCAATCCAATATCCGTATACACCTAAGTCTATTAAATCTTGTATTGTTGTGCCTGAATATTGCGAGCAATCCGTTCCGCCCAGATGTGCGGTTAATTGAGCAACTTCACAATCGCTTGCGCCTTCCCTTAAATAAAAAGTATAATCCTGGGCGCAAACATTTTCAAATGTTGGAGACTCCTGATATGTTATGCCATCAATTGAATAGCTAAAACTACCTAATGGGTCTCCAAATATGCCTATTGTAACAACTCCATCACATTCTCCTTCCGATGATTCTGGTGTAAACGCTGAAACGTATAATGTAAACCTAAGGTATAGCACTAATTGATAATCACAATCCTGTAAATCTTCTGGCATGGTAACAGACACATATATCTGACTATCTGCCTCTGTTACTATCCCTATGTCGTAATGAGTGACTATTCCACAGTTAACAAGTGCAACCTTTACTGATTCATAACTAAACCCTTGTGTTTGATCCCTGTCTACAATAAAGTTTATTACATCATCTGATTTGGCAGGCATATAATAAACTTCCTGGCTAGAACATTCTGATACAACCTCAGGTTCAAGACAATCCTCCTGATCAGGCAAACAATAATCAACATTGGTAAATCTTATGAACTGCTTTAGCATCTTCCTATTGTAAATGAACTGTCAAATGAACTATCATACTCTCCTCCGTAGCAGAAGCCCTCTATAAGCTTAACCTCGGCATAACCGCCTTCTATATTTGGCAGATATTTTATTTCTTTTACAAAACCAGCCGATGTTTCGCCACCACAACTAACTGATATTTGCTTATTTGAATCTATTTCAATTTCTTCAAAATCAGATAGCGACATAGGCACTTCAAATTCTAAATAATTTGGAATGTAAAGTGGCAACCTGTCCAACGGTCTGATTGATTCTGCTGTCATGTCTTGATCCTGGTATAAAGTACCGTTTGAAAGACTGCAATCGTCTATTTGAGTTTGATATTGCTGATAATTACCATCTCCTGATTGAAACTTTATGGAATACCCCATTTTTACAGCCGATGGATATATATATGCGAACCAAGCTTGTGCATTATTGGCAGGCGATATCCTTGCATTGTAAATTGTTTGTGGACTAAAATAATTTACTATTGAGGAAAAGTTTTCATCACGCTCAGAAACGGCCCCTTTTTCATAAGAGGTACTTACTGGCGGATATGTATAAAGAGAAGATGTTACCGTGTTAACATTTAGGCAAATCAAGAAATTGTCATCATCTGTTTCGAAATCAGATGTTGGGTTTTGGGAATACTGAACTCTCCTTGTTAATTCTATTGCGTAACCACTAGTTATGTATGAACACGGCTTGGATAATTTATTTTTAATGTTTTTTACAGGGATAGAGTATTGTCTTTTTGTATTAAACTCGTCAATAAAATTTAGGTTTCCTGTTCCTATTCTCCACTTATCATATCCGCATTCAAATTCATTATAAATTAAATCTACGGCTGGCCTTCTTGTTATTTCTGGAACATTTGTAAATGATTTTATGACTTCGGTTTGAAAGAAATATTTTTTAGGCTCTACCCTCACTCTTCTTTTGCCGTATTCGTCTTCTTCTATTCTCATTCCAAGACTCCATATAGAATTACATGCTTCAAATAGTTGATCAAATGATGCTGTTATAGGGAACTCTGTACCATCCTTTCTTTTCATCTGACGAATATTAAGGCCGTTTGTTAATAATACCCATCCGCCACAGCCATCAGACTCATAAGATGTTGGCGTAGAATTGTCACGACCAAAAAAATCAGACCTAAAACTATCAAGCTCCCCAGTTATAGATTCGCATACCCTGTTAAATGCTTCATATAAATAATATCCTTTTATTACTGAAGGTGGTTCGGTGCTTACCGACTGGATGGTAATGCTACTTCCAATCGCATCTATCCATGAACCGTTTACAAATCTTACAGCCGTGCTCGATCCTCTTCTTTGATAGCTCCCATCGATTTGGCATTTTAACAAAACATACACATCATCACCACTTATTACTGGTAATGATACGTTTGCTGTTACAGTTCTAAACCTTACTGTATCTGAGTTATATACAAAATTACTAAAATCAAATGTCTCATAATTTTTACCATAAAGATCTCCATAGTGAGCTTCTGTGCATCCGGCTGCGGCACCTTGATCAGTTATTGGTATCTCTGTAACGTTTGCCCCTACCCTTATATAAAGCGAATAGGCAAAATTCGGGGTTCCGTAAAATGCATTTATACCCATATTGGCAGAGTCTGGGCATCCGCACTTTTTAGCTGTTATGCCAAGTATGTTTGATGAGATATCAATTGCTCTTATATATGAGGCTACATTCAAACTAACGTTAATATTCAGAGTTCCGTTTGCAGTGCAATTAAAAAACGGGTTTGGATTAGCATCAACCCCAAATGGTATTCCAGTTAATGAGCCTAGGGATTCGTCTGACGCTACAATTTCAGAGAAGTCATACTGAGTATAAAAATCTTTGCTTGTATTTACGCACCCAGATCCACTGCCTATTGATAAGTCCTCTGTGAACAAAGCCTCATAAGGAGGCGCATCATAATCTGGCTGTGATCCTGTCACTGATAGTTTATATGTGGAAGAATTATAGACTTCTGAATCTAATTCAATTTGATTGATTAATGATATCTCTTTTGAGTGGGCAACAATTGATTTTTTTTCTATATCGCTTAATTCAAAGCCATCTATACCTACTGGGCTATCTAGGTTTACTGGTGTTGTTAATCTGTTCTTAAATACCCTGTCAAATCCCGAACTTTCTGCTTTTATGGATACCGTATTTTCCAGCCTAACATAGGTTGACAACATTACCTCGTTTATAATTGACTTCTCTAAAATACCATTACAATAAGCCTCTATAGTAAGAGATAGTCTACCTTCAAATCCATAATTTTCATAGGCCTGTTTTAGCAAATCATACCCTGCACCATCAAACTCTAAAGTGTCGGAGTATAAATTTTCTAGTCCTATGTAATTATCGCTTCTCTGAAGAGAAAAAGAAACTTTATCCCACCCAATAGGCTCATTAACCTCCATTTCTATGGCGGTTTCATCTAATAAATCCTTAAGGTAAAATTTCCAGGTAAGCATTATGTACGGAAATAATTATTTATAAACTCTGTTTCTGAATTACCTTGCTCTATGAAAGTCCTTATGCCCCTCTTATCAATGCTGATCTTTGGAACTGCTATTCTCTCTATTTTTTTTCCGAGCCCCTTCACCTCTTTTAAAAGCTCTTGACTTTGCGCTCCTCCACTTTCGCCAGATATCATTTTTTTACTAATTCCTACATAGTCGATTTGCCCCTTGTATATATCGGCTAGTATAGGCAGTTCAGAGTTTGGAATTCCTTTTAATTTCTTGTTGATCTCTGTTGGGACAATCCTTTCTCCCTCATTTGCCAGTATAGGTATGGTATCTATGCCCGAAGGATTTGATCCTCTATCTAAATATTCAGTTCCTTTGAAGAATTTAGGAACAGGTCGTGACTCAATAGCCGCAATTTGCACAGCTCCCGCAGCGGCCACCAATGCCCCTGTAGCTATTCCAGCAACACCACCCTGGGCTAACGCTTTTGCTATACCAGTAGCTATGTCTATTGCAGCATTAAATAACGCTTGTTCCTTATCTTGTTTTGCTTGTTTTTGTTTTATTTCCTTTTCTTTTTTTGCAAACTTCTCGTTTATTTGGTCTTTTTTCTTCTCGTTATCTCCTACCAAGGATAGTTCTTCCGCCTTTTGTGCTTGTAAATCAATTAACGATTGTTCGTTCCTATTAGAGCTTATTTCAAATAAGGAATTTACAATGCTCACCCCTGCTTCGTATGAGGCTTTGGCTATTTGCATCATAATTGCCTCTCTCTCTTTTGCCTTTTTTATTTTTTTGTCTTCTGCATCAACGAAGGCTGCAAAGTCCATGTCCCTAAGATCTTGTTCATTCTTAGCCAAGTCTTTTTCTATTGCCAATCGCTGCTCAGCTGTGATATTTTCAACATTCAGCTTTTCTTTATCAATGGTAATTTGATCCTCTATGCCTTGTTTTGCATACCGATACTTTAATTGCTGCTCCTGATCCTGATATTCTTTGTATTTAATTTTGCGGCTTGTAAATAAACTTCTTAAGCTGTTTATTTCTTTGTCTTGCGCAACCGCTGTTTCGACTTGCCTTTTAGTTAGAGTTCCATTAAGAACCTTAATGTCATCCTCTGCTTTTTCCTTAAGAAACTTCTCTCTTTCCTCTGCCCTTTTAGCCTCTTCAGATGCAAGGAAATTGGTGTAGTCTTTTTCAATTTCTCTCAAATGAAGGTCTGCCTCCTGGTAAGTTAAATCTCGTTTACCAAGAAAATTTCTAATTATTTCTAATCGTTTGCTTTGAAAAGACTCCTGGATCTGCAAGTCATTACCATCTGTTCCTCCTGCCAGTTTATTTTCTCTCCTTGCTAGTTCTTCTTCTCGTTTGAGAGCATCTAATGCGTCTTTAAATCGTTTGTCTCTTTGTTTTTTAGTTTCTTCGGTTATTTGTTCCTCTTTTTTCTTGTTATTGTCAACCTGTTTTTTATCTGACTCTTCCTGAACCTTTTCTCTTTGTCCGTCCGTGAAAGTAATTATCTCAATGAATTTATTTGCATCAGCCTTTAGTTTGTTTAAGCTGAAAAGGCTTAGCTCGCCAGTTGCAGCATCCTTTAAAAACTTTATTCCATCTATAAGAGTTGTTATTCCAAGGATTGTAAGTTTTATTGGAAGCAATGCTAATTTTGCCCCTTTTTCAAGGGCTTCAAAAAATAACTTTATGCCGTCTGTTGTCCCTTCGGTACCTACAAGTGAGTTGTATAGGCTTAAAAAACTCTCTGCCAATCCTATTACAATGTCGTAAGAGGCTCTAAAGGTATTGACTAATGGGGTAAATACTGATTCATTACCCTGAACGGCTTTTGTGGCTTCTGTTAGTGTTGAATTAAGCAACGAAATGCCACCAGAAACACCCTCATTTGAATTAGTACCAATAGCAAGAAGGAAAGAGTCGTATGCATCACCAAGATTTGAAATTTGCCCCCCTAAGGTTTTGCTGATTGCTGCGGTTGAACCGCTAACCCCTTCCAGATCTCCAAGGCCAATGAGATATTTTTGAACCTCGGCTGCTGTTTTGTTTACTTCTGTGGAAACACCCTTAAATGTGAATCTAATTTTATCACCTTCCTGGGAAGCTTTTATTCCGAACTCTTTTAATCTTTCAAACTGGAATGTATTTGCGTCTAAAATCGCTTCTACTAACTGATCGAACGACTTACCAGTAGAGTTGGCAACATCGGCCAGGTTTTCGAGTTCGTCTTTAGTTGGTATAAATCCAGCATTAGCAAGTTTTACAAATCCATTAGTTAGCTCCAAGACCGAAAAGTTAGTGGTAGCAGCAAAATCTTTGATTAACGATAATGCGGATTGAGCAGCACTTGAAGATCCAAGGGTATTAGTGAGAACAGCTTCCAGCTTTTGAAACTGAGCTGTAATTTCAATTGATTGTTTTAAGAAACTTGTAATTGCCCCTACGCTGAATGCGGCCACCAATGATGCCCCAACAGAGTTAAACGCTGTGCTTAATCCAGATGCGCTTTTTTGTGTTTCTGAGGTAAGATTTCTTATCTGCGACCTTGTGGATTCGATCTGCTTATTATAAGTAGCAATAGCCTTTGGGTCGGTCGACTTCAGGCGGGATTGCAATAATAGCTTTTCTTCTTTTTGGAGCTTCTCTAGTATCCCCTCCTGCTTCTTGGCCTCCTCGTTGAATTTATTAAAGGCCTTTACCGCTTCTACTTCTTGATCTGTTAGATGTTTTAAATCAGTAGTTGCCTCTTTAAGATTTGATTCGGAGGTTATCCTTATTCGTATATTCTGTACCTGATCGGACATGGCGGCATACTATTAGTCTGGGAACTAAATACCGCCTGCAAAGGCCAAGGATATGTAAAAATACTTTTCATTTTTTCTCAGGCTTGTGTTTCATAACCGCCCTTACAAATTCATTATAATCTCTAATTGTAAACTTTTTTAGAGAAGCGAGATCAACTCCTCCAACTCCGTAACTCGTGATTCTAGCATTAAAGTCGTTTCTGGATTTTTGCTCTCTTTTGATAAATTCCGCAAATGAAACTTTAACTGCCGGATCTCTTCTAGATACTGTCCCTTTTCGTAAGTCTTGATATTCGCTATCAAGGTATCTGGCAATGGCATATAATCTTTCAATGGCGTTTGGCAAAAAAAAACCAACAATTCAGCGTCTCTTTTCCAGCGTTTAATTTTCTGATCTGCATATACATAATCATAGGTGTAAGGATTCTCCGACTTGTCAAAGAACCAAACAGACGCTAAGTTGTAAAGAAGCTCAACATTGCATATATAATTCATTCTGTCTTCAAGGTGCTTTGCAGCAATTGAAGCATTAACAAGATCCCCTTTATTTAGGTAATCCTTGTTTACTTTTAGATAAGTTTTGAGGTACTTATTATCCACTCGCTGCTCTATCTCGGCCATACGATCAGTAAAGGCCATGTAGCGTTCGTAATAAGAATTATAACCTGTTGTTAGATGGTAATACTCGGTTCCGTCCGAACCCTTGAAGGCAAATTCTACCTGGTGTTCTGGCTTAACAACCCATTCAGGTTTTTTACCGAAGATATTTGTTAGAATATTACCCAAAACGCAATTTATTTATGAGTTCAATGAATACATAATTAACCCCCATTCCTAGTAATAATCCTAAAAAAGCGGGTATTTCATACGTAAAAGTGGTTATGTACACTATAAATAATACAATAAAAACCCACGTCCCAAAACAGTAGATACACCCGCCCATTGGCTCATACCATGCGGTAAAACCAGTATGCCTTACCCTATATTTTAGCATAGTTATAAAATATAGATACGGCCTAAGTATCATATCTTTTTCAAAGCATTTTGAAATAAAATGAGACAAACAGGCGGCACAGAAAGCAAAAAGGATCAGGTTAAGAATCACTTCTTAGTTTTGGGCTTTTTTTTACAGCTACACATATTCTGTTGTAGTGTTAAATACGTCAATAGTGTAATTTGCCTGCTTCGGGGTCACGGAAGCACAAGAGAAGATTAAACCATCATACTCTACCCCGCTAATTGAGAATTTTATTAGCTCGTTACCTCGATAAACTTCAAGGATAAAATTACCAGAGTATGGATTTATTAATTGATCGGGAAATTGTGTGAGACCTATAACCAAAAGGCCGTTTGATTCGGTTACTCCTTCTGTTAAATAAAGATTTTTGAATTTGTCGGTAAGGAAAAGATTTACATCTTCATCAGAAACAGGAGTAATAACCCCAAGTTCTTCTAAACAATCAGGAACTTTATCACACACCTCAAAATACTCTCTACAACATCCCATCAAACCAAAGATACGAATTTTAAATTTTAATTTCCAATATTTAACTGAACAAGTTCTATCTTATCGTTATGGTGAGCGTTAAAATGGTACCGGAGCGGATCCAGCCAGTGGGTGCGATCTGGATGCTTGGTTTTATAGGTATCCAACTTGCCCCTTTCGTCTATTTCTACAGACTGAAGGTCATTATTTAACTCTATACACTCTTCCGAGATATTCACATTCATAAATTTGAATATAAGGTTTGTTAATAGTCGGCTGTTAAGGTGTGAGGGGTTGGCGGCTGGCACCATGAACTGTTCCCATGATAGATTCATGCACTGACGAATGATATCGTAGGCTGTTTCGTTGCCCCTGGTCAAGGCACTTTGGTTTTTACCTGAAGCATCCCCGTTTATTATATAGAAATGCCCCTTAAAGTCGTTTTGCAGGAGATCGCAGAGCATTGGTAAGTCGTACCCAAGTATGTGATATTCCTTAAGAACATTAATTGTGCTGTCGTTAGGACATTGGATAGCCAGACAGGTGTTTTGTACGTTAAAGTCCCATGCAAAGTAAAGATCCAGTCTGCTGTCGTATAGATCATTGAACTTTTTGCCGAAGTGAATCTCCGAATTGTACTCTCTGGCAAACATTTTATCTGGATCCTCAGTGCCCCACTCGCCCAAGGCCCATACCTTGTACCTCATCTCTCCGTCCTTGCCACGTGATTTTATTTTAAGGAGCTTATTATGCAATCCTTCTCGATCGATAAGGTAATTGTCCCAAAAGGTAGATTTGATCAGGGCGCAGTTCTCGGATTTGCTTATTTTTAGGTGTTCGTCATATAGCCAATGGCTTCTTTTCTCAGGATTCCAGTCCAATATCATCGAGATATCGCAATTCTGATCACCTCTTATGGTCGTATCCAGGTAATCGTAATCATCTTCAGTGAATTGGTTAGCCTCGTTCAGCCATGCGATATTAGCTCCCTCAATGGATTTGGCGTATTCTGGCTTGTCCATTCCAAGCCCTCGGAACCAGTTTCCGGTATGCTTATTTATGATCTGAAAGTGATCTTTAAGGATTATGAAGTCATCAGGGAAATAATTGATGACAATATCCTTCAGAAGCTTAAATGTACTACCCTCTATCTGGTTGTATTGCTTCCTTGCGTGAACTACATTAAACTTTTTATCCTGGAAAGAATGATAGATTAGCTTACGGGCTATCTGATGGGTTTTGCCGCTTTGCCGGGTTCCGTAGTGAGCCTCGGTGCGGTAAATCTTGTCTATGTGGGGCCAGTACCATTTTAGCCACCAATTACGATTGAATTCTATTTCCCTCATCCGGTGGATCAATGCCTGTTATAAAGGTTTTGATTTCCGGCTTCTTCTGAGAGTTGTCTTTCTCGAAAATTCCCAAGTGCTTACCAAGGTGTTCTAATGCCCTGGTCTTATCGTATAATTTTACTTTTTTGGTTTCGCCCTGCTTGACTTTAGCATCTACCTTGGCGTCATGCCCAAATATCTCATCAGTTTCGATGCTGGATACAAAATGAGCCTCCTCTCCCATTTCATGGGGAAGTTTTAAAAATCCATCCTCTTTATAAAGACTTCTTACATCGGAAAATGCGATCTTTGCCAGTTCAATTATCACCCTATCGGCCGTTATTCCAGTGCGCCTTGCCCTATCGTCTTCTAGTTCTTGAATGTAATTTTTGATTTCAGGTTTTTTAAGTAACTCATTAGCAATAGAATGGGCTGAATCTTGGCTATACCCAGACCGTTCAGCTGCTTTAGTGCCGTTTAAATCAATAATATATTCCTGGCAAAACCTTTTTTGTTTGTGGTTTAAACCCTGTTTATTGTACGTTCTCTGCCCCTCTTCCTTTTTCATGTTATTATTTTCGGCTGGACGCCTCTTTGATTAACTGCCTTACCTCTGGGCTTATCATATTTTCAAAGGAAAAATCCGCATTAATATGCACTCTGCGCCTAATAGCGATTCTGCCAGATTCTCTTGTGATTATATCTTCCTCAACCCAAACTATAGGCCTTGTTATGTCTTTTTCCTCTATCATTTTATCGGCATTGCATGAAACACTATACAATTATTCACAATCTTAATCTCCATACTACCCCAAGGCTTATAGGTATACCCGAAATTATGTATACCCTCTTTAGTGAAGTAGTTTATAAAAGTATGCTTTCTGTAGCATCTTACGTGAGTCGGGTCTGCGTGGGTTAAATCTGGATCATTTCCGGCCTCTGGTGTTTCGATGTAAATTGTACCTCCTGGTTCTAAAACTCTCCAAGCCTCATCCATGAAAGAAATGAGGTCTTTTAAATGTTCAACCAGGTGAACCGCTGAAACATGCACAAAGCTATTATCCGGAAAAGGCCAAGGTGTTACATTGAGGTCATGAAGTACGTCTACCCCTTCAAAAGGCCTAAGGTCAACGAATACGTCTCCTTCTTCTTTCTTCCAATGTTTACCGCAGCCCAGTATTAGCCTTTGCATATAATATATGGTTTTATAAAATATCTACTGCTCAATAAATATTTTACGATTTCGACAGGGGTTCCGTAGGATAAATGCTCTTTTGTAAATTGGTAAATGTCTCCCATATCCTTGGATACTGACTTGTAATCATAATTCATGATCATTTCAGCAAGCTCCTTTCCCTGCTTTTCGCTCCCTGTTAATATAGTTAGATCCCTGTTTATGTCTGTTACTTGCATATAATTTCGTTTACCTGGCTCATCCAGTAGCCCCATGAATACTTTTCGATGTGTTCATAACATTTTTGCGCTCTTCTTTCCCTTTGATCTTTTAATCCATTATGAAGAAGAACTTGTGCGGCCCCTAGCAAGGCGCGTTTATCGTATCCAACTTTAATACTATTCTCATGGTCAAGGTCATCGTCTCCTTTTTCAATTGCACGAGCTGTTACCGTTCCTTTGGTCATTGCTTCTATCGGGGCGCAACTTCTGGCATCGTATTTAGAGGCTTTTATCAGGATCGTTGCTGATTCATAAAGGGTATTCAATAGTCTTATATCCGGCTTACAGAAGTACTCGTGAGGGATTTTCTTATTTGTTTTGAGGGGAAATTGTGAATAAGCCCAA
>Ga0310813_10001495_pt1 | contig 14044 bp, 13 predicted proteins | sample YN3metagenome_FD_203086 | JGI IMG/M metagenome (GOLD analysis project Ga0310813, IMG submission 203086) | Soil microbial communities from experimental microcosm in Duke University, North Carolina, United States - YN3 | ecosystem: Engineered > Artificial ecosystem > Soil microcosm > Unclassified...
GGGAGTTTTGCCGATTCCACCAGGCCCGCCGGAAGCTTGATTCCGCAGATCATTCCCGTTTGCTTGTACTCATTCCATCCCGAACCGGAAAGGTATCCCCGCACGACACATTCGACGGGCAACGGTGTTGTTTTCCTCACAACAATACTTCTTCCCCGAAGCTGATCCGCATATGGTTTGCAGCTTTCCGGAAAGTCTTCAACATTTGTGAAGACGAGATGATTGGGAAGAATGTCCGTCATCTTACCGAACCAGTAATTTGAAATTTGTGTGAGGACTTCGCCCTTGTAAGGAATCGGCTGAGGCATGACGACATCGAACGCGGAGAGGCGGTCTGTTGCCACAATCAAAAGATGTTCGCCGAGGTCATAGATATCGCGGACTTTCCCTCGTTTCAGAAATCGGAGAGTTGGAAAACTCGTTTCGAACATAGGAGCGCGGGACGGGATTCCAGAGTGGGAGCCGGCCATTCTACTCCTCCTTTTTTTCCAAAGGATTTTTCGGAGTATCCTTCGGGGCAGGAGGAATTTTCACCGGCTCGACCGAGGTGTGATCGTGAATCACCTTCCATCCGTCCGGAAACTTTCTTACGATAAGCGTGAAGACTCCCCCGGGATGATCCTTTGCCCGCGTCAGCTCCCAATGTCCGAGCACCCAGGCGGACGAGGGTGAAAGATGCGTTACTTCCAGCTGCGAAAACCGCAGGTTCCCCATCATCGCTTTCGTGCTGTAGGCGTTCTTGTACTTATCGAGCGTTGCCTGCCATCCGCGCTGGATCTTTCCGCTGCTTGTAAAAAGCAGGCTGTCGGATTTCCAGTATCCCTGCATGTACCCTTCGATGTCTCCGCGGTTCCAAGCGTCGACCTGCCGGTTTAGCACAGAAAGTATGTCGTGCGTTGCGGCCGAGTCTTTATCCTGTGCCGTAGCAACAGGGGCGTGGAAGAGAAAAAGCGAGAGCAGGAAACCCGGGAGAAGGAGGCGAGAGTGCATGCCGGTGTCACCGGATCAGAACGAACTTGCCTATTTGCTTGCCAAGATCGGATTCTACGGAAAAAATATAGACGCCGCTGGCGAGTGCGCGGTGGCCATCACTCAGAAGATCCCATTCGACTTCCCCTTTGACCGGATCGTCATGTTCAATCGTCGAAACGATATCGCCGGCAAGAGTGAAGATGCGGATGGTACATTTCTTCGGGAGATGGATAAACTTCAGTTTTCTGTTGTTTTCAGTCCAGTCGCGGGAGCGCCCTTCCCATCCTCCGCTCTCCAGGGTGTAATCGACGTCTGAACGGTACGGATTCGGGACGACAAGAACTTCGTCCGGCCTCGATGCCACGGAGAAGGAAAGGTCGACTGCCTGGTAGTTCGATTCGAACGGCGATTCCGTCTCGCCGGTATACAGCGTATCGTACACGACCACGCCGGGAGAAGGGATCGATGTAATAATCGCGCGGTCGCGAATACCGAACGAGGTCACGCTGTACCAGTAGCGTTTTCCGCGCACGAGGTTTGAGTCGACGTAGGTCGTATCAAGCCCGGTATTAAATGAAAATTCGTCGTCAAGATCGAACTGTTTCAGGAGCGTAAAGCTGTTCGTCGCGCCGGAAGGATCCTCACTGCGGTACAACCGGTATCCCTCAAAGGTGCGTCCGCCGCGAGTATGCCCCGACGGAGGATTGATGCGCCGCCAGTGATCCGGCGGAAATGATTCGGCAACTTTGTTTGAATCGTCCCACACACCCATCGGATCGGCGCTTGGCCGTCCGTTTTGACAAATAGCGTTTCTCCCCCACCTCAATGTCACCTTCTTGTAGCCTGGTGTCGCCTCCAGGCACGGGGAAATCGGCTGCGCCGGCTGCCGATAGCCCGCGGTATACGCCTTGATCGCCGTCTTCACGTTGTCGGTCAGGGGATTTACTCCGGCGTCGATCCCGTTTCCGGAAACAAGCGCCGTGGAAAGCCTGACGGTATCACCCGGCGCGAGATCAGCGAAGGGTCCGCAGAACATGAATACGCGCATGTCCTGGAGCGTCGCGGGGGATTGATTGGGTAGAATACAATTTCCGCCGAAGGCCGAGCAATCCATCCATCCATATTCCAGCGAATCTCCCGTGATCGGGCTTCCCGCAGGATACCATTGATACGTAAACTGAAGAGAATCGAGCGGACGGGACGATCCCAGGAATGCGATGCCCATCGGTGTCGCTCCGCGGGCGACAGGATTGTGAACGTACGCAGTATGGAGTTCGGGTATGTACCCCGAGTAATTGCTTGTGGCATATGTGCCGTCGCTGACAGGACCAACGTCCGGATCGGCTGTCCATCCAAGATAGACGTCGTGGATCGTATATTTTCCCACGTTGATAAAATAGTAATCGATGGGAAGGATCGCCTCGAACGTTTTTCCCTGCCATGCATAGGATCGTGCCCAGATCTTCACTCCAAGAGGCAACAGAGAACCGATCGCCGGAACCTTAAATGTATCGGTCGTCGCAAAATAGACGTCGTGATCCGAGACCGCGCCGTAATCTTCATCGACGTGCGGCTCACCATGATCGGGCAGGCCATTTTTCTCGGTGTACTTGTCCTTGTCGTTTTTTCTCGGGGTTGATCCGTCGGGATTCTGATGGCAAAGATCCTGCCCCAGTGGAAAGTAATTATCGAACGCAGGGTCCGGGTTGGTGACCGGGTCATATGCGCCCCTGCAACCGACTTCGAGGCTGTCGGGCAGACCGTCGGCGCCGATGTCATCGGTCAGCGCGTTCCAGTCGCCGTCGTTATCAAGCCCGTCGAGCTCGTCTTCGTCGATCTTGCCGTCGTTGTCGTCATCCACTCCACGCACGCTCATGCCCCGTTTGTAGTAGCCCGGGCGGTTCGGATCATAGAGCGTGTCGGAAGCGACGGCGATCCAAAGACGATCCCGCGCGGAATCGGTGATCTCCGGCTTGAATTCCTGTGTCCCTTCCCAGTACGCGGCGGAGACTCTTCGCTGGCCGTTCCAGATACCGCCGATGCACGGCCCGCCGCCAAAGAGATGTTCCGTTCGCGAACCCGCGGGATAATCCCAGCCGATCGCGTTCACGTCGCTGATCGCCTGGTTTCCGAGGATCGCCTCGTTGCTCATGATGACCGACATTCCGAACCCCTGCCGGATGGATTTTGTCCACGCCGTCGGCACCGCAGCTTTCCGGTAACCCCCTTTTTTCGAAAAATCGAATTTGGGATCATCACCGGAGAAAAGCGAGGCGTGCGAGAGAAGGAGAGCGAGGAGGACCGGCGCTAACTTTTTCATGATGCCGTTACGCAAGCTTTCTCCTCACCGGAAGAAGGTGAAGATGGTGAAAAAAAATACATGAATATGAACAGAAAATAGGGGGAATTGGCTTCAGGATAAATCTAATATCGAATTCATTTACCTGAGAATCAAGTCATTTTCAGAGCCTACTTTTTGAAAGAGTTCTTATAAATCTTACCGTCCTTCATAACGAAGACCGTATGTTCCAGCGCGGAAATATCTTTCAGCGGATCTCCTTCAACCGCAATAAGATCGGCGAACGCCCCCGGCCCAATCTCGCCGAGCTTTCCTTTCATTCCAAGGAGTTCAGCCGCCACCGAGGTTGCGGCTTTGATCGTCTGCGCCGGAGTCATGCCGGCATCGACCATCCGGCGCAGTTCCACGGCCTGATTGATATCCCACGCGAACCCTCCGACGTCGGTCCCGAGCGCGATCCTGACGCCCATCGTCACGCCCTTGGCAAATGCCTTCCGCTGGTGGTCGATCATTTGTTTGTAAATCGGCCTTCCTTCTGCGGCGCGCCCTTCGGCGACATATTCGGTAACAAAGAGCGTCGGGCACCAGTACGCGCCGTTCTCTTTTGCGAGCGCGAGCATCGCGTCATCGAAGCCGTCTCCGTGCTCGATCGTGTTGACGCCGGCCCGCAGTGAATTTTCGATGCCTTCGCGGCCGACCGCGTGCGCCGCGACGTTGCGGTGAAGCCGGTGCGCTTCGTCGCAGATTGTCTTCAGCTCTTCGAACGTGAACGTCGGGATGCTGTGAATGTTTCCGTCATCGCCGATAAAGTAGCTCCTGTCGGCATACACCTTGATCCAGTCTGCCCCGTATTCGATCTCTTCGCGAACCGCCTTGCGGCACTCATCGGGGCCGTCGACAACCTGGACGCCTTTCGGCATGCGCAATTCCCATGAATAGCCAAGCAGCGGATAGGCCCCCGTGACATCCAGGGCGCGCGTGGAGACGAACATCCTCGGCCCCTCGATGATTCCGTTATTGATCGCCTTCTTGATGTCGACGTCTGCGTACATCGCACCTTCAGTCTCAACGTCGCGGATCGTTGTGAAGCCGTTGCGAAGGGCTGCCTGCGCCGCTACTGCACCGCGGATCGTCCGGTACGGTATCGATTCTTTGAGAAGCTGATTGTCGTAGTCTTCGCTGGTGATATCGCCCTGCAAGAGGACGTGCGTATGGCAGTCGATGAGTCCCGGCAGGACAGTCATCCTGCCAAGGTCGATCTCTTCGGCTCCGGACGGAACCGAAGTGCCGACGGAAGTAATCATGTTGTTGTCGATGACGATAACGACATTCTTTTTTACCTCGTCGGTTCTTCCGTCGACAAGTTTGCCGCATTTCACAGCAATGGTCTTGTGCGCCTGCGTCTGGGCGACCGCCAGTTGGCCGCAGAGAAGCATCGCAAGAGCTATCACGCATGTTTTTAATTTTTTCATAGAGGAATCTCCGGAACGGGTGGTCGATGGATTACGGGATGAAATATAATCAAAAAGTTCTCTTCTTTTTCAGGGCGCGTTCCAGCAGGAGGATATAGTCGCTTCGGGGTATTTCGACGGCGCCGAAGTGGCTGAGATGCGGCGTGATGAACTGCGTGTCGAGAAGCTCAAATCCCCTCTCGAGAAGATGCTCCACCAAATAGACGAGCGCAACTTTCGAAGCGTCTTTTTTCCGGCTGAACATCGACTCGCCAAAGAATGCCCCGGCCAGCGCCACTCCGTACAACCCGCCCGCAAGCGTGCCGTTCGACCATGTTTCGACGCTGTGCGCGGCTCCCAGCGTATGCAGCCCGACGTAACTTTGAATGATGCTTTCCGAGATCCAGGTTTCATCCCGCTCCGCGCAGGAGCGCATGACTTCCTCGAACGAAGTATCGATGCGAATTTCAAACGTCTGTTTTTTTATGACCTGCCGCAGGCTGCGGGAGACATTGAACGAATCGAGGGGAAGTATGGCGCGGGGATCGGGTGAGTACCAGTGGATGGCGCCGTCCTCGCTGTCCGCCATCGGAAAGTATCCCGCGGCGTACGCGGCCAGGAGAAGGTCGGCCTCAATGATGTTTTCTCTATTGTTCTTCGGAGGGTTCAGGCGGGCGTTCCATTAAACTAATCTCCGAGACATGTGCCGACGGCTCTCGCCGCGGTGAGCAGCTGCGAGTCGGGCGGGACGAGGCGCTGCCTGCTGACGGCATCCTTCAGTGACACGGTGAGGACCTGGTCACCGCGCAGGCTTACCATTCTCCCAAATTCTCCTTTGCTCGCGGACTCAAGCGCCATCGATCCGAATTTCGTCGCGAGGATTCTGTCGAAGGCCGTGGGGCTTCCGCCGCGCTGCACATGCCCGAGGACGGTCACCCGCGTTTCGGCGCCCGTTGCTTCATGAATGCGCTGCGCGACGAGCGCGCCTATCCCGCCCAATCGTACAGGGTCGGTTCGTTTGACATCCCGTTCGCGGATCACGATTTCGCCGTCTTCAGGTTTGGCCCCTTCCGCGACGCAGACAATGCTGAACCTTGCCCCTTTTGACCGCTCACGGATGCAGTTATAGACCGCATCCCATTTGAAGGGAATTTCCGGTATGAGAATAATATCGGCTCCCCCCGCGACGCCTGCGCCAAGCGCGATCCAGCCGGCGTAACGCCCCATGACCTCGACGACGATGACGCGATGATGAGAAGAGGCGGTTGTCTGCAGCCGGTCGACTGCCTCGGTCGCAACCGAAAGCGCGGAGTCGTAGCCGAACGTGATGTCGGTGGCTTCAAGATCGTTATCGATGGTTTTGGGAACGCCGATGATATTCATTCCCATCTGAGAGAACTTGTACGCGATGTTCATCGTGCCGTCTCCCCCGATGGCGATGAGCGCGTCGAGATTCCAGCGGCGGTAATTTTCAAGGGCTTTCGCCGAACAGTCCGTGATGGTCACGCCGGCCGGAGATTCCACCGGGTAGTGAAACGGATCTCCCTTGTTGGACGTGCCGAGGATGGTGCCGCCGAGATTGATAATGCCGCTGACGTCGATCGCCGAGAGCCGGCGCATTTTTCCCTCGACGAGCCCTTCAAAACCGTCCAGGATGCCGACAACGTCCGCATGAAAATACTTCATCGCCGGTTTTGCCACGCTGCGAATGACCGCGTTCAGGCCGGGACAATCTCCCCCGCCGGTGAGGATGCCTATGTTGGAAAGTTTGGACATGGATTGGGCAACAAGATGGGGCCTGGCCGCGGGCTATTCTTCGGCCATTTGGCGGCAGGCGTCACATTCGCAAATCTGTCTCAGGTAATCGAATGTATAAATGCCGGTGTTGTGGCCGTCGCCCCAGATAAGCTGAAGCGCGTACGATCCGATCGGGTCCACGGATTTGAGTTCGTACTGGCCGGGCTTAAGTATGGGCAGCGAGATGATGCCTTCCTGCGATTCCATCTCCGCCTTGCAGGCGGCGCAGGGGCAATACTTCCGCAGCGTCGTCAGCACGTGCAGTCCCTTGTGCCCGTCGTCCCACTCGATGAGTAATTCTGCCGGCAGGACCTGTTTGATTTTCGTCGGCTTCATGTCACTTCGCTTGTTGAAGTTGTATCCTGCATATCGTGGAAAAGTCGCAGTGCTTGCACACTGTTAGCGGATCTTTCGGCGCCACCGGAAACTCCCCCCGCGCTATACTATCAACATAATCGTTGACAAATGCAATTGCCTTGTCGATAACCGAACGGAGCTCTTGTTCAGTCTCCGTAAGGTTGCTCCTGGTCCGTTCGGAAAATGCTTTTCCTTTAAATTCTTTGATGCCGATCCCGAGACGTTCCTTCACCGGCGATCGCAGCATATAATAGATGCCGGCGACCCCGTGGACCTTCGCGCCGTGCAACTCTTTCATGATCTGCTCGACTGCGTAGAGATAGAGCGGTATCTGGAGGCTCATCCCCGCGTCAAGCTCTTTGCGGCTGTAGGTTTTTGAGCCGCCTTTGTAATCGATGATCGTGAACATGCCGCCGGCCGTGTCAACGCGATCAATCCTGCCGCGAAGCAGGACCTTCCCAAGGTTGACCGGGTTCTCCATTCTCAGCCGGTTGTCGATGTTCTTCGCGGATCCTGCCGCGCCGAAGGCAACCTCGAAAAACGAGGGGGCAGTGTCGAAGGCGCGGCCCCGCTCGTACTCAAGAAACTCCTGAAGCACTCCTCCCCCGGCCTTATTCCCCAGGATCATTTCTTTTTCAACGTCCCAGAACACGCCAGAGGCCGGGAGCCCGTCGAGTTTTTTGGCGGCGATGCCGGACAAATCGTTCAATGCCTCGTTGAACTCCGATTCATTGAGAAGATGGATAGGCGGGAGTTCGCGGCTCCGCCGTTGCGTATAAAACTCGAAGAGGATATCGTGAAAAACAGAACCTCGCTCCAACGGAGAAAGCCCCTCCTCGAACGTCTCCGTGACATTCAGGTGAAGCACTTTTTCCGCGAAGAACCGGAACGGGCATTTGCCGTAGACTTCCAATTGCGTTGCGGAATAGACGTGGTTGCGGAACCGCTCGAGCGCACGGAGGGCTTCACTGCCGAGGTGTCCCTCAAGTACGCCGTGGTATTCGGGCACGGGAGTTCCCCGGAGCCTGTTGTTCTCAACACGAAGAGCCCGCTCTACATATTCGAAATCCTCCCTGACTGATTCCCTGGCGGCCTGGTCAAGGATTCCCCCGGCGCCGAGGAACGCCAGCACTTCGTCGTGCGAATAAAGACAGCCGCGAAGATGATCCGGAAGTCCGGAACGGCAATCGGTGAGCTCCACCGCGGCACAGAGCGCGTCGATGAACGGGGAGGGAACGAGCTCGAGGTCACCGTCCCGTGACGGAAATGTAAGAACGACCTCACGTGTAAAATTCGTCAGCGCCTGGTAGAACAGATATCTGTATTTGCGCAGATGCTTGCGTTCATAATCCTGCTGACGGTTGCTGCTGAAAAGAATTTCCGGGGCGTAAAGCGGCGGGAGCTCTCCGTCGACCAATCCGGCGATGAGCATGACATCGAAACTGAGGCCGCGGGTCTCGTCAAACGAGGTGACGTAAACGCCATACCCGTATTTTTGCCGGACGTTGTACCGGACTTCTCCGAGTGCGATTTTCAGCCGGTCCAGATAGAACGACAAAGGCTTCTCACAGTCCTCCTTCAGCTCAAACAACAGTACCTCGGCGAACTCTTCGATGAACGAGACAAATTTCTGGTACGCGCGCGTGTCTATTTCCAGCTCTGCGATGTCGATGCCCGGCGCGTCGATCAATCGTTCCACAACATGAAGCTCAGCGAATAGGGAATGCAGGCGCGACGCGAACTCGCGGGGGGACATTTGACCGCGAAACTGTTCCGCGACCGATTCCAGCCGCCCAAAATCCTTCTGCGCTTTGAGGATCATTTCTTTTTGCCGGCGAAGCCTTCCTTCTTCGGTCTCGTCGGCGGCGTACTGCATCTCATTGTCCAGCCGCGCCGCTTCCGCCGTACCACGTTCGGCCCACGCCTTCTTCCCCGCGGATATTTTCAATTGAACTGCTGCCGAATAGAGATTTCCGGGGTCGATGGCGTCGCCATTATTGGTAAAATCCAGGAAAGGAGTCGACAGCGAGCGCATGATATCCACGAGCCGGTAATGATGCGCGTGCAATTCCAGCACGGAGAGGATCGCAACGACGAGCGGAGACCGGTCAAGTTGATACCGATCCGTGATGTTGGCGGGAATGCCAAAGCGTTCAAACACTTCGCGAAACATCGCCGTGTAGATTTCCGGCCGCAGCATGGAAACGCAGATCCTGCTCAGGTCGATCGAAGGATGTTCATGCACGAGGTGCTTGATGGTCTTTGCGATGAGCTCGACTTCATGTTCGCGGTCGTTCGCCCGGAGAAGCGTTACCCGGTCTCCTGCTGCCAGAGGTTTCGCGGTGTCCGGGCGGAACAAGTGCGCGGCGATGAATTCCTGGAATTCTTCCGTGTCCGCGTGCCCTGCTCGGCGTTTCTCGAATCCCATCGACAGGAGCTTCCTGTAGTTGTCTTTGAGATTGCCGAAAATGTCATCGTTATCGAGATGGTAATCGAACGATATGACGGTTTGTATCCCCGGGATGTCGGAAAGATGATGGATCATTGTCAGTTCCGGATCGGAGAACTCATCGAAGCCCGACAAAAAGAGGGTCGTGCACTTCCGGAACCGGCGCGCAAAGAGTTCCGGAGCGGCCGAGGCCTGCCATGTGACGTTGATCTCCTTCATGATCCCCGCCGCGTCGATGAACGTCGTTCCCAGCCGTTCTTCGTACGCTTCATAAATTGCCAGAATATCCCGGAGCTTCGGCTGTTCGCCCTCTTCGCACGATTCGATCTCCGCGTAGAGGCTCGTGCTGTAGACGCCCCGCTCGCGAAGATGGTTGATCACGTCGATGATCTTTTTGAAAGTCCCCGGAGGAATCCGCCGCCCGGACTCGCGAAGCCTGATGTACCGGAGCTGTTCTTCCACGGAGCGGATGGCCTCCTGCATGAGGACCGCCTGCATGGGGCCCGAGACAACCTGGCGCGGGAGAGAACAAAGTTTGTAGAGGTCTTCTGCGAGCGTTTCAAGGGTGAACAACGAAAACGAGGGCGCAACCCCGCCCGGGACGTGCGTCAGGAATTCGCGCTGAAGCTCCCTGACCTTGCGTTTCGTGGGAACGACATAGAGAAAGGAATCCGCATCGCCGCATTGGAGCCTTTTGCGGATTTCCGAGTCGACGTCATGAAGAGGATGCGAGTATCGCTTGGCGAGAAGAACCGGCATGGCGTCGACTTACCGAAGCCGGGCCGGGACGTATTGCTGGTAGAGTTCCGAGAGCCGGTGAACGGTTATCCTATCAAGATCTTCATCGTCACGATCGCGCTTTCGGATCATCTCGAATTCATCCAGATCGCGGCCTTTCATCTTGTGCATGTAATCTTTCAGCAACTCGATCATGTTATGTTGTTCAGCACGCGTCATGCTATACTCTATAGTTAGACAGAAGCAATTGCATCATCAAAAGCTGTGCGAGCCCGGTTCGGGCGCCGAGCCTGAAGACGGCGGAAATGGGCACATCATAAAATCCTATGAGCCCGAGTTTTTTGGCCGCCAGCATTCCGATCGTGTATCCGATGCCGCATGCCATGTACCAGAAAGGGAGGCGCGCGAGAAATCCCGCCGTCGAAAACGGTTCGACGCCCGAGCCGCGAAACGCGGCATACCATAATTGTTCCGCACCCCAGGTTGTACACGACATGGTCATTCCAAACAGCAGAATCGCGAACCCTGTCGACCAATGCAGCACCCCCAGAATGCTCTGAACTGTAAACACGATGAGCGAGAACGAGAGACCGCAGAGCAGGCAGGCCAGCAATTTCCGCCGCGTGCCGGCCCCGGGGGGTGAGATCACCTGTTCGCGGGAGCCGGACCGAACGTACAGACTGCGTCGAGCAAATTCACTCATATTCTTCCGTCCACAATCCAGAGCGCCTTCTTCACATACGGCCACACGACATACCGGAATCCGAATATGTCATGTTCGTTCAACCCGGTCATGGTGTTCGCCAGGGAGACTGCTTTGTTGTGCGGTTTAATAAGCTCCAGCTGAAGGATCGGGTTTTGTTCGCGCAGGACACGGGTTGAATCGCGCTCGGCGATCTCCGCGCAGGCATGATCGATGACCGTGCCGTACGGCCCCGCAAGTTTTTGCAGGCGCGAGCCGCTGTTCATGGGGTAGCCGACAAAATCCGGCTCATTCAGCTCGGGAATAAACGTCTCAGGATCGATGCGGATGACCTCGCCGCAGGAGATCCCGATGCCGAAGCCGAGGGGCGCGGGAAATTTCAGGTCCTTCGCGATATACCAGTACCGCTTGTGAATTTCGAACGCCGCTTCCATCGCCCAATGGAGCGCTTCGGTCCGCGTTCCGTGATCCTTGACCTCCCAGATGAGGACAAATCCGTCTCCGAGGAACTTGTGGAACGTGTGTTTGTAGAAAAACGCGAGCTGGATAACGCGATCATAGACGACTTCGATGACGCGCGTAATCTGCGTGGGGTTCGATCCGAGAGACCACTGCGCAAACCCCCGGAGATCCGCGTACACGACGATGACGTCCAGTTTTTCCCCGTGAATGAACGTTTCGGCAGCGGAGAGGGACAGAGAATGTTGTTTGAGATACATTACGCCTCCCCTTCGACGAGAACCGAGCTCACATCGCCTGCGCCGTGCCGTACCACCACGGGCCGGTCGTCTGTGAGATCAAGGATTGTTGATAAGGTCAGGATACTTCCTCCGCCGTCCAGCATGAGATCGACATGGTTCTTGTAGCGGTCATAAATCGCGTCAACGTCGTTGATGAGGTTTCCGTCCCCGTCTTCAACGCCCGCGTTGAGAATCGGGTGCCCGACGCCCCGCAGCAGTTCATGACAGACGAGGTTGTCGGGAACACGAATCCCCACCTCTTTGCGCTTCGAGATGAGACTCTTCGGAAGCTGCTTCAAACGGCCGGCCGGCAGGATGAATGTATACGGTCCCGGAATAAGATGCTTCATCATGCGATAGGCTGAATTGGAGACTTTTGCATATTCGCTGATGTGGCTGAGATCGGAGCAGATAAAACTGAACGGTTTCTTGTGATCCTGCTGCTTGATGCGATAGATCCTTTCGATCGCCTGATTGTCAAAAATGCTGCACCCGATGCCGTACACCGTGTCGGTTGGATAAATAATGACCCCGCCGTTCCTGATGACTTCGATTGCCCGGGCGATGTGCCTGCGTTGCGGATTTTTGGGATGAACTTTAAGGAGCATACCTCTCTGAATTATCGCAGGAGAACCATCCGTTTGACCAGCGTACCCGAAGCCGTCGCAAGGCAATAATAGTAGACCCCGCCGGCATAGTTCTCCGCGTTCCATTTTACCGAATATCTTCCGATTTGTTCGACGCTGTTCACCGGTTCGGCAATCTTTTCGCCAAGTATATTATAGATAGAAAGCGAGACATGCTGGACCGCCGGGACATCAAAGCCGATCTCCGTCTCGGGATTGAACGGATTCGGATAATTTTGCCTGAGCGCAATGTCCCGGGGGATATATTCCCCGCTCTCGCTCACGTCCGTCGTGGAAAGCTCTGTCACGGTGACGACATCGAGGACTCTGCATCCCCCGCACATCCCGGGGGTTCCGATGACCTGCACATGCTTTCCGAGATACGGATAGAAATCGTAGCCGCGCAAATAGGCGAAGTTATACAGCGGATCGGGATCCAGGTAGAACGAGCCGCATCCGAGATTACATACCGGATCGGTGACCCGTAGAATCGTCCCCTTACGCTCCTCCAGCGCGAACGCATGCAAATGAAGCGCGACGAGAAGAAGCGCTGCAAGATAGAGTTTTTTATCCAAACCTTTCCTCTTTCCAGGGATCTGCGGGAGTATTATATCCGTTTTGTTCCCAGAAGCCGGGACTGTCTCTCTCAAGAAACTCCAGTCCGTTCACCCACTTCGCCCCTTTCCAGGCATAGCGTTTGGGCGTGAAGACCCGCATGGGCCCTCCATGCTCGCGCGGAAGAGGGCGGCCGTTCCAAAGATGCGTGAAGATGACATCTTCCGACAACATCATCTCCATCGAAAGGTTCGTCGTATATCCGCCGTAGGCATGCTGCAGTACAAACTTTGCAGTCGGCTTGGGCTTAATAAACTGTACAAGATCTTTGAACAAGACTCCCTTCCAGTCGTCGTCGAACCTGCTCCACCGGGTCACGCAATGAAAATCTGCGTGGAGCGTGGTCATGGGAAGTTTCATGAACTCATCCCACGTCCAAACGATTTCCCGTTCGACCTTGCCGAAGATATGAAATTTCCATTCGCTTGTCGGGATGTTGGGCGTGTCGCCGTATGTGAGCACGGGAAACTTCACCGTCGCGACCTGTCCCGGAGGCGTCCGGGGGAGGCCATAGCTGTTGGTCCCTTCGACAAATCTTTTTTTCGGATCGAAGAGGGCCATGATCAGTGCTTTCCTCCTTTGAGCATCCTGAACGTATGAATGATCACGGGAAAGAGCACCTGAACTCCGTCTTCGACCGCGCCGCGGGAACCCGGAAGGTTGATAATTACTGTTTTGCCGCGTACGCCGGCAACTCCGCGGGAAAGCATCGCCATCGGAATGCGGTCCTGGCCATACTTGCGGACAGCTTCCTCCACCCCGGTCAGCCGGCGTTCGAGTACTTCAAGCGTCGCTTCGGGAGTGACATCGCGCGGCCCGATTCCCGTGCCTCCGGTCGTCATAATGAGGTCGACCCTTTGCCGGTCGCAGAGCTCGAGCAATTCTGCTTTGATTCTAGACGCGTCATCCGGCAGGACGGTGGTTTTTGTAACATTGAACTTGAGCTCTTTGAGCTTTTCCGTAAGTAGTTTTCCGGAGGTATCCTGCGATTCTCCGCGGCTCACCGAGTCGCTCAGGACGAGGACCGCAGCAGTCAGCTGCTCGCCCGATTCTCTCATGGCGGATTTTCCCCCTTTTTTCTCCAGGAGGCGAACCGACTCTAATTCCATTTCATCGTCGATGATCTTGAGCATGTCATACAGCGTCAGCGCCGACGCGGAAGCAGCGACGAGGGCTTCCATTTCCACCCCGGTCTTCCAAATGGCTTTGACTTGGGATGTAACGGTAATCGAAGAATCGTGCAACGTGATGTCAACGGAAACGGCGTCCAGCGGGACCTGATGGCAGTAAGGAATAA
>Ga0310813_10001496_pt1 | contig 14039 bp, 9 predicted proteins | sample YN3metagenome_FD_203086 | JGI IMG/M metagenome (GOLD analysis project Ga0310813, IMG submission 203086) | Soil microbial communities from experimental microcosm in Duke University, North Carolina, United States - YN3 | ecosystem: Engineered > Artificial ecosystem > Soil microcosm > Unclassified ...
GTACAAAAGTTCGCGTCTCAATCACCGGACCTTGTCATCATGGACGTCTGTATGGATCTGATGGACGGAATTGAAGCAACACAGGCAATCCGCTCGGCCTCACCCGACGCAAAAGTAATCATCGTTTCGCAGTACGTTGACGATGACCTCCGCGCAGCTGCTCAGAAAGCCGGTGCTGCCGAATATGTCCTGAAAGATGACCTGTCCGCGCTCGTCCGCATCATTGAGCATGGTTCATCATCGTGAAGCCTAATTTTGGAGGTAAACGGAGTCCGCGGGAGGCGGACTTCGCCTATGTCACAAACAATTGGTCATTACTAAGGAGCTTACTCATGCAATATGTTTGCCGTCCCTCGATGGTAGCGCGCTCAGTCCGAATCCCTCTGTGTCTCATGGTCGGAGTATTCATGCTTTTCCTGAACACCCAGTCTTTCCTTACTGCCCAGACAGGAATCGGAGACCCGTTATTTCAGACGTGCGACAGTTTAGTGCAGGCGTTTCGCTTAAAATGGGGCATCCCGGGAGTCACAGTCGCGCTCGCAAAGGATGGAAAGCTCGTTTACATGCGGGGATTCGGGTTCGCCGATCAATCCGGTGCTGAGGTTTTGCAGCCATACCACATGTTCCGCCTCGCGAGCGTATCCAAACCGATCACCTCAATTGCGATTATGAAGCTTATGGAAGGGGGACTGTTGACACTCAACGATCATGTCTTTGGACCCGGCGGGATATTGAACGCGGACCCATATATCGCCGGCGCGACTGTCTCTGATACGCGAATCTATGATATCACCGTCCGCAACTGTCTTGAGCACACAACGGGATGGAACAGAGAAGTCCCGATGGTTCCCAATCCGCCGCCGCCCTACACGTCCCCCGTTGGATTAAGCGATCCGAAAGAATTTCCGCTCTATGTTACCGCAACCCTCGGTGAAGCCAATCCTGTGACGCCGAGGGCAATGGTAAAGTTCCTGCTTCAGCGCGGCCTCGACTATACTCCGGGTACTCAGTGGCATTACGGAAACAGTGAATACGGCATCCTCACATTGGTTGTTGAACAACTCACCGGTATGAGTTATGAGGACTATGTCAGATCTGTGATCATGGAGCCGATCGGAATTTATGACATGCACATTGGTAAGTCTCTCAAGGCCGACAAGATCGAACGGGAAGGAGAGTACAACGCCGCCGATGGAACCATTCTCTCCTCCTATGGTACCGGCCAGCTCGTTCCGTATCATTACGGAGGACTCAACATTGAATCCGCTACTGGATTCGCCGGCTGGATCGCAAGCGCACGGGACCTTGTACGCTTGATTGTCGCCGTTGACAGGTTTCCTACCAAGCCGGATATCCTCCTCCCGGCAACGATCGACACCATGACGACGCCTGGAGCACTGAATTCGACTTCTGCAAAAGGATGGTTTATTGACGCGCCCGGGACATGGGAGCACGATGGCGACTACCCGGGTCATCAAAGTTTCGTATTGCGCACGGGGAGCGGATTCGTTTGGGCGATAATTGTCAATCGCCGCGATTACAATACTCACGCCAGTCAGACGAACGACATGGTTGCCCTCTCACATAACTGCATTAATGCAGCGACGAGTTTGCCGACATACGACTTGCTCGACTTTCCTATCCAAAACGCGGGAAACATTTCCAATTCAAACATCAAAGCCCAGTCTGTCACAGTCAATTGGACAAACGGCAGCGGCACCGGACGGCTGTTGCTCGCGAGCGCCAACGTACCGACGTCGAAGTTTCCGTTAGACGGGGTCTCCTATACGGCCAACAGCGCCTTTGGCTCGGGACAAAACCTCGGTTCAGGAAACTACGTTGTTCACAGCGGCAGCGGCACCAGCGTCACCGTTTCTAATCTCTTCCCCGGGAAGGTTTACCATTTCCGGCTGTTTGAATTCAATCAAAACGATACTACCGGAAATTACGCCCTCTACCAGCTTGGCAAGAGTGAACGAGATTCCATTCAGACACCTCTTGCCGACTCCGTCGGTGTTGTTGCCGACGCAGATACTTCGCTCTGCGGACAGACGGTGAACTTCACTGCCACTGTCGCTCTGCTTCCGACCGCCGTCGGAACACCGACCGGTAGTGTCATCTTCAAATCGGGTGCAACAACGATCGGGACTGTTCCGGTTGACGGGACAGGGCATGCCGTGCTCACTGTGCCGATTTCATCCGTGGGCAATCAATCCATCACGGCACGATACGGCGGGGATGGAAATTTCAACGCGGATACTTCCTCCATACTGGTTCACACGGTCACGCAGGCGAGCACATCGACCGGTCTTTCGAGCAACGTCGATACTTCTTACTACGGCCAAAAAGTCACTCTTACGGCAACAATTACAGCGATGCCTCCGGCGGGAGGCACGGCGGGCGGGACCGTGACGTTCAAAGAAGACACGGTCACTCTCGGCACGGGATCACTCAACGACAGCGCCCAGGCGACATATTCGACAATCGGGCTTGCTGTCGGCCACCACACGTTTACAGCAATTTATGACGGAAGCAGCAATTACGCGGGAAGCGCCAGCGGATCGTTCGACCAGGAGGTAACGGACTTCCATTTGACAGTACTACCCGGCTGGAATATGATTTCATATCCCTACACTTCCGGAGACTACAGCCGGTCGGCACTTTTCCCCTCGGCAACGTCAAGCGCTTTCGCGTATGAGGGCGCGTATGTCGTGGTTCCGGATATCGTGCCCGGCAAAGGTGTCTGGCTGAATTTTGGCTATCCGGAAAGTGTCATGCTTACAGGCGGGCTGGCGTCGGTCGATTCAATAACAGTTCGACAGGGTTGGAATATGTTCGGGTCGATCAGCACCGGAGTGGGCGTTGGCCAGGTGATGAGCGTACCCTCGGGTATCATACAGTCAGCATTTTTCCACTTTGACGGAACGCACTACGTGACGGCATCGGAAGTTGAGCCCGGCAAAGCGTACTGGGTGAAGGTCTCGCAGGATGGGAAGCTCGTTCTCTCCGCTTACTCGTCCATCACCCCGGGTTCAGCGAACAAACATGCTTCGGTATCTGATGAACTTCCGCCGCCTCCTCCGAACGGATATGAGCCGAATCCCGGATCCGTCTTACCCGCGCAGTTCCAGCTTGAACAAAATTATCCGAACCCGTTTAACCCTGCAACCGAGTTCAGATATGCACTGCCCGTAGAGGGTCATGTCGTTCTTAAGATTATGAATCTTCTGGGGCAGGAGGTGGCGACTGTTGTTGATGAAATTCAGGCAGCCGGTTTTAAGACCATTTCATTCGATGCCTCCAAATTGCCGAGCGGCGTCTATTTTTACAGGTTGCGAACGGAATCGTTCGGCGATACCAAGAAAATGACGATCCTTAAGTAGCTTCGAGGGGCGGATCGTTGGCGGGGAGGGCGTGCCTGTCAACCATTAGAGTTTATCGGAGTCTAAGAGTTAGGAATTTCTGTCGTATTTCTTAACTTCGAAAGATGAAAAACTCTCTAAAGCCGGTCAACTTTCTTCTCGTGATTGTTCTTCTTTGTATCCTCGGCCTAACCGCCCTTTCCGAAGAAACAGCTCCGACGGTGTTCGTCCACGCGAACGTTATTTCAATGGAGTCGGATCGGGTGGCGCAACATCAAACAGTCATCATCTCCGAGGGCAAGATCGCAGCCGTAGGGGCCGACGGTTCCCTTACTATTCCCGAACATTCCCGTGTTATCGACGCGCAAGGCAAGTACATGATTCCAGGCCTGACCGACATGCATGTGCATGTGTACGAGCCGGAAGACCTCTACGTTTGGCTTGCCCACGGCGTCACGACAGTCCTCAATCTCAACGGCTTTCCCCAGCACCTCGCTTGGCGCAAGAAACTTGCCGGAGGTTCGATGGACGGACCCACTCTCTACACTTCCGGCCCGACCATCTATCAGGCGGGAACCGCCCGCGAAGGGGATAGCCTCGTTGAAGCGTACCATGCAGCCGGATATGATTGCATAAAGATCTATAACGACGTCACGAGCGACGCATACGATGGGATCATTGCGGCGGCGAAGCGGCATGATATGCTCACTGTCGGCCATATACCGCGCGCGCCTGAATTCGAGACAGTCTTGAAGTCGGGAATGGCGATCGCTCATGCCGAAGAGTTTATCTACACGATTTTCAAAGACACCGCCGACTATGCCCGCATTCCTGAAGTCGTCCGCAGGGCGAAAGAGGCGAATCTCACGATCATCGCCACACTGACCGCGTACGAACACATCGCCAGGCAGGTTGAAAACCTCGACAGCATGCTTGCGCAGCCGGACATCCGGCTTGCCCCTCCGTGGATCCGGGAGACATGGACTGCGGAAAGCAACCGTTACTCAGCGAAGCGTGGATTCAAAATTTGGCGGTTGGAGCAGCGGCTCGCATTCCAGCGAAAGTTCATCGAAGAGCTGCATCGCGCCGGAGTAAGAATTCTCGCCGGGACAGACGGGATCTTTAACGCGATGGTCACAGGCTCGGCCACATTGAAGGAGGTCGAAAATTTTGTCGTCGCGGGATTTACGCCGTACGAAGCCCTACGCGCCGCAACCGTCGATGCGGCCGCGTTCTTAAGAGCGAGCGGCGAGTGGGGGACGATAACGGCAGGCAAGCGCGCGGATCTAGTTCTATGCGACGCCAACCCATTGCTGAATATCCACGCGATCGAGCATCGATCCGGTGTGATGGCAAGGGGTACATGGTACCCTCAGGACGAGCTTCGCAGCAGATTGGATGAGCTCCCCGGCCGGTACGAGAAGGAGCGTACGAAGTTTGCGTGGAATGTGGAACACGATCTTCCGGAAGCTGTCCGGTATCTCAATGAATCTGATCCGTCCAATCTCCTTCTCGACAGCGCCATCCTCGGGAGAGTCCACGCGGGGAAATACCAAGATCTCGTCGGGCTCCTTCGCAGTATCCACAACATAGATCCCGCGACCTGGGCTGTGCGCGAGCAGATGATCAACGATCTGGGCTACCGGATCATGGCACAGAAAGACCGCACCAAAGGGGCGATCGAAGTCTTTAAATTGAACACTCAACTGTATCCGAAATCCCCGAACACATACGATAGCCTCGCCGAGGCGTGTATGAACGACGGCGACAACGAGAGTGCGCGCAAGTACTATCTGCGGGCGCTTGAATTGGATCCGGGCTGGGTGAACGCGAAGAATATGCTGAAAAAGCTTAAGTAGGATTTGGATTAGTGATAAAGTGAACTCCAGACGCCCCAGCATATGGCTGCAATCCTGGCATCCATATTTTATTCTTCTCGCAATTATCGCGCTTGCCTACGGGAGAACTTTATCTTATGGTTTTACTTATTTCGACGATGATACGCTGATACTGAATCAGTACCAAGCGCTGCGTCGGCTCTCGATTTTCTGGGATGCGTTCCATGTACGATTTCTTGAGGTGTATTTCCGGCCGATCGTAACGCTTTCCCTGGCACTCGATACGTATATCGGAGGGCCGGACGCGTGGATATATCACTGTTCTAATATCGTATTTCATGTCATAGCTTGCTGGCTGATGTTTTACCTGTTGCAAAGACTTTCCGTGTCACGATTTTTTGCATTTGCGGCGAGCATTCTCTTTGCTGTCCATCCTATTGTCACTCAGGCGGTGGCATGGATTCCGGGCAGGAATGATTCACTCGTGACAATATTTCTCATGCTCGCCTTGCTTGCGTACATGAACTTCGACAGCAGCGGGAAATGGTATTGGTTCGTGCTTCAAATGGGGTTCGCGGCGGTAGCGCTTTTGACAAAAGAGACGGCGTTGATCTATCCGGGAATGATTCTTTTATACCACGTTGTGCTAAGCCACAATGTTCGGAATCTTAGGAACATCGCAGGATGTGTAGCTGCGTGGATAGTGCTTGCCGGGATGTGGTATTTTTTTAGGCCATCCGGCATACCGGGACATATCGAACGCGCCAACATAGTCTCCATTGCCGCATCAGCGACCAACTTACGGACGTTACCCGAAGCATTCGGAAAATTCTTAGTCCCATTGCAAATGTCACCCTATCCTACGTATCAAATTCTTCCTTCGGTTGTAGGAGGTATCGCGCTCGTTGGATTGGCTTGGTTTATCATAGCATTTCGAGATAGGGAACAACGGATCCGAATATTCGCCGTGGGGTGGATACTTCTATTCTTGTTACCCGGATTATTTGTGCATCTCGGAGACAGTGAGCGATGGTTTGATTATCTCGAAAGCCGATGGTACGGGGCCGCTATCGGATTTGCTCTTCTCGGAATATCCTTTCTAAGTGACCAACGTCTTTTTTTCTTTCCCCTGAGGAACAAAATCTTGGCAATTGGCCTACTGGGTTTTGGAGTTCTGACGTTTGCCTATACCAGCAATTTCAGCGATCCGATAACACATTGGAGCCGTGCCATCGAGAGCTCTCCTCAGGCCTCTAACGCTTACTTCAAAATGGGATTTGCGGTAAACAGTATCAAACAAAATCCTTTCGAAGCCGCCATTTGGTATCAACGGGCAATTCGACTTGATCCGAACGTATCGACGTACCACAATAATCTCGGTGCTCTCTACTCTCAGGAAGGTAATCGAGAGCGTGCAATAGAAGAATATAGAATCGCGACGCGTCTCGATAGTTCAAATCTGATGGCGTTCGCCAATCTCGGGGATAATGAATGGATGAATGGAAATTATGATGCTGCCGAAATGAATTGGAAACAAATTTTCTCCACGGACTCCACGTTTCCCGCAATAGAAGTTAGGCTTGCAGAATTTTATGTATTTCAGAAAAGATTCCCTGAGGCAAGATATCATATTGCGCGCTTGCAAGCTCGTGGAATTACGTTGACTACTCCGCTTCTTGAGTTTGTTGCGAAAGATGAAAAGTAGGATAAGTCTCAACTGACTGAAATGTTCTCCTCTTCTTTCTTACTACTTTTTTACCAGCTCCGCATCCCAATTGGTGATAAGCGAAACGGGAGCTTTCGACTCTCCGCCAACGGCGTTTGCAAACAGGAATTTCTGCGCGTCGGGGGTGACATCCTGGAATAAACTCAATCCTTTGTTCTTGATCTCGAAAAGAGGTTCCACTTTGCCGACGCTAAAATTGGAACCCTGCGCAAAAATCTCAGCGGCCATCATCTTGTTGTCGTTCGATTGAAAATAGATCTTCTTGCCGTCCTTGCTCCAGCGCTTGAAGGAATTCGGGTTGATGCCGCTGGTAGAGACCTGCCATTTCCCGCCTGCGCTTACGGTAAACGTACCGTTGGAGTAACCAAACGGCCGCACGTAGACCTCAAAGGAACCCGACTCATCCGAATCGTAGGCGATCCATTTAACGTCGGGGGAAAACACGGGATTCTGCTCGTTAAAATTGGTCTGAAGGAACAGCAAGGGTTTCCGGTCGGTTGCGGTTCCGTCAAGCGGAACGATCCAGAGATCGCCGCTTGTTTTTTGCTCGATGGCGGTAAATCCGATAAATTTCCCGTCATGAGACCACGAGGAGGGAAATTTCTGAGTCTCTGACTCCACGAGAACCTCCTCGATGCCCGAGCCCGAGGTCATTTTCTTATAAAGATCGTAATGGCCCTTGCGATCGGACTGGAAATTGATTTGTGAGCCATCGGGGGACCATACGGGGACCTGATCGACGTTTGAGTCGAAGGTGAAACGCGTCCTGAGTTTCCGGGCAATGTCATACAGCCAGATGTCGCGGTTTTTTGTCTGAGCATCGTAAAGATCGAAGGCGATGCTCTTCCCATCCGGCGAGAGTATCGCATCCGAATACTGCCCCAGTTCGCCTATCGTGCCCAGGGATCTGCCTTTCGGATCGTACCATTCAAGAAGAAATCCGCTGTGCGATGTGCTCTGCTGAAAAACGACCAAGCCGTTCTCTGAGGCGGAAAAAACCGCCCGATTGTACCCTAAGTCATATTCTACCGGTTCCGCGATCGGCATTGCCTCGCCGGAGAGTTCCAGTTTGTCCGGATCAAATCGCTGCGCCATGAGGGAGTTCTCCCGCAGAAACAAAAGGAATCCCGAGGCGAAAACGACATTCGACTTTCCAATCCCGAGACGCTTTGTTTCTTTTCCGTCCAGGGAACCGACATAGATGCCGTCTTCCTCCCGCTCCACGCCGCCAAAGCTCGAACGGCCGAAATACAGGAAATGTTTGCCGTCAGGCAGGAACGAGGGCCAGCGATGCGTCCGCTGATGCAGGCTTGAGTCGAGTTTTGTTACTTGCTGGGGTGTCCCGCCAGAAGCCGGAACCTGGAGGATAGGGTCCACTGCGGACGGTGTAAAAATGATAACGCCGTCCCGGCCCCATGAGCCGCCGCGCGCGTCGGAAGCGTCGCAGAGCGTAATCGAGGGGCCGCCTGAAGCCTCGATCTTTTTCAGTTTTCCCGTTTGAAAGAATGCGATAAAACGGTTGTCGGGCGACCAAAAAGGATAATAGGCTCCTTCGGTCGAAGGGAGTTCCTTCGAGACATAAGAGCTCATGGCTTTTACCATCAGGTGTGTTCTCCCCGATGAATCTATGGCTACGAACGCCAGCGTATTGCCGTCGGGCGAAAGCGCCAGATGACCTTCGCCTGCCGAGCCGGAGGCGGAAGCGTATGCATAGCTCTCGGGAGGAAGAAGTGTTGACCGAACGGTCTTCAATTGCGGTTTAGAACCGCTCATGTAAAGATAACCGAGTGCAGCTGCGGCAATAATCGCGATCGCGGCGACAATCCAGGGAAGCTTCGAGGATCCTGCTGGAGCGGACGGGGCCGGCGCGGCGATTCCCGATTGCCGTTCAGCCGGTTCAGCCGGTTCAGCCGGTTCGGGCGGTTGAATGGTTGATGAGTACGCCGGACGTGACGCAGTAATCCGGCTGACCCGCTGACGGCTTGATTCCCGGCGGTACCGCTTAAGATCGATCGAAACTTGTTTGATTGACTGCGTCCGTTCGTTGGGATCTTTTTCAAGACATTCCAGGACGACCGCGTCGAGCGAGGGATCCACTTCGGGCTTGATCGATGACATCGGCGGCGCGTCGACATTGACGATCTCATACGCCAGCGCGGTTTCATGGACTCCTTTGAAGGGGAGCTGGCCCGTGATCAATTCAAACAATAACACGCCGAACGAAAAAATGTCGGACCGGTGGTCAGCGTCCTGGCCCTGGACCTGCTCAGGCGACATGTATCCGGCCGTCCCGACCGTACTGCCTTGTTTTGTCAGCCGGTTAATCTGGCTTGAGGCATTTCTCAGCTTCGCAAGCCCGAAATCCATGATTTGGGCGATGCCGTCTTTCCGGACCATGATGTTTTCAGGCTTGATATCCCTGTGGACAACTCCTTTGTCGTGTGCCGCGGCAAGGCCGTCCGCGATCTGGATGCCGATATCAATCGCCTGCTTAAATGTAATCGTGCCTCTGCGTTCCCTCAGCGTTTGTCCTTCGACAAGCTCCATCGCGATGAACATCTGGCCATCATGCTCCTCGATGCCGTAGACGGTGCAAATGTTGGGATGATTCAGCGCGGCGGCGGCTTTCGCTTCCTGTATGAATCGAAGCTTGTCTTCAGCAGAAGCGTTAAGGTGCGGTGGAAGAAACTTCAACGCTACGAGACGATCGAGGGTGGTGTCTTCTGCTTTGTAGACCACTCCCATGCCACCCTGGCCGAGTTTTTCAATAATGTTATAGTGCGAAACAGTTTGTCCTATCATGGTTCACATGATAGCGATAAATCCATCCATTATCAATTGAAACGAGGCGATACTATGAGTGAAAAAACATCCAAATGCCGAGGGCGAGGATTAACGAGGCCACGATGCGCTGAAATATCTTGTCAGGGATGCGTCGGAGGATGCGTGCGCCGCCAAACGTTCCGACGAGAACGCCTGCGGTTGCCAGGCCAATGAGCGGGAGGGCAGCATTGAGATCGCTTGCTTCGGAGATAAGATAGACGGGCATTCGTGCCGCATCAACGATCAACGCAATCGCCGTAGCCGTCGCAACGAATGCCTCGCGCCGGACATTCAGTCCGAGCATGGCGCCGGACCGGATGCCGCCCTGGTTTCCGACCAATCCTCCGAACAAGCCAGAGAGCGCACCTGCAACCCATGCTCCCGCCCCGCGGAACTCGATCTTCCGGCTGAGGCCCAGCAGACCCATCCCTCCCGCAAAGACAAGTAGCGCTGCCAGGATGACCGATAACACAGGGCTTTCAAATCTTGATTGAAGGAGTGCACCGAAGAGGCCGCCCGCGGCGCTCGTTAGTCCGAAGCTCAGCAGGATCTTGCGATCGATATGTTTTCTCAGAAGCCAGAAACGTACGATGGTGCCAGCAAAGTGGGGAATGGAGACAGCCGCTACGGCGAGCTTTGTTCCGAATTGGTACGAAAGGAGAGGCGTAAGAAGGCTGCCAATGCCAAATCCCGAGATTGCGGCTATGGCTCCGGCGATGAGCCCTCCAAGAACGGTGAGGATCGAAAACATCGGTTAGGATTTCATCATCGCTCACAGTATAGCGATAAATTCAGCGAATCGCACGCATGGTTTTTAGTGTAGCATTTGTCATTCTAACGGAGAACACCTACCTTGCATGACAATCCTGGCAGGATCTACACTAATAACACTTTAAAGGGACCTTATATGATCATTGTACATGATATCTTCGTCTGCAAGCCCGGGAATGCCTCGAAACTTGCAAAGCTCTTCAAAGAAGCGATGGCGAGCGAAAAAAACATTAGTATCATGACGGACGTAACCGGCCAGTACAACCGGGTCGTCATGGCGAGCTGGTATGAGAACCTCGACGCATGGAACAAAGCGAATGAATCGTATATGAATCCAACCCCCGAGATGAAAGCATCGATGGAGAAGATGAAGGGTTATACCGATATGTATTTGACAGGGTCAAGGGAGATTTTCCGAACCTGGTAATTCGCTGCTTCGATCAGAGTTTTGGCGTGAACTTGGAAAGCTCGTAGATGCCGAGGCTTTTCTCGATGCCGGCGACCTGGTCGACGACTCCCTCAAATCCTTCTTTGCCAAACAGCTCGTGCTCTTTTCGCTCGAAGTCCTCGCCGAGCGCGTCGTACTCGTTCGCCGAAACGATGCCGTGCAAGGCGGGGAAGAGCACAGTATCTTCGCGTGCTTCGTGCGGCCTGTACATATAAATAAATTGATCAATGGCGCCGATCAATTGTTTCCGCCCGTGCGGTTGTTTGAGGGAGGCAGCAGAGGCATGGTGAAGAATTGTGTCGGTGAGCTTCCGGCCCGCATCATGCTGCTGCCGCAGGACTTTTACCAGTTCTATCAGTTTACCCGCCTGTTCAAACCGGGGAAAGAGATGATCTTCCTCCAGTTTCTCGTGATAGTCTTCGATGAAGTGGCGGATAATTCCGGCGGACTTTTTTAGCGGTTCAGGGTTTACGTCCGGCTTCGATGAACGAAGCTGGCGCTGTACCTCCCCGTAAATCAAGAGTATCCGGTTGAGTACTCCGTGCTCGCGCATGAGGTCCTCAGCCGGAGCGACATCTTCTTCTTTTGTCTCCTGGGCAATGAGGGATGTCGTCAGGGATGTGGTCAACGCAATCCCGGCAGTGCCGGCCCCTAACGAGTGAATAAACGAACGCCGCGTTGTGCTCATATCCTACCTCCATAGTGTTAGCAGATCGGATCCAATATAAGTAACCAATCCGTGGAAACCCAAGGTTCCAATTGTCCCCTTTACGGGAGTGTTCATTCAGCCTGTTTCGTGCGCGATAATTTGTTTTTCAGTTTGAGAACAGGTATTCTTATCAGAATTTCTAACCTTCAAATTTGCAGGTACAATCCATGAAATTGAACGTCGTCGTACTGGGGGCGGGATTCGGCGGGCTCGAGCTCACGTCAATGCTCTCCGAAGTTCTTGGGGAGAGCCTCGACCTCACGCTCATCGATCAGCACAACCACTTCTACTTTGGATTCTCAAAACTGGATGTCATGTTCGGCCGCAAGCCGGCCGATGCCGTGAAGATCCCGTATGCCGGTATCGTTAAGCCGGGAGTGCGCTTCAAACAAGAGGTGGTCACCGGGATCGATCCGGCGACGAGATCCGTGACGACACAGAATGGCAGCTACAAGCCGGACGTGTTGGTTGTAGCCCTGGGAGCGAACTACGACATTCCCGGAACGCCGGGATTGGCGGACGGAGGGAACGAGTACTACAGTTTTGCGGGTGCGGAAAAGCTTCGCGATATTCTTCCGAATTTTAAGAAAGGCCATGCAGTTGTGGGAGTATGCGGCGCGCCGTTCAAATGCCCTCCAGCGCCCAGCGAAGGTGCGCTCATGCTGCACGACTATCTCAGTGCCCGGGGTGTCCGCCGGGACTGCACCATCACTCTCGTTATGCCGTTCGGTATACCGATCCCTCCTTCACCGGATTCTTCCCGAGCCCTCCTGGCCTCGTTCAGCCAGCGCGGCATTACGTTTGTACCTGATCGGGTCGTCAAGGCACTCGATCACGCGCGCGGGGTCGTCATCGCAAAGGATACCAAGACTGAAAATACCATCGAGCTTCCCTACGACCTGTTCCTCGGAATCCCAAAGCACGTCGCTCCGGATGTTGTCCTGAAGAGTGGATTGGCCGAAAACGGATGGATCCCTGTCGCCAGGGAAAATCTCATGACGAAGTTTCCGAATGTCTACGCGATCGGCGACGTCACGAGCGTCGGGACGCCGAAGGCCGGAGTATTTGCCGAAGGGGCCGGCAAGATTGCCGCGGCGGCGATTATCGCGGACTTCAAATCGGGAAAACCGCCCGCTCCGTACGCCGGAACAGGTTCATGTTACATCGAGTTTGGCGAGGGAAAGGTCGGGAGGGTGGACGTCGACTTTTTCTCGGGGCCGAAACCGGTCGGAATTCATTACGAGCCGACCATGGAGCTCGTCAAAGACAAAGAGCATTTTGGCTCGAGCCGTAAGTCCCGATGGTTCGGGAAGTAGAAATGGATTCTGTTGCCTTGTTGGATCTGTCTCTCATTCGTACATGGGATCTTTTTTTTCTTTCCATATACTATCGGTCCCCTCGCCGGACATGCCAAATTTTCAGCGATGTGAAGAAGATGATGGTTGTGAAGTAACGCCGTAAGGCTTACAATATCTCTTCGATATATAAACGAGAAGGTTTCCTTCAGATCGATCCTGAGGGAAACCTTCTTTCGTTACGGGCTACCTTTCAATGTGCTTTCGAATCCAGGAGTTGCTTCCAGTTTACGACAAGCGAAAGCTCATTGCTGCCTTCGGAATTCTCCGGCCGATAAACTAGGTAACGTTTTCCATCGCGCGAAGTCCCGTACAAAAAGTTGGCAAACTGCTTTCCCCCAAGTAACAACGGCTGCGGAGGCCCAAATACCGGTGTGCCGGATGAGAGGGAAACATCAATGACCTCCTCGCGGTCGTTGGCCCGCGAAAAGTACATTATTTTATTGTTATCCCAGCGCGGGCTCTGGCCATCGAGCGCAATCTGCCACATTCCTGTGTGGCCTTTGAATGAAGTCACAGAGATCTTGGAAGTTACCGCCTCGTCCGACGAGTAAACGATCCACTTGCTGTCGGGTGAAAACCGCCCGAAACGGCCTTTGGTGCCGAGCTTTTCAACCGGAATAGGACGAGTTGTGACCGACAAATCAACGCATCCCAGTTCACCTCCGGATTCATTGAGCATGGAAAGAAGCAGATAGCGTCCGTCAGGGAAACGTCTAAAGGATAGTAACCGACCTTCGTGCCTTCTTCTCCACGTGCAATCAACTCTTCATTCCCCGTGCCATCCGTCCGCTTGGCAAAGATGTATGCCTTGCTATTGCCAATTTCCTCATTGTAGTAAAATGTTTTGCCATCGGCAGACCATTTGGGCTGGTCGCCCATATTGATACCACCCGTTACCTGCGATTGTACTTTCGAGATCAGATCATACGTCCAAATCTGCCCATTCGCCTTGACGGGATCGTATGCATCGTACAGAATGTGGGTTTCATCCGGGGAAAGTTCGA
>Ga0310813_10001498_pt1 | contig 14029 bp, 21 predicted proteins | sample YN3metagenome_FD_203086 | JGI IMG/M metagenome (GOLD analysis project Ga0310813, IMG submission 203086) | Soil microbial communities from experimental microcosm in Duke University, North Carolina, United States - YN3 | ecosystem: Engineered > Artificial ecosystem > Soil microcosm > Unclassified...
TCGAGTACCGCCGCCAGAAGGAGCACCTGATCGAGAAGGTCGTCGAGACCACGCTGCCGACGCGCTTCGGCACCTTCCGGGTGCACCTCTACAAGTCGAAGGTCGACGAGTACCTCCACATCGCGCTCTGCGCGGGCGACGTCGGCGTGCGGAAGAACGGCGAGACGGTCGTGCAGAACGACCCGGTCACGGTCCGCGTCCACTCGGAGTGCCTGACGGGCGATATCTTCCACTCGCTCCGCTGCGAGTGCGGCGAGCAGATGGAAGCCGCGCTCGCGGAGATCTCCCGCCAGAAGCGCGGCGTCTTCCTCTACATCCGGCAGGAGGGCCGCGGGATCGGCCTCACCCAGAAGCTCAAAGCGTACCAGCTCCAGGACGAGGGCCACGACACCGTCGAGGCCAACCTGAAGCTCGGCCTGCCCGCGGACGTGCGGGAGTACGGCACGGGCGCGCAGATCCTCTACGACCTCGGGGTGCGCCGGATGCGGCTTCTCACCAACAACCCGAAGAAGATGCACTCGATCGCCGGCTACGGCCTGGAGATCGTCGAGCAGGTGCCCATCGAGATCGCGCCCAACGTCCACAACTTCGCCTACCTCAAGGCGAAGAAGACCAAGATGGGACACCTCCTCCCCGAGCTGGGCGATTCCCTCGAAGCCCCTAAAAAGGACCCTCCCGCGCCATGAGCTCCTTTTTCTTCATCGGCGGCCCCTGCGTCATCGAGTCCGAAGCCCATGCCCTCCGCCACGCGAACGCGATCTCCGAGATCTGCCGCGCCGCCGGCGTGGACTACATCTACAAGAGCTCGTACGACAAGGCGAACCGCACCTCGGGCAAGACCTACCGGGGGCCCGGCCTCAAGGACGGCCTCCGCATCCTCGCGAAGGTGAAGAAGCAGACCGGACTGCGCGTGCTCACCGACGTCCATTCGCCCGAGGAGGCGAAGGCGGCCGCGAAGGTCGTCGACGTCCTCCAGATCCCCGCGATGCTCTGCCGCCAGACGGACCTCGTCGTCGCCGCCGCGAAGACCGGCCGCAGCGTCAACATCAAAAAGGGTCAGTTCATGGACCCCTGGGCCATGAAGAACATCCTCGAGAAGGCGACGTCGACGGGGAACAAGGACGTGTGGCTCTGCGAGCGCGGCGCCACGTTCGGGTACCAGAACCTGGTGGTCGACATGCGCGCGATCCCCATCATGAAGTCCTTCGGCTGCAAGGTGGTGATGGATGCGGGCCACGCGGTTCAGCAGCCCGGCGGCCTGGGCAATGCCTCGGGCGGCATGCGCGACATGATCCCGGTGATCGCGCGTTGCGGCGTGGCCGCCGGCGCCGACGGCCTCTTCATCGAGGTGCACGAGAATCCCGACCGGGGCCCCAGCGACGGGCCCAACATGCTGAAGCTCGCCGACCTCCCCACCCTGCTCCGCGACGTCGTCGCGATCCGGAAGGCGCTCACTCCTTCAGCAGGACGCTGATCCCGCCGCGCCCCGGCGTCGTGCATGTGAACCTCACCGTCGTCGCCGCCGCGCCGTCCGTCCAGAACTCCCGCGGCCCGAGGATTTCCACGCCGGGTCGGTCGGGCAGCACCTCGATCCGGTGGCGGCCCGACGCATCGGGGAGCCGAACTTCCGCCTCCACGATCTCGCCCACCGACGCGCGCTCCCGGCCGAAGCGGATCGAGATCCGCACCGCGCCCGTGGGGTCGTAGGACTCCAGGACGAGCTCGGGCCCGCCGGGCGCCGGCGATTCGAGGAGCCGCCACGCGAGGGGGGAATGCCCGGCCGCCGAGCCGCCCGAGGGCCGCAGGGCGCAGGACATTCCCCCCAGGAAAAGAAGGGAGACCACCAGGAGCCGCATCACTCGTCCTTGAAGATTCCCGGATCCTCGTCCGACGCCGCGGGGTCGTCGTGCGGATCGAAGGGCTCGAAATGAAGCTGCGTGCAGAGCGGGCACGAGCAGCGCAGGATTTCGTCGAGCGGCCCCATCTCCAGGATCACCATGCCCGAGATGCCGGGGGGCACGTCGTGGCCCGCCAGCCCGTGCCGGCGGCAGATCTCGCAGGACTCGTCGGGCTCCCCCATCAGGATGTGGAGGAGGGACGGGTCTCCAAACTTCCGGTCCGGACGCTTCATCGCGCTTTCCTTTCGTCCCTCTGAACTTCACAGCCCCAGGGCTTGAGCCGCTCCTCGGCGCCTCGCTTCAGCTCGTCCACGCGTCGCGAGGCGAGGCGTTCGCGCGCCTTCTCCGCCACCTCGGCCGCTGCCGCCGCCTGGGCCTCCCCGATCGCGGCGTTGACGCGCCGCTCCGCCTCGAATGTTTCCGACAGCCGCCCGATCTCGTTCCGGAGCTGCGCGCGGCGCCGCTCCAGCTCCCCGCGCACTTCGGGCGTGGCCAGCAGCTCCGCCGATTCGAGCGTCCGCTCCGCGGTCTGCGCCTCGCCCACGAGTTCGGCCAGCGCCTGGGCGGCCGCCACGCTCCGCACGGCGGTCTCCCTCCGCCCGGGTTCCATCGCGGCCATCCGCTCCACCTCGGCGCGCGACACCGACCCCAGCCGGTCGATGGCCGCCGTCGCGGGATTCCGCAGCGCGTCCTCCCACGCGCGGACCTTCTCCTGCCGCTTCGCCTCGTACGCCTCCAGCACGGCAGTGCCGCGCGCCTCCGCTCGAAGGGTCCCGGCTCCGATCTTCAGGGGCGGCACCAGCGTGTCCGGCAACCCGAGGTCCCGGTTCAGGTCGATCTGCTTCACCGGCCGCCCGTCCAGGCCGCGCAGGTCCGTGCTCTTCCGGCACGCCTTCTGCGCGTCGTCGAGCGGCACCCCCTGCCGCGACTTCTCGTCGAGGCACTCCTTGATGGCCCGCGCCTGCGACTGCCGCTGCACGCCTTCCAGCGACTGCTCCAGCGAGCGGCAACCGTCGAGCTCCATCCCGAGCATCGAGTTGGCCGAGGTCCGGTAGTGCTTGATGGCGTCACAGACCGTGGGCGAGGCGTAGCACGCGAGCACGAGCGCGGAGCTCGCCAGCTCCGACTGGATCGCCGAGAGCGAGCCGCCGAGGAACTCCTCCTTGAGGTTCTTCGTGAAGAGGCTTCGGAAGCTGGCCTTGAGGTCGAAGCTGCCGCAGCCGAAGTCCGGCCCCGCATCCAGCTGCAGCGCCACTCGCGTCGGCTTGACGTCCTTCATGTCGAGACCGGGCGGAAGGCGCCTCCGAAGGGCCTGGTCCCGCTCGATCAGGTCCTGGGGGCAGAGGAGCGCCAGCAGCAGCAGGCTACTCACGGCCGAGCTCCTTCAGCAGGGCCGCCCGCGGCGTGAACCCGCGCAGCGGTTTCCCGCCGACCACGAGAGTGGGCGTGACGGTGACGCCGTGCTCCTTCCAGAGCGGCGAGCCGGGAGGGACGCGGAGCACCTCGATCCCGCGGAGCTCCTCCTCCTGGAGCGCGCACCAGCGGCAACCCTCCCGGGCGAAATAGAGGACGGGGGCTTCTCGGCGCTCCGCGCGGGCGGCATCGACCGCGGCGACGGCGGCGCGCAAGCGGCGGAATCGCTCTTCCTGCCATCGCAGGTAAGCCCGTGCGCTGTCGGGGCCGGGGGCATCGAGCAGCCGCCGGACGGGCGGCGGCGCGCTGGAGTCCGCCCAGAGCTCCGCCGGCGGCTCCGGGACCCGCCGCGTCGTCCCCCAGAAGTCGACCTCGCGGCGCTCAAAGAAGCCGCGCCCCTCCCCCAGAAGCGCCAGCAGGAGGCTCACTTCGAGCATCGGAGGAGCTCCTTCACGTCGGCCTGCGTCCCGGTCGCGACATGCGCGCGCCCACCCCGGACGACGGCGACCGCGGGCAGCCTCCGGATCCCCAGCCGCTTCGCCGTCTCGAGGCCCTCCTCATCCACCACGCGGACCTCCCCGGCCGCCTGGATCGACGCCAGGAAGGGCGCCGCCGGTTCGCGATCGCCGAAGTACCGCTCGACGAGCATCACGGTGCGCACGCGCTCGCCCTTGAGCTGGGCAAGGATCGGCGCCGCGTCGGGCGAATCCGGCGAGAAGAACACCCAGATGGTCCCGTCCTCGGTCCCGGCAGTTCCCGCCACCATCACCGCTGCCAGCAGATAGTTCATGAGCTCCTCTCAACACAAAGACCCGGAGACACAAAGACTCAATTGACGACCCGTCGAATGCCGCGCTGAAGCACGGTGACGTGGAAATTCAGGAGCAACCCCAGCCACTTCCCGGTCAGACGCAGATAGGTAAGAAGTTGCACTTCGTGCACGGGCAGGATGTGCTCGACCGCTTTCAATTCGAGCACCACCTTCTCTTCCACCAGCATGTCCAGTCGATACCCGCACTCCAACGACACGCCCTTGTAGACCAGAGGCACGTGAACCTGTCGTTTGAAGCGGATTCCCCTCAGCGCCAGTTCGTGTGCCAGACAGTCCTCGTAGATCGATTCCAAGAAGCCGGGGCCCACGGCCCGATGCACTTCGATGGCTGATCCGATGATCTCGTGGGACAACTGGTCGATTTCCGCCTTTGTGTCTCTCGTGTCGTTGTGTTTCATCACGTTCTTCTCCGCTGGGGAGTGAGGGGTGGGGAGATTTTCTCGACACGAAAAATAGCGACCCGGCCGATTTCCTTTCCCCTCCACTGCCAGGGTGGAGGACGACGGCATGGTCTGGAGCGTGCGCGACGGGAAGCTTTACTGCGGGCGGGACCCGGTGGCGGTGCGGCGGGTGGTGGTCGAGATAGTGGCCGGCCGGGTCACGGGCACGATCCCCGAGGAGAAGGCGCGCTCCATGATCCGGATGGAACGGGCGCTTTCGCTCCGCGGCCTGTCCCGCTCCCTCGAGGAGGGATCCGCATGAGCCAGATGGAGCCCGTCTTCTGCCACAGCCCCGAGACGCTGCGCCTCGTGCAGGTGGTCCGGCTGCTCGACGAATGCCTCCGCCGGCCTCCCGAAGACGCGCGCGAACGGGTCCTCCAGCAGGTGCGCGACCTGATCGACCGCGCGCGCGAAATCGCGCGGGAAAACTTCCTCATCCAGGACCTCTGAGCTCCGGCCTGCTCTTTGATTTGTGATCGCGGCGTCCCCTCGGGGGCTCCGCGTTGCCGCCAGGACGACGCCTCTCCTCGGGGAGCGGTGCCGGGGCGATACCCTTGGCATCGCTCCTGGATGGCGATGCCTCCATTCCGGAGGACGGACGATGGAAAGCCTCAAGGATTTCCTCGACCAGTTCCTGCAGGCCCTGATCGATGCCCTGCCGAGATTCCTCGACTGGCTGATCTCGCGCCTGCCGGGCAGCTAAGCGGCCCGGGCGTTCCGGACCAGCCACGGGGGGTTCTCCCCTGTGGCTGGTCCTCCTCTAACCGACGACTCACAGATACTGGCCACAGAGCCCTCGGAGCCCTCAGAGATGAACACTGTGAATCAACTGACCGAAGCAATCATCGGTGCCGCGATCGAAGTACATCGCACTTTGGGACCTGGACTGCTCGAGGCAAGTTATGAAGCAGCCCTCGGTATCGAACTGGAATGCCGGAGAATTCGCTTTGTTCGTCAACTCCCCGTGCCCCTGACCTACAAAAGCAGGCCGATCGGCGAGTATCGATTAGACCTGCTCATCGAAGACACGGTGATCATTGAAGTAAAGAGCGTGGAACGCTGGGATCCGGTCTTTGCAGCTCAGCTTCTGACCTATCTTCGGGCTACTTCGAAGTCCATCGGTCTTCTAATCAATTTCAATACTCGGTTTCTCAAGGATGGCATCAGACGCTACATCCTCTAGTCCTCCTCTGAGGGCTCGGAGGGCTCTGTGGCCAATTAGGGAGAGTTTTTCGATGGCTGATGACTTCGGCAGGTATGAGGTTCTTGGGGAGCTGGCGAGGGGATCGTATGGCATCGTGTACAAAGCCCGGGATCGAGAGCTCGACCGCGTCGTCGCCCTGAAGGCGCTGCGGAATGTCGATGCCGGGCCGGCGGCGCGCGAGCGCTTCCTTCGCGAGGCCAGGCTCGCGGCGTCGCTCAGCCATCCGAACATCGTCAAGATCCTCGGCAGCGGCGAGCACGAGGGCCGGCTCTACTTCGTCATGCCGCTCCTCGAGGGGGAGCCGCTCCGCGGGCCGATGATTCCGTCGGAGGCCTGCCGCGTGCTGGAGCGCGTCGCCCGCGCCGCCGCCCACGCGCACGCGCGCGGCGTCGTCCACCGCGACCTCAAGCCCGCCAACATCCTCCTCTGCGACGGCGAGCCCGTCCTCACCGACTTCGGCGTCGCCCGCGGGCCGGACGAAGTCCGGGTCACCGAGGCCGGAGAGCTCCTGGGCACCCCCGCCTACATGGCGCCCGAGCAGGCCCGCGGCGAGGCCCGCGACGCCGGACCGGAGGCCGACGTCTACGCGCTCGGCGTCATCCTCTTCGAACTCCTCACCGGGCGCCTGCCTCATCGCGGGGAATCCTTCGTCGAGCTCTCCGCCAGCATTCTCAACGATCCCGCGCCCGAGCTTTGCGGCTTTGATCCGGCGCTCGCCGAGCTCGTCCAGCGCTGCCTCGCCAAGGACGCCGCGCGGCGGCCCGCCGCCCTGGAGCTCGCCGACGCGCTCCGGCGCTGGACCCCGCGGCGCCGCGTCCGCTGGCCGGCCGCCCTCTCCATCCTCGCGGGACTCCTCGCGACGTCCCTCAGGGCCGGCACCGCGTCTGTCGATCCGCCTCCGAACGACATGGTCTGCGTCCGCGCCGGGGCGGAGGAGGTCTGGATCGACCGCGACGAAGCCCCGGCACGGGCGGGCGGATATTCCTACATCGACGCGGTCGCCGGCTGCCTGCGCGCGGGCAAGCGGCTGCCGACCGAGCAGGAATGGGAAGCCGCGGCCGGCTCGGGTTGTCGGGACATGGCCGACCGGCTTTCGGAATGGACCGCCACGCCCGGCGCCTCGGAAGACGTCCGCGTCGTGCGCGGAGGCAACGGACTTCTCCCACCCGAGCGCCGCACGGTCCGGGAGCGGCAGGAACTGCCGGTGACGCGGCGCGCGCCGACGCTCGGCTACCGCTGCGCGAGCCCTCAGGCGCCGTCGCGCACGAGCAGGTAGCGGGTATGGGGGAGCGCCGTTCGGGACACCTGCTCCGGCAGGGTGTGCTGGACCGCAACGTCGGGCGTCAGGTCGATCCCCGCGTGCCGGAAGACCGCCCGGACGAAGGCGGAGCAGAACGTCGACTCCTTCTCGCGGCCCTTCGCCATCGACTTGCGCATCATGGCCCAGTAGGTCTCCACGATCCCGCCGAGGTCGTAATTGCTTCGGCGCGCGACGAGGTCCAGACCGGCCACGACGACCTTCCGGGCGTCCTTCTCGCTCAGGCCGAAATCGAGCACGGCCAGGTTGGGCCAGTCCTTCTCGTCGCCGTACTTGTCGATGCGGTTCTCCTGGACGCCGTTCCGCAGCTGGCCCTTGCCCATCTCGAAGTCGCTCTCGATCAGCCACTGCCGGCCGTCCGCACGCTCGCCCTCGAAGAGGACGGCGTGCGACCAGAGGCTCGACTTCGCGCCCTCGAGGCCTTTCTGTCCGCGCCGGATCGCCCGGTCGATGGTGGACGTCCCGCCGAAGAGGCCCACGCAGCCGGGTTTGGCGTAGCGCTGGAGGAACTCGAGGTTGCTGAGCCCGCTGAGGACGCGGACGTTCGTGTCGGCCACGCGGCTATCTTATCCCGAAATCCCGGAATTCGTCGGCCGCGTCCTCGTAGGTCACGGCGATATCGGTGACCTGCGCCTCGGAGGGGCCCCGATAGCACCATTTGATCATCGACTCGACCTGCTCGCGCGTCCCCTGAAGGACGGCCTCGACGCGGCCGTCGTCCAGGTTGCGCACCCAGCCGACGAGCCCGAGCCCCTGCGCATAGCGGCGGGTGTGATAGCGATAGCCGACGCCCTGGACGATGCCGCTGATGAACAGGTGGGCGCGGACCATGGCAGGACTCTAGAGCTTCCGGAAGACGCCGACCACGACGCCCTGGATGTCGACCTTGTCGACGATGATGGGATCCATCGTCCCGTTCGCGGGCTGCAGCCGGATCCGCCCGTTCTCGCGGTAGAACCGCTTGAGCGTGGCCTCGCCCCCGTCCAGGAGCGCGACGACCGTCTCGCCCGTGCGGGCGCTCGGCGTCCGCTCGACGATCACGTAATCCCCGTCGCGGATGTGGTCCTCGATCATCGAGTTCCCGCGCACTTCGAGGGCGAAGTACTCCTTGCCGGGCTTCATGACGCCCAGCACGTCGAGCTCGTCGGGATGCACGATCGCTTCGATGGGCCGGCCGGCGGCGATGCGGCCCGTGACGGGCAGGCGACGCGTGGAGGTCAGGATCTCGATGCCGCGGCGTCGGTAATAGCTCCGCTTGACGTGGCGTGCCTTCTCGAGCTGGCGCAGGTGGCTCAGCACCGTCACCTTGGTGATCTTCAGATGATCGGCGACTTCCTGCAGCGTCGGCGAATAGCCGTTCCTCTGGGTGAAATCCTCGACGTAGCGGAGGACTTCGAGTTGCTTCGGCGTCACTTGCCCTTGCTCTCCGCAGGTGCGGGCTTGGGCTTCTCGCCCTCGTCCTCCTTGAACGACCGGTTGACGGTCGGCGGCCGCGAGAGCTTGCGCTCCGCCGGCGCCTCGAAGTTCTTGAGCGGCGTCCGGGTCAGGCCTTTGGGGAGCTCGAACTCCGCGTCGGCGATCTCGCGCGGCTGCGTCGCGGTCACCTCGAACTGCTCGACGATCCGGTCGAGGAAGAGCGCGTAGCGGATCGTCCCTTTGACCGGCAGGCCTCCGAGCTCCTTCAGCTTCCCGGCGATGGCGGGATGGAACCCGCCCACGGCGGACAGCGCCTCCATCCAGCCGGGCGCCTGCAGCTTTTCGTTCAGCTGGACCGAGAGGCGCACTCGGTCGCCGTTCACGATCAGGTCGCGCTGCGCCCCCGACGCCTTCAGGTCCACCTGCGGAGCCTGGGCGAACTGGTCGAAGCCTTCGAGGACCCGGTCGAGCTCCTTCTCCTCGGGCGTCCCCGGCACGCGCGCCCGCGCGCTCCGCAAGTCGTCGAGCGCCGCCTTCCGAAGCGCGGCGGCCTCGTCGAAGGTGAACTCCGCGTACTCGCCGGCCAGGACGTCGGCCTTCCAGACCTTCTTCAGGTCGCTCCGGATGATCAGCCGTTCCCCGAAAGTCAGATCGAGGATCGCCAGGTTCGACCCTTTGACCAGGAGAAGCTCCTTGCGCTGGACCTCCTGCCGCCGGTCCAGCCAGTCGATCGAGGTGCGCTTGACCGTGCGCTCGATCGCGAGGCCGCTGGGCGTGGATTCCTGCGCGCCCGCCGCGGCGCCCAGGGGCGCCAGCAGGGTCCACAGGACGAGCGCGACCTTCCTCATTCGTACCTCACGGCCGTGACCGGCTCCATACGGGCAGCCCGCCGGGCGGGAATCCACCCGGCGACCACGCTGACGAACATCGAGAATCCCACGGATCCCGCCGCCAGCAGAAATGATACGTGGAAGAGGCTGACATTGGCAGGCAGGTCGACCGCGAGATGCGCGATGCCGTTCAGCATCTTCCCGATCAGCGCGCCGACCGCCAGCCCAAAGACGCCGCCCAGGGCGCCGATCGCCGCCGCCTCGGCCAGGAAGAGGCGGCCGATCTCGCCGTTGCGGGCCCCAAGAGCTTTCATGATACCGATCTCCCGCGTCCGTTCAAGGACGGCCATGGCCATCGTGTTGGCGATCCCGAAGAGGGAGACCACGAGACCGATCGCGCCGATGCAGGCCATGAAGGCTTCGAGGAGCAGGAAGACCATGTTGATGATCTTGAGCAGCTCCCGGGTGCTCATCGAGCTGTAGCCCAGGTTCCTGAGCCTTTTGGCCACGTCCTCCGACGTGCGCGGGTCCGCGAGGCGGAGCTCGGCCGAGAGGTAGCTGCCCTTCTTGGACGGGAGCATCGGATGCGCGGCCATGCGCTCCCGGAGCGCGAGCCCGTGTTCCATCGGAACGAAGATCGGCCGCCCTTTGAAGCTGAACGCATCGTCGTCCAGGATGCCGACGACCGTGTACACGTCCTCGTCCGACGCGGGCGTGTCGGCCTGGAAGAACCCGCTGAAGGTCACCTTCTTCCCCACGGCCTGCTCGGGCTTGAGCTCCACCTTCATCTCCAGGATCGCGTTGGGGAGCAGGCAGACCCGCTCCGTGCGGTTCGTCCACATCGAGCCTGCCTTGACGTGGCCCGCGAAGCGCTGCTCTTCCTCCGGCGTGATTCCTTCCACCGGGTGAACGACGGTCGCGGCCCCTTCAAAGGCAACGCGCAGGAACATGTCCAGCTGCGGCTTGACCGAGACGACCCCGGGGACCGATTTGAGCTCCTCGAGATCCTTGTCGCTCAGCGGGACGATCTGGTCGAGGCCGAACCCGAAGCCGGCCGCCTTCTTCTTGCCGCCTCCGTCCCCCTTCGTGCGATGCGCCGTCAGGGTCCGCAGCGACTCGTCCGTTTCGAAGAGCTTCACGACCTGTCGCTGGATCCCGAGCCCGAGTGAGACGATCAGGACCAGCGCCGCGACGCCCACGACGACGCCGGCGGCCGTCAGGACGGTCCGTCCCTTGCGGCGCGCGAGGTTCCCCATGGCCATGCCGAGCGTGTCAGCGACGTTCATCGGTCACCACTTTTCCGTCGCGCAGTTCCACGGTCCGGCGGGCGAAGGAGTCGGCGAGCGAGCGATCGTGCGTGACGACCAGGATCGTCTTGCCCGAGAGGGTCCGGAGGAGATCGAGGATTTCCATCGCGGTGCGCGAGTCCAGGTTGCCCGTGGGCTCGTCGGCGAGCAGGAGGGGCGGGTCGTGGACGAGGGCGCGGGCGATCGCGACGCGCTGCTGCTCGCCGCCGGAAAGCTGGTTGGGACGGTGATCGCGCCGGCCCTTCAGGCCCACGCGCTCGAGGAGCGCGTCCGCGCGGCCCTGACGCTCGTTCTTCGGCACGCCCGCCAGCACGAGCGGGAGCTCCACGTTCTGCAGGGCCGTCCGGCTGGGGACCAGGTTGAAGAACTGGAAGATGAATCCCACCTCGCTGCGGCGGTACAGGGCCAGCTCGTCCTCGCTGCATTCGGCGAGCCGCCGGCCCCGGACCAGGACGTTGCCGCTGGTGGGACGGTCGAGCCCGCCCAGGAGCTGCAGGAGCGTCGACTTGCCGCTGCCGGAGCGCCCCACGATCGCGGCCACCTCGCCCTGCTCGAAGGAGAGCGAGACGCCGTCGAGGGCGGAAAGGACGTTCTCCCCCATCACGTAGCGGCGGGTGAGGACGTCGGTGCGAACCAGTTCGGTCATGCGGGGTCCCATGGTGCCATTGCGCGGTCGGAACCCGCAAGCGAATTTTTGGACAGCGGCCGCGGCTTGCGATAGGCTTGCGCCCAATTCATGAGCGATGCCGCCCCCGCCCCGAAGCGCCAGGCCGCCTTCGCGTTCGTCTTCATGACGGTCGTGCTCGACGTGCTGGCGCTCGGCGTCATCATCCCCGTGCTGCCCGAGCTGGTAAAGAGCTTCATGGGCGGCGACACCGCGCAGGCGGCCCGAATCACCGGCGTCTTCGGAACCGTCTGGGCGCTGATGCAGTTCATCTTCTCGCCTCTGCTGGGGGTGATCTCCGATCGTTTTGGACGACGCCCGGTGATTCTTGTTTCATGCCTCGGGCTGGGCCTCGACTATCTGTTCATGGCGATCGCGCCGACCCTGGGCTGGCTCTTCGTGGGTCGCGTGATCTCCGGGATCACGGCCGCGAGCTTCGCCACGGCCGGGGCTTACATCGCCGACGTCACGCCGCCGGAGAAACGCGCGGCGAGCTTCGGCATGCTCGGCGCGGCGTTCGGACTGGGCTTCGTGCTCGGACCGGCCCTGGGCGGATTCCTCGGAGGCTATTCCCTCCGCCTTCCCTTCTGGGTGGCCGGCGCCTTGTGCCTTCTGAATACGCTGTATGGCGTCTTCGTGCTGCCGGAATCGCTGCCGCCCGAGCGCCGTGCCGGATTCTCCTGGAAGAAGGCGAACCCCGTGGGCTCCCTCTTCTTCCTCCGATCCCATCCGCAGCTGCTCGGAATGGCCGCGCTGCTGTTCCTCTACCACCTCGCCCACCAGGTCCTGCCGAGCGTCTTCATCCTGTACTCCAACTTCCGCTATGGATGGACCCCGAAGACGAACGGCAGCGTGCTGGCGACGGTCGGCATCTGCAGCGTCATTGTCCAGGCGCTCCTGGTCCGGCGGATCGTTCCGCTCCTGGGAGAACGCCGCGCGCTGCTCACGGGCGTGTTCTTCGGGGCGGCGGGCTTTTTCATCTACGGGTTCGCGTCGAGCGGCGCCGTCTTCTGGCTGGGGGTTCCCGTCTTCTCGCTCCTGGGCCTCTACGGGCCGTCCTCGCAGGCCATCACGACGCGGCTCGTGAGCCCGAACGAGCAGGGGCAACTCCAAGGGGCCAACAGCTGCGTGATGGGCATCACGGGGATGATCGGCCCGGTGCTCTTCACCGCCACGTTCGCGGAATTTCTCCGGCCGGACCGGAACTGGAACCTGCCCGGCGCCCCCTTCCTCCTGGCGGCATGCCTGATGGTCCTGGCCTTCTTCCTCGCGCTCGCGATCGTCCGTTCTCCGAAGCCGTCGCATTGACTTCGATCTTCGAGCAGCGATATACTAAAAATATGAAGACGATGTTGTGCATCCTGGCCCTGGTCGGCCTGTCCGGCTGCTACTATCCGTCTTACGCCGTCCGCAGAGTGGCCCCGGTCGATCCTCCCGTCACTCGTGAGGAAGCCGAGCGGCTGGCCAGCGCCGGTGTCTCGGAACCCGTCGTCACCGAGCTGATCGAGAAGCGCGGCGCCGCGACGCTGACGCCCGACGACCTGGTCGCGCTGAAGAAGGCGGGTGTTTCCGACAGCCTCGTGCAGAAGATGATCGCCTCCGAGCGCAAGGAGACGGCGCAGGTGGTCGTTGACGACTATTACTACGCGCCCGGGTACTACGGGTACCCCTACTATCCTTACTATCCCTCCTACGGCGCCTATTGGGGCGTCGGCTGGGGCTGGGGGTGGGGATGGGGCTATCACTCCTACCCGCGCGGGTCCGTCGGCGTGCGCGTCTACCGCTAGCGCGGTTCAAAAAAATCTGCTTGACCGACGGGAACTCGGGGCCTAAGCTTCCTGCACCATGACGCCGAAGGAAAGCCGCAAGTCCGAAAAGTTCAAGATGACGTTCCCCGCCAAGATCGTCGGGGAACCGATCATGACGAAGCTCTCGCACGACTTCGGGGTCAGCTACAACATGATCCGGGGCCGGATCACCGACAAGGGCGCCTGGCTCGACGTCGAGCTCCTCGGCGCAAAGAAGAACATCGAGCGCGCCCTGGAGTTCCTCAAGGAGCGCGGCGTCACCATCTCCCCGCTCGAAAGCTAGGTCTGAATCACCTTCCGGGGCTTCATGCCGCCTTCCGCCTTTTCGCCGATCCCGACGAAGCGCGGCCCGCAGTAGACCCGCACGATCCCGTCGACCTCACGCCGGACGACGCGCCCGTTTTCGAAGTCGTGCAGTTCCTCGGTCGTAAGCCGCAGCTCGGGAAGGTGCAGGAGGCCCACGTCGACCGGCAGCAGCTCGGAGCCGGCGTCCTCCACGCGGAACGGGCCGCAGGCGGTGCGCCGCAGGGCCGTCACGTGGCCGCCGAGGTCGCGCGCAATCGAGCGGACGTAGAGCCCCTTCGACCCGCGTACGAGAAAGCGCGCCCGGGGCGGCTCGTAGGAGAGCAGCGCGAGCTCGTCGACGCGCACGCGGCGCTCCGGCGCGTCGACCTCCCGGCCCTGGCGGGCGTGCTCGTAAAGCTTCCGCCCCTCCACCTTCACCGCCGAATAGCGCGGAGGCGTCTGGACGATCTCGCCCCGCAGCTTCGCCGCGGCGGCCTCGAGCTCCGGACGCGACGGGACCGGGCGCTCCTCGATTCGCGCGCCGTCCGCATCGTCGGTCTCGGTAAGGATTCCCAGCTCGACCTCCGCCTCGTAGGCCTTGTCGTACTGCATGT
>Ga0310813_10001503_pt1 | contig 14025 bp, 9 predicted proteins | sample YN3metagenome_FD_203086 | JGI IMG/M metagenome (GOLD analysis project Ga0310813, IMG submission 203086) | Soil microbial communities from experimental microcosm in Duke University, North Carolina, United States - YN3 | ecosystem: Engineered > Artificial ecosystem > Soil microcosm > Unclassified ...
CGAGAATCCGAACGTTGTGATGCTCTTCCATTTTTTCAAGCAGACCGCGCATCATTCCGATCGCTTTTTCTTCGTCGGGCTCTTCGACCTTAACGACCTGAAAACGCCGCGCGAGAGCTGCGTCTTTTTCAAAATATTTTTTATATTCCGCCCAGGTCGTCGCCGCGATCGTGCGCAGCTCGCCGCGCGCCAACGCCGGTTTCAAAAGGTTCGCCGCGTCGTTTTGTCCCGCCGCCCCGCCTGCGCCGATCATCGTATGCGCTTCGTCGATAAACAGAATGATCGGTTTGGGCGAAGATTTTACTTCGTTGATGACATCTTTCAAACGATTTTCAAATTCGCCTTTGACGCTCGCGCCCGCTTGCAGAAGCCCGAGATCGAGCGTTCTGACCGTCACGTTTCTGAGCGGTTCGGGAACGTCGCCCTGCGAGATTCTCAGCGCGAAACCTTCGACGACCGCGGTTTTACCGACACCGGCTTCACCCGTCAGGATCGGATTATTCTGGCGGCGGCGCGTTAAAATATCGACGATCTGGCGGACTTCGAAATCGCGCCCTAAGATCGGGTCGATTTTTCCTGCCGCCGCTTTTGCCGTCAAATCTTCGGTGTACTGGTCGAGCGCCTTTGTTTTGCCCGGAACGCCTGAAGCGACCGGCGCACCGTCAGAGCTTCCGGCAGTTTCGCCTAAGGCGACGGCATCACGCGCTTCCGATGAATCGGCGGTAATTTCCTGCAGTTTCGTTTGCAGGGATTCGACCGAAATATGCGAAAATTCACGCGAAACATCCCGCGCGATCCGCGCCGTGCTTTCGTTCGAGAGCAAAGCCAAAAGAAGATGCCCCGAACGCACCCGCGCCGCGCCGAAATCGACCGAAGCGACCAGCCACGCATTTTGAAACCACTGCGGAAGACGGTCGGAAAGTCCCGGCGTGCGCGTGTTTCCCGTTTTCAGCCGGTCGAGCGCGGTCGAAACGTCCTTGCTCAAACGGTCGATATTGACCTCGTAATGACGACAGATCTTGTGTAAATCCGTGTCTTCCTGCTCAAGTATCTTGGCTAAAATATGTTCAATTTCAACATCGTAATTGGTGCGCGAAAGGCAAAGACCAGCCGCGCCTTCGAGTGCACCCCGACAAGTATCGTTTAATCTGCCGACTAAAGATTTTAAATTTACGTTCATTTTTCTTTCTCCTTTAACATCTAAAACGGGTTTAATTATCTATATTCAAAATAACCTGGTCATCGTCCTCGGTAAACGGTTTTGTTTTCAAAAACGCTGTCCAGCCGAGCATCGGACGGCGTTTGGCGCGGGTCGTCAAAATCGTGCTGGGAACTTGTTTAGCCTGTAAAATCAGCTGCACATCAAAATCGAATTCCAGACCGTTCATAAACCGGACGATTGATTTCATCGGTTTATGTGCCGTTCCGTTGGGTAAAAAGGCTTGGAATTCGTTAAAGCCGAGCGCACCTAAAACTATCCGAAACTTCGATTGCTGTTCCCAAACACGAGTTCCGATAATTGCTGTCGTGCCGAGTCCGCTGTTTGCCTGACCGAGTTTTGTGATGCTTGCGCTGTCTAAATCCAACCATTGACCGAAAAATTGGAGGATTTTTGCTTTAATGCGAAAGTAATCGCTCAGGATATTGCCGAGGGCGGTTGCCGAATGCGGTTTTTGAGCGATCAAACCGCCGTACGGCAAAAGCGATTCATCGTCTAAATTCATCTGCCCGCGCAACCCGCGCGTGCCGAGTCCGGCAATATCGAAAAGGAAAGCGGTGAAATCGTCCTGTCCGCGCTCATACCCGATCGGAAAACGGTATTTCTCCCAGGCGCGGAAAAACATCGAGACCGAACGATGCGTAAAAATGTCCAAAAACGTCCACATCGCCGTGTCGCGGTAGCGGATGCGCTCCATAATGAGCTCGGTGTAATGAATCGGCATCACGCCCGAAACACCGACCATTCCCATAAAATTGACGAACATTTCGAGCTTTTGCTGTTCGGTAAATTCGTCAACCGAATCTTTAAATTCCTGAATTTGACTGGCGGGAAAGTTCAGGCTCATTCGTGAGCGAAAACGCACGATCTCTTCGTGCGGCAGGGCTTCGCGCCCGAGGGCTTTGCGTTCGGGGTAAATTTTTTCGAGCAGTCGCACGGCTTGAAAAAACTCAAACCGGTACGGCTCGTCGGCAAGTTTCTGATCTAAAGGTTTTTCTGCCATAGCTTAAAAGTGGAAAAGTGAAAAAGCGGAAAAGTGAAAAAGTATTTGTGCTTTATTCAAGCAACTTTTTCACATTTTCACCTTTAAACTTTTCACATTACAACAAAACTTGTTCGCCCGTGCGCGGAACAAAAACTCTTACGTTTTCCTCACGCTGTTTTGTCCGCAAAACTGTTTGATTAAAGGAATTAAGCGAACTGTAAAGTCCGAAAAATCTTTCCAGCACGCAGGCGAAAAGAAACATTCCGCTGCCGACAAATTCTTCCTCGTCCATTGTCAGGGTCGTTTCTAAGCCGCGCACGAAACCTGCGCCGATATGTTCGCCGATACGCCGCACAACCTTGCGGCTTTCGATTCCCGTGATCCCCAAAATCTGTTTGCGCGTTGCCGAAGAATCGGCAAAATTATAGAGATGCAGAATTTCCTGCAGGGCTTCGGGCGTTCCGTTCGTGCTTTCGATAATCGATAAATAATTCAAATTCAAATGCGAGATCAGCCGCCATTGCAAAGCGCGGCGGCGCGCCGGACGAAGCGTTTCCGTCGGTTTCGTCAAACACCGCGCTTTTGAAAGCAGACCGCTTCCTTCGACCTCGAAATCGCCTTCACGTCCGCCAAAAGGGAGCCGTGCGGGCAGATCGCGGTTCGTGCAGGTCGTCCGGAGATTCAAAACCTCGACTGCCGGAACACGCGGATTAAAATTCATATCCACTAGGGAAACGAACATTTCCGTGCCTTCGTCTTCTTCGCGCTGTGAATCGCGCCTGGTCGCATACCAGAAAGATTTTTCCATCTGCTCGCCGTAAGCGTGGCGCAAGCTGTAAAACGGCGAAAACTCGCGCGTCGTGTTGGTTTTTGGATCGGTCGTGATGACATCGTCAACCGAATAAACCTCGGTCGTCGTCTGGCGATGAACGTCCGGCACGACGTGATACTCGTATTTCTGCTGCGAAAGATAGATCGGATCTGCCATCCGCGAAAAAAGATTGATGATCGGCGTGCAGCCCAAACGGAAAGTATCCGCCGTGATCGGCGCTTTCGGCGGCGTGACATCCTTCAAATGAATCAGAATATCGAAATGACTGCCGAATTTTTTGGCGATCGCCTGGTCAACGCCGTAAATATCGAAAAACAAAAATTTATACGGAAAAGCAAAATATTCCGTGAGCAGACGATAGCCCTGAAACGAGCGTTTCGTGTAGGGCAAAAGCGATTCTTCTTCGGAAAACCCGACTTGTTTGATCGCGTCTTCGGCGGACAAAATTACCGGATCGGGAAGTTTGAGCTGAATATTGGTTAAAGTTTTTAAGGTCTTGTTGCCGATCGGCGCTTCTTTGGCTTGAAATTCGACCTTTGTTGCCTGATTGAAAATGATCTCGTAGAGCGGAAAAACCAGCTGCGGGTCGCCGTTAAGATAAAAACGCAGAAAATTCAGCGGCTCGCCCGAGCTTCCGACCTTGAATTCGTTCAAATTGGAATCGCCGAAACAGCGCATACTCAGGCGAATATGGCTTTCGGAATATTTTCCGCGCCCGTCTTTCGGCGCGTTCGATTCGAGCGCGGCGGATTGAATTTCCATCGGCACGAGCTGCACGTCGAAACCCGTCCGAAATTGACACGGCGTGCCGTCGACGGGGCGCGAATTGAGTTTTGCGCCGCGTTCGAGCATCTGCACCGCCGTCAGTTTATCGTTCGGCGAACCGAAAGAAAATTGCGTGATCGCCATCGAAGGAATCGGCGATAAGTAGTGCGGATAAAGAACATTGAGAAAAGATTCGGTGATTTCGGGCAGCTCGTCGTCGAGCTTTAAGGAAATTCTTCCCGTTAAAAAAGCAAAGGCTTCGATGATCCGTTCAACGTGCGGATCTTCGATTTTTTCTTCTTCAAGCAGAAGCCGTGCCGCAATTTTCGGGTATTTGCGGGCAAATTCCGCGCCCATTCGGCGCAGAAAGATGAGTTCGCGTTCGTAGTAACCAAGAAGTTCGTCGCGCATTAAGTTATTTTAATTTATAAGAAAGAAAAAAACTAAATAAACTCTTATTTTTCTTTTACTTCAAATTCGCCGCTGCCAAGCTGAAGAACGGTATCAAAAGCGATCGGTTCGGGTGTCGGTTCGACGTTCAAACTCGCTTCGATCCGAAATTTTAACATCCGATCGATACTGTTGACGGGTTCGAGTGTGACCTTCAGATTTAAAAACCGCGGTTCAAAAATTCTGATCGCGTTCTCGAGCGCATCCGCCAGACGTTTCTGCTCGATATGACTTTTCGCGCTGATTCCCGTAATGTCGGGTAAACCATAGACGACAACCGATTTTTTGACTTCTTCCAGACGCTCGTCGATCTCTTCGGGAAAGCACCGCGAATTTAACAGCCATTCCAGATCGCGCCGCACCGACAGTTTCAGTTCACGAAGCGATTTTGAACGCGATTTTGGTGCCTCACGTGACATATCCGGCTCAAAATCGAGCAGGCGGTCTAAAATCGAAGGCGTTATGCGAATTTCGTTATCAATTCGTGACATCTATTTAAAAAGAGAAAAGATACCGCCACTTTGGAGATGGCGGTATTTGAAAATTTTTGATTTCTTTGAAATTGTCCGCCGCCAAGGGGGAAGGCAGCGGACAATTTTGCTGACATCTTTGGAAAATTAGGCTCCTGTGCCTTCGACTTTCTTGATGTCGTAGCTGGTCGTGTTGGTCAAAGCCACCGAACCATCCGGTTTTTGTTGGAAGTATTCAAACGTAATGTTTGTAAAGTTGAACGAAATTTGTTCCATCGGCATAATCGAACTTCCGTTGCTTCCGCCGGTTTGGAATGACGAGATCACGATATCGCCAAACGTTACTTTCGTATAGGTGAACGGATTGCCGTCGCCGCCTGTTTTGCGGCAGCTCAGGATCGCTTGCGGAATGTGGTTGCCTTTCGCGCAGGCTAAGAAGAGCTGCGGTGATGCTTTACCGTTCTGGACGACAAAGTGAAAGTCCTGCAGACTAACTTTACCGACACCGAGACCAGTTCCCTGGACGGCTGAACCGCTGTTGCTCGCACCGAACGACCACGATTCGATTTGCATTTGTTTTTCAAAACCCGTTGCATCGGATTCACCTTCGATAGTATCAATTTTCAAGTAATAATCAGCTTGTGCCATTTTTTTTAATTTGCTCCTTTCAAAATAACTGTTTTTTTATTTATCAGGTTGTTTAGCTTTTCAGCCAAACAACCTTTTTCCTATATTCTTTCGATCTCCTCGAGTCCTTACTGCTCGCTTCCTAACTAAGACGACTTGAAGAAATCCTTTTGCGAAACTTTCTAAAATTTTGCAATTATTTTTTGCAAAATTCAGGATTATTTCGCCGGCGGCGGCAAATCCGCAACCAATCTGAGCGAGACCGAAAGCTCGTCTAACTGGAAATGCGGACGCAGGAACGCAACTGCCCGGTAGCATCCCGGTTTACCCGGAACTTCCGTTACGTCAACCCGTGCTTCACGAAGGGGATATTTCGCCTTTTGCGATGCCGGTGCAACGTCGTTTTCGAGAACATATTTGCTGATCCAACGGTTCAGAAAGATTTGGGCTTCCTGACGCGACATAAAGCTTCCGATCTTGTCGCGCATCATTGATTTCAAATAATGGGCAAAACGCGAAACGGCGAAAATATACTGCAGCTGCGTTGACAAACGCGCATTGGCATTTGCCGAGTCGGTATCGTATTTTTTCGCTTTATTGGCGGACTGCGTGGCGAAAAATGCCGCGTAATCCGTGCCTTTGCAGTGAACGAGGGGAATAAATCCGTTATCGGAAAATTCCTTTTCACGGCGGTCGGTGATCGCTACTTCCGTCGGGCATTTCATCGCAACTTCGCCTTCATCGGTTTCGAAAGTATGGGTCGGAAGTCCGTCAACCAGACCGCCGCCTTCGACGCCGCGGATCGCCACGCACCAGTTATGCATCGAAAATGCTTCGGTGAGCCGCGTTCCCATCGCGTAAGCGGCATTGCTCCACAGATATTTCTTGTGGTTCGTGCCGTCAACGTCTTCTTCATAATTGAAATTTTCGGTCGGTTTCGTCGCCGCGCCGTAGGGAACTCTGCCCAAAACGTGCGGAAGCGTCAAGCCGACGTAGCGCGAATCTTCCGATTCACGGAAACTGCGCCATTTCGCATATTCCGTGCGGTCGAAGATCTTCGAAATGTCGCGGACTTCGGTCATTTCCGAAAATTCGTCCCAACCGAACATTTCCGACGAAGCCGCGCTGATAAACGGCGCGTGGGCTGCCGCCGCAACTTGCGAAAGACTTTCCAGAAGCGCCAGATCCTGCGGGTGATTGCCGAATTCATAATCGCCGATCAGCGCACCGTAGGGCGCGCCGCCGAAGGTTCCGTATTCTTCTTCATAGACCTTTTTGAACATTGCCGATTGGTCGAATTCGAGCGCGCGTTCAAAATCTTTGAGAAGTTCTTTTTTCGTCACCGACATCACGCGGATTTTCAGCATCGTGCCGGTCAAACTGTTTTTGACGAGATGATGAAGTCCGCGCCACGAGCCTTCGAGTTTTTGAAACTCTTCGTGGTGCATGATTTCATTCATCTGCGCCGACAAAAGGCGGTCGATCTCGGCAATCCGGGCATTGATCGCAACGTCCATATTCTTGGACATCGTCAGGGTGCCGCTCATTACCTGATTGACAAATTCGCCGATCATATCTTTGGCTTGTTCTTTTTGGTAATCATCACGAGCCATTTTGCCTTCGGTCAAGATCTGGTCAAGAAGGCTGACTTCCTGCACCTGTTCTGTCGTTTGGGCTTCTGCTGCTTGTTGTTTTGCTTTATCAGCCATAATTATTCCTCCTTATTGCCAAGCGCCTCGCTTATTTGTTTTTGTTTATCCACATCCGAAATAATATCGTTCAGAATATTTTCCAATTTTTCGTTACCGTCCATTTTTGAACGCAGATCGGAGAGTTTCTGACGCGCTTCGACGAGTTTGCGAAGCGGTTCAACATTCTGCACGATTTGATCCGGTTCAAAATCTTCGATATTGCTGAATGTCAGGTCAACGCCGACTTTGCTTCCGTCGTCTTGCAGTTTGTTGTCAACCGAAAAAGCAACTCGCGGTTTCATACCGGCAAGTACCTGATTGAAATTATCCGGGTCAATTTCAACAAATTTGCGGTTTTTGATAGCCGGCAGGGGCTCTTCGGGTTTTCCGACGAAATCGCCCATTACACCAACCACAAACGGTAATTCCTTCAATTCAATTGCTCCGCCGACTTCCACATCGTAGGTGATCTGGACACGCGGGGGGCGAACACGGTCAATTTTATGTTGTATGCTTTCTTTTGTTGCCATCTTTTGTTTGCTCCTTTCGTTTTAGTTTTTATCTAAGTCTAGAATTAATTTTTGAATAATCCTTATACATCATTTACGAAGATTCATCGGTCGGTAAATTAGTATTAAAACCCAGCGTCTGACGAATCTGATAGATCACGGTTTCATCTTTTATAACATCCTGCAGCCACGTTTCAAGCGGCATATTGCCCCATTTCACGGCGCGTTGAACGAGATATGAAATCGGGCTGTGGGGCTCGGTTTTCTGGAAAAACGCGGCAATGTCCGACAATCGTTTCAAGGCATCCTGCCGGTTTTGGATCGCACCGCTCGCGGTTGCCACTCCGGCGACTTTGATGACTGCGCCGTCTTCGCCTTCCGTCGTTTCGCCGTCCGCGGCTTCTTCCGCCTCGTCGGGCTCTTCGGCGCGTTTGTCTTCCAGAATCTTTTTGACCTGACTGTGAACTTCATCCAGGGATTTTTTTAGATTATTCATCCCCGGAGCCTGATTGCGGTCGAATTTTTCCTCGATCACGCGGTTGATCTCGTTATATGCCACCCAGCATTCGTCGATCAAAAAGTTTAGATCTTCATAAAACGGTCGGCGCATCTGCGCCATCTCCGCGCGCCATTTATTTGCCGTGACGCGATTTTCCTTTTCGGCTTGCGCCCTGAGTTCGTTGTAGCGCGCCTGTTCGGTCGAATCGAGCGCTTCGATATTGTCCGGAATGTCAAAGCGTTTCGAGTCTTCAAAATCTATATAACTGTAGCCCGTGTAGCCGGTGATCTTGGCTTTTCTGAGCGCGAAAGACGCTTGCTCTTCCATCCAGGCGATCGCGTTGGCGCGACCTTCCATATCGCCCTCGTCAATTTCGGGATGCAGCGTTTCCCAGAAGTTTTCCTGAAAACCGCTCATTAGTTTCAGACTGTCGCGCAAACCGATAAATCCGTGTTCATTGATCAGCGCTTCCGAGAGCCACGCGGCGATCTGCAAATCCTTCGTGTCTTTTTCGAGCGCGGGAATGGCGAGACTGATGACTTTGCGAAAATCGGCAAACTTTATTTCGGTTTGCCATTCGCCTTGCGGTACATCTTTATCGGCGCGGCGCGCTTCGGAAATTTCGTCGTAAATTCCCGAATAACGCAGATATTCGCCCGACGGTTTTTCTTCGGAAACAGGCGCCAGTAGAGTTTCAAAATTGATTACGGATGGTTTTGATTCAATATCTGCCATTCTGAAAAATTTCCTTTATTCTTTAGTAAATTCAATCGTTTGCAAATCAAACATCGTTTTATGCTCGCCGCCGACCGCGAAAAGCTTCGTGCCTTCGCCGACGTAAATGTCTCCGCCGAAATCGCGCCAATCGGTCACTTTGCCGAGCCGCACAAGGTCGTCGCCGCTGCGCCACGAATCGTTGTAAAGCGCGGGAATAAAAACGTCGCCGTTCGTGCCGTTGTCGGTTTCCATCGTCGCTTGCAGCCAGAAATGGTCGCGCAGCGATTTCGGCGCGTTAAACGTGATTTTTTCGATCTGCTCGAACGGCACCCAAACGTAGCTGTCCTTGATAATCACTTCGAGAACCGCCGAGGTTAGATCGTTGTAATCACGAAAATCTTCCGCATCCGTGCCGTTGACTTTACAGGCAAGCGCGGGACGCTCAGCTTCCGTTTTATCCAAAATCTCACGCGCTTCCGCCAGATTTCCTTCGCGCACACGGCTGTTTGCCATCAAAAGTCCGTAAATATAATCGGGCGGCGTCGCGAGAAATTCGGGTTTTGTGCCTTTCGCAAAAAAATCGGCGCGTTTGGCTTCGGCGATCACGCATTGCTCGTAAATTTTCGAGCCGATCATTGCGGTCGTGTCCTGATGACCGATCACGTCGAGCTGACGTTTGGCGCGTTCCCAATCACCCGCAAAAGCCGAGAGCTCGAAAAGAAAAATTCGCGCCGAAGGATTCGTCGGATTGGCTTTGACAAACGCCAGAGCCGCTTCGATTGCTCTGCTTAAATTGCCCGCTTCAAGTAATGTTTTCGCTTCGTTCATTATTTACCTTTTTATTTCAAAATAGTTTTCGGCGCACGCAGTTTGTAAATTTCCTTGTTGAACGGGTCAACACCGGAAGGCGTGATTTTCGCCGTTAAAGTTTTACCGCTCTTTAGTTTATAAGACAACAAATACGAATTGTCGGATTGTTTCTGCGCACCCGCCGCATCAAAGAATTTGAACAATCCCCAAGGTCCCAAAAACTGTTTTTCGTCAGTCGAACTGCTGCTGTTGCTGTTTTGCACAGGTTTCGGTGTCGGTGTCGTTACCGTCGAACTTGTTGAACCATTTGAATTGACGGAAGACGACGAAGTATTTGCCGTAGTCGTCGTGCCGGAGGTCGAAGTGGTTGCGCCGGTCGAAAGAAGTTTGATCAAAACACCGTTGCCGCCGCCGGTTGATGCCGGGAAACTGATCGGCGACGAAGGTTTATCCGCCGAAGAAAGCGTGATTCCGTCGATCGTCATTTCGACGAGCGCGTCTTTCGGGTTCGTGAGCTCGAAATTGTAGTCGAATTTGACGTCTTCGCCTTTGCCGAAAAGTGCCTGGCGAAGCGTAAATGCCTTGTTCAGATAATCGACGAATTCCTGCGTGAACGGCGCGGTGTTCGGGTCTTTCAGTTTTAATTGTCCCGGATTGCCGTCAAAATATTTCTTCAGATTCTGGTCGTAGAACTGTGACAATTTTCCGCTGCCGGGTGCTAAGTAAGCTTTCAAATTAGCAAAATCGGCGTTGTTGTCGCCTTCGACGAACGGATAACCTTGTTCGGCAGTTTGGGCGACGGTCAAAACCTCGCTCGCCCATTTTTCGCCGAGCGTTTTGATCGTATCCGCGCCGAGCAATGCGCTCAGATTTCCGATCGGCTGGCGCAAAAGGTCGGCGAAAAACGCTCCGACCGCGGCATCTTTCGCGTCTTTGAACGGTTTTGTCTGACCGTCGATCTTGCCCATCGCGCCTTTCAACTGCGGGAATTTTTTATTCTTTTCATCGTCCTGCAAAGACGCCAGTTCGTTTATTTCGGTGTCTGAAAAACCGTTAAATTTGATCGAAACATCGGTGATCGCCGTCTGATATTCGTCGATCGGAATTTTCGCAGATTTGTCGCCTTTGTCCTCGACGAAACTGAACAGCGGGCGAAATTCTTTTTCGACCTGCGATGCGCCGCCCGTGTCGGGAAGCGTCTCGGATTTAAACCAGCCTTTGACCGTTTCCCACCAGCCGGTCGGTTTCGGTTTCGCCGAAAGATTCGTGTTTTTGTCAATTTCCCGGAGCAAAACCTTCATCGGCGAATTGGCTGACGAAAATGATGCGAGCGCATCTTTGGCGGAAACTTTTGAAATGTCTTTGTCATTATCTTTGCGGTAAGGCTTAACTTTGACGTTTTTGACAAATTCGCGCCAGCGATCGGCATAATCGCGGAAATACTGCTCGCGGATCTTGTTCGATTCCTTCGAGATGTCGGCAATGTTTTCCGTCACCGATTTATCGTCGCTCATCACCCAGTCGGTTTCGCTTAATTCTTTGGCTGAGAGCAGAATGGCTTTGTCCATCTGTTTGAAGCCTTCGACCGTGTAGGCGCCGGGAACCGTGACCGAGCCTTCCATAAATCCGCCGTCGCCGCCGTTGCGCTGCAGGATCGCGTCAACCGTCATCTCGCCGTATTTGGCTTCGACATCTTTGGTGATCTCGGTAACTTTGCGTTTGTAATAGCGTTTGTAAGGCGGAAAAGCCTGCAATTTTTTACGGACTTCCGTGATCAGATTCGCGTCATTCTGAATCCGCGGAAATTTGTCGGGACCTTCAAAGCGGTCGGCTTGTTTGGCGTAAAATTTGAGCTGATTTTCCGCGTCGTCCTTTAAACTTTCGGGCAATTTCGATTCCGCAAACCAAAATTCTTTGAGCACGTTAGTGATATCCGTATCGTTCGATTTGTCGCGGTATTTGTCCGAAAGCATCAGATAAACTTTCAGCCGGTCGTAATTGAGGCTTAAATTATCTTCTTCCTGCTGCTTGAGTTCATTGACATTGACGACCGGCGGCGCGGCGGCAAATTTTCTAAGCTCGTCTTCCAGGCGCTTAACGGTCGGGTCCATATAACGGCGTCCGACCGCGTTGTAATAAATGTTCAGCAGACCTTTTGATTTATTGTCGCCTTTGTAGATCGTGTTGCCCGAATACAAACCCATCCCGAGATAGATCGGCGCGCCGTTGCGGTCGTAATTATCGAGCTCGACCATCAAAACGCGCAAATCTTCGATCGCATTGACTTCTCTGGTCGCCGCGTCCGGTGTTTTGCTCAGCGGATTGACATTGCCGTCCGCTTTGGCGATGTTCAGCACGGCGCTGCCTTTTTCCGCCGAAGCGTTCAGCAGTTTTTGATTATTAACCAGCGAAACTGCCGCCAGAGTTAATAAAATAAGCACGACCGCCGCGCCGAGAAGCGTCACCAGCCAGCCCAGAATCGGCGGTTTTTGACGCTGCTGCTGAAAAGTTCTGACCAGATCCTTGTCGCGCAAAACGACATCGCGGAAAAATTTCTCGGTAAAATACGTCGTTCCGACCGTTTGCGGCGCAGCGCCGCTCATCGTTTTATCGGGCTGAACCTGCGGACGGCTTGCCGGGATCGAAGTGAAATAATAGCCGCGCAGGAATGGATTTTCGCTAAACGGATTCGGGCGGAAAAGCGCGGAAACAAACGCGCCGAGCTTACGCCGAGCCGAGCCGAAATGAAGCGGGAAGTTAAAGATCCGCAGTTGGCGGACGGGCGGAAACGGCGCGCTCAGACGCATCAGGCGGCGTTTCATTACCGAATTATGAAGCAGACCGTATTCTTCGTCGAAAAGCGAATGCGCCGTATCGCTTTTTTCAAGCGGGATCGTCGCGCCCCAGACGAGTGTTTCGCCTTCTTTTTTCGAGGTCGAAAACGAATCGCGAAAGCCTTCGATCGCGTCGGCGTGCGTGAAAACGAGATAAACGGGAAAACGCACCTTGAGGCGCTGCATCGCTTCATCGAGCCGCGTCCGCATTACTTTGGCAAGCTCTTCGATCTGGCGTTCATCGGAACTTAAGATCTTTTCCGTGTCGGCAACGAGCAGCATTCCGTCGATCGGACGGTTCGAACGATATTTTTTGATCGTTTCGAGCAGTGAATTCCACTCGTCCTCGTCCGCGCCTTCCGATTGATAACGTCCCGCCGTGTCAACAAAGACGGCATCGCTCGTCACGCGCCAGTCAATGTTGCGGGTCGGGCGGATCATTTTTTGTTCCGATTGTCGCTGCGAGGGAAGAGTTTGAAAATTCAGATTCGAACCTAAAACAAGCGAGCTTTTGCCCGATTTCGGAGTTCCCGCAACGATATACCACGGCAGCGCGTAAATTGCATCTTTACCGTTCGCGCCGCCCAGATTTGAAGTTTGCAGAAATTTGACGACTTCTTCCGCTCCGCTCGGCAGATCCTGATAATTTCCGCTCGGCGTCGCCAGTTTTTGCGGTTTTTCACCGCCGCCGGCTTTTTCTTCAGCCTTTGCTTCGGCTTCTTTTTGGGCTTGTTCTTCTTTCTTTTTCGAGCGGCGGGTGGCAACGTAGCCGATGATAAAAACAAACGGCAGAGTGAGCAGAAGAACTACGATCACCATTATTCGTGTGTTCACGGGCAAGCCCATTTTTTCGCCGCCGAACCAGGTCAGCAAACCGACAATGCCGTAAAACGACATAAAACCGCCGATGCCGAATGCAAATTTAAGTTGTTGAACTTGCCATGAACTCATATTTTAAATCAATCAAATCTTTATTAAAGCTGAAGTTTATTGATCGCGTCCTTCAAAAAACTTGAAACAACGAGAAACATCACGAGATAAATGATAAACGCGAAACCGAGTCCGCCGAGCGCCGAGATTTTCGCCCACGTCGGCATTTTGCGCGGTTTCGGCGGCTCGGGCTGGTCGTCCGCGAGCCAGTGCGGCGACAATTCGACCGGACGAATCTTTCCCGCTTTAACGAGCGCGTTCGCCGTTTCCTGCATGATCGTCAGCAGCTTTTCCTTCTCGTAAACGCCGTACCTGCCCTTGAAACCGAGCAGCATACAGACGTAGTAGATCTCGACCGCATCCGCCGTCACGTCGATCTGCTTATTCATCGCCGCGAGCTTTTCAAAAAACTTGTTGCCCGCCAGCGACTCGCCGAAATATTCAAGCTGTAGAGGGTTTTTTTCCCATTCTTCCTTGAGGTTGAAATTACTGCTCAGAACGGTTTCGTCAACGAACGCGGCAAGCGCAAATTTCGCGACCTGCGTGATCTTACTGCTGAATCGGTAACGCTCGGCGCGGTTTTCAAAATCCGTGAGCATCGCCGCGATCTTCGGGCGCAGGTCATTGGAAGGCGCGACGATTCCGGCTTTCAGACGCAGAATCAAATCGAAAACCGGTCCGGCAAAG
>Ga0310813_10001504_pt1 | contig 14021 bp, 9 predicted proteins | sample YN3metagenome_FD_203086 | JGI IMG/M metagenome (GOLD analysis project Ga0310813, IMG submission 203086) | Soil microbial communities from experimental microcosm in Duke University, North Carolina, United States - YN3 | ecosystem: Engineered > Artificial ecosystem > Soil microcosm > Unclassified ...
GAGTGGTGACCGTGGGCTACGGCACGCAGAGCAGCCGCGAGGTGACCGGCTCGGTGTCGTCGGTCACGACGAACGAGATCTCGACGATGCCCGTGCCGCGTGTCGACGAGGCGCTCTCCGGCCTCGTGTCCGGCGTCCAGGTCCAGACGACGAACGCGCAGCCCGGTTCCGAGCTCCGCATTCGCGTCCGCGGAGGTAATTCGATGCAAGGGAACAACGAGCCGCTCATCGTCGTCGACGGCGTGATCGGCGCGGACCTGAACCAGGTCAATCCTAACGACATCGAGACGATCGACGTGTTGAAGGATGCGTCGTCCGCCGCGATCTACGGCGCTCGCGCGGCCAACGGTGTCATCCTCGTGACGACCAAGCGTGGGCTTCCCGGCAACATGCGCTTCGAGTACAACGCGTATAGCGGCATGCAGCAGGTGTCGAAGCACATCGATTTGCTTTCGGGCAACGAATTCGCGCTGATGTTCATGCGCAACCCGAACCACGACAAGTCGGTCACGTTCGACACGACGGGGACGCTGCCGACGACCGATTGGCAGAACGTCGTCTACCGCACCGCGCCGATGCAGAGCCACGAGGTTCGCGTGAGCGGCTCGAGCGGCGGCACGAGCATCATGTCGAGCGCGTCGATGCTTCAGCAGAAAGGCATCGTGTTGAACTCGACGTTCAATCGAGGCTCGCTGCGATTCAATCTCGATCAGACCCTCGGCGACCGCGTCAAGGCCGGCACCCGCGTGACGTACAGCCATTCGACCAACAGCCAGGTCCGCGTCAACGACGGCTACGGCTCCGGCGGCGGTCCCGTGACGATGATGGCGCTGCGCTTCGCGCCGACGATCCCGGTGTACACCGCCGACGGTGGGTACAGCGGCCCGCTCCTCCCATCGCAGACGATGGACAATCCGCTCGCCATCGTGAACTTGCTCCAGAACAAGGCCACGACCGACTACCTGCTCGGCAACTTGTTCGCCGACGTCGAGCTGGCCAAGCAACTCACCTTCCGCTCGGCGGTGTCGTACACGCAGAACGACGGACTCGGCCAGCGCTATACGTCGCGCCTGCTGCGCGCCGCACTCGGTTCGGGACAGGCCAACGTCGACAACAGCGCGCGGTCCACGTTTCTCGGCGAGAACACGCTCACGTTCCAGCACGCGTTTGGCCAGCACGCCTTCACGTTGCTCGGCGGCATGACCGCCCAGGAATTCAAGAGCAGCGCGAGCGGTTCGCAAGGCGTCGGGTTCACGAGCGACTTGCTCGGCTACAGCCGCATCAACCTCGCGGAGACGATCACGGCCACGTCGAGCTCCTCGCGCGAACGGCTGCTCTCGTACCTCGGGCGGATGAACTACGCCTATTCGGGAAAGTACCTGCTCACTGCCACCTATCGTGCGGACGGCGCATCGAAGTTCGCCGTCAACAACAAGTGGGCGAGGTTCCCGTCGGTCGGCGGCGCCTGGCGCGTGAGCGACGAGCGCTTCTTCGCGAATCACGTGCCGTTCGTCACGGAGCTCAAGCTGCGCGCGAGCACGGGGCGCACCGGCAGCGAGGCGATCAGCGCGTATCAGTCGCTCGCGGCGTGGAGCGTCGGATCGCCGTACGACCTGGGCACGACGCGATTCAACAACGGCGCCAATCCGAGCCGCAACTCCAATCCCAACCTGCGGTGGGAGACGACGCGCCAGACAGACATCGGGTTCGACATGGGTCTGTTCAGCAACCGCGTCGGCCTCACATTCGACAACTATAAAAAGCGAACGTACGACCTGCTGTATTCAAAGCAGGTGCCGTACTACACCGGATACACGGACTACGTCACGAACATCGGGTCGGTACAGAACCAAGGCACCGAGATCGGCATCGACACGCGCCAGCGCGTACGCGCGGTCGACGTGCGGCTCGGCGGCAACGTCTCCTGGAATCGCAGTAAGGTGCTCGATCTCGGCGGCGATACACAATTCTTCCTCGATGGCGTCAACGGTTCGCTGCCGACGTTCCGTCCAGCCGCGATCGTGCGCGTCGGCGAGCCGCTCGGCAACTACTTCGGCTACCTCTGGGACGGAATCTTCCAAACGGCCGCCGAGGCGGCGGCGAGCGGGCAGTCGGGCGCCGTCGCCGGTGGAATGAAGCTCCGCGACGTGAACGGCGACGGAAAGATCACGACGGACGATCGCGTCATCCTCGGCAACGCGCAGCCGAAATACATCGTCGGCCAGAACGGCTTCTTCGGGTGGCGCGTGTTCTCGCTGTCGTACGTGTTGCGCGCCGTCGAGGGCTTCAAGGTCGTCAACCTGAACCGGCAGGGAATGGAGACGCCCGGCGACAACGTCAACACGCTGCGCAGCACGCTCCACTACTGGACGCCGGGGAGCGGCATCAACGACATGACCGGTATCGGCATCGGTCCGTTCAATCAGATGACGTCTCGCTGGATCGAGGACGGCTCGTTCGTACGCCTCCAGAACGTGACGCTTGGCTGGGATGTTCCAGCGCGCCTCGCGAGCCATCTGAACGCCGAAAACCTACGCGTCTACGGCAGCGCCCAGAATCTCAAGACGTGGACGAAGTACTCGTGGTACGACCCCGAAGCGAGCTCCCGGGGCACCAGTGACCTGCAGCTCGGCTGGGACGACTCCAGCTACCCGGGTGTCCGCACGTTCACCGTCGGTCTCAACGTGAGATTCTAGGAGATGACCATGAAAATCAGACATCTCGCCGTCGCGGCCATGGTGTTGCTCGTTCCGTCGGCCTGCAAGGACTGGTTGGTCGAGCAGCCGCAGGACTTCTTCACGCCGTCGAACTTTCCGTCCACCGAGGCCGATCTGAAGATCGCGCTCGGCGGCATCGACAACTGGTACACGGGCGGATCGAATCAGGCGTATTACATCCGCGGCTGGCCGATGATCTCCGAGGTTCCATCGGAGCAGACGATTCTCATCAACAACACGACGGACTCGAAGTACGAGCAGGACACGTACACCTACAACTCGAACAACGAGTGGTTGTGGCGCACATGGAATCAGATGTACGGAGCGATCGGTCAGGCGAACCTGCTGATCAAAGCCATCCCGGGGATGACCGGGGTCGCGCAGGACGTAAAGGATCGCTACCTCGGCGCCGCCAAGTTCCACCGCGCCCTCAACCACTTCAACGCCGTGCGCGTGTGGGGTGACGTCCCGCTGATGACCGAGCCGATCACCGATTTCGCGGTCGCCAACAACGTGACTCGCGCGCCGATGAAGGACGTCTACACACAGATCGTGGCCGATCTCGTGGACGCGGTCAGACTGCTGCCCGTGAAGTGGCCGGATTCGGCCACGCCAGACGACGGTCGTCCGACGCGCGGCGCGGCCGGCACGATGCTCGCCGACGTGTACGCCAACATGTCGGGCGTGCTCGTGGGCCAGAACAAGTGGGCCGATGCCGCGGCCGCCGCGAAGACGGTGATCGACAGCAAGGCGTACTCGCTCGTCCCGAACTTCACCGATCTCTGGCTGGTCAAAAACAAGAATGGACCGGAGCACGTTTACTCGATTCAGTTCGAGGGGCTGATCCGCAACCTGTTCACCAGCCAGTCGCGCCCGAGCGGCATCGGCGCAGAGTCCGGCATCAACTACTGGTGCACGACGCCGGAGTTCATGGACACGTTCTCCGACGCCGATCTTCGCAAAAAGCCGACGTTCCTCACCCAGGTGACCGTGGGTACGACGACGTTCTTCTACGACACGCGGGGCAGCGTCAAGGGCTTCGGCGATAAGAGTCCGCGGTTCCCTCGGCCGCTGCCATACTACGGCAAGTTCTACGACAACGGCGGCCAATCGATCGCGCTGAACAGTGGACGGTCGAACCTCAACTGGCCGGTGTACCGCTACGCCGAGACGTTGCTGCTGCACGCCGAGGCGGAGAACGAGGCGAACGGCCCCGCGAACGCCTATGCGTCGATCAACGCGGTGCGGGCGCGTGCGGGTCTGCCGCCACTCGCCGGTTTGACGCAGGCCCAATTCCGCGACGCGGTTCGGCAGGAACGGAGTTGGGAGCTGGCCTTCGAGTCGAAGCGTCTATTCGATCTGAAGCGGTGGGGGCTCTACTCCCAGGTGATCGGCGCCGATCTGGTATCGAAGACCGGCTGGAAGCCGACGAACATCTGGGCGGCGATCCCGCAGCACGAGATCGACGTCAATCCGGGCATCAAGCAGAACCCGGGATACTGAGCGGCGAGTGAAAGATCCGCTCGCCGGAGTTCGGCCGGTGTCGCTCCTCGTCGCGATCGCATTGTCGATCGCGATCAGAGGGGCCGCGCCGGGGCAGGCCTCGGCCGTCGCGCCCGTCGATCTGTCGAAGCATTCGCCGTCGGAGTTCCGCGACGACGAGCTCGACCTGCCGTACTACGTCGCGAATTTTCATCGGCTCGCGAACAGCATCGCACTCAGCGGGCCACGCCGGGGCTTCATCGATATCGCAGTCTGGCGTACCCCGAAAGACAATGAGCCGTACAACGCCAGGATCATGGAGAACATTCTCTCACTGGCGTTCTTTTACGCGACGAATCGGCCGTGGAATCCATATCGCGGCGATCCTGCGGTCCGCGCGCGCTTGGAAGCGGCCCTGGAGTTCTGGACGACCAGTCAGAGCAACGACGGGCGGTTCAGCGAGTACGCTCCGCGACAGTGGAGCCTCGCGCCGACGGCGTTCGCCACGAAGTTCATGGGAGAGGCGCTTCGGATGATCGCCGACGGGCCGGCGATCGATTCATCGATCCATCGACGCGCGATCGAAGCCGACCGCCGCGCGATCGTCGCCGTACTCACGCGCCAAGATCTGTACGAACACGGGCGCAAGTTCTCGAATCAGTTCGACAACGTGTGGGGCGGCGCGCTCGCGTACCTGTCGCTCTACCCAGATGCCGCGATCGCGCGGCTCGTCCGAGAGCGATTGAAACAGACCGCTGCCGACCACCAAAGTCCCGTCGGGTATTTCTACGAGGCCGACGGCGCCGATTGGGGATACGACCTCAACACCCACCACAGCGACCTTCACGCGGCCTGGCAGTACGCGCGCGCGACCGACCTGGCTTCGGTGTTCCTCGATGCGACGCGCCGTTGGTACGAGTGGCTGGGGTACAACGCGGTCCCCGAGCCGTCAGGTAACGCCCTGACGTTGGCGCACGGGTTCGAGACACGGCAAAAGCGCGCGGTCGTCGCGGACGCCGGCGCCGAGGAATCGGAAGCCGGATTCCCGATCGCTGAGCACGTGCCCGCGGCGTGGATTCTCGGTCCGACGCGCGAAGACGTCGCGACGTTGGCCATGGCCCGCCGCGCAGCCCTCGCGCGGCAATGGCCACACGTCGACTCGTTGGCGATTGGCTCGTTTCGCGCGTTCTCACCATACGCCTTCCTGCATCGGAGTCAGGTGCACTGGAATCCAACGGACGCTCAACGCGCATCGGCCATCGCATCGATGAGACATCAGCGCGAGCAGCGCTTCACGCATCAACGAGTCGATTCACGTCAGCCGCTGACCTTCACGTACGTGCGCCGGCCGGCCTACTATGCGGCGTTCGCGTCGGGTCCGCGTCTCACGGCGCAGCAACGTTACGGTCTCGAGTTGCTGTGGATTCCCGGCGTGGGGTCGGTGCTACAGTCGCAGAGCGACGGCGCGACGACGGCCTGGGGAACGCGCGGAGACAGCCTCGTCGCTGAAGCGAGCGGTATCGCACCAACGATGCGCGTCGGCGGATTCCCAGTGTCGCTCCGTCCGGGAAGCCGCGACCTGCCGAGCGGAGACGTGACCGTCGAGTACGCGGTTGGTGTCGACAGCCGAAAGACGGTCACGTTCAGTGATCGCGGATTGCGCGTCGTCGTGCGACGTCGCGGCGCGTTCGTCGAACAACTACCGCTGCTGGCGCTGCCAACCGATTCCGTGGCGAGCGGTCCTGGCTCCATCACGCTTGCCCGGGGCAATGCACGGGTCACGATTCGCTGGTCGCCATCGAGCGTGGCGCGCGTCGAGCGTACGAATGCACGGTCGGGCGAGCACGCGGTGGTCGCGGTCGGCATTCCGGGGTCCGATTCGCTGCGTTATGACATCACGACCTCGCGGCCGAATGGTCAATGAGCGACCGTCGGTGATTCCGAGGCGAGGCTCGAGGCGGGTGGTTGGCGGGGCGCTCGCGGCGAAGGTACATTGGCCTCGCTTTCAGCGTTTAAGCACAGTGTCGTGACTAGTCTTCCCCTCGCCCCTCAGCCGCGGTCGTTTCCGAGCGACAGCCTTCGAGGCTGGCTTGCCCGCCTGGGGCCGTGGCTCGCGCTCGCCCTCGTGGTCGCGGTGTTCGCGCTCCTGACCGAGGCGCCGGGACGCTATCTCTCCGCCGTCAACCTCCGCGTCGTCCTTTCGCAAACCGTCATCGTCGCCATCAGCGCCGTCGGCATGACGATGATCATCATCAGCGGCGGGATCGACCTCTCGGTCGGGGCCGTCATCGCGCTGACCGGCGTCGCCGCCGCACTCGCGCTGCGTGGTGGATGGACTCCGCTGTTCGCCGTCGTCACTGCGGTCGCAGTGGGCGGCGCGGTCGGCGTCAGCAACGGCCTGCTCATCACCGGCCTGCGCGTCGTTCCGTTCATCGCCACCCTCGGGACGCTCGGCATTGCGCGCGGCATGGCGAAGTGGCTTGCCGGCGAACAGACCGTCAACGTACCGCCGACGTGGGTCAACGATCTGCTCGTCACCTTTCCGCGTCAGGCGTGGTTGGTGTTGCCGCCCGGCGTGTGGATCGCGATGCTGTTGGCAGCTCTCGCCGCTGCGGTATTGCGCGCGACCGTCTTCGGCCGGCGGTTGTTCGCGCTCGGATCGAACGAGGCCGCCGCGCGCGCGTGTGGGATCGCGACGGACCACATCAAGGTCATCACGTACGGGACGGCGGGTTTGCTCTTCGGCCTCGCCGGCGTGATGCAGATGTCGCGGCTGCGTCAGGGCGATCCCACCGTCGCCAATGGCACGGAGCTAGACACCATCGCGGCCGTCGTAATCGGCGGGGGCAGCCTGGCCGGCGGCGAGGGCAGCGTAACCGGCTCGATGATCGGCGCGTTGATCATGGCGTTTCTCCGCAACGGCTGTCAGCAGATGGGGTGGCCGAACTACATCCAGGAAATCATCATCGGCGCCATCATCGTCGTCGCGGTTGCACTCGATCGGTGGCGCGCAGCGTGGTCCGCGGCATGATCGTCGATGCGCACGTGCATTTCTGGGATCCCGGCGAGCTGGAATATCCCTGGCTCGAGCCGATGCCGGAGCTGCGCCGCGCGTTTCTGCCGGCTGATTTCACGCGGGCGGCCGACGGCGCGAGCGTTTCACGACTCATGGCGGTCGAGGCGAACTGCGCGCCGTCGCAGGGCGCTCGGGAAGTCGAGTTCTTCGAGCGGCTGTCGAAAACCGACCCTCGCGTCGCCGGGATTGTGGCCTACGTCGACCTCAATGACACCGCGGCGCGTGATCGCGCGCTCGACGGTCTGGCCTCGCACTCGCTGGTCAAAGGCGTGCGCCACAACATCCAGGGGCAGCCGCCGGGCTTCTGCGTGCAGCGGCCATTCGTCGATGGCGTCCGCGAAGTCGGCCGGCGCGGATATACCTTCGATCTCTGCATTACCGCGGATCAGTTCGCGGATGCGATCGCGCTTGTCGAACGGTGTCCGGAGACGCGCTTCGCGCTCGATCACTGCGGTAAACCGCAGATTCGCGACGGGGACGTCGCGTGGCCTGACCTGATCGAGCGCCTGTCCCGGTTCGCTCACGTGTCGTGCAAGATCTCGGGCCTCCTCACGGAGGCGTCCCCCGATTCTGCGCTCGACGACTCGCTCCGATACGCGATGCACGCGGCAGAGTGCTTCGGCGCGAAGCGGGTGATGTTCGGCAGCGACTGGCCAGTGCTCACGGTGGCGGGAGCCTACGCGGAGTGGCTGTCCCTCGCGCGCGCGTTGACGGCGAGCTGGCCGGCCAGCGACGCGCGGCGATTCTTTGGTGACAACGCGTCGGAGTTCTACCGCTTATGACTACGTCTCGCGAGCTCGCAGGGAAGAGCGCGATCGTCACCGGAGCCGCGTCGGGGATCGGGCGCGCTATCGCCGTGCGCTTCGCGGAAGCGGGCGCGCGCGTCGCTCTCGTCGACATCTCGGCGACGGCGCTCGACGACCTCGAGCGAGACATCTGCGGACGCGGCGGGGAGGCGGTCGCCGTCTCCTGCGACGTGACACGCCAGCGAGACGTCGCGGACAGGTTCGGCGAGATCATTGATCGGTTCGGCGCGCTGGACATGCTCGTGAACAGCGCCGGCGTCGCCCATGTCGGCACCGTGGAGCAGACGAGCGAGGAAGACTTCGATCGGCTGTACGCCGTCAACGTCAAGGGCGTCTACAACTGCCTCAAGGCGGCCATTCCAACGATGAAGGACCGTGGCGGCGCCATCCTCAACATCGCGTCGATCGCTTCGACGGTCGGGATCGCGGACCGCTTCGCCTACTCGATGACCAAGGGCGCCGTCCTCACCATGACCTATTCGATCGCACGCGACTACGTGGCGCACAAGATCCGGTGCAACTGCGTCGCGCCCGCGCGCGTGCATACGCCCTTCGTCGACGGCTATCTGGCGAAGAACTTCCCGGGACGGGAGCAGGAGATGTTCGAGCAACTGTCACGCACGCAGCCGCTCGGCCGCATGGGCTCGCCCGACGAGGTTGCCGATCTCGCGCTCTTCCTTTGCTCGGATCGCGCCGCGTTCATCACGGGAAGCAACTACGCGATCGATGGCGGCTTTGTGACCCTCAAGATGTGACGACATGGTGACTGACGGCCGTCTCGCGGGAAAAGCGGTGGTCCTCACCGGCGCCAGCACCGGCATCGGCCGCGCGTGCGCGCTGCGTTTCGCGGCCGCAGGCGGGCGTCTCTTGCTCGCCGACGTAAATGATCGCGACGGCCAGAGTCTGACGCGCGAGCTCACGGCCGGCGGGGCCGATGCGGTGTTCGTCCACGCCGACGTGAGTCAGCGGGAGGACAACGAGCGCGCGATCGACCTGTGTATACAGCGGTTCGGCGCTGTCGACGTCTTGTATTGCAACGCCGGGGTGAATCTGCCGAAGCGATTGCCCGACAGCTCCGACGAAGAGATCATGCGTGTGATCACGATCAATCTCATCGGCCCCATGTACGCCGCACGCTACGCCATCCCACGCATGCTCGGGCAGACGTCGGGCGGCGCCATTCTGTTCACGGCAAGCAAGACCGGCCTCGTGGCGCAGACCGACTCCCCGGTGTACTGCGCGAGCAAGGGTGCGGTGGTCATGCTCGCGAAGGCACTAGCGCTCGACTACGCGACGCGAGGCATTCGCGTGAACGCGCTCTGCCCCGGCATCATTGATACGCCGATGCTCCGGGATTTCGCCGAGGCCATGCCGGATCGCGAGGCCGCGTGGCGAACCTATGGCGCAGCGCAGCCCATGGGGCGTCTCGGCACGGCTGACGAGTGTGCCGACGCTGCGCTTTGGCTGGTGTCGTCGGAATCCTCTTTCGTCACCGGGGTGGCCTTGCCGGTCGACGGCGGGTTCACGGCGATGTGATGCGGGCGCCGAGACCATCATGACGACCATCACTCGCCTCGAAGCGCTGGATATCCGGTTCCCGACGTCCCGTGCGCTGGACGGCTCGGATGCCATGAACCGCGACCCGGATTACTCCGCGGCGTACGTCATCGCGCACACCGACGATCCGCGCGGGCTCTCGGGGCACGGTCTCACCTTCACCATCGGCAGGGGCAATGAGCTGTGCGTCGCCGCCATCCGTGCGATCGAGCCGCTACTCGTTGGGCTGACTCTCGACGCAATCGCCAGGGACATGGCCGGCTTCTGGCGCCGCGTCGTTGGCGATTCGCAGCTACGCTGGGTCGGCCCGGAGAAAGGCGTCGTACATCTGGCAGCTGCCGCGGTTGTGAACGCAGTGTGGGATCTCTACGCCAAGGCCGAGCGGAAGCCGGTGTGGAAGCTGCTCTCCGACATGAGTCCCGAGGAGCTCGTCGCGTGTGTGGACTTTCGCTACATCACGGACGCGCTTACGCCCGACGAGGCATTGACGATGCTGCACGCGAAGCGTGAAACGCGCGCCGCGCGGGAGGCGGAGATGCTGCGCTGCGGTTATCCGGCGTACACGACGTCGGCCGGCTGGCTCGGTTACTCCGACGAGAAGATTCGCGCGTTGTGCCGAGACGGGCTCGCGCGCGGCTGGTCGCACTTCAAGATCAAGGTTGGTCGGGATCTGCGCGACGATCTGCGGCGCGCCGCCATCATTCGCGAGGAGATCGGGCCACATCGCAAGTTGATGATGGATGCGAATCAGGTGTGGGACGTCCGCGAAGCGATCGCCAACATGCGTGAGCTCAAGCGCTTCGACCCATGGTGGATCGAGGAGCCAACGAGCCCCGACGACGTGCTCGGACACGCGGCGATCGCGCGCGCGATCGCGCCGATCGGTGTGGCCAGCGGCGAGCAGTGTCAGAATCGCATCGTGTTCAAGCAGTTGATGCAGAGCAACGCCATCCGGTTTTGTCAGATCGATAGCTGTCGCCTCGGCGGAGTGAACGAGGTGATCGCGGTCCTGCTCCTAGCGGCAAAGTTCGGCGTGCCGGTCTGTCCACACGGGGGGGGCGTCGGGCTGTGCGAGTACGTCCAGCATCTCGCGATCTTCGATTACATCTGTGTCAGTGGATCGTTGGAGAATCGACTCGTCGAATACGTCGACCACCTTCACGAACATTTTGTCGATCCCGTCACCATCGAGGGGGGCCGGTACATGCCGCCTCTCACGCCGGGATACAGTATTACGATGAAGCCGGCTAGTCTGGCCGACTACGCGTACCCCGACGGGTCGGCCTGGAGGGCGCTCTGATGCGCGCCGCCGTCCTCACCAAGGTCGGACGTGTCGACGTGCAGGACATCCCCTGTCCGGCATTGCGCCCCGACGAGGTGCGGATTCGCGTCGAAGCTGTTGGGCTCTGCGGAACCGACCTCCACATCTTTCGAGGCCACGCAAATTACAACCGCGACGCTCACGGGCGTGCGCTTTCGCTCGAGGAGCATCCGCAGATCCTGGGACACGAGATCGCGGGCCGCATCGACGCCGTCGGCGTCGACGTGCGTGATCTCACCCCCGGTGATCGCGTCATCGTCGACCAGGGGCGGAGCTGCGTCAGCGAGGCGCGACGGCTCTGCGAATACTGCGACAGCGGTGACTCGCACCAATGCGAGTTCTACAGCGAGCACGGAATTACCGGACTGCCGGGCGGGCTTGCCGAGTACGTCTCCATTCCCGCCCTCAACGCGGTGCGCGTCGCATCGACGCTCGACCCCGCGCTCGCCGCACTGACCGAACCGCTGGGCTGTGTCGTCCACGCAACCGACGCGCTTCGCGCCGCGCCGGCTCGATACACTCTCGCCGACGGGCGGCAGGCCGCGCGAACCATCGTCATTTGCGGGGGCGGACCGGCGGGACTTCTGTTCGTGCAGTATTTGCGCTGCGTCATCGGATTCGACGGGCGTCTCATCGTGAGCGAGACGAATCCAAGGAAACGAGACCTCGCTGAGCGTTTCGGCGCCGTCGCGGTCGATCCGGTTGACGGGCTGGCCGCTCAGGTTCGCCGCCAGAGCGCGGGTCGGGGCGCCGATATCGTGATCGAGGCGACGGGGGCGGGGGAGGCTCTGGCGTCGATTCCGTCGTTCGCCCGGAAGCAGGCGACGATCGTGTTGTACGGGCACGGGCACGGCGGCACCGATCTGAGCGTTCTGAACGCGGTGCAGTTTCTCGAGCCGACCCTGTTGTCGCCGGTCGGCGCGTCGGGTGGTCACGAGAGCGACGGTCGCCCGACCACATATGTTCGCGCGCTGCGTCACATCGAGGCCGGAGCGATCGACGTCGCATCACTGATCTCGCATCGATATCACTCGCTCGACTGCGTCGCGAGCGCGTTTGCGTGTGACTTTGGCGCGCCGGACTACATCAAGGGAGTCGTGGTGACATGAGGAGAATCACGGCGATCGTGGCGGCGCTCCTGACCGCCTGCGGCAACGGGCACGAGAGGGCAGACAGCGGGCGCGCGGATGGCGGAAAGGGCCTTTCGATCGCCGTCATCCCGAAAGGCACGTCACACGAGTTCTGGAAGAGCATTCACGCCGGCGCGATTCAAGCGGCGCAGGAGCTGGCGGCGCAGGGCGTGCGCGTCAATCTCATCTGGAAGGGACCGCTGCGCGAAGACGACCGCGAACAGCAGATCGACGTCGTCGAGGGTTTTCTCAGCCAGGGTGTGCAGGGCATCGTCCTCGCGCCGCTCGATAGGCAGGCGCTGGTGCGGCCGGTCGAGGAAGCGAAGCGCGCGGGTGTGCCAACCGTGATCATCGATTCCGGGTTGGAATCGGATTCGATCGTGAGCTTCGTTGCGACGGACAACCACAAGGGCGGCGTGCTCGCCGCCGACCGGCTCGGCTCATTGCTCGCTGGGAAGGGGAAGGTGATGGTACTCCGCTACGCCGAGGGCAGCGCGAGCACGACCGAGCGCGAGGCGGGCTTTCTCGAAGAGATCAAGGCAAAGTATCCCGGCATCGTCATCGTGTCCTCCGACCAGTACGCCGGCGCGACACGAGAAACCGCAAAGCGCGCCTCGGAAAACTTGCTGAACCGTTTCGGCGGTGATCTGCAGGGCGTGTTCACGCCGAATGAATCATCGACCATCGGCATGCTGCTCGCGCTCCAAGATATTGGTAAGGCTGGCACGGTCCGATTCGTCGGCTTCGACGCGAGCCAGAGTCTGATCGACGCGATGCGCGCCGGCCACATCGACGGACTCGCCGTGCAGAACCCGATGCGCATGGGCTATCTCGGTGTGAAAACGATCGTCGACCGATTGCAGGGCAAGCCTGTGGAACGGCGCATCGACACCGGCGTCACGCTCGTCACGCCCACGAACCTCGACTCGGCGGCTGTGAAAGACCTCGTGAGTCCGCCACTCGATCGATATCTGGGCCGCCCATGACGCGGGAACCGACGGCGCCCGCGCTGCGCGTTGAAGGGCTCGTCAAGCGATTTGGCGCGACGGTCGCCCTCGACGGTGTCGACCTGACGCTGCAGCCGGGCGAGGTGCACGCGCTGATCGGCGAGAATGGAGCGGGGAAGAGCACACTCTTGAACGTCGTGGCCGGAGCGATTCGGCCCGATCGCGGGCGAATGTTCGTGGCCGGCGAGCCGTACACGCCCGGATCGCCGCTCGACGCCAAGCGCCGGGGGATCGCGCTCATCCATCAAGAGCTCATGCTCTGTCCGCACCTGACAGTCGCCGAGAACGTGGTGCTCGGGGCGGAGCCTCGCACGAGGGCTGGACGGTTCGATGCCGGCGCGGCGCGCGCGCGCGCCAGCGCGCTGCTGCGGAACTTCGATCATCCCGAGATCGACCCCGATGCGCGCGTTGGCCGTCTTCCGCTGGCGGCTCGGCAGGTCGTCGAGATTTGTCGTGCGCTCGCCGCGGATGCTCGTGTCCTCTTGATGGACGAACCCACGAGTAGCTTCCAGCGTCCGGACATCGAGCGCCTTTTTGCGCTCATTCGCCGCCTGGCGTCGCGGGGAATCGGCGTCGTCTACATCAGCCACTTCCTGGAAGAGGTGCGCGAGATCGCCGACCGCTACACGGTGGTTCGCGACGGCCGTTCCCTCGTTGAGGGCCGGATCGACGAGACGACGAATGACGCGTTGATCGAGCAGATGGTTGGGCGGTCGATGGGCGGCCACTTTCCGCGACGCGCGGCGAATGCCGCGCAGGACGTGCTGCTCGAGGTGGATCATCTCGCGGCACCGCCGGGTGTACGCGATGCCAGCTTCACGCTCCGGCGCGGCGAGATCCTCGGGATCGCGGGCCTGATCGGCTCCGGGCGCACGGAACTCGTGCGCGCGTTGTTCGGCCTCGACCGACCGGTGTCGGGTCGAAT
>Ga0310813_10001506_pt1 | contig 14016 bp, 35 predicted proteins | sample YN3metagenome_FD_203086 | JGI IMG/M metagenome (GOLD analysis project Ga0310813, IMG submission 203086) | Soil microbial communities from experimental microcosm in Duke University, North Carolina, United States - YN3 | ecosystem: Engineered > Artificial ecosystem > Soil microcosm > Unclassified...
TCATCTTCCTTTATAAGTATAGGTTGAAATTAAATTTTAGCTTTCTTATTACGCCAATGATTCATGAATGTCTGCTTAATATAGTCTGCATACTCCATAGCTTCATCTTCTGTAAGGTCTGTTATAGGTATGCTTCCAGCGCCAATCTTGATGCCATCCTGACGCTTTCCTGGATTTCCCTGAACAGCTATAAAATTTGGCATTTCAGGAGGTAATAGCTTTATCTTCTTTTCCATTTTAGTTTTTGTTTGTTATTCCTTGGGGGTAAGAACGGATGGATCTATTAAATAACACTCTTTAAGGTTGCTGCTTTCTTTAGGATCCAGAAAGAGTGCGTAATTAAAATAGTTATTCCATTTTCGATTAAAGATGATTTCTGTTCCTTGGATCAACTCTATTGTGAAAGCGCCAAACCTTAGCCTTTTATTTATACCTTGGTGTACATCTCTATGGAATTCACAGGCAATCACGTCACCTACCTTTAGTTGCTGGAAATCTTCCAGTGTTTTTATTTCTTTAAACTTCATCCTTTAATTACTTTACAATTACCAAACTTACTTTTTATGAATAGCTCTAGGGCTTTGTGGATAGAGTTTAAAGTTTCTTTATCTCCTTTTACAACACAAACACCCCATTGCATATAGTTTCTTAATCCTTTTAGATATATTTCTCTTTCTACTACTCTTATTTCGGAACAATCCCAAGATCTAACCTTCCAACCATTAAAAGATCCAAGGTTAATCCCTTTATTTTTTGCTGTTATTTTTTTGTCTTGATGAATAATTTCAAAGATTATAAATCCATATTCATCTAGATATAGCCTATACTTTAGGCGTAGTATACCGTCTGGTTTTTTCATGGGTTAGTCAACGTTTAAAATTGGAGTTCCTTTTTTCATAATAGCATCTGGTGTTACACCTTTGTAATCATCAAGATCTTTATAAATAGATGAAGGTTCCATTCCTTCGCCATAATTCACGTAATCTTCTTCCAATAATTCAGTAAATGTTATTTTGCCGCCCCTTTCATCTCCCCACCAGATTACTTCTTGGCCTAAAAATTCTTCTGGTATTTCAGAAACAAACTTCTTAAGATCGTTCCATGTAAATTTTTTGTCTTTCTCTCTCATAGTTGTATTTCTTATAGATTGTGTTTAATTTTAATCGTAATGCAATTGGTGTCCTCCATCGGTAGAGAAGTACCTTTCTTTGACTCTTGATTCTAAAGGAGTGACAACAATTATTTCTTCCATGAAATAGTCAATATCAACCTCTTTTTCTTCCATGTATTTAATTCCTCTTTCTTTCAGGTGCTCTATAAAAAGAGAATAACAAACATTATTTAAGTTTACTTTTTTTATTTCTTCTATCTTCATGATGCTTTATTTTCTAAATCGTAAATTTTTGACCAAAGGATAAATAACATTGCCATAACCGCTGCGTCCCTGCTTGCAAAATAACCGACTGCCCCTACGATAATCCCTACTATAGCCATTGCTGTGTATTTTACTTTCATTAGGATGCTTTATTTAAAGGTTCACTGTAATCTCTGTATAGTTCTGCTTGGGCGAAGTCGATTAGGCGTTTTGATAATAAAGACTTTAAAACACTAGGCCTGTCATTCATGTAATTTGCAACCGTTTTTTCTATTTCGTTTTTATCGATCACCATAAGACAATAATCTATTTCGGCCAGTTTCCTGCTAATAACTTTTTTGTCAATATCAAAATTAACATCAGGAGCAATGAATTTCTTTTTGGCTCTTACCTGGTAGTTACCTGTAGATTTTCTCCCTCTTTTTGCTAATTCGCTATTTTGTGGGTGTCCAAGTTTTCTGAAAATATACTCCACTTCTTTTTCGCTGTATGGTTCTGACTTGATCTTTTCGCCCATAACTGGAACCAGGTCACGGAGTCTCAGGTGCATTTCTTTCTTGTCTATTCCGTACAGACAGGCCAACTGAGCTTCATAATATTTTTTAATCGGGGCGGTCATTTTCTTTTGTCTGTTTCTGTTTTGAAATATTGCTCTCTGAATTTTTTGAAGTTCTCCTCCTTGGCCTTTTCAGCTTCTTGATCGCCAATAACTTTTTCATAAGCCTTTGACAGGATATTTATTTCTTCGTTGCTTATTTTGGTTTTCTCAATTTCTTCGCTGTGTTTTTTCTCAGCAATTGAAAGACGCTCTCCTGTGTCGTAGTTTGAAAGCCAGCCCATGATAATTTCCTCGTCTATACGGTCGTAAATCTTACCGTACTGACCAGAACTTCCCTTATCAAACACGTACATTATTTCGTCAAAGCTTAAGTAATAATACTTTGCGTAAATTTTTACCGACAATGGAGCGAGCTGGAACGGCTCTAAATTCTTACCTACATTCAGACTTAATGCAAGACCAGCCAGAAGCCTTTCTATGATAGCGCAAACAATATCCTTTGAAACACCTATCTCTTTTGCTCTTAAATAGGCCATAGAGTCACCAACGCTATCCTGAACGATAATACCTACCCTATACTCTGCTAAGTCTTTCTCTGAGGCTCTAAGCAGCATTTCCGCTTTCTCCACCCTTGCCTTTGAAATAATTGGCAAATTTTTCCTGTCTTCCTGCTTGATTAGTTCCATTTGTTTGTTTTTTTAACTCAAATAATCCTTTCCATGAATTAGCGATTGACTGTTCGATAATTTTTATCGCTATTTCCTCGGCCCCGCCCGCCAGCTCGTTTAATTTTTTTAAGGCGGCTTGCTGTGTAAGTGTTGATTTGTAAGTTTCCTTGTGTTGTTCTTTTTTGTAGATTATCCACATTCCCCACCATTTTTTGAATTCTTCTGAATCGAAAGGGAAAACTATTTCCTCTTCTCTTCTCTTATTCTTTTCTTTCTCTTCTCTTCTCTTCTCTTTATTGCTTTCATTCGCTTTTTCGCTCGCTTTCGTTTCGCTTTTTTTTGGTCTGCCACCTTTTTTACCGTTGTTTGCGTTGGTTTCTGAAAGTGATTGTCTGTCAGTTAATTGTTCATCTAAAAAGGCTATCCTAATAAACCGACCGCTTTCAGAAAAAAACCGACCGCTTAATTTGTCTATCAGGTTTTTCTTTTTAAATCTTAAGACCACGTCATCTTTTTCCAAAACTCCACCTCTTTGCCAGTAAAGCGCACAGATATTTATGAAGATTCCCTGCACTTCGAACGGCTCATGCGCTATGTTTCCGGTCAACCATTCGGCTGTTATAAACTTGAAGTATGGAAGATCTTTAGCCATTGAATATTGGTGTTATATTTTCTAGTTTAAGTGAGTAAGGAACGTCATACCATGTAATCTGAAATCTATCCGCATAAAAATCGTGCTCTTGAAGATTATTAATCATATGATTGTAATCTATTCCGAGTGCCTCGCACAATGCTTTCAAATCCCAGAAAAGATAATTTGCCCCTGTATACGCATCGTAAAGTATTCCTTTTGTTTTTTGTTCTTCTGCCATTCTACTCTTTCTCAATTTTATTTTTCTATTGACATCATCACAAAGCCTTTTTCAAGACCAAAGGCACCACCCTCTAATATGTGAGTAACTTTTACTATCACAAAAGACCCTGTATACTGATCTGTTTCAGGGTTGTATTCCATAAGCGAAAGAAGGTCTCCCACTTTAAAATCACGGTCGTTAAATCGTAACTCTGCTTTCTTTTTTCCTGATACTATATCCTTGTAATGCTCAGGCCATGTTTTTAAATAGTGTGTTACCATTACTCTTCCTCGTCTATGTTTTTAAAATAAGTTTCAGGGTCTTCGGTAACGAGTTTTAAATCTTCCTCGACCATCTCGGCATTATTGCCTTCTCGCTCCTGAATGATCTCTTCCAAAAGATTACTTAGTCGCCCTATCTCTTTCTGTTGTCTCTCCTGTAGGGTAATAAACTAGTAATGATGGTTTAAACAACTAAATGCAAGTGCTCTTATTTCACCTGTAGGATCATTTTCCTTAGTCCATTCCCGTGTGATTGGTTCTTCGTTTTCGTTTTTTATAATGTGACAAGCAAACCACCCTCCTTCGCACGCTGACAGAAATTGAATATCAACCTCAGGGTATTTTTTAAATAAGGCTTCTATAATTGGCAATGGTGGAGCCCAAGCTGTTTCAAAGGTTATAACTAACTGCCAACTCCCTTTTTTTCTTAGCTCCGTTTCGTAAGAATTCCATTTAGTGCCCCAGTTTTCAACACACCAATCATATTCATCCTGACCCAAAACACCCTCTCTTGGATCTTGTATGCCTTCTGGCTGTGGAATTATTTTGTTGAAATCAAGCAAGTGCTTGTCTGTTCTGAGAAATTCATATATCTCATTAATTTTTTCGCCTTTATCGCCATGATAAACGAACTTGATAATATTTCTTGTGTTGTTTGGCATCTCTCCTTTAGTTTATCCCCCTCACCCCCTAAACCACCTGATTAAAGATTACATTTGCACTGTTATACATTAAACAGGGGTATTAGAGGGTAAGGAAGGAATGTTTTAGAATCTTTCTTTTAAAATCCTGGTTGCGAATTCTAGGCCTGATTCAAACGCTTCCACTTTCTTCTGTGCTTTGATTTCGTTCTGGATATTGTAAGGAATAGCTCTTTGAGAAGCCGATAATTCCTGTTTAGCATTGGATAGATCGACCTTGGTTTGTGCGATATCCACTTCCAACTGTGATTTCGCCTTCTGAATAGTCAAGTCCTTTTCCTCTGATTTGATCTGATCTTCCGATTGAGATATCAGATCCGCATACTTCAATTGTTTTAGCTTTGTGCTCATTTTGATTATTATTTATTTGTGAAACATTATTTACTTTTTGTTGTGTAGAGGGTGCTAGATTGTAAATGTCATCTATTAAACTTCTCTTTTTTGTTGTTACGCTTTGTTGTGCTTCGTAAGCTTGGCGGGTAGAGGGTTTGAAATAATGAGAGAAAGACCCTAAGACAAGCTTCCAACTATGCATTGAAAATGGCGGGCTTTCCCTTGCAGGATAAATCTTCCCTTTAATAGCATATTCTTTGTCCCATCCAGAATTTTCTATCATCTCCCAATACTCTACTTCTTCTTGAGGGATTTCATGGGTTATTTTTTTCCATGAATCATACTCTATTATTGGGTATCCTTTATGTGGATTAACTTGATATCTATCGGAATGGTGTTGTTTATCGATATCAAAGTATTTGTAATCCCCTATGTTTTTCGGATCTAAATAACAGGTTAGCTTGCTATTATATTTCTTAGCATACCACATGGCTACCTCTCTTAATTCACATGTATTACTACATTTAACAGTGTATGACTCTGGTAATATTTCTGGTTCAGGTCTTGAGATTATTTCAGCCCATTTGTTATCCATAAAATCATAAAGTGTTGCATATTTGTCACCTACCTTACCACCATTACCAATATCGGTACTGACAGTTATCAATGTAGATCCTTGTCCGTTATCATATATTTTATGATTATTAGTTGTCACTGTCATTGCGTCTTTTCTGCCATAACGACTAATAAACTTAGCACCTACCGGATAATCTCGTTTAGCCTTTTCTAGTAATTCTTCTTTTGTCATAGGTTTTAATTTTTAGCGTGCTTTTCTCTGTCAATATTTGACTGTTCACTAGCGATATAATCAACCACTTCATCATAATCTACTCCTGATATATCGCTCATGTATTGAAGCATGAATTCGGTTGACTTGTCGTGTTCATCACAATAATCCCAAGCGTCTAGTATTAGTGTTTTTTGTGTAGGCGTCATATTTCATTGTTATAATAGCGTTCAATAAATTCTTTTTTGTAACGATAATTTGCATGATGATCAATTAGTCCTCTTTCGGTTTCAGCGTGACAGGAAAGGCACTCTAATTGTAAGTTGTCTTTCAAATACGCCACCTCACACCGTCCATCGTTCTGGCAATTGTTTACTGAAATAATGTGAGAGCATGACAACCGATCTTGCGAACTTCCACAAGACCAGCAATAACAACCCTTTCCCTCTTCTGCCGCCTCATCCAAAAACTCCCGCTTAGTCGCTCTTATTCTGTTGTCTATTGTGGTCTTTGAAAGCCTCTCTCCTTCACTTGTCTTGAAACTCATTCTCTCTTTAAATTCTTGTAAACTGTAGTCTCTTATTAAATATTTCTTTCCTTGGTAGTGAATCACGAAGATTAAAAAGGCAAATCGTCTGATTCGTTTGATGATGGTTTTGCGCTCACTTCTTTTTTACCATCACGTGAGAATTTCCACATCTTAACTTCTGTATACCACCTTTCGTTATATTCACGGCTTTCCAGGTTGATATGGGCGGTTATAATATCCCCCGCACTAATCATGTCCACACTGTCACATATTTTACCGAATGCTGTAAGGCAAATACTCTTTGGGTACTGTCCCTCTGTTTCGATAATTACATTCTGCTTTACCCATGTTTCGCCATTCTTAGAAGGCCCTGATTGTAGGGGCTCGATCTTAGTTACCGTTCCTTTTATTTCCATCTTATTTTAAGTTATTGTGTGCTAATTTTATTCTCTCAAATAGTTCTGTCTTGTCTTCTTCTGGCACAAGAAATTTAAATCTGTACAGATTGTTATAGCCACCTTCGTTTGGCAGGTGTGGAATCCTTTTTATATCAGAATGAATAACCCATTGAATATCTTTCTGTAGTTGAAAATCCTCTATCTCGTCTATGTATTCAATGATTTCTGGAATCTCCTTTTCAAGGGGCATATAAATTATAAGCTCTGCATAAGGTTTTTTACAAAGCAAAGAGTTAGATACCAGCTGATAGTAATACTCTGGGTTTTCCTTTTTAAACACCTCTGTACTGCCGCTTTCAATTATATCTACCAAGTCACAAAAAGAAGATCTAGTGTAAGGGCATTTTATATCAGCTATACAATCTTTGCTTATTAAATCTTTCGTTCCGCACCACATGCCAGACTCGTGAACGTCTGTACTGGTTGACTCTATTGCGTATTCAATACCAATGAACTTTTCAAACACAAACCCTTCTAAAGCCTTTCCCCATGAAACCGGATAGCCAGAAGCCTCTAAGTTTATTTCAATTCCAAGTTTTCTTTCTCTTATCTTTTCCTTGATATAGGTAACCGCTGGTTTACCAAGACCTACGCCACCCGTTCCATTGGTCATTAGCTTGTGAATGTTGCTAGATGTAAACATTCCTATTCTCGTTTTATCCATTGGAAATTGATTTTAAAAACGTTATTGTTTTATTGTAAGACTTTTGTTCTTTATTGGCTATCACACGCTCAACCCCTGCGGATTGCTCCGGTTTGATGTGGACTTTTTTGTCGTTATAGAGTTTTACTATTTCAGATAGTTGGTCTACGCTTTGATTGGTATTTTTAACCCTTAAAGCGTCTACTAAATCTCCAAAAGCCTTTACTTGAGCTGCATACACTGTGATTTTAATCCCTTCCCAATTTTCGATATATGGGGTGTTGTAAACCTTTGCAATGATCTTACAGTTAGTCCGGTTAAGAATCATTGGCTTTTCCTTTTCCATAAAGTGGGCTACAAAGCATTCTTTTTCCCCATCCTGAGTTTTTACTTTTTGGGTCTTTGTCTCTTTTATGGTGAGGGTTCTTTCCTCTCCTGGTTGTAGGCTGTAGGCCCCAAGGAAGTCGTAATTGTATTGCTCCTTCCAGTGTGTTAGTTTATTTTCCATCCTTATTAAATCGTTTTCCTTATTTATCTTTTGTTTTTGCTTTTCTTTTAAATAAGACAGAGCACGAGTACAGGAGCATACTATCCTGATTACAGCACAAGTTTCACTCATGCCTGTCTTTTAATTGGTAGCTTTATCTGTACCTGTGGAATTGTAATCCTTGGCCTTGGTTGCTACCAATACTTTCAATAATTAATAAGAACGTGTGAGCGTCTTGCTCTTTGTGCGGGGCCTCTATTCCCCGCTTACTATTATATTATTCTAAATGAATTTATACATGGACTACAAGGTCTACTGTTTCTTTCTGTCATTACTTCGCAGTCCTTTAAATCGCTTATTCTACAGTTTTCATTTATTTTAAATTCTACTATAAAAATCTCGTCTCCGTTGATGCGCTTTTCAATTATCGGTCTGTCGCTTTTTACTTTTTCCTTAAAGCGTTTTGCGTTACTTAGTCTTCTGAATGTTCTTTTGTACATAGCTTCTTTAAATAAACCGGAGGCTTTCTCCCCTACTTCTCTCCCCGCCTCCGGTAGTTAACCAAACACTTAAACACTTAACTTTTATCCGACAATTTCAATCGGTTTTCCTGTTGCTTTATTTGTCATTAAATACTGTGGTTGTTTTCTTAGCAGCTTATCGGACTCAGTTCTAATGTCGTTGTGCTTCATGCCCTTGAATTGAATGCTTTTATCAATTCCGCTTAGTATCAAATATGAGTTCTGTTTGTTCATTTTATTTTGGTTTAATCGTTTAACTTAAATTTTTCTGTCTTATCTGGAAGTAGATTTGATCTAACTTCTTTTCAATATTTACTCTCTGAGATTTGTTATCTTCTATCTCCTGATTGATTCCTTCTGATAACTTTTTCAGTCGTTCGCTTTGGAGTCTGTTTTCTTCAAGTTCTTTATTTGCCTCGTCTAGGGCTTCTGTTATGGGGTCTTTTTCGCTCATGAGAACATATTATAGAATGAGTAAATAATTATTGCACCTAGCACTCCGGCTGCCATCCAGAACAGCATATCAAATATTCTTTGTGTCATAGTTCGCTCCTGTTATGTATTTGTTCCATTCTTCTGGGTAATTATTCTCTAAGAAGGCCATTACGTTTCCTGAGATAGCATAACACTCAAGGTCTTTAGCGGCCTCCATGAGATTTATTAAATCTTTTGGTTTATCCTGTGAGGTTTTAAATATCAGTTCCAGGTAAGAATAAAGCTTCTCAAAGGTCTCTTTTGCGATCTCAATTTTAACCTTTGCGTTTTTGCGGGCCTGCTCTTTGGCTAATTCGGCAAGGTTTACAGGTTCTATCGTTGTGATTACGTGTGTTGGTGTTGTCATATTTTTAGTTAGTATGAAGTACAAAGTCCGCAGCCATATGTAACCCTAATTTTCTTAATTCCTTTGCTGCTTTTTCAGGAGAGTAAATGCCAGAACATAGTTTCTGATAGATAATTTCTTGTTTAGATGGTTTCATTATTCAGTTGCTTTTTTAATTGCTTCTATCGAAAGTAAATGTATAGTGTCGCTCATAGACGCAAATCTATCGTCAGAGCATTGCGCTAGCTGGTTTATTTTCACAAGGGCCTCTAAAAGCCCTGGTGCTGCTGCTATTAGTTTGGCGTCTGCCAGTTCATAAACATGATCGGTTACACATTCGCCAGCGTCATTAAAATGAATTTCGTATCCTTTAGTACCGTTAGTAACTGTATCGGCCATTTTCCAAGGTCCTTTTGTATGTAAATTTTCCATTTATCTAACTTCTGTTATATATGCGTTGTCAGAAAGAAGCTTGCAAGCCTCAACCAATGCCTGAAAAGATTTTCTGTCTTTCTTTTTATCATAGTTGCTTATTGAAAGTTTTATAACCTCTACCATTTCTTTTTTGATAGACTTTTTAAGTTCAAGAGTTACTTTTTCGCACACTGTTTGCATAATGATTTTGAATTATTGGTTATTGCAATATTTGATTCGTCAACATAGAAATACATTTCTCTGTACTTGTAGCGATTTTCGCATTTGCTGCATTTTACAATCTCGTTCAGTTGTTTTTCTGAAAGGATTTGAAGCTTTATCTTTGGGTTTCTGCCCATCACTTATTATAGGCTTTGTCCATGTGAACCTTCGCTTCTTCTGGGCTTTGTCCTCTTTTCTTACAAACAGAGCAAGAGCACACGATAGGAATTCCCATGAAATATTGAGATAACCGAAGGCATGGCTCAGCTGTGATTACATCAACTTTAAAGCCTCTAAGATTGTGGTATCCGATTACAGTGTGTTGATTGTTCATTTTGCTTAATGTTTAAGTGTTATGTGTTAAAATTATTTCGTTATCAAACATTCCTCTAACTCTAAAAGCCAGTCATATACTCTTTGAAGCGATACTCTTTTAGCGTTTAAAACTTCCGTATCCAACTCCACTACAAACACTCCGTTATCCTGCAAAAGAGCGTCAATCTCGTTATGGAAGAATTCCCAGTCTTCTGCTACATCTTGGTTAAGGATGTCTAGGATTTGCTCGGCTAGTTTGTAGGTGTTCATTTTGGTGTTGTTCTTATTTGATGAATCAAAGGTATAGAAATTCTATATACTATCCAAAGAAATTCTATATTATTTTACAAATTTTTTTCGCCCTCTATTACAATTTCAAGAACCTCAGAAGGATACGTATTTACAGTGCCGAAAATAGGGTGATTTACTTTTCCAGTAGAATATCCAAGCTCCTTACATAAGGAAGATGCCTTTTTGCCTAATTTAGCGGCCCCCACCCTGTCAATCTTGATTTTTTTAACTGAACAATAGCCTATTACAGCAAAATAATCTTCATTCATAGACTCTTGTTTGGCTTCCAATACATTTATTCGGTTGTCAATTTCTTTTATTTTTTTATCCTGATCGGCTAAAATTTGAACGGATTGCAAAAGAATTTCTATTTCTGATTTAGGCTTAATCTGTGTTTTGCCCTCTCTTAATAGTTCGGCAATTCTATCATTACACCATATGGCAAAATCAGGGCTTAGTCTTCTGGCAAATTCTATTATTAACTCCTGATGAATCCACGAACCTCCGTTGTCACCATTTTTTACGGTTCGAAGATCCTCGAAGCGGTACTGCTTTTTGTTTACCAAAGCCTTTTCGTATTGCTGCCAGTATTTTAACTTAAATACATCGGCTGGTTTTATGTTGTGTGGCTTACCCATCAATGTAGCATTAGCCATTAGGTTGCCATTTATCCAATCAAATTGAATAGGGCTTTCGTTATAGAAGAATGTTGTTAGATTAGTCATTTTTAGGCTCCCAGAATGGGCAGTTTGTTACAGGTGATACATGTCCTACTTTCTCATTTTTAAGCGACTCATACATTGAGTCTAAGTGTACAGCCCCTTCCTTGCTTTCGCACTCCCTATTTACCCACATTTCAGAGATGCCCGACTCTAACTCAGGGTGATCACAACTATCGTAAACAACCTTTTCGTGCTTACAAGTTTTGCAAGTCTTGTTTTCCGGATTGTACCAGCAAATATTTTCGTGCATTGTGGCCTTCTTTTCTGTGCTCCTACGCCTAGTTCCGCATTTAAACTGACAGCCGTATCTTGTTATTTTATAAGGTATCGGCATTACTTTATAGCTTTTTTATGTTTCTCAGAGATTAAATTATCCAATGTTTTCCACTGTGGGACCGTCTCCTGTTTGTCCTCAACTTCCTGATTATTAATATCTTTCAACTTCTCTAAAGACCTCTTAAGTACCATGACAGTAGTGAAAAGCCCCTTTTTATTTGCTTTTTCCATAGAATTTATATATGTTTATTCCGTAAAAGTATAAAGAATTTCTATATATAAAAAGAAATTCTATAAAAGGTTATCCACATTTTTTATGAATAAAGAAACTGACAAAGAAAGGGAGGACAGAAGAAAAAGACTAAAACTTGTTCGTCTTGCATTGGGCAAAAATGTTACCGACTTCGCTGATATGCTTGAAATAAAACAGGGGTCGTTATCCGATATTGAGGGGCTTAAAAAGGAAGTAGGGGTATCTAAGGCCATAAGGGCAAAGTTGTTTGAAAAGCTTAATGTTAATAAACAGTGGTTTGAAACAGGCAAAGGTGATATGTTTTGCAGTACGATCCAGGATCAACTCCTTAAAGGGGTTATTGATAAATACCATCCTAGAAGTCAAGATAATACTAAAATTGACCAAAATACCGACCCAGAGATTTCACGATTAATGAAACTCCTCGAAGAAGCCAAAGCAAAGCGCGCCATAAGCGAAGCCGAAAACAACCGAGAGATTGCTGAAATTCAGTCCAAAATAATTGAGATCTTAACCGGATCAAAGTAAAGGTATAATACAAATTTTTCATAAGTGTGAGGTTTAATTACCCCACAAACATAAGTAGCTGGTTAATGGTATTTTCTGCTATTGACTCCCCTATCTTACAATTTTAAAAAAGTTCGTTTTTTCTTGGTTTAGTTCTATAACTGGCGGTTTTTCTCCCCGTGCCGATCTGCTTTGTTCTATTTAACAATAGTATAAATTATGTATCAGGTACAGAACAATATGTTAAACAGTAAAATGAACAACAAGATAAAATATTACATGATAAGTACAAATACTGATTGGAAAATTACGGGAAAATACGGGTTGAAAATGTGGATAAGTCTGGGGAAATTGCACCACCTCTTTATTACAACTCACGACTTTTGAACCAGTTTAAAAAACTCCTTAAGGAAAAGGAGATTCATTTCATTTGGCATAACAAACCAAAAATGTTAGTATTAGATCAGTATTACTTAGTTATTTACCCGGGAACTGATGGGCGTTTTTACGCTTATAACAAGCTTCATTGGCCTAAGATATCCTTTTCATTTACAGCCAATAGCGATATAGAACTTATAGTAAAACTTCTTAGATTTAAGTTAATCCCTCATACGGTTGCTCGTGATCTGGCAAAAGAGGAAAAGTTTCAAAAAAGAGGCTCCAACCCGTGAAGCCTCCGTATTAACCAAAATATGAAAAAAACTAACCTTCCTTTTTGATGTCCTCCATAATTAATTTACGGACATACTCTGATTCTTTGATACAGTTAAGAATCTTCATTCTTTGAAGTGCTTTCTTATACTGTTCTTCGTTAAGATAACCTACTATTCTGTGCTTAGTGTGCATATAATTAGGGTCAAGCAAAGGGCTAAGTCCATTATTCGGCCGGTTTATCCTCTTTCTTTTCAGGAGGGTTATTTCCTCTGACCGTAGCAATTAAGCCTCTTACCATTTCTATAGTGGCAAGTCCGAAGAAAGCCCAGATGGAAAGTAAATAAGCGCTAACTACATAGATATACATTTCTACAATCGCAATATGAACCCTAGTTGGCTCGTTGGTTTCGCAAGCCAAATAATATCCATATGTATAGGCTCCCGTAAGAACCGTAAGAATTACAACTGTAAAATATGCGGCTGTAATTCTCTTGGAGCTTCCCTCGTTATTAGCACCTTTAATAGTGCCAATTATTGTTTTTAGTAGTTCTCCCATTATGACGCTTTTTTTAAATCTTTAATTACCCCTATAAATTCCTGATATGTTTTATTCGCTTGTTCTACTAAATTATTGCTACGGTCGAGGCTCATTTTAATCTCTGCGTTTTGAGATCTTATGTCCTTGTGCCACTCTTTTTGATTAATATCAAACAACTGAAGTGTTTTATTAAGCTCTGACATTATTTTATTTGTTTCGCTGCTCATTGATTTAAGCATTACGATATCGGTTTGATTGCCTCCTACCGTTTGGGCTAACATTGCCATTCTTAATTCCATTGCCGCAATCTGTTCTCTGTGTTTATCTATCTCCTGGAACGCCTTGGTAATGATATATCGAATAACAATCCATGAAACCCCGCCAAGGATTAAGATCACCGCAGCAATCCAGGCTAATAATTCGTTAAAGGTTGGTTTCATTTATTGTGTGATTTGCCATTTTAATATTTAATTACCATTTCCCTATGCAAGTCCAGTTAGTTCCATTCGATTGAACAGAATAACCCCCTCCTGCTGCTATAGTCTGAGTTGTGGATCCGTTAATTGTTTGGCTGCTGGTTGTTGCTAATGTTATGGTTCCGGCCCCTGTGTTGCTAATTACATACACCCTTCCTGTAATACTTGCAGCGGTTGGAAGTGTAACGGTAAATGTTCCAGAAGTACAATCTATTGTATAATCAGTTGATGCTATAGAATAAGCTCCTGTTTTAGCTACATATGCAGGTGCCATTGATCCTGATATCTGCAATGTTGAGTTTGGCGTCGATGAGGCACCAATTATAGTATTG
>Ga0310813_10001507_pt1 | contig 14016 bp, 17 predicted proteins | sample YN3metagenome_FD_203086 | JGI IMG/M metagenome (GOLD analysis project Ga0310813, IMG submission 203086) | Soil microbial communities from experimental microcosm in Duke University, North Carolina, United States - YN3 | ecosystem: Engineered > Artificial ecosystem > Soil microcosm > Unclassified...
GATGGTCGCCAAGTGGACCGGCGAGTACGAGTTTGCGCTCGACGTCGTTCTCGGCCAGATGGTTCGCCGAGCGCGTGAGCTTCGCTTGCGTGCTGTCGGCGGTGATCGTCAGCTGACGATTGATTTCGCCGTTCTGCTTACTGTGCAAACGATGCACACACTCTACAGCGAAAGACGCAGAGACTGGATCGCGCTGTGAAGAAGCTGCGCGTGCTGGTGCTCATGCACCCCGATCACGTTCCACCTGAGTCACTCGACGGGCTCACGCCGCAGGAAGCGCTCGCGCTCAAAGCTGAATTCGACATCGTGCAGTGTCTTCGCAAACTCGGCCACGAGCCACGCGCACTTGGGGTGCAGGATGAGTTTCTTCCCATTCGAGATGCGGTCGAAGAGTTCAAGCCGCACGTTGTGTTCAATCTGCTCGAGGAGTTTCACAGCAACATGCTCTTCGATCAGAATGTCGTGAGCCTGCTCGAGCTGCTGCGTGTTCCGTACACCGGTTGCAATCCTCGCGGACTCGTACTCGCGCGCAGCAAGTCACTCGGCAAAAAGCTTCTCGCGTATCATCGGATTCCGGTTCCCGATTTTCTCGTCATTCCGCGCGGGCATCGCACGCGCCGTCCAAAGAAGCTCGAATTTCCTTTGATCGTGAAGAGTCTTCTGGAGCATGCGTCGTTTGGAATCGCGCAGGCGTCACTGGTCGAAGACGATGAACATCTCGCTGAGCGTGTCGCATTCGTTCACGACAGCATTGGGACGGCTGCAATCGCGGAGCGCTTCATCGAGGGGCGCGAGATCTATGTCGGGGTACTCGGTAACGACAGGCTTGTAGCGCTCCCGCCGATCGAGCTTATTTTCGAGAACATGCCGGCAAACGCGGCGCTGATCGCAACTGCGAAAGTGAAGCACGACGTTGCCTATCAGGCGAAGCGCGGGATCGCGCTCGCTGCGGCAAAGGGATTGGAGCCGGAGGTAAAGGAAAAAATCAGCCGGCTCGCAAAGCGCATTTACAAAACGCTGGAGCTGGATGGTTATGCGCGAATCGATTTCAGATTGAGCGGCGACAATGTGCCGTACTTTCTCGACGCGAATCCGAATCCTGACATCTCCGATGGTGAGGAGATCGCGTCGGCGGCAGCATTAGCCGGGATGAACTACGGCGACCTTGTTACGAGGATATTGGGCTTCGGGTTGAAGCGGGGCGTGGCGGGCACTATCGCTTCGCTCGGTACCTGAGATACACCGTGCCATTCGTGAAGCGACGCTCGCTTATGAGCTGAAGCTCGAGACGGACATCGTCCGGAAGGAATCGGGTTCCTGCAGGAACGATGATCGGAACCAACATGACGTGAACCTCATCCACCAATCCCGCGCGGAATGCGTGCGCTGCGAGAGTGGGTCCGGCGATGAGCATGTCGCGCGGGCTCGATGCAAGCATTTTCCTGACGGCCTCTGCGTCAAAATTTCTTTCCAGGCTAGTCTTCTTTGTCTGCACAGCCGGCAGTGTCGTGGAGTAAACGACCTTATCAGCTCCGGCCCAGATCTGCGCGAAGTCTCGCGTGATCGGTGAAATGTTAGCGAGATCCGGGTCGGTCTCCCACGCCATCATCGTTTCGTAATTGCGGCGTCCATATAGATGAGTACCGACGTTCCTCAGTGTGTCGTTGACGAACTGATGAACCTCTTCATCGGGCTCACTGAAATCGAATTTGCCGCGATCGTCGTTGATGTAACCGTTGAGAGACGCGTTTCCGAAGCAAATCAGCTTTGCCATCGCATATCAGGGCTCAGGATTGGTTCAGCGCGACTGCTTCGCGAATCAAAGCTTTGAATGCAGTCTCGTCGATCTTGTCGCCTTCCTCGAGATCGATCGCACGACGAGTGCCGCCATCAAGCCCCGAGTTGAACAATCGCTTTGGATCTTTCAGCTGTGCGCCTTTCGCGAACGTCAGCTTCACGTGAGTCTTGTACGTCTCGCCCGTGCAGATCATTCCATCGTGGGACCAGACAGGAACGCCATCGGGGTTTGACGCCTTTTTCCATTTTCTCTCTTCGACGACTTGTGGATCCGCCTGCTTGATGAGTTTCCTAATCTTCTCGAGTGTGACACTGCGCCAATCGCTCTTTGCCATGTGATGTCCCTGTTAACGGAAAAACATCGTGGCGGCGAGACACACGCCGCCGCTTGCGAACAATCCAACGTGCAATCGTCGATTTTGTCTGGCGAGTCCCGATGCCGCAAGAAGCATCTTCATCTGTACGCGTGAATCGCCCACGACCCGGTGTAATTACCGAACCACCAGCTTCCACCGACGGCTGATTTCAGCGCAAGCTCGAACATTTCATTGATCTGCGCGCGCGGATCCAATTTTATTTTCGTGCTCCACGTTCCGCCGTATTCTGCCGCACGTTGCTCGGCGCGAGCTCTCCACGATCCTGTCCATCCATCAACGGATTTTGCAGCAGTCCACGTTCCTGCACCCAGAGTTCTTCCCTGACCGTCAACGAGAGTCCACGTTCCTTTCACCGATCCATCCGCGGAGTCGGGCACAGCGGTCCAGGTGCCCATGAAGCTGTGACCGTTGTTTGCTCTCGCCGTCCACGAGTTCAGCCGATGCCCAGCGGAGTCCTGGAAAATCACCGCTTGTCCGCGTGAGCTTCGCGGAGCGGCAAGAAAGAGAAGGCAAATCAGCGAAAATATTTTAGCCATGGCGGATCCATACTATAGTAGTGGGCGAGGCGAAATCCGGGCAGTTCATCGAATATCAATCATCCTATTGACGATAATCGATATATCATTTATCGTTTATCGAGAAATTCAAGCGGAGATTCTTTTCGATGACCCAACCGTATCCCGACGCTCTCTCATTGTCCCGCAAGCTTCTGCGAGCGCTCATCACGCTGAACTGGATGTTCGGTGCTGCGGTACTCGCTCTTTTTGTCGGGACTCTTGCCGCCGAAGACTGGATCTCGCGCGCAATCGGCGCTGACGGCGATCCGCGTCTGCTCCTCGGCATGCGCATGATCATGGTGATCGCGGTTCTCGCGGTTCCAATTGGAAATCTTGTGTTCTCGCGACTGCTGTCGATCGTCGACACGGTTCGCGCAGGCGATCCGTTTGTCACCGAAAACGCCGATCGATTGCAGACAATTGCATGGTCGGTGCTCACGCTCGAGATCGTCAGGCTCCTGATCGTTGGAGTTGCAAAGAGCGTATCGACGGCCGCCCGCCCAATTCATCTCAACTACAATCTTTCAGTCACACCGTGGCTCGCGGTGCTTCTCTTGTTCGTGCTTGCGGGCGTGTTCAATCACGGTGCGCGAATGCGCGAAGATCTCGAAGGGACGGTGTAGCCATGGCAATCATCGTCAAGCTGGACGACATGCTCTATGCGCGAAGAATGACACTCACCGAGCTGTCTGAAAAAATCGACATCACACTGGCCAACCTGTCGATTCTCAAAACTGGAAAGGCGCGTGCGATTCGCTTCTCAACGCTCGACGCGATCTGCGAGGCGCTTCAGTGCCAGCCGGGAGATCTACTCGAGTTTCGCAAGCGCGATGACGTCGTCGATCGCGCTCATGAACAATCCGGTCACCAGCCTACTGCCGCATAACTACAGGGAGAGCGACATGTCCACCATCGCGAAAGTCTTAACGTACGACCAACCGGGAGATGTGACTCTGACGAAAGAGATGTCACCGAAAACAAAAGCCAGGCTTGCCGGCGCATTGTTCCTTGTAACAATCGTCGCTGGAATTTTCGCGCAAGGATATTTGAGCGACGTGCTCCTCGTCGTTCCGGGAAACGCAGCCGCGACTGCACACAACATCGCGGCGAATCAGTCGATCCTTCGCATCGCGTTCATGATTCTCATGATCGAGATGTCGTGTCAGGTTGGAACGACAGCGGTGATGTATGACCTGCTCATGCCTGTCGATCGCAGCCTTGCAAGAGCTTCCGCGGCGTTTGGATATGTCGCTTCGGGAATCAAGACAATGTCGCGCGTCTTTTTCTACGGTCCGCTTCTGGTGCTCGGCGGCTCTTCGTATCTATCCGCGTTCGATCCGAAACAGCTCGACGCAATTTCGTATCTGCTGATTCGTCTCAACAATCAGGGAGCGGGAATCGCGTTGATTTTCTTCGGCGTCAACACGGTGTTGCTCGGACTTCTGATGATTCGTGCAACGTTTCTTCCGCGTGTGTTGGGCATTCTCAGCCTCGTCGCAGGCTTCGGCTGGCTTACCTGGGTGTATCCGCCACTTGGCAGCAAACTCTTCACGCCCGTTGCACTGTTTGCGTTGATCGGATGTTTTGCCCAGATCGGCTGGTTTCTCATTCGCGGTGTCGACGAGCGCAAATGGTATGAAATGGCAGCTGCTACATCGTCATCGATCTGGCGCTAGCCGCTGACGGCTTTCTTCACGAGCGCGCTGATCGTCGTCTCCTCCGCGGCGGTGAGCGTTTTTAGGGCGAAGGCCGTCGGCCACATGTTGCCGTCGTCCAGTTTTGCTCTGTCGTTGAAGCCGAGGGTCGAGTATCGCGCCTTGAATTTGCTTGAATTCTGGAAGAAGCAGACGACGTTGCCGTCTTTCGCATAGGCGGGCATTCCGTACCAGAGCTTTGGTGAAAGCGCCGGCGCGTTTTTCCTGATGATTGCATGAATGCGCTCGGCGATCACACGATCCGACTGCGGCATTTCTGCGATCTTTGCTAGGACTGCACTTTCGTCGTTCTCCTTTGCAGCTTCCGCTTTCATTTCCCGCACGTGCTCGCGCATCGCCGCGCGTTCTTCCGCCGAGAAACCGGAGGATGACTTTGGTGGCACGTCAGGTCATTGGGATGCTGCGAAGCGCTGCATCTCCGAGGGAATCATGCGGCCAAACTGATCGAAGATGTTGAACCCGGCGTCTTTGACGATCTGCTTGAACCCATCGTACGTCAGTGCGTATCTCGCCAGGAAAGGCTGAAGCGCATCGATCTGCGTCTGCAGGTCTCCCTTCTTCCGGGACTTACTGGCTCCCTTCTCGAATGCTGCACGCGCATTCGCGTCGGCAAGCATCGCACCTGCCGCCCATCGTGCAGACCGTACAATCCTGGTCGGCTCCGCCGCGTTCGCTGCCGGTTTCGCCTTCGCTGAATCAGCCTTTGCCGCCGCAGCAAGTTTTTTGAGAGAATCAGCCTTGGCCTTTGCGACGCGCGCGGCTTTCGCCTTTACCGAATCTGCCCGTGCCTGCGAATCCGATACGGCGACGACACCTGTTGCCCCTGGTGCACCCGGCAGAATTGCGCCCGGTGCAGTCTGTGGCGGCAAAGTCGTGTCGGTCACAACAGGGCTCACTGGAGCAGGGGGAGTGACGACAACTGGAGCTGCGCTACCGCCACGTTGCGACAGTAAAAACGCAATCGCGATGGCGGCAACCAGCAATGTCACAACGCCCAACACCAATTTGTTCCGACTCTTCTTCGGACCACTCGGCTCGTACGTCGGAGCCAGATCCGGAGGAGTGGCATCCGGAACGAGAGACGCTCCCTCGATGAGGACCGTCCCCCCGCTGGAAATGCCGGAGGATGCATCATCGGCGGTAACGGCTGGAGTACTGCCAGACGGCGTGCTGGCTGACACTGCAGGAACTGCCCACGATGGAGTGGTGGGAGTTGCCTGACCTGTCGTCGCGAGTCTCGGGACAACGTGCTCATGCGTTCTGATTTCGCCGGACGACATCGAGAACATCTGTAGCGCCGACAGGAGCTCATTCGCTGACGACGGGCGCATTTCTTTTTCTTTCGCGAGGCAGCTCATGACCATGTCCGAGAGCGGTCGCGGAACATCGGGACGCGCCTCGTGAAGGGGCTGCGGATCGCGTGACAGAACCGCGGCAAGAACTGCTCGCGGAGATTCCGCCGCAAATGGAGACTTTCCGACAAGAAGCTCGTACGCGAGGAGGCCCACTGCGTAGATGTCGATGCGATGGTCAGCCGTCGGCTCACCGGCGAGCTGCTCCGGCGCCATGTATGCCGGCGTCCCGATTGCCATTCCCGTCGAAGTCATTCCACCCGACGGCATGGCGGCGTTGAGTGCTTTCGCCACGCCGAAATCGGTGACGAGTGAATGCGCGCCTGACCTGAGAATGTTGGCCGGCTTGATGTCCCGGTGTACGACGCCGTTCTCGTGTGCGTAGCCGATCGCATCGACCACGTCGTAGAGAATTCGCAGAACCTCGCTCACGGACATCGCTCCGTCTTTCTCGAGCGCGGACTTGAGTGATTCTCCCTTGATGAAAGGCATCGTGTAGTACACAATGTCGCCGTCTTCGCCGGCAGAGAGCAGCGTGACGATGTGCGGATGCTGAAGCTGCGCGGCGACCTGGATCTCTCGGCGGAATCGTCCGCGGTTAACTTCTGCGGTGAGCTCCGGCGAGAGCAGCTTGATGACAATCTTTCGGCCGAGCAATCTGTCGGTCGCCACGTACACGCGGCTCATGCCTCCGCCGCCGAGCTCTCGCTCGATGTCGTAGGCGTTGGAAAGGGCGTTTTTTAGTTGTTGCTCGAAGGTCGACATTATGCGGGTGCGTGTGAGTCGGGAATATGGTACTGTCCCGCGTAGTTGTGCGCAAATTCCCGAGTTAACGATGTCCTAAAAGTGAGGCGCCCATCGATGCCAGGTTCAGGAACTGCTCTAGCCAATGGAGTAAACTACTACTATGAAGTGCACGGCCGCGGCGAGCCGCTGCTGCTGCTTCACGGCGGGCTCGGGTCCATCGAATTATTTACTCCCGGTTTAACAGAGTTTGCCAAGCAGCGCGAAGTAATTGCCGTGGATCTTTACGGCCACGGCCGAACCGAGCTCACTGATAGACCGATCGATTACATCGATATCGCCGACGATCTCGCGATTCTATTGAAGCAGCTCGGATATAAGAAACTGGATGTGCTCGGCTACTCGATGGGGGGCGGCATCGCGTTTCGTCTTGCGGTGCAGCACCCGGAGATGGTGCGCCGATTGGTGCTCGTTTCCGCGTCGTATTCACAGGATGGCTTCTATCCGGAAATGCTGCCGATGCAGGCGCAGGTTGGGGCAGCAATGGCGGACCAGATGAAGCAGACGCCGATTTATGAGACGTACGCGCGCATTGCGCCCAAGGTCGAGGATTTTCCGAAGCTCTTAGACAAAATGGGCGAGTGGATGCGCAGACAGTATGAATGGTCTGATGATGTAAAGAAACTCGACATGCCGGTGATGCTCGTCTACGGTGACAGCGACATGTTCCGTCTCGAGCACATCGTGAGGTTCTATCATCTACTCGGCGGCGGGCTCAAGGATGCCGGGTGGATGCGCGAGAACATGTCGAAGAATCGTCTCGCCATTCTTCCGAACGTGACGCATTACGAGATGGGTGATTGCCCGGCGTTGATCTCGACGGCGTTTCCGTTTCTCAACGGGGAAACTGGCGGTCCAAATTCCGCCAGCCGTAGCCCCCATTAAACTCGCCCTTCGGACTGATTGATCGTTCACGAGCGCGCGGCCATCCCAAGGGGTGGGGCAGAATAACTAGAAACTAAGTTATAACATATCTCGTAATGAGGAGCGATGCGGTAGAGACGCGGCCACATCGGGTCGAATCTCCAGGCTTTCATCCTCACACCGAGATACTCATGCGATATCACACCAGACTGCTCGTGCTCCCAATGGCGATCGCCGTTGCGATGCCGGCGACATTCCAGGCGCAAACCAACGATTTCACCATGAGTAATCGCTGGAATCGGCTTGTCGCTCAATTCTACGCCGACGCAAGTGCAAGTCGCCGTGCGGCAAGGGCCACTGCCGCGGCTGCGCACGACTCCGTTGCTCTCCGAAAAATCGCGATGACTCAGCCACCCCTCACATTCCTCGTGTACACGCCGCTCAGCGTAGCACAGTACGCTGCGGTGAATTCTGCGAGAGAGAACAGGAACGTTTCGGCGGACGCCGCGGTCGCGAGCGCGTCGGCCGCCGTGCTTACCGCGATGTTCGCTGACTCGACAGCGCGCGCTTCGATTGCGCGCGAGCTCGACCTCGACATTGCGCGGGCGACTGCAAAATCCGGCACATCAGAGCCCGCCCTTGCAGGAAGAAAACTCGGGGAAGATGTCGCGCGCCGGGTGCTGGCAGTTGCGCCGAAGATGAATTTTGTTGCGCCGTGGAACGGGACCGTTCCGACGGGTCCGGGAATGTGGTACAGCGCTCCCGGCCTGCCTCCGCTCGGAATCGCGATTATCAACTCGCACGGATGGACTCTCGACTCGGCGTCTCAATTTCGACCTGCGCCGCCTCCGAAATTCGGCTCGCCCGAATGGAACGCTGCAATCGACGAAGTCAAACGCGTCGCTCGAGGGAGAACTGGTGAGCAAACTGCGATCGCGCAGAAATGGGATTCCGGTGACCCGTTTGTAGTGTGGAACGACAAAGCATCCGACGAGATTCGGCAACATGGCTTGTCCGACGCTGATGGTGCCCGTGTGCTCGCAGTTTTGAATGCCAGTGCGGTGGATGCGGAGATCGCGTGCTTCGAAGCCAAGTATCACTATTGGACGATTCGACCATCGCAGGCTGATACGACGATCGCGCTTGCCGCGAAAGTCGGGCTGCCGAACTTTCCGTCGTTTCCATCTGGCCACGCGTGCAGTGCAGGCGCGTTTGAAGCTGTGCTAAGCCATTTCTTCCCTGGCGAGAAAGCAGAGTTTCACAAGATCGCCGAAGAGCAGGCAATGTCCCGGCTGTATGGCGGAATCCATTATCGCTTCGACAACGATGGTGGACTTGCACTCGGACGTATCGTAGCGAGACACGTCATCGATCGTGAAAAGCGCGGAGGATTGAATGCGTGGCGCACTGCGTCGGTCGCGGGCAAGCAGTGAGACACGATTACTTCTGAGCAATATCCGGGGCGAAGTTCGGCGGCTTCATTGCGAGTGATTGCGGTGTCAGACCAGTGTTCACCTGAATCACCGCGTCCGTGATGGCGCCGAGCTTCAACCCGTTGTGATAGTTCGATCGCTTTGTTGGGAACTTCACGCCGGCGACTTGCGTCCACGCTTCGTAGCGCAGCTCAGCCTCGACAGGTGCGTTTGGATTTGCGAGTGAGACGCCGTTCGTCTTTATCGGAAGTCCAGTCACCGAATCGAGTGTGAAATCCGTGGCGCCGGCAGCATGCTGAATTCTTACGACGTTTGCCCTGGGTGACGTGACAGAGTAACCCGGCATCTTATCGGCGAGCCAGAGGTTTAACTGGAATCCTGACAGATAGCTTTGCGCAAACTTCATCTCGCCTCCGATGAGAGGAATTGCTTTTCCATCCGTGCGCAACGCATCAGGTCCGATCCGGTCCGGCAGAATCTCCCACCCGGTTCCCGATTTTCCGTCGAAGTAAAGAACGTACGTATCACGTGGACCGATCTGATCGAGTCGCACAACGTTGGCGCGTTTTATCCAACGTGTTCGCTTTCGCACGTGGCCGAGTGGAGAGCCGTCGGGAAGCCAGGTATCTCCGCGAATGGTTTCTTCGTAGTCTCGAATGGCGGCGATTTTGTCAGCGCCGCCGAGTGCCCCCTGCATCTTGTGGAGCAGTCGAAGTCCGTCGACGGTGGAGTGCGGCTGGTTTGCATGCAATGAGACTACTGCTCCGATGCAAAGCCAGAGCATGCCGAAGATGCTCAGGAAGGCCGTCAATCGTCGCGTATCGGCCATGGGGTCTGCCTCTCGTCGAGATATGCTCCTACGATATCAACGCGAGGTTAAGCTGAGATGAATTGCGCGTGACGAACTAATTACAACGGTGCGAGGAGCCAATAGACATCGGTTCGGAGCTTCGACTCATCTTCGGTCCAATGACCGTACACTTCCCAGCTTGTGCCAGCGAGTGTTCGCCCATTTGATCGGCACCAGGTAATCACGGCGTCGTGCGCGGCCCTTAGACCGGCGTATGAACCATAGTGCGTTGCCGTCGCCACTTCGCCGACTGGCAGATCTACTTCGCGGACATTTCCGGTTGGCGCGAACGGCGCTTTGATGCCAACGCCGAATTCGACGTCCAGCAGATCAGGTTGATCCGGTATGCTGCGATAGAGAAAGACGTTTTGTCCGTCGAGCTGAATACCGGAAGTTCGCGCGGCGTAGACCTGGTCCAGATAGCGTTTGAATTCCATCGGGATGCGACCGATCCGAACGCGCGCGTTAACTGCCGCGATTGTTCGCGGTGAAGAGCGTTGTAGGGACACGGGATAATCATTCATGTTTTTCAAAAACCTGTATCACGAAGCACGCGCTCCACGAACGCTGTTTTTCCCTCGATATAGCTTGGCCGATCATTCGGAAATCTTCGCGCAAGCTCGAGCTTGAGCTCGGAGTATTCTCGCGCCATTGCTGCATTTTCACGCAGAGCATCGCGGAATGCCAGCGTGACGGTGTGATAATGGGATGTCGGTTCCGCGAGAGAAAGGTGATGTGTTCTTATTCCGCCGTGTTTTCTTCTCAGGAAGTGACGGTCAGGGATGTCCTCTTTAGGGCGGAATTCATAATTCAACGCCTCGATTTGCGGAATGATTTCGAGGCTTTGTTCAAGGTCGGAGACGGATACAAGCAAATCGAGAATGGGTTTCGCGCTCAGACCTGGAACAGCCGTGCTTCCAACGTGGTGAACTGCGATGATGTTCGCTTCCAGTGCATCGTACAGCTCGTCCGCCGCCTTGCTGTATTCCTCAGCCCAGCGAGGGTCGTACGGAACCACCACGACCGTACCATTCTGAAGTCCCAGCGATGGCACACTCCGCTCACTCAATGTATTTCCGGAAACCAGAAGCTCACTGCGTCGCGATCGACCGCGTCAACACCACGCCACGCAGAGAATGGATATGCCAATTCTGTTTCAGTCCCGCGCTCGGCGAAGGGAACGAAGCGATCGTAAATCGGAATTACGATGCGCGGCTTGAGAATTCCCGCAAAGCCGAGGATCTGAAGAAGAACTCGGCGCTCATGACGATTTGACGAAACTGTCTTGTTGATCGCGCGCTCGAGATGATCGGGGCGCGCCTTCGGATCCTGCGAGGCTGCGATTGTCAGGATTTTCTCGAGGATCGCCCAGTCTTCAGAAGTGGGCTCGATCTTTTCGAGCTCGCTGAATCGCTCGAGATCGAACGACATGTAGTGCGGTATGCCGTGACCCATCCCGCCCCATTTAATTCGCAGGAAATTCTCGAGATTCCAGTCGACCATCCGATCTGCGATCGGATCGCCGCAAACGTCGCACGAGCTGCGGCCGCGTGAATTCTCCGCCTCGTGATGCGGAAGAAATCTAGCGAAGGCAAAACTGCCGAGTGCAGAACGATATTCGAGTCGCCGATTGCTGAGGCTTGCTACGAATGCGTGAGCGACATCGCGCGGCTCGATAGAGGATGCAGAGTTGATCGCGCGCGACACTGCATCATCATGAGTCGAGACGCTCGGCTCGAACATGTATCCCGCAGCTTTCGCGATATCGAGCTCATCTGGCGCGATGGCGGGTCCACGACGCCATCCCCCGCCTTCCCAGAACGTATCGAGAAGTATTTGACGCGCGCGATCTCTGCTCATACTTGCGCCATCGAGCTCGCCCGTCGCTTTTGCCGCGCTTAACGGACGTTCTTGTTGAAGAACGCGATCGTTCTTTCCCAGGCAAGCTTCGCTGCCGCCGCATCGTAGCGCGGCGTCGTGTCGTTGTGAAAACCGTGCTGGGTTCCGGGATACAAAAAGCGCTCGTAACGAACGTGGGCTGCCTTGAGCGCCTCCTCGAATGCCGGCCAGCTCGCGTTAATGCGATCATCGACTTCGGCCGACTGGATCATTAGCGGAGCTTTGATCTTCGGAACGTCTGCGAGGTCCGGGGCTGACCCATAGAAGGCAACTCCCGCGGCAAGATCGCTCAGGCGCGTGGCGAGATAATTGACCATTCCACCGCCGTAACAGAATCCAACCGCGCCAACTTTGCCGGTCGTCTCGGGACGCGCCTTTAGAAAATTGAACGCGGCGACAAAATCTTCGCGCGTCTTCGCCTGATCGAGCTTTGGAAATACTTCTCGCGCTTTGTCTTCGTCGCCCGGATAGCCGCCAAGTGGAAACAGTGCATCGGGTGCGAATGCGACGAAGTTCTCGAGAGCAAACCGTCGTGCAACGTCTTCGATGTGTGGATTGAGCCCGCGATTCTCATGGATCACAAGAACGCCCGGCAGTTTTCCGGCCGGCTTGGAAGGTCGAACGAAGTACCCGCGCATTTTTCCGTAGCCGCTTGGCGAATCGTACTCGACATACTCGGCGTTGATCCTATCGTCAGTAGGCGGGACGACCTGGGCCTCGAGAAATTTCGGGCTCAGCTGATCGAGCAGCATCGCTGCGGTCACACCGCCTACGGCGTACTTCGAGGCCTGCTCGAGAAATCCGCGGCGGTCGAGCGCGCCGTGTACGTAGGCGTCGAATAGTATCAGCAGGTCCTGATCGAAATCGTGCGCCGTCTGTCGTTCCATGGTGCAATCTCCTGTCGTTGTTTTCAGCCGTTCAACGTTACGCCGCGGGAAGCGGTTGTAGTGGCGCCAAACGATTTGAGCCGCAATGTCACGTTCGTCAGGCGATAACGCCGCCGAATAAAGTCACCACGTACCGAGTCTTAAAGAGTAATGCGCGCCAACAGGCCGCTCTGAGCGCCAGTGGCACACAACTGCCGTCGACTAATCGTGACACATTTTTTGGAGCACGACAATGAACGACGACGCACAGCGCGAACGCGGCGAGCGCGAATCAGCACTGTTGCAGCTCGAGGAAGTGACAGAGCGCCCAATGCAATTCCTCGGACTTTTCTGGCTCATTCTTCTCGTACTGGATCTCACGCGCGGCTTGTCGCGCACCCTCTCGGCTGTCAGCGCAGTCATCTGGGTGATTTTCATCGCGGATTTTCTTGTTCGCCTATTTCTCGCGCCGCACAAGAAAGCCTATCTCAAGAGAAACTGGCTCGTCGCAATCTCTCTCGTCGTTCCAGCTCTCCGAATTTTTCGATTCATTCGCGCCTTCAGAGCGCTTGGCGCAATTCGAAGTTTGAGTCTTGTAAGAATCATCGGATCCGTGAACCGCGGCATGAACAGCATTCGCCGTGGAATGAAACGCCGCGGGTTCGGGTATGTCGTGTTGATCACACTCATCGTGATTGTTGCGGGCGCGGCCGGAATGGTCGGCTTCGAGCACAATGAATCAGCACGAACTCCGTTCACGAGCTATGCATACGCGCTGTGGTGGACGGGAATGGTGATCACGACTCTCGGGCCGAGTATCTGGCCCACTTCGCCTGAAGGACGCGCGCTTTGTTTTCTTCTCGCGGTCTACTCTTTCGCGGTATGGGGCTACATCACCGCGTCGCTCGCGACGTTCTTTGTTGGCCGAGATGCCGAGCATGATGATGGTGAGGTCGCGGACAAAAAGAGTATCGCACTCCTTCGCTCGGACATCACGAAACTTGGATCACAGCTGAGAGAGATAAGCGATAGGCTTCCCAGGTCTACGCCTGCAAACACAGCGTGAAAGTCGATCCGACGCCGACCGTGCTCGTGGCGGTTAGATCGCCGTTCATGCGCCGGGCGAGCTCACGGCTGATCGCGAGACCGAGGCCAAATCCCTTTTGCGGTCCGCGCGCGCTCGTTGACGTTCCGGCTGCTTGCACAAACGGCTCGAAAATTCGGTCGAGCTGATCCGATGCGATTCCGACGCCGGTATCGGTAACGCTAATGCACGTTCTATCTCCAGGAGCAGCCTCACACGAGACGACAATCTTCCCACCACGCGGCGTAAACTTCACTGCGTTCGTCAGGACGTTCAGCAGGATTTGCTGAAGCCGATCCGGATCTGCGAGCAATGTCACAGTCGAGTCGCAGTTCTGACGCTGATACTCGAGTCCCGCCTGCTCGATCTTCGTTCCCATCAAGACTTCGGTTCGCGACAAGACAAATTCCGCGCTGAG
>Ga0310813_10001508_pt1 | contig 14012 bp, 10 predicted proteins | sample YN3metagenome_FD_203086 | JGI IMG/M metagenome (GOLD analysis project Ga0310813, IMG submission 203086) | Soil microbial communities from experimental microcosm in Duke University, North Carolina, United States - YN3 | ecosystem: Engineered > Artificial ecosystem > Soil microcosm > Unclassified...
CGAGGAAAATCTGGATCAGGTTGATGTACAGCAGCATCAGCCACGGCAGACTGGTTGCGCCGTCAAGCATGTGCTCGATCGCATCCGGAATCTCCAGATACGCCATCTGGTAGCGCAGCATGTTCGAGACGCCGATCAGCAGCAGCACCACACCGGTGGTCTTGGCCGCCTTCGCCAGCGCGTGAAACAGCTTCTTCAGCGACATCGAGCGGTACACGACGATGGTCAGCACCAGCGAATAGGCAACCGCGATCGCCGCGGCTTCGGTCGCGGTCGCGATACCCTTGGCCACGCAGAACAGAATGATCGCGATCACCATCAGGCCCGGCAGCGCGCCGAAAAACGTGCGCAGCACCGCGAGCCAGCCCGGAAAGCGCTGCAGCGCGGTCGAACCGTCGGCACGGCGCGGGTAGCCGTAGCGCACTGCCTGCCAGTACGCGGCGGCCAGCACCAGTCCCATCACCCACAGCACCGGCAGCAGACCGGAGAACAGCAGATCGCCGATCGACACGCCGCTCACCTGCTGGCCATGCAGCGTGCCGGTGATGCCCTGCGCCGCGAACGCGTAGATGATCATGTTGGTCGAGGTCGGCATCAGCGCGCCGGCCAGCGACGAATGGGTGGTCACGTTGACCGCGTAGGCTGCGCTATAGCCTTCGCGCTTCATCAACGGAATCACCACGCCGCCCATCGCCGACGTATCGGCGGTCGGCGAGCCCGACACGCCGCCGAACAGCGTGCACGCCACCACGTTGGCCATGCCGAGGCCGCCGCGAAAATGCCCGACGGTGGCCTGCGCGAAACGCAGGATGCGGTCCGCGATGCCACCGTGCAGCATCAGTTCGCCGGAGAAAATAAAGAACGGCACCGCGAGAAACGAGAACGCGTTCATGCCCGAGATCATCGATTGCATCGCGGTGGCCGCCGGCAGACCTTCGTACAGATAGGTCAGCACGCACGACAGGCCCAGCGCGAACGAAACCGGCACGCCGAGCACGAGAAAAACCAGAAAACTGACGGTGAGAAGAGCGAGTTCCATGACGGGTTCTATGTGTGTTTCCGGGCGAAAAGCGCCAGCAGGTTCTCGAGCGAGAACAGCGCGATGCAGACGCTCGCCACCACCGCAATGGCGTAACGCAGCGCTTCAGGCAGGCCGAGAATCGGAATGCGGTCGTCGATCGTGGTCTCGGCCATCTGCAGACAGCCGAAGAAAATCGCCACCGCCAGCGCGATCAGACAAAGGTGCTGAAATGCCGTGACGATGCGCTGGCCGCGCGGCGGCAGCTTCGTCACCAGCGAGTCGAGTCCGATATGTCCGCCTTCGCGAACCTTCAGCGCGGCGCCGAACATCGCGATCAGGATCACCAGCAGCAGCGCGATCGGCTCGACGAAGTCCGGCGCATCGTTGAACACGTAGCGCATTACGACGCTGTAGATCACCAGCAGCGACAGCGCGGCGAGCCCCAGCGACGCGAGCACCACCAGCAAACGGAACAGCAGATCGTTGGGCCGTTTCAGAAAATGCATTGCGCGCTTCCTTGCATAGACCTGGGGTTCATGGGTATTACGCCTTTGCGTGCTCGCCTTTTGCGTGCTGTTTCGCGCGGCTTTGCGAATGCATCGCACGGCTATTCCGTTGCGCGATTTCGGCCACAGCCGCAGCCACACGCGCAGCCGCACGCGCGGCGACCCTGAGTCGCGCGCCGCGTGCTGCGTTCTGCCGTGCCTGGAGGTGACCTGCTCGGCCGTTTTACTTGACCGCTTCGATCTCGTCGACGATCTGCTTCATTTGCGGGGTTTTCTCGTACTTCGCCCACACCGGCTGCATCGCCTTGACGAACGCGGCACGATCGATCTGCGAAGCGGCGACGATGGTCGCGCCGCCCTTCGTGACGGTCTGTTGAGCCTCGGCTTCGCGCGCGGTCCACAGCTTCTGGTAGTACGGCACCGAATCGGCGGCCGCCTTGCGGATGATGTCCTGCTCCTGCGGGCTCAGCGTGTCCCAGACCTTCTTCGAGAACACCAGCACTTCAGGCGTCATCGAATGCTGCGTTTCCGAATACACCTGTGCGACTTCGAAATGCTTGGTCTCTTCGTACGAAGGCAGGTTGTTTTCGGCCGCGTCGACAAGGCCGGTCTTCAGCCCGGTGTAGACCTCGGCAAACGGCATCGGCGTCGGCGTGCCGCCCATCGCCTTGATTTCGTCGACCATCAGCTCCGATGGTTGCACGCGCACCTTGAGGCCCTTCATGTCGGCCGGCGAATGGATCGGCCGCTTCGTATAGATCGAGCGCGCGCCGCTCTCGTAGAAGGTCAGCGCGATCATGCCCTTCGCCTTGAACGCGTCGAGAATCTTCTGCCCTTCCGGGCCGTACATCACCTTGCGGAAATGGTCGATGTCGCGAAACAGGAACGGCAGCGACGGAATCATCGATTCCGGCACGATCTCGTTGAACGCTGCGCCGTTGGCGCGCGCCATGTCCAGCGCACCGATGCGCACCTGATCGATGGTGTCGTTCTCCGAACCCAGCGCGCTGTTGCCGAAGACCTTCACCGAGTCTTTGCCGTTGGTCGCCTTGTTGATCTGCTCGCCCATGTGCTTGACGGCCATGTTGGTCGGATACGTGTCGCCATGCACGTCCGACACGCGGAACACGCGCGCCTGCGCCGACATTGCGCCGCACGCCAGCAACGCAGCCGCGACCATCGTCGGGACACGGGTAGACAGATTTTTATGATTCATCGCGACATTCCTTGAAAATGGGCCAACCCAGTGGATCGATTGCGGATGTCAGTGGGAATTTGAAAAAGACGTTGTTCTGTGCTTATATGTTGTACGACAACGTACGAAGAATATAAAACGTAAGATGAGCTGTACAGACAGTATTTACCCGCACCGCGGACGTGCAAATCGCATGAATTGCTAACCGCTATAACTATTTACACGTGTGTGCGTGGCTAGACGGCGCCGCTTATGACCATATTGTGGGAACGCCGTTGCAGCTTCCCAATTATTATGTTGTACGATGAGTGATGAATAGTGTCAGACTAAAAAATCCTTCTCGTCGCGCGCGCTCAAAGCACAGACAGCACGGCCGCATAGTCGGACTCAGGCAGCCCGCCGACGCCGACGCCGGCGCGCACCGCGAACAGATGCCCGTCGGCTTCGCCGGCATTCGCCGCCGGGCGGATCGACGTGACGAACAAGGTGTCCAGATCGCGTCCGCCGAATGCGCACATCGAAGGCTTCGCGGCCGGCACGGCGATCTGACGGTCGAGCTTGCCGGCAGGCGTGAAACGCAGCAGCAGGCCCGCGTCGTTCGCGCAGGTCCAGTAGCAGCCGTCGGCGTCCACCGCGGCACCGTCGGGCCGACCCGCATGGTGATGCAGATCGGCAAACACGCGCCGGTTGCGCGGCGCGCCGGTGTCGACGTCGTAGTCGAACGCCCAGATCAGCCGGCGTGAAGGATGCGAGTCGGACAGATACATCGTCGCGCCATCCGGCGACCATGCAAGGCCGTTCTGCGTGATCAGCGCATCGACCACCGGCGCCGACAGCACACCGTGCTCGTCGAACCGGTATAGCGCGCCGGCCGGGTTCGCGGCCGCCATGTCCATCACCATCGTGCCGGACCAGAAGCGTCCCTGCCGGTCGCAACGGCCATCGTTAAAGCGCATGCCGTCGCAAGGAAATGACGGCGCGGCCAGCCGGCGTGTCGCCGCCGCCACCGGCTCAGCGCCCGAGCCCGGCTCGCTCAGCGCGATCGCAAAGAGACCGCTTTCGCAGCCGGCCAGCACCGTGCCATGGCGATCGAACGCGATGCATGCGACCTGCTCCGGCAGCAGCCATTCGGCGCGCTCCGCGCTATCGAGCTGCAGCCGCACGATCTTGCGCGCCGGGATATCCACCCAGTACAGCGCCTGCTCCGCGGTTCGCCATACCGGGCTTTCGCCGACTTGCGCCGGCCGGTGCCCGGCCGCCTCGACACGCTCCACGCGCGCGCTCGCTGCGCCACTCACTGTTTCGGCTCCATCGGGCCGGCTAGCACGAACGGGCCGCCCTGGTAGCGCTGGGTCGGATCGTCGAGTTCCGCGCTTGGCGCGCCGACCGGAAACAGATGCTCGAATTCGGCGGAGCTGTCCTGCGGACGAAAGCCGAGAAACGACGCCTTCGTGTTGTCCACCCACTTGATACGGTTATCCGACACGCCGTATACGATCGCGTGCCCGACGCGATTCGTGAACAGCGAGCAGCGCACCAGTTCGATAAAGTCGCGATAGCTGAGATAGGTGACCAGCATGCGCGGATTCTTCGGCTGCTCGAACGACGAGCCGATGCGCAGACACACGGTCTCCAGCCCGAAGCGGTCGAAGTAGTAGCGCGACAGAGATTCGCCGAAGCATTTGGTGACGCCGTACAGACTGTCGGGACGCAGCGGCGCGTCGACGTCGACCACTTCGGTAACCGGATGAAATCCGACCGCGTGATTCGAGCTCGCATACACGATGCGCCGCACGCCATGCTTGTGCGCGGCCGAATACAGGTTGTACAGGCCGCGGATATTCGCTTCGAGCAGGTCTTCGAACGGCGCTTCGACGGAAATGCCGCCCAGGTGAATCACCGCATCGACGCCTTCGAGCAACCCGTGAACGGCGTGCTTGTCCGCCAGATCGACGGGCATCGCTTCTTCGTGCGCCGCCGTGGCGCCGAGCGGCGCGATATCGCTGATGCGCACAACGTCGGCCCACGCGGCCAGCGCGCCGCGCAGCTGCTGGCCCAGGTTTCCCGCCGCACCGGTGAGCAGCAGACGACGGAAAGGCTTGTGTGCCGCGGCGCGGTCACGGTTCGAATCGGTCATGGATAGATTGGTTGTATGTGCATCGAAATCGGATCGGCCGGGCTGCGAGCATGCGGCGCGCGTCAGGTCACCGGCGCCGGATTGAACAGCACCAGCGCGTTGTGCAGTTTCAGCTTCTCTGCACAGGTCGGCTGACGGCCACTTGCCACCTCCAGCATCAGCTGGAACAGCTGCCAGCCCACCTGCTCGATGGTGGCGGCGCCGGTGGCGATGGTGCCGGCGTCGAGGTCCATCAGATCGTGCCAGCGGCGCGCGAGATCGGAGCGCGTCGCCATCTTGATCACCGGCACTTCGGCGAGGCTGTACGGCGTGCCGCGGCCGGTCGTGAACACGTGCAGGTTGATGCCGGCCGCCACTTGCAGCGTGCCGCAGATGAAATCGCTGGCCGGCGTGGCCGCATAGATCAGGCCTTTCTGGCGGACCTTTTCGCCCGGCGCGAGCACGCCGGAGATCGCCGAGTTGCCCGACTTGATGATCGAGCCCATCGCCTTTTCGACGATGTTCGACAGGCCACCCTTCTTGTTGCCCGGCGTGGTGTTCGCGCTGCGGTCAGCGCCGCCGCGCTTCAGATAGGCGTCGTACCACTGCATCTCGCGAATGATCGCCGCGGCGACTTCCGGATTGGCCGCGCGCGCGGTCAGCTGGTCGACGCCGTCGCGCACTTCGGTGACTTCCGAGAACATCACGGTGGCGCCGGCCCGCACTAACAGGTCGGTTGCGAAGCCCACCGCCGGATTGGCCGTCAGGCCGGAGAACGCATCGCTGCCGCCGCATTGCACGCCGACCACCAGGTCGGACGCGGGGCAGGTTTCGCGGCGGCGCTGGTTGAGCCGCTGCAAGTGGCCCTCGGCGGTTCTGATGATCGATTCGAGCATCGACTGAAAGCCGACGTGCGCTTCGTCCTGCAGAACGACTACGTCGCCGTTCGCATCGCTGTGTGCTGGCTGCGCGGTATCGCCCGCCGATGCGGCGGCCGCCGCGATCGGGATCGTGCCCGGCGGCATCAGACGCTCGGGCTGCAGCTTCTCGCAGCCGAGGCTGACCATCATCACCTCGCCGCCGAAATTCGGATTCAGCGCGATATTGCGCACCGTGCGGATCGGCACCATCGCGTCGGGCGCGTCGATCGCCACGCCGCAGCCGTGGGTGTGGCCGAGACTCACCACGTCGTCGACATGCGGGTACTTCGGCAGCAATTCGGCCTTGATGCGCGTCACTGCGTGCTGCACGACGTCGGCCACGCATTGCACGGTGGTTGTGATCGCAAGGATATTGCGCGTGCCGACCGAGCCGTCGGCATTGCGATAGCCGTCGAACGTGAAGCCTTCGAGCGGCGCCATCGCGGGCGCCTTGACGGTGGCGATCGGCAGATCGTCGAGGCCCGGCGGCTCAGGCATGCGAATCACGTGTTCATTGATCCAGCTGCCCTTTGGCAGCGCCTGCAGCGCATAGCCGATCACCACGTTGTAGCGGATCACCGCGTCGCCTTCGGCCAGATCGGTCAACGCCACCTTGTGACCTTGCGGCACGCGTTCGCGTAGCGCGAGCCCATCGGGAAACACGGCACCCTCGCCCAGACCGCCGTCGTTGACGACGATCGCGACGTTGTCGTTAGGGTGCACGCGGATGTAGTGCGGGGGTTGTTGCATATGCATGAATCCTTGAGACGATCGAGGGCCGCATATTTGGCCGCCCGATGATGTCGATGCGAGCGGCCGCGATCCTTTTATTTATACGTCATCCTACAACATGGGATACAGGCAAATGGGCGGTATTTACCCTGAAACAGCCATTATGCCGCCAAATTCAATTGAGCCGCGACATTTGTTGTCGTACGATGACATATAAGAAAATCTCTTCGATACCCCGACTATGACCACACCGCAGGAACTCAAACAGATCGTCTCCGATGGCCTTCTGTCCTTTCCGATCACCGATTTCGACGCGGCCGGCGAGTTTCGCGCCGACACGTACGCGGCGCGCCTCGAATGGCTTGCGCCCTATGGCGCGTCGGCGCTGTTCGTGGCGGGCGGCACCGGCGAATTCTTTTCGCTGACGCACGATGACTACACGCAGGTGGTACGCACCGCCGCGGCGGTCTGCAAAGGCAAGGTGCCAATCCTGGCCGGCGCAGGCGGCCCGACCCGCGTCGCCATCGCCTTCGCGCAGGAAGCGCAGCGCCAGGGCGCGAACGGCATTCTGCTGATGCCGCACTACCTGACCGAAGCCAGCCAGCAAGGCATCGCCGCGCATGCCGAAGCGGTCTGCCGCGCGGTGCCGGAAATGGGCGTGATCATCTACAACCGCGCCAATTCGCGACTCACCGCCGATACGCTCGAACCGCTCGCCGAGCGCTGCCCGAACCTGATCGGTTTCAAGGACGGCGTCGGCGAGATCGAAAACATGGTGACGATTCGCCGGCGTCTGGGCGACCGCTTTTCGTATCTGGGCGGCCTGCCGACCGCTGAAGTGTATGCCGCGGCCTACAAGGCGATGGGCGTGCCGGTGTATTCGTCGGCGGTGTTCAACTTCATCCCGAAGACCGCGATGCAGTTCTATCGCGCGATCGCCGCGAACGACCAGGCGACCACCGGCAAGCTGCTCGACGAATTCTTCCTGCCGTACCTCGCGATCCGCAATCGCCGCGCCGGCTACGCGGTCAGCATCATCAAGGCCGGCGCGAAACTGGTTGGACGCAGCGCAGGTCCGGTACGCGCGCCGCTGACCGATCTGACCGAAGAAGAACTGGGCGCGCTCGATGCACTGATCAAAAAGCTCGGCGCGCAGTGACGCGAGCGGCTAGATAGCGCGTTCGCAACGCATCGATCCATGCACGGTTTTGGGCGTTTGCTGCACCAGTGTCAGCGCGCAGTGCCCCGCCCGCAACCGGATTCGGCGCGCGCCCCCGCAAGCGTCGTTGTGACCGTTGCCTGCCTGCATGGCCGTTTGCCACCCTTTCCACCAAAGCGGAAAGCAATCCGCGCAATTCTCGCCAATCGGTCCGCCATCACAGACATCCGCAAAAAACTGGCGCAAATGTCGCTCAGCCGGGACAGCCACACGCACACGCGTGACGGCCATTCTCGACAAAGGAGCGGATAGATGAAAAAAGCGGAAGCATACACGGCAAGCATCGGCCTCCTTGCCGTCGCCGACACGTGGCTTACCGGCACCGTGTTTCCGGTCCCCGTATGGGTGACCTTCATCGCGTGGGCGTCGTTCTTCGTGCTGGGCGGCGGGCGCGCGGGTCTGATCAAGAGTGTCGCGTCGAATCTGACCGGCCTCGCGATTGCTTCGGCCACCTTGCTGGTGATTTCGTCGACGAGCGGCAGTGCGCTTGCCGTTGCGGTGATGGTCGGCATCGGCAGCGCGGCAATGGTGCAGGCATCGAAGATCAAGCTGCTCGACGTGTTGCCCGCCATCGTATGGGGTTTCGCTTCGACGGTCGGCACCACCGTCGCAACCGGTAAAGCGATCGCCACCGCGGGCGGCACCAATCCTGCGCTGGTCGCCGCGGCCGCGCTGGTCACCGGTGCGCTGTTCGGCTTCGTGTCGGAACTGCTGGGCGAAGCGCTCGCGTTCAAGCGCGAGCGGCAGATCGGTTAGCGCTTCAGCTTGCTCTGATTCACGATCCGACCGCCCACGCGCCAGCCACGCGCCACTAAGCGCGAATGCGCGCCTGCCCCGTATCCGCCTCACGCGCGAGTTCGACGAAGGCCGTCAGATAATCGATGCCCTGGTCCGCTTCGCGCGTGCCGAGATAGATCTGCTTGGCAATCCCCTTCTTGCCGAGGCGCACGGGCGTCAACTGCATCCAGCTGCCGTACTCTTCGGCAAGCCAGCGCGGCAGCGCGGCCACGCCACGGCCGCTGGCGACCATCTGCAGCATGATATCGGTGGTTTCGATCACCTTGTGACGCTTCGGCACCACGTTGGCCGGCATCAGAAACTGCGTGTAGATATCGAGCCGGTCGAGGTCGACTGGATAGGTGATCAGAATCTGGTCGGCCAGCTGCGCAGGCGTCACATACGATTCGCCTGCCAACGGATGCGCGTCGGCCACCACCAGCACCTGCTCGTAGTCGAACACCGGCACGAAGCGCAGCCCCGGCTTCTGCAGCGGATCGGGCGTAACCAGCACGTCGATGTCGTAGCCGAACAACGCGCCGATGCCGCCGAACTGAAAGCGTTGTTTGACGTCGACGTCGACATCGGGCCAGTGCGCCAGATACGGCGACACCACCTTCAGCAGCCACTGGTAGCACGGATGACACTCCATGCCGATGCGCAGCGTGCCGCGCTCGCCTTGCGCGTATTGCCTGATGCGCGCCTCGGCATGTTCGAATTGCGGCAGCAGCCGGTTCGCCAGACCGAGCAGATACTGCCCCGCCTGCGTGAGACGCATCGAACGTCCTTCGCGGGTCCACAGCGGCGTGCCGAGTTGCTGCTCCAGTTTCTTTACCGTATGGCTCAACGCCGATTGCGTGATGTTCAGCACATCGGCCGCGGCCGTCAGCGAACCCTGCCGCTCGATCTCCCTGACGACCATCAGATGACTGCGTTCGAGCACATCGCCCTCCATGAACACAAATAATCGATGTATGAAATAAATCAATTTTTATTCATACATCGAAAATTCTATCATCGCTGCCAGACTCTCCTTCTGAACGCGAAACGAACCATGGTCACCACACACAATCTGGGTTTTCCGCGCATCGGCGCGCAACGCGAACTGAAGTTCGCACTTGAGCGGTACTGGAAAAACCAGTCTTCACGCGCCGAGCTCGAAGCAACCGGCGCACAGCTGCGCGCCCGTCACTGGCAACATCAGGCGCGCCTCACGTCGGCGCCGGTCGGCGACTTCGCGTTCTACGATCAGGTGCTCGACATGAGCTTCACGCTCGGCAATCTGCCCGAGCGCGTACGCGGCTTCCACGGCGACGCGCTCGACAATTATTTCCGCGTCGCGCGCGGGCGCTCCGCGTCGGGCGCCGATGAACATGCCGCATGCTGCGGGGGCGTCGCCGCAGGCGAGATGACCAAGTGGTTCGACACCAACTACCACTACATCGTCCCCGAGTTCGAGGCGAACACGCAGTTTTCGCTGGACCCGTCGCGTCTGGTCGAGCAACTGCGTGAAGCACGTGCGCTCGGCATCAATGCGAAACCGGTGATCATCGGACCGGTGACGTATCTGTGGCTCGGCAAGGCAAAAGACGATTCCGACAGGCTCGCGCTGTTGCCGCGTCTGCTGCCGGTGTACGCGGCGCTGCTCGACTACTTCACGGCGCTCGGCGTCGAGTGGGTGCAGATCGATGAGCCCGCACTCGTCACCGAGCTCGCGCCGCAGTGGCGCGACGCATTCGAGACCGCGTACGCCGCACTCGAGGCGCGCCGCGTCAAACTGCTGCTCGCCACCTACTTCGGCGAGCTGCGCGACAACCTCGAACTCGCGTGCAAGCTGCCGGTGGACGGACTGCATATCGACGCGATCAACGCGCGCGGCGAAATCGCGCTAGCTGCAGCGCAATTGCCGGCTTCGTCGGTGTTGTCGGTGGGCGCAATCAACGGCCGCAACATCTGGAAGACCGATCTGCATGCGGCATTGCAGTGGCTCGAGCCGTTGCATCAAATGCTCGGCGATCGGCTGTGGCTTGCGCCGTCGTGCTCGCTGCTGCACACGCCGGTCGATCTGGATAGCGAAACGAAGCTTGACGCGGAGATTCGTGCGTGGCTTGCGTTCGCGCTGCAAAAGCTCGACGAATTGAGCGTGCTCGCCCGCGCGTTGGACGACGGCCGTGCGTCGGTAGCCGCCGAGCTCGCGGCGAATGCCGCGGCGATCGAACGGCGCCGCCAGTCGCCGCGAGTGCATAACCCCGCGGTCAAAGCCGCGCTGGCACGCATCGACGCCGCCCAAGGCCAGCGCGCCAGCGCCTACCCGCAGCGCGCGCAAAAGCAGGCCGCGCAGCTGAAGCTGCCGCCCTTCCCGACCACGACGATCGGCTCGTTCCCGCAGACCGCGGACATCCGCGCGGCGCGCAGCCAGTTCAGGAGCGGCGTGCTCGACGCGGCCGGCTATCGGGCCGCGATGCAACGCGAGATCACACGCGCAGTGCGCGAACAGGAAGCGCTCGGTCTGGACGTGCTCGTACATGGCGAAGCCGAACGCAACGATATGGTCGAGTATTTCGGCGAACAGCTCGAAGGCTATGCGTTCAGCCAGTTCGGCTGGGTGCAGTCGTACGGTTCGCGCTGCGTAAAGCCGCCGATCCTGTTCGGCGACATCAGCCGGCCGCGTGCGATGACCGTCGAATGGATCCGCTATGCGCAGTCGCAAACCGCGCGACCGATGAAGGGGATGCTGACGGGCCCCGTGACGATGCTGAACTGGTCGTTCGTGCGCGACGATCAGCCGCGCGCGGTCACCTGCCGCCAGCTGGCGCTGGCGATTCGCGAAGAGGTGCTCGAGCTGGAGCAGGCGGGCGTGCGCGTGATCCAGATCGACGAAGCGGCGCTGCGCGAAGGGCTGCCGCTGCGGCGCGCGCAATGGCACGCGTATCTGCAATGGGCGGTGGAGTCGTTCCGCATCAGCGCAAATGGCGTACGCGACGAAACGCAGATCCACACGCATATGTGCTATTCGGAGTTCAACGACATCATTGCGTCGATCGCCGACATGGACGCGGACGTGATCACGATCGAGACGTCGCGCTCCGATATGGAGCTGCTCGACGCCTTCGACGACTTCAACTATCCGAACCAGATCGGGCCCGGCGTGTACGACATCCATTCGCCGAACATCCCGAGCCAGCAGCACATCGTGGATCTGATGAAGAAGGCAGCCGGCCGTGTGCCCGCGGAACGTCTGTGGGTCAATCCCGACTGCGGGCTGAAGACCCGCACATGGGACGAAGTGATTCCGGCGCTGAAGAACATGGTTGCGGCTGCACAGGTGCTGAGACAAGGCGCATAGCCGTTACTTCCGGCGCCCGCGCAACGATGGCCGACGAACCCGTGACGCGCGCATGGCTGGTGCACGCGCGCGCACCGGCATCGTTTTGCGTAAAATCGGTGGACCGATCGTTCCCGATATCGCCATGCCGCGCCTGCCTGCTCCCGCTGCCCCCGTACCGCTTTCCATCGACGCCGCCCGCCGCATCTGGTTGCGCGCTCAACGGCTCGACAGCGAAGAACCGTTCGGCGGCGACGCGCAAGCCACGCTCGCGGCGATCGAGCACCTCGGCTATGTGCAGATCGATACGATCAACGTGATCGAGCGCTGCCACCATCACATCCTGTGGACCCGCATTCCGCAGTACCGGCGCGCGCATCTGCGCCAGGCACAAAGCATCGACAAGACCGTGTTCGAATACTGGACGCATGCGCTGTCGTACGTGCCGACCCGCGACCTGAAGTACTTCATCGCGGACATGAAGATGCATCAGAAGACGCCGAAAAGCTGGTTCGACGCGGTGACGCCGGCCGATCTGCGCAAGGTGATCGCGCGCATCCGCGAGCACGGCGCACTGTCGATCCGCGATATCGAAGACGACGAACCGGTCGAAAAGGACCATCCGTGGGCCAGCCGCAAGCCGTCGAAGCGTGCGCTGCAGCTGGCGTTCTTCACCGGCAGGCTGACCATCAGCGAACGCGCCGGCATGTTGAAAACCTATGAGCTGATCGAGCGTCACTTCAACTGGGAGCGGCTGCCGCGTGGCGCCACCGAAAAGGAGTCGACCACGTACCTGCTCGAACGCGCGCTGCGCGCGCAGGGCGTCGTCAGCCTCGACTCGATCTGTCATCTGAACGCGAAACGCAAGCCGCTGGTGCGCGCCGCAATCGACGCGCGCGTGCGCGCCGGCAGCCTGGTTCCGGTCGCTATCGAAGGCGCGGGCAAGCTCGAACATTGGGCCGATCCGCAAACGCTCGCCGACGCGCCCGCGGCCGCGCAAGGCGTGCACATCCTGTCGCCGTTCGATCCGCTCGTGATCCAGCGCAAGCGGCTGCAGCTGTTCTTCAACTACGAGCACCGCTTCGAAGCGTACCTGCCAAAGGAAAAGCGCCTGTACGGCTACTTCGGCCTGCCGGTGCTGGTCGACGAAGAAATCGTCGCAGTCGTCGATCTGAAGGCCGATCGCGAGCGCGGCAAGCTGCAAATGCAGCAGTGGCACTGGCTCGTCCGCGGCAAACGCGCGGCGCTGAAGACCGCGATCGAAAGCAAGCTGCACGCGTTCGAGCAGTTCCAGTTCGCTTCCTGATCTGCGGGCACCGCACAAGCCGATTGCGTATGATGCGGAAGTTGCGCGCACAACGGCTGGCGGCATTCGTCGCATCAACGTCACGCGTGCCGCCGTGCCGCTGGGAGCCATCACATGCAACGAAAATTCGACGACCTCCTGCTGGGCAGCATCGAGCTGTTCTGCCTCGCCGCCGAACTCGGCAGCTTCACGCTGGCGGCCACGGCCGCGAGCGTCACGCCGGCGGCGGTGAGCCGCTCGATCGCGCGCCTCGAAGAACGTCTGAACGTGCGGCTGTTCGTACGCACCACGCGGCAGATCCGGCTGACCGATTCGGGCCGCCGCTACTTCGAGCAATGCCGCGAGGCGCTCAACCAGCTAGCCGACGCCGAACGCGAAGTGACCGGCCAGCAAACCACGCCGAGCGGCGTGCTGCGCATCAGCATGCCGACGCCGTATGGACACTATCGCGTGCTGCCGGTGCTCGCTGAATTCCGCGAGCGCTTTCCGAACGTGCAGATCGAAGCGCATCTGAGCAACCGCAATATCGATTTCGCCGATGAAGGCTTCGACCTCGCGATCCGCGGCAAGGCGCCGGCCGATTCGAGCCTCGTCGCGCGCAAGCTGGAGGATGCCGAACTGGTGGTGGTTGCGTCACCGGCCTACCTGAAGCGTGCCGGCACACCGCGCACGATCGAGGAAGTGCAGGCGCACGATTGCATCCTGTACGAAATTCCGAGCAGCGGCCGCCCGCTGCCGTGGGTGTTCAGCGAAGGCGGCGAGGAAGTCGAACTGATGATGCGCGGCGGCTACGGCACGTCGGGCGACGTCCTGGCCGGCGTCACGCTGGCACGCAATCACGGCGGCCTGTTTCAGACGTATCGCTTCTGCGTCGAGCAGGACCTGCGCGAAGGGC
>Ga0310813_10001510_pt1 | contig 13998 bp, 11 predicted proteins | sample YN3metagenome_FD_203086 | JGI IMG/M metagenome (GOLD analysis project Ga0310813, IMG submission 203086) | Soil microbial communities from experimental microcosm in Duke University, North Carolina, United States - YN3 | ecosystem: Engineered > Artificial ecosystem > Soil microcosm > Unclassified...
TAGATTTCGCTCATCAAAGGAGCGGTTTCGTACTCGTCTTCCAGCGCGATACTGAAGACCTTGCCCGTGCCCGTATCGTGGATGAGGACAGCGTCCATGTTGGGGATTTCAGCAGCGTGATTTTTGAGGAAAGTTTCGGCGCCGATTCCGCCCTGCTCCTCGCCCGTGAACAGGATGAAAGTAATGGTGCGCTTGGGCTGCCATCCGAGGCTCTTCAGCGTGCGCGCTGCTTCCAGCACCGCCATGGCGCCGGTGCCATTATCCAGCGCACCCTGACCCAGGTCCCAGGAGTCAAGGTGGCCGCCGACGATGACGCGCTGAGCGGGTAATTCCGTGCCCTTGATCTCCGCCACGGTAATGGAGGCGGGCACAGGGCCCGCGCTGAAGGCGCCGTTCAGGTTCACGGTGATGGTTACCACTCCGGCCTGCTGCAGCCGGTAGATGAGGTCGTAATCTTCATGGCTGATGAAGGCCATAGGCACATCGGAGGGCTGGTACTTGTTGTAGCCGCCACCCATGTTGAACAGGTTGTCCCATTTGCCGCTGTCCAGCAGGACCGCCGCGGGCTGTTCGGCGGCGACCATCTTCAGCAACTGTAGCTGTTCGCGAAACGATATGTGTGGGTGGGGAACGCCGCGCGACGGGGGAATCACCGCGTCATAGGCATTGTCCGCCGGTTCATTCTCCGGGCGCAGGGTGGATGGTTTGCTGGCCAGGACGACCGCGCCCTTGAGCTGTCCTTTGTATTTCTCAAAATCGGCCAAGGTCTTGATGTCCAACACCTTGACCGCGCCAGTAACGGCGCCGGGCGTAGCTTTGCCCCAGCCGAAAGAGCGAATGGGAACGGCATGCCTGATGGGACTGACAATGGCCGCAGTGTCGTGGCCCCGTGTCCAGGAGTGCGCGATCTGGGTAGTCTCCAGGTGGGCGTCAATGCCGTAAGCGCGGAAACGCTGCAGCGTCCACTGGCTGGCCGCCTGCATCTGCGGCGAACCCGTCAGGCGGGGTCCGATTTCGGTGGTCAGGTGCTCCAGGTTCTTCATCAGTTCGGAATGGGCGTGGACCTCATCAGCAATTTTCTGGTCGGCGGTTTCCATCGCCTTACGATATTCCTGCTTTGCCTGGTCATTGCGCGCTACCACGGGGCTCGGTGAAGCCGGCTGCTGCGCCGCAGCTGGGGCGGCAGCGAGCGAAAAAATCAATACAAACCAAACCAGGAGAGCGGGCGCCGCGTAGCGGCGAAGGAACGTGGTGTTCATTTTTGTCATAGGCTTTTTGGGGTTTTTTTGAACGAGCCGAGTATTGTACCAAGGCGCAATTTAGGGATCCCGGTGGCGCGTTTTGTTGACCGTTCTCGCCTCATCCGTCCAGAGTTTGGCCAAGTGCTTCTTCCGGAGTGCGAGTGAGAAAAAATATCAAAAATAGAGCGCTGGGATAGAGCTGAGTAAAGAGGCGTGCAAGGGAAGTCAGCAGAAGCCAGCGCAGCGACATCTGTGTAGTTACATAAATGAAGAAGTACCCAAGGCCCGTCAAAGCCACGGTAGCCAGGCCGATCTTCGCGGCCAGACGGTCCTCCTGTTGTTGTAGCCCGAGGAGCAAGACGTAAGCGATCAAGAAGGGAGGAATGCTCAGGGGCCAGGCTCCGAAATGCAATAGTCCGCTGCCAATCGCGCTGACCACTGTTTTATACCTGGGAAGGTCGCGCAGCCGATGGAAAAGCCCGTGTATGTCCACAAATTCGGTGTGCCACGCGAAGTGAAGCTTGAAAAACGCTACCACTACCAGGGCCGGCAGCAAGCCCGTGAGAAAGGGCAAGAGTTCGTGTCCGTAAGCCTTCCATGCCCGCGCGTGGACCGTGAAAACGAAATGGCTCAGCAGCAGGCATAAAAGAAATAGCGCACCTTCATTTTTGGTCCACACTGCCAGGCCAGCCATGGCTCCGGCCAGGGACAGCGTGCCATTCGGAGTCGCGGAATGCCCGTGCCAGCAGAGCAGAACAATGCTGGAGAGGAAGAAGAACGACAAAGGGAGATCCGCATACTGAGCTGAGCCCAGAACCAGAAAGAAGGGTGTGGCTAGAAGAACGGTGGCTGCGATCAGCCCCTGGCTGCGACTGCGCAGAAGCGCGAGGGAGCAGAACAGCGCGCCCGCAGTGGCAAAGGTGAACAAAAAAGCGATGGTAATTGGAGCGCTTGGGCTGTCGTTTTGCAGGTAGGTCCAACAGCGGGCCACGGTTGCGGAGAGCAGCAAAGGATAGTCGCGATGGGGCATGGTGCCAAGGGGTGAAAAAACGTCCCGCCAGTGCGTCCCACCCAGGTACAAGAACCGGGCGCGAAGATTCCAAGCTCCCCAGGCGTCCCAGGAGCCGTGCGGGGCCGCCGCGGAGTACCTGAAAAATGCGACAGCGGCTGCCACCAAAGCAACCACGAACGGCGCCACCAGCAGATCGCGCCATCTTGAATGAGTTTCCTGCATCCGCTGAGGCAGGAGTGGTTTACTTCGGCGAGCGCGAACATACACCAGCACAACCAGGATCGCCAGGATACAGACTTCGCTGCTGATGAACGCGTCCCTGTGCGGCCCGAATATCACCAGCCACAGGAAAAACCATAGAGAAGATGCGCCCAATCCCAAGCCTAACGAAAGAAAAGCGAGGAGCGGAAGTTCCCGCCGTAGCCGACGGAAAGGAGAGCGCACTATCCAGCAAGTGGAGAAGCCCATTCCTAGGGCGATCAGGAGCGAGACAAAAAGCACCATCACCGTCCGTTTCTCTTTAGCAACAGGATGCCGTGCCCTAGGTCCTGCAGCACAGCATACCGGCCGCTCAAAAAGTAGGCGGGTGCTCCGCCGGGGAAGTCCCCTATCAGGGGGTCGCAATCGGGGAAATTCCGCACCACCAGCGGGGCCAGGGCGTAGCGGGCGAGGAAAAAGTCCCTTTTGGCGGCATCGCTGCTGGTGTAATCGGGCACATAACACACCATGCCATATTTCGGCAGAACCTGCCTGGCGTGCGCAAAGCGAGCCTCATAGGCGGTTACCTCGTCGCTGCCCATCTGCTGCGGGAGCGAGCTCCTTCGCTTGAGAAGCTCATCACTGGAAAACAGGGCTGCGCCAAGGAGCAAGATTATTGCCAAAATAATGCGGAGGCGCACCAGGAACGATGAGTGGACCCAATTCAAGAACGGACTCCGTGTCTTGTATACCGTGTCAGCACAATGTCAGCCGCGATTAAGTACCCATTTACAATTGGCCAACTTTGATCAGCAATATTGTTTATCCCGCCGCATAGGGGCCCTTGCCCGCGGCGTTGCGCACCAGTTGCAAGAAGGCCAGCGCCGTCTGGCTGAGCGGGCGATGGCGGGAATGGAAAGCATCAATGCTTCGGCGCTCCGGTTCCACATCCGCAATTTCGACGGCCATTAAGGTGCCGCGGCGCAACTCTCGGGCCACGGCCAGATGGGGCAGAAACGCCAAACCCAAGCCCCGTTCCACCATCTTCTTTGCGGTTTCAATGGCTTCCACTTCGAGCACTACATTGGGTACCAGACCGGAACGGCGGAAGAGTCCATGGCTGAGCATCCAGTCGCTGGAGTTTCGGTCGTAGAAAATCAGGGGCCAGGTGGCCACCTCTTCCAGGCGGGCACGGCGCGGCACTTTGGGGCGCTGCACGGTACGGCGAATCAGCAACAGCGGGTCGTCGCGCAGACTCAGAGTTTCCAGTTCCGGATGATGCAGGGAGCGGGCAATGCCGATTTCCGCCTCACCGCTCAGCACCAGCTCCAGCACTTCCTTGGAGTGCCCGGAGCGAACCGTCACCATAATCTTGGGGTGCGCCTCCTGGAATCGCTTGAGCACGTCCGGCAGGAAGTATTGGCAGATAGAAAGACCGGCGGCCACCTGCAGCGCGCCTCCGGTAAGAGGGCGAAGCTCGTGCACGGCCTGCCGTGCCAGGGCCGCAGCCCGCAACAGTTGCTCCGCGTGGGGGCGCAAGGCCCGCCCCGCCGGAGAGAGCGTCAGTTCCGGCCCGCCACGCTCGAACAGGGGCACCCCCAGGGATTGCTCGAGCGCCTTGATGCGGGCGCTTATCGCCGGCTGGGTCACGCGCAAAGCTTCCGCGGCGCGATGAAAGCCGCCAAACGTGGCTACGGCAAGAAAGGTTTCCACCTGATCCAGTTCCATGTGCTCCGCCCAAGACCCGCCAACGTGGCGATATTATACCCACTGATAATGGATTTTTATCGGCGCGACAGAGAGAATGAGTTGACCGGGCACGCGCACAGGCGCTGCAGAACTATGAGGCCCGGCGTAACGTGAGGAGAGTGATTTCCGGGGGCACTCCCAGGCGCAGAGGCGTGCCGATGGTGCCCAGCCCCCGGCTCACATAGAGCGAAGCATAACCTGGGCGGAATAGAGACGCGGCGTCTCCGCCCATCCGTCTGCAGTAGAGGCCGGCAATGTAGGGGGTAATGAAACGCGCCGGGCTTATGCGGTGGTCGAGAATTTCCACTTCCACCTGGCCGCCGTGGGTGTGGCCCGCCAGCATTAAGTCAATTCCCAGTTCGCCGGCCCGGGGAAAGGAGTTGGGATTGTGCGAAAGCAGGATATTGGGCATGTCCTGCCGCACCAGGGCCTCCACCCCTTTCAACATGGGAACGCTCTCCCCAAACCAGTGTTGCCGCTGGTAATCCACGCCGATCAGGTTGAATTTCGCTCCCCGCCATGCCAGTTGCATATTCTCCTGGCGCAGCATGGTCATGCCATATCGGCGAAACAACTCCGCGGCCCTTTCCTGGGTGTGAGTATAGATTTCATGATTGCCGTTGCAGCCCCAAACGCCCAGGGGCGCACGCAAGCGGCTGAGTTCGGCGACGCAAGCGTCCAGCGGATCGCCGCGCCCGGTGAGCAGGTCGCCGGTGACCACGATCATGTCGGCGGGCAGTTGCGTCGCCTTGTCCACGATGCGCCGCACCTGGCTGATAGGCATATAGTTGCTGGCGTGAATATCACTGAGTTGCAGAATGCGTAAGCCGTCAAGGCCATAGGGCAGCCCGGGGATGGGCACGTCCACGTGAAAAACCTTGAAGGCGAAGCGTTCAACGGCAAAGCCGTAAAGGGCTCCCGCCAAAGGCAGGGCTCCCGCGGCATAGGTGGCGGTGCGCAGGAAATAGCGGCGGCGGGGATCGGGGGGAGAATCGCTCACGTCTGGCGCCGTTGCGCGGGTTCGCACCAGGGCAGCGCCGCGCCGGCCGAGCCAGTCAATGCCGCGCACCAGAGAGATCGCCAGAAAACCGAAGATGGACCAGGTGAACCACAGGCCCAAAAACTCGGAGGACCCGCGCGAAACCAATGGCGTAGGCCAGCGGTTGGTACGGAAAGCGGCAAATCGTTCTACTACGGCGAGCAGCAGCAGGATACCGATTGCGTTCCATAACGCGCGCAGAACCTTCCGCCACACGGGGTGCCGCACAGCAGCAATGGCCCGGCGCGCGCTGCGCACCCAGTACCGCTGGGAGAGATAAAGCGTCACCAGGAACAGGATCGGAATTGCGATTCGCAGGGCCCTAATACTCATTTCATCAACTTACCAGGTGTTGTGTTCAGACCATGAAGTCCAGTCGAATCGCGGGCATTGTATTCCCAGAGGTCGCTTGGTCATGTTCACCCTGTAACTCCCAATTGGAATAACTATTGTATGCCGCGGGGCGTGCACCCGGAGCGTCAAGGCCCGCCTTGACAAACCGGCAGCCGCAGTCACAAAATCGCGCTTCTTTCGAGGTGCAGATGAGACGCTCTCTTGCGCTGGGTGCCATGCTTTGCGGCGCTCTTATTTCTCCGGCCGCGACACAGTCCGGTCCCCCTCCCAGCCGCCGCAACGATGTGGTGGAGGTGATGCACGGAGTTTCGATTCACGATCCGTACCGCTGGCTTGAAGATCAAAACAGTCCGGAGACGCGGGCGTGGATCAATGCTCAGAACGCTTACTCGCGCACCATCCTGGACAAGGGGGCGGGCCGGGACGCGATTGCCCGCCGCCTGAGCGAGTTGATGAAGGTAGACGACATTCAGGTTCCCATGGAGCGGCAGGGACGTTATTTTTTCCGCCGCCGGCGCGCCGACCAGGACCTTTTCCTCATTTACATGCGTGACGGCGCCAGCGGAAAGGACGAAGTTTTGCTGGACCCGCACCCCATGAGCGCCGACCACAGCGTGAGTGTGGACATTCGCGGAGTGAGCTCCGATGGCAGCATACTGGCCTATGGAATTCGCCACGGCGGCGCGGATGAGACCGAAGTCCATTTCCTCAACGTCAACACCCACAAGCCGCTGCCCGATGTGCTGCCTCGAGCCCGCTACTTCGAGGTTTCGTTTCTTCGCGACAAGAGCGGGCTGTATTACTCCCTGATGGGCAAAAATGCGCCGCACGTGCGTTTTCACAAACTGGGCACAAACACAGCCCAGGATATTGAGGTCTTCGGAAAAAAGTATGGGCCCTCAAATATCATCCTGGCTCAGGTGACCGAGGATGGCCGCTATCTCGTCATTCACGTGTTGTACGGGGCGGCCGCCGACAAGACGGAAGTGTTCTGCCAGGATCTAATACGTAAAGGCCCGATCCAGCCCGTGATCCAGGGTCTTAACGCGCGCTTCTTCGCAGCGCCTGGCGCCGGTCATCTCTATGTCTGGACCAACTGGAAAGCCGAGAACGGCCGCGTTCTGGACATTGACCTGCAACATCCCGGGCAGGAACGCTGGCGCGAAGTGGTGCCTCAAGCCTCGGACGTAATTGACGATTTTGGCGCTGATGGCGGCAAGCTGATCGTCAAGTATTTGCATAATGTGAGTTCACGAATTCGCGTCTTCCAGCCCGACGGCAAGCCCGCCGGCGAAATCACCTTTCCCACTCTCGGCACCGTGGGCGGCATCAGCGGCCACTGGGAAGGAAGTGAAGTATTCTTCGACTTCAGTTCTTTTCACGTGCCTCCCACCATCTTCCGCTACGACCTTGCCAACGCGAGCCAGTCGCAGTGGGCGCGTGAAAACGTTCCCCTGGACAGCAGCAAGTTTGAACTGAAGCAGGTCTGGTACCGCTCCAAGGATGGGACCCGCGTGCCCATGTTCCTGCTGTCGCAGAAAGGCCTGAAGCTGGACGGCGCAAACCCGGTGCTTATGACCGCGTATGGCGGCTTCGACATCAGCATGACCCCACGCTTTTCGCCGGAGGCCGTGGTGTGGGTGGAACACGGCGGCGTGTTCGCGCTTCCTAATCTCCGGGGCGGCGGAGAATTCGGCGAACAATGGCACCGCGCCGGCATGGGGGAGAAGAAACAGAACGTGTTCGACGATTTCTTCGCCGCCGCCGAGTGGCTCATCCAGAACCACTACACCAAGCCTTCCCGGCTGGCCATTGAAGGCCGCAGCAACGGCGGCCTGCTGATGGGTGCCGCTATGACCCAGCGGCCCGAGCTTTACCGCGCCATCATCTGCGGCTACCCGCTGCTGGATATGCTGCGTTACCAGAAATTTCTGGTGGCCAGATTCTGGGTACCGGAGTACGGCTCCGCCGAGAATGCCGAGCAGTTTAGGTATCTCTACGCCTACTCGCCATATCAGCATGTCGAGAAAGGGGCGAAGTATCCGGCGGTGCTCTTTGAGACGGGCGATTCCGATACCCGGGTAGCTCCTCTGCACGCGCGCAAGATGACCGCACTGATGCAGTGGGCCAGCGCCTCCAGCTATCCCATCCTGCTGCACTACGATACGACCGAGGGGCACTCCGAAGGACGTCCTGTGAGCAAGCAGATAGCGGACGATACCGACGAACTCAGTTTCCTGTTCTCGCAGTTGGCCGGCAAATCCGTAAGCGCGGCACAATAAACAGAAAGCAAGTTTGCTGCCGGCTGTCCTGGGCCGGCCGGTTTCATTTGGCTAGCGCGCCATGCTGCCGGTCTTGATCCCCATATCGGCCAGCAGGTCGCTGCCGTGTATATCCAGCGACTTCATCACGATCATGATGGCGGCGAGCACCGCCGCGGCGACGGCATATTCGGGAAGATCACTGGCGGTATCATCCGCCCAGATAGCGAGCAGAAAGCTCTTCATATGCCCCCCGAGATAAGGAATGTCACACCGGCTTTTTGGCCAGGGCGCACGGCCGACGGTATGTCGGCGCGGGAGCAAGTCATAGCTTCCCACCCAGTACAGTTTCCGGCAAGATGACCAAGGGCCAAAGCACTCGTCCAACGGGCCACTCCTGGGACCCCTGGCCAAATGGACATGGCGGGCCCTTTCTATTTCTCCGTTTTCATTTCTGAAAGTAGCCCTGGCGCTTGCCTTGGCTGGGGCATGTGAACTAAGGTGTCTGCTCATTGTCAGCAGCTTTGCGGTTTATGGAAAGCCAAAGGCACGCCATCATCGGTTTGGGCGAGGTTCTCTGGGACCTGCTACCCGGGAGCAGGCAACTGGGAGGCGCGCCGGCCAATTTCGCTTACTTCGCCAACCTGCTTGGCGAGCGCGGCATTGTGGCCAGCCGCGTGGGCGATGACGAACTGGGGCGGGAAGCTTTCGCCAGGGTGCGCCAACTGGGCTCCACCACCGAATACCTGCAGTGCGATCCCGATCACCCCACCGGCACGGTCCACGTGCAGGTGGATGCCGCCGGTCAGCCGCAATTCGAGATTGCCAAGCCCGTAGCCTGGGATTTTCTGCAGTGGACTACGGAGTGGAAGCAATTGGCGGAGGAAGCCGATGCGGTGTGCTTCGGGTCGCTGGCGCAGCGCTCGCCGGTCAGCCGCCAGACCATCCTGCAATTCGTACGCGCCACCCGGCCGGAAACGCTGCGCGTTTTCGACGTCAATTTGCGCCCACCGTTTTATTCCGCTGAGGTGGTGGCGGAGTCTCTGCCTCTGGCCCAGATTATTAAACTGAATCACGACGAACTGCAAGTTATGACCCGCCTGCTCGGGGCCACATTCACCAGCGAGCGGGCCGCGGCCGAGATGCTGCTTCGCAAGCACGGAGCCAAGCTGGTATGTATAACCCGGGGCAGTTGCGGCAGCCTGCTGGTAGGCGAGCAAGGCGTGGTTGAGCACCCTGGATTTCGAGTGCCGGTGGCGGACACGGTCGGTGCAGGCGATGCCTTCACCGCCGCCCTCGTGCACTACTATTTATGCGGCGCGTCACCGCAGGAGATGAACGAGGGTGCTAACCGGGTGGGCGCCTGGGTGGCCAGTCAGGTGGGTGCCACGCCCGTCCCTGCGAACGGCAACCTGCAACTCGCCCTCGCTGCCTTGAAACCTTGAAACCTTACTCTCCCTCCAGCGGTTGGATGACGACAGGGATGTGGGCCGCCATCAGGGGACGGGGCAGGATAGCAAACTTGGGCGCTTGCCCGCGCACCATGGGAACTTCGTCGCAGCGGTGCAGACGCGGGCAATTGCAGCAATCCTTGTAGACCTTGTCGGGCAAATGCTCGCGTGGAGCCGCGGAAAATCCCAGACGGGAAAAGAAATCAGGAATGCGCGTGAACAGGCACACGCAGCTCACCTGGTGGCGCTCGGCCTCACGCAGCAAGGATTCCACCAGCTGCCGCCCGGCCCCGCCGCCACGGTGGTTGGGGTAGACCGCCACCGAACGCACCTCCGCCAGGTGCGGTCCGTAGAGATGCAGCGCGCCGCAACCGATGATCTGCCCCGCCTCCTCCGCCACCACGAAGTCGCGGATGTTTTCGCAAATCTCCGCCAGGCGGCGAGGCAGAAGAGTGCCATCGCCGGAGTAGGCGGCAATCAGGTCGTGAATGGCCTGGGCGTCGGCCAGGACGGCGTCACGCGTGTGCATGGGCCACCTCGCGCCGCGCCGCCACTTTCTCTTTGCATTCCGCAATCGCCTGCTTCACGCGCGCTGGAGCGGTCCCGCCATGCACATTGTGTATGGCCAGCACGCTCTCCACCGAAAGGCGGGCATAAACATCCTGCTCGAATTCCGGGCTGAATTGCCGCAATTCGTCCAGCGACAGCTCTTGCAACTCGCAACCCTTTTCCAGGCAGAGCCGCACCGCGTTGCCCACTTTTTCGTGGGCCAGGCGGAAGGGAACACCGCGCTCGGCCAGGTAGGTGGCCGCCGCCCAGGCGTTGAGGAATCCCGATTGCGCCGCTTCCTGCATGCGCGTGTAGTTGAACTCCACCTCGCGCATCCATCCCGCCACCAGCGGCAACAGGGAAAGCATGGTCTCCGCGGCGTCGAACAGCGGCTCCTGCGTTTCCTGCAGGTCCTTGTTATAAGCGAGGGGCAGGCCCTTAAGAACCAATACCAGCGCGTTGAACGCGCCCGCGATACGTCCAGCCTTGCCCCGCGCCAGTTCCAGCAGGTCGGGATTTTTCTTCTGCGGCATGGCGCTGCTGCCGGTGGAATATTTTTCCGGCAGAGTGATGAAGCCATATTCCTGGGTGGAGAAGAGCAGCATCTCTTCCGCCCAGCGGCTCAGGTGCAGGCTGAGGAGCAGGAGCGCATGCACGAACTCCAGAACGAAATCGCGGTCTGTGGTGGCGTCCAGGCTGTTATGGGTGGGCGCATGGAAGCCCAGTTGTTGTGCCATGTGTTGGCGGTCGAGGGGCAGGGTGGCTCCGGCTACCGCACCCGAGCCCAGCGGGCAAAGATTCACCCGCTTGCGGCAGTCTTCCAGCCGTTCCATATCGCGAAGCAGCATTTCCACATAAGCCAGCAGCCAGTGCGCCAGCAGAACCGGCTCGGCCCTTTGCAGGTGAGTATAAGACGGCATGGCGGCGCCGCCGGCCTGTTCGGCTCGGGCCAGCAGCACGGCAATCAGATCCGCAATCTGCTCGCGTGCCTGGTCAATGCTGTGGCGCACGTAAAGGCGCAGGTCGGTGGCAATCTGCTCATTGCGGCTGCGCCCGCTGTGCAGCTTGTAGCCGCTTTCGCCAACCAGTTCCACCAGGCGTTTTTCTACGAAATGGTGCACATCTTCCGCGGTCTCATCGTCCAGGAAATCCCGCGAGGCGGCGGCCTTTTCCGCGATCTGACCCAGGCCTTCAACGATCGCGTTGAGTTCGCTCGCTGAAAGCATTTCTGCTTTTTGCAGAGCTTGGGCATGGACCCGGCTGGCCGCGAGCTCCTGGGCCAGCAGCCGCCGGTCGAAAGGAAGGGACCGCTGCCAGCGCTCGAAGTGCGCATCCAGCGGCTGCCGAAACCTCCCCGACCACATCTTCATTTCGCCACCTCCAGGCGCGCCTGGCTGCGTGAGCGCGCAGGCAGGCCCAGGATGCGAATGAAGCCGGCGGCGTCCTTCTGGTCGTAGCTGTCGCCCATGGTGAAAGCGGCTAGGTCGGTGCGGTAGAGCGAATGTTCGGAACGGCGGCTGGCAATCGCCACATTTCCCTTGTAGAGGGTCAACGTTACGCTGCCGGTCACTTCTTTTTGCGTGTTCTCCACGAAGGCGTCCAGGGCCTCGCGCAGGGGCGTGAACCACAGCCCGAAGTAGACCAGTTCGGCATACTTCAGAGCCATCTGCTGCTTGAAGTGCATCAGGTCGCGCTCCAGGCAGAGCGCTTCCAGTTCGCGGTGCGCGGCCAGCAGCAGCGTGCCCCCCGGCGTCTCATAACAGCCTCGCGATTTGATACCCACGAAGCGGTTTTCCACCAGGTCCACGCGGCCAACGCCGTTGCGCCCGCCAATTTCGTTCAACAGCTCCAGCAACGACACCGGGTCCATCTCCAGGCCGTTCACCGCCACGGGCACCCCGCATTCGAAGCCAACCTCCACCTGCTCTTCGCGGTCTGGGGCCTCCTGCGGCGACCGCGTGAGCTGCCAGGTGGTGGACAGAGGCGCATTGCCGGCGTCCTCCAGTTCGCCGCCTTCGTGCGAGATGTGCCACAGGTTGCGGTCGCGGCTATGAATCTTCTCCCTGCTGGCGGCCACGGGAATACCGTGCCGCTCGGCGTAGTCGAGGCAGTCCTCGCGCGATTTAAGTTCCCATTCCCGCCAGGGTGCAATCACCTTCAGATGTGGGGCCAGCGCCTGGTAGGCGAGCTCGAACCGCACCTGGTCGTTGCCTTTGCCGGTGCAGCCGTGGGCCACTGCCGTCGCGCCCTCACGCAGCGCCACTTCCACCTGATGCCCGGCAATAACCGGCCGGGCCAGGGAAGTGCCCAGCAGATACTTGTGCTCGTACACCGCACCCGCCTTTAGAGCAGGGAAGACATAGCCGGTGAGGAACTCCTCCCGCAGGTCTTCGACCACCACTTTGCTGGCGCCGGTGGCGTAGGCTTTTTCCACCACCGCCTCCATGTCATCGCCCTGGCCAACGTCGCCCACCAGGGCGATGACGTCGTAGGAATAGTTTTCCTTCAGCCAGGGAATGATGATGGAGGTGTCCAGCCCGCCGGAGTAGGCCAGCACTATTTTTTCAGGCATGCGCGCTCCTTCTGGGGAAGCGGCTCATGCCGCCACCCAGCAGCAACAACAGAATGGCTTTCTGTACGTGCAGACGGCTCTCCGCCTGGTCGAAAACGACGGCCCGGGGAGAGTCGATGACTGCATCGGTAACCTCGGCGCCGCGGTGCGCCGGAAGACAGTGCATGAACACGGCATGCTCCGCCGCCGCGTGCATCAGGTCTTCGTTAACCTGGTAAGGAGCAAAAACCGCGGCCCGCTCCTCGGCTTCCTTTTCCTGTCCCATGCTGGCCCAAACGTCGGTGTAAACCGCGTCGGCGCCATGCACCGCCGCTTCGGGATCTGAGCCAAGCTCGATCCTGGCTCCGGTTTCGCGCGCAATTTCCCGCGCGTCCGCCATCACCTGCGGCGCTGGTTCGTAGCCCGGCGGTGTGGCCATGCGGATGGTCGAGCCCAGACAGGCGCAGGTCAGCAGCAAGGAGTGGGAAACGTTATTGCCGTCGCCTACATATGCGAGCTTAAGTTTGCGCAAGTCGCCGAAGCGTTCCTGGAGGGTGAAGTAGTCGGCCAACGCCTGGCAAGGGTGCTCCACGTTGCTGAGCGCATTGACCACGGGAATGCAGGCGTGTGCGGCCATGGTTTCTACGGTGGCATGGTCAAAGGTGCGCAGCACTACCACATCCACCCAGCGCTCCAGGTTGTGGGCGATGTCGCTTAGTGATTCGCGGGCGCCCAGGCGGCTGGCGGTCTGGTCCACGAAGAAGGAGACTCCGCCCAGGCTTGCCATGCCCGCTTCAAAGGTCAGGCGCGTGCGCAGCGAGGGCTTCTCGAAAAAAAGCACCATCTGCTTGCCCGCCAAAGCGCCGCGAAAATCCGCTGGCCGCTGCTTGAGCAGGGCAGCCAGATCCAGCACCGACCTTACCTCCGGCGGCGCAAAATCGCGGATAGACACCAGGTGGCGTGGCCAGAAAGCAGTGGCCGCAGCTCCCGTTTGTGTTGGCGTCATCCTGGTCGCGTTCATTGCTTGACTGCTCATCGCCTGCTCCCTTCCACCCCACTGTCATCCTGAGCGAGGGCGCGGGACGAAGACCCGCGTCCAAGTCGAAGGACCTTGCGTCTCGAAAATGTCACGGGCCGATCACCTCGGTCCCACACTCCAGCTTGGAAAAATAAAATTCACCCAGCACTTCCGCCTGGGCCGCGGGCAGAATGCGCACCCGGCCCACACCGCGCTTCAGCGCCTGACCGCAGGCTTCCAGCTTGGGCAGCATGCCGCCCGCGATTACTGCCTGCTTCACCAACTCCGGTACCTGCTTCACGTCCAGCCAGTGAAGGACAGTTCCGTCAGCGTCCTTCACCCCCGCAACGTCGGTGAGAAAAATCAGGGCGTTCGCCTGGCAGGCCACCGCGCACGCCGCCGCCATCTGGTCGGCATTGATGTTGTAGTACTCGCGGTCGGAGCCCAGGGCCAGGCTGGCGATCACCGGAATGCCGCCTTGACTCCAAATTGCCTCCAGCCAGCGGCACTCCACGGCCGCAATTTCGCCCACGTAGCCGAGATCGCAGCCATCGTTCTGTTTCTTGCGGGCGCGG
>Ga0310813_10001515_pt1 | contig 13979 bp, 10 predicted proteins | sample YN3metagenome_FD_203086 | JGI IMG/M metagenome (GOLD analysis project Ga0310813, IMG submission 203086) | Soil microbial communities from experimental microcosm in Duke University, North Carolina, United States - YN3 | ecosystem: Engineered > Artificial ecosystem > Soil microcosm > Unclassified...
GATTACCGGACAGAAGCGTCTGGCGGCTGCGCGCGCGGCGGGGCTGCGCGACGTACCGTGTCTGGTGCATCACGTCAACGACGAGCGCGCCGAGGTGTTGCGCGAGCTGCTGCGGCCGGTAAGTCCGCTGTCCGAAGCTGCTGCGACGACCGATGCCGCAACAGCGGTGTCGCCCGTGCCGGTGCCGGTGTCCGCGTTGGAAGTGGCGATCGCGGCCATGCGGCTGGCGGCGAGCGTGCCCGAGGGTCAGGTGTCGGTCACAAAAACCGAGACCGGCGCGCGGCTCGCAATCGATCTGCCGTTCGAACTCTGAGGCGGGAAGGGCGGGGCCCCTCCAGCCTTTCCTTCCCCTGCCGATAAGAACAGCGTGGTGTGTTTCTTCAGCCGTGCCGATGGCCTCATTCGCTGCGAAGTGCGGCCAGCCGGCAATGGGGACGGCTACGAGCTCCTGATCGATCGGCCCGACGCGGCCGTCCAGGTCGAGCGGTTCAACGGTGCCGAGGCGTTGAACAGACGCTGGATGGACGTGGAAGGCTACCTGATCAGCCAGGGATGGCGCGGACCCGCGCCTCGTCAGCACCTGAAATATCTGTCTTGACCCACGGCCGCCGGAAGGCGAAGTCCGTGGCTCTGCGTCCCGGCCCCCGGAACTGTCGCCGATCCGGTTGCGCCGGATTGCGGCGATCGCGAAGCGGAAGAGGCGACGGTCCCGGCGTCAGCGTCGGCGATCCCTCCTGCGGGTTCGCGAGCACCACGCGGATGCAGTTGCGGCCGTCGGCTTTCGCGCGGTAAAGCGCCGCGTCGGCGCGCGCAAGTATCCCCTCGACGTCCTCTTCTCCCGGTGCGGCGATCGTAATGCCGATGCTCGCTGTGAGCTGAATCCGCGCTGATTCGCACTGCGTGACCGTGGATGCGATGCGGCGCGCCAGCGTCACGGCCACGCGCTTGGCCTGATCCAATCCGCTTTCCGGCAGCGCCACGAGAAATTCTTCTCCACCCCAGCGGCAGCGCAGATCGCTGACACGCAGCGTCTGCATCAGCGTGTGGCCGATGGCGGCCAGCACCGCGTCGCCGCAGGGATGACCGTAGCGATCGTTGATGCTCTTGAAATAATCGAGGTCGAGCATCAGGATCGCGACCTCCTGCGAGGAGCGCTGCGCCCGTTTCAGCTCGGCACGCAGGCGCTCCAGGCCCTCGGGCCTGTTCGCGCACCCGGTCATCGAGTCGATCGTGCTGAGCTCCCGCAGCTGCGCAATCGTGTGCGCGGTCTGCAGTGTGTCTCCGAGGATGGGTGCCAGCGCGGTGAGTGACGCCCGCGCCCCCGGCGAGAGCGGCCTGCCGGCGATTGAGACACCGATGACACCGACTACCGCGCCCGCCGAGCGCATCGGGAAGGTCGCCCATTCGCCGGGTCCTTCCATCAACGGGTGCGCCGAGGGCGCGCCCGACGCATTCCGCGACGACACGAACTTCCGCCTGCCATCGAAAACGGTTTCGATCCAGAGGTCTTCGATATCGATGACAGACGGCAACCCGTTCGCGATCTGCTCGTGCATCTCCGCGGTGGAGAGTTCGCGGTGCAGTTCGCCGACGAACGCGAGGACGCGCTGCGCCCACGCATTCTCATCATCCTCGGAAGGCTGCGGTGAATCGGCGGGGGCGGCGCCTGTCAATTCAATGTTGTCGGTGGCGCGACGCTTCAACCCGATCAATTCTAAGAGAAAAGCGTGTCGTGATAACGTCTTGAGTCTATGAAAAGAAGCGCCAGCGCAGTGTGGAAAGGTGGTCTGAAGGATGGACGCGGGACGGTGTCAGCCGAGAGCGGCGTGCTTTCGAATGTCCCCTACAACTTCAGGATGCGATTCGAGGACGAAAAAGGTACCAACCCCGAAGAGATGATTGCGGCGGCCCACGCGGCGTGCTTTTCGATGGCGCTGTCGGGACAACTCGGTAACGCCGGGATGACGGCGGAGTCGATCGAAACGACGGCGACCGTAACGATGGAGCCGGTCGACGGCAAACCGACGGTGATCTCGAGTCACCTGGTTACGACCGTTCGCATTCCGAACGCCGATCGCGCGAAGTTTCAGGAGGCAGCGGAGAACGCGAAGGCGGGCTGTCCGATTTCGCGGCTGCTGAATACGAAGATTACGCTCGACGCGAAATTGGCTTAGGACGGGCCGACCGTACGGTCGGCCCTACGGCTACGATTCGTGGCGCGGAGCGCTGAACGATCCGACGGTCGGGTTCGCGAGATCCGCGAAGTCGCCGTAATGCATGCGGATGCAATCGGTATGCGTCCCCGCGCAGAACACCATCTCCGGGTCGCCGACGAAGCATTTCTCGACGAACACGCGACGGTCGTAGGCGCCGCCGAACGGCGGCAGCGCACCCTGCTCGCAGTCGGGATAGAGCTCGCACATCTCGTGCTCGCTCGCCAGCCGCAGCGCTGACGCGCCCGCCAGCTCACGCAGCTTGTCGCAGTCCACTTTGTAATGTGCCGGGACGACCGCCAGGATCACTTGATCGTCGGCGTAGCACACGACGGTCTTCGCCCAGGATCGCCCGGGTGTGTGGGACAGCTGAGCGGCCTGCATTGCCGTAAAGGCCGGGGCGTGGCGGAACGTCGTATAGGGAACCCGGTTTTTCTTCAGGAACTCGTCGAGGGACCGTGGTCGCATCTCACCCCCCAAAGCCGGGAAAAACGTGGGCGGGAGTATAGAGCAGAGGCGCGGTTGACGCGACATGTTTGTGACCCATAAGATGGCCAGCTGGGTTAGACCTTCGGTTCGTGTTCGCTGTTCATTGGGAATTGCGGGTTCGTTCGCCTCGTGGCGGGAGACGAGTGAGTCCAGGGAGGTTGTATGAGTTCGTTCGTCCGGCGGTTGGCTTTGCTCTGCGCTGTTCTGGCGCTGCCAGCCACCGCATTCGCTCAGGACGCCGTCCTGACCGGCACCATCACCGATTCAACAGGCGCGGTTCTCCCCGGCGTAACGGTCACGGCCGTTAACGAAGCCACCGGGAACAATTACGAAACGGTCACGGATGCGGCCGGTGTTTATCGCATTCCCGTCCGTGTCGGCGGGTACAAGGTCACCGCAAACCTCGCCGGATTCGGCGACGTGATGCGAACGGGAGTGCAGCTGCTCGTCGGACAGACGATCACGCTCAATCTGCAGATGGCTCCCTCGACGCTGCAGGAAACAGTGACGGTCACTGGCGAGGCACCGCTGATTGAAACGCAGTCGTCCGAGCTCGGCGGCAACATCGATCCGCGTCAGGTGCAGGATCTGCCGACAGCGGGCCGCAACTGGATGTCGCTGGCGCTGCTCGCGCCCGGCAACCGCACCAACGCGCAGGGCTCGCTGCCGGTTCAGGACCGCGGCGACGTGCGTGAGTTCCAGCTGAACGTCGACGGTCTGCAGGTCACTGCAAACCTCGGCACCGGCAACCAGGCGCGCTACTCGCAGGATGCGATCGCCGAGTTCCAGTTCATCTCCAACCGCTTCGACGCCACGCAGGGCCGTTCGTCGGGCGTGCAGGTGAACGCGATCACCAAGTCCGGCAGCAATCAGCTGGCCGGATCGTTCGTCGGCAACTTCCGCGACAGCCGCTGGAACGCTGACGACCCGGTGCTTGGCAAGAAGCTGCCGTACAAGAACCAGCAGTACAGCGGCACGATTGGCGGTCCGATCGTGCTCAACAAGCTGCACTACTTCGGCAACTACGAGTACGAGCATCAGCCGCTGACGTCGATCTGGACGACGCCATATCCCGCATTCAACGTGTCGCTCAACGGCACGCATCACGTCAACCTGGCGGGCGTTCGTCTCGACCAGGAACTGTCGTCGAAGATGCGCCTCATGGGGAAGGTGAATCACTCGAGCCTGCTCGACCCGTTCGGCACGGGCAACTCGAACTACCCGGCGGCGACGGCGAAGAACGAAGAGCACTCAACCGACGTCGTCGGTGAATTCACGTCAGTGCTGAGCAACAGGGCGGTCAACACCGCACGCGCCGGCTACGCCTCGTATGGCATCAATCAGTCGAGCCTCACGAGCTGGTCGAACCACTGGCAGGCCGCCAACGGCATCACCAACGGCGGTCCGAACCTGACGTTCCGCGGCTTCCGCAGCAACCGCAATAACAACATCCCGCGCTACCGCAACCAGAACACGTGGACGATCCACGATGACTTCACGTATTCGTACGACGCAAAGGGTCACCACGACCTCCGCGCGGGCGCCGAGGTGCTGCACCTCCTCGACAACACGCGCAACTGTAATCAGTGCGGCGGTAATGCGACGGTGAACAACGGTCCCGTTCCGGCGAACATCACCTCGCTGCTGCCGGATCCGTTCAACGCGGACACGTGGCAGCTGGCCAACCCGGCGTTCGGCACGATTGCGACCCGGTATTCGGTCGGTGTCTCCGATTCGTCGAACTTCCTCACGCCGGTCCACATGAACAAGTACGCCGGCTGGGCGCAGGATGACTGGAAGGCGACGCAAAAGCTGACGCTGAACCTTGGCCTACGCTACGACCTGATCTGGAACGCGTTTGCGCAGAACGTGACGTTCCTCCCGTTCGAGTTGCCGAACCGTCCGCAGGACGCGAATAACTTCCAGCCGCGTCTCGGCTTCGCCTACACGCTTACCGATCGCACGGTGCTGCGCGGCGGCGCGGGCCTTTACTACAACGACGAGCTGAACACGAACGTGCTCTGGCCGATGAGCCCGCTGACCATCGCGGTCATCGCCGTTGACAATGTGCCCGTGCGTCCGGACTTCGTCGCCAACCCGTTCAACGGTCCGCTGCCGACGTATCAGCAGGCGCTTGCGCGGTTCTGCAATGCCGGCGGCGGCGCGCCCGATAACCCGGCCTACACCGCATGGGCGGCCTCCGGATTCCAGGGCCCGGCGCCCTGTCTGCTGCGCGACCTGCAGGAGATGGCGCCGAAACCCGACTACTCGCACGTGACGCACAGCTGGCAGAGCTCGATCGGCGTCGCGCAGCAGTTCGGCACGACGACGGCGCTGCAGGTCGATTACGTGCAGACCAACAGCCGCAACGAAAAGTCGATCCAGGACAACATCAACGTCACGTTCAATCCTGCGACCGGCGTGCCCTACCCGTACTCGGACGTGGCGCACCGTGCGTATCCGATGTTCGGCGTGGTCGGCAACATTCCGCATCTGGGCTCCTCGGATTACTACGGCGTGCAAAGCAGCCTGACCAAGCGAATGTCGAACCGGTGGCAGGCGAGCGTCACGTACACGCTCGGCTGGCTGTACGACAAGGACGCGCCGCCGCTGTCGGGTCTGAATGCCTACACGGGTTCCGTGCCCGTGGACATGGGTGGTGAGCGGTCGCTCGCGGCGAGCGATCAGCGTCACCGTGCGGTGTTCAACGGCATCTATGACGTGGGACACGGCTTCCAGGTGAGCGGCATCTACTTCTACGGATCCGGTCAGCGCGACCAGATCCTGTGCGGCTGCGACGCACGCGGCCTGCAGATCTCGAGCATCGACCGTCTGCGCGGTGCCGGCGACACGCACGGGCCGGTGGGCAGCATCATCCCCCGCAACAGCTTCGTGGGCGATCCGATCCACCGTGTGGAGCTGCGTCTCCTGCAGCGCATTCCGCTCGGGGGCAAGGCCAACCTGGCGGGCAGCCTCGAGGTGTTCAACCTGTTCAACCGGAAGAACTACGGTTCGTACGATCTGACCGAGACGAGCGGCACGTTCCTGCAGCCGCAGACCTCGACGAACCTGTCGTACGCGCCGCGCACGCTGCAACTCGGCTTCCGGCTGACTTTCTGAAGTTTGAAGTGAGAAGTTAGAAGTGTGAAGTAAGTTTGAAGTGGGCCGGGGGATCTCTCCCGGCCCTTTTTGTGTACTTCGCCGTTACGTCATAGTTCGCCTTCCAACGTCCCGCTTGTTTGACACTTCAGTAGCCGGGCCCTAGAATCGGCCAGCCTGTCTATCTGCAGGCGTATCCCGTTCCCTTCGCTAGTCTTCTCGGCTGGTCGGATCCCGCACGTCGGTTCCTTCAGGGTCGTCATCCCCTCTGGGGAGGAGGTTTTATGAGGTCGAGTGTAGTCAGGCGGTTGATCCTTCTCGGTGCCCTGCTGGCACTTCCCGCGCTGGCGTTCGCGCAGGAAGCTACGGTGACTGGCACCATTACGGACTCGACCGGCGGCGTGCTGCCGGGCGTGACCGTCGTGGCCGTCAACGAAGCTTCAGGCAACCAGTTCGAGTCGGTGACCGATGCCCGCGGCGTGTATCGCATACCCGCGCGTGTCGGCACGTACCGGATCACCGCGTCGCTGACCGGCTTCAGCACTGTCAACCGCACGGGCGTCAACCTGCTCGTCGGCCAGACGGCGACCATCAATCTGCAGATGGCGCCTTCGACGCTGCAGGAAACGGTTACGGTAACCGGCGAAGCGCCGCTCATCGAAACCACCACGTCGAAGCTTGGCGGCAACATCGATCCGAAGCAGATGAGCGAGCTCCCCGCGGCGGGACGCAACTGGATGGCGCTGGCGCTGCTTGCGCCTGGAAGCCGCACGTCCTCGACCAACGCCAGCGCGCCGCTGCCGGATCGCAATGGCGGCGAGCAGCGTGAGTTCCAGTTGAACCTGGACGGCCAGCAGATCGGGTCGGAGCTTGGCGCCGGCAATCAGCCGCGCTTCAGCCAGGATTCGATCGCGGAGTTTCAGTTCATCACGAATCAGTTCGATGCGACGCAGGGACGCTCCACCGGTGTGCAGGTGAACGCGATTACCAAGTCAGGCACGAACCAGTTGAACGGTCTCTTCCGCAGCAATTTCCAGAGCAGCCGCTTCAACGCGGAGGATCCGGTCGCGCATCGTGTGGTGCCGGTCAGCATTCAGCAGTACAGCACGGCGGTCGGAGGACCGATCGTGAAGGACAAGCTGCACTTCTTCGGCAACTTCGAGTACGAGCGTCATCCGCTGACGAGCGTGTGGACCACGCCATATCCGGCGTTCAATATTTCACTATCGGGCAAGAGCACGCGCCACCTGCAGGGTATCCGCGTCGACTATCAGCTCTCGTCCAAGACGCGCATCATGGGCAAGGCATCGGGGCAGAAGAGCTACGACCCGTTCGGCAACGGGTCGTCTACAACCCATCCCGCGTCGACGATCGATACCGACGAACGCAACCAGGAGTACATCGGACAGTTCACGCAGGTGCTGAGCAATCGCATGCTCAACGAGGTTCGCGGCGGCTACAGCCACTACGGGTTCGCGAACAACACGCTCGTGACCTGGTCGAAGCACTGGCAGGCGCCGCGCGTCACCAACGGCTATCCGCGTCTCGCCTTCACGGGCTTCTCCGTCAACGCCAACCAGAACGCGCCGCGTCATCGCGATCAGAAGGTCTGGCAGATCCGCGACGACTTCACGACCTCCTACGATGCCAGAGGCCATCACGACCTGAAACTCGGTGGTGAGTTTGTCCGCCACTTCGAGGACAGCGAGAACTGCGCGATGTGCGGCGGCAATGTCGACGCCCGCAACGGCACTGTTCCCGCGGATCTACTGCAGTCGTTTTTCCCCGATCCGTTCAACGCGGACACGTGGAACTTCGCCGCCATGTCGCCCTACACCAGGCTGTACACGATCGGCATCGGCCAGTTCCCGAATCAGTACGGTCAGCCGAAGTACGCTGGATGGGTGCAGGATGACTGGCGCATGACCACCAAGCTGGTGCTCAACCTGGGCCTGCGCTACGACCTGAGTATCAATGCCTGGGCGAACGATCTCGGCTTCGAGCCGTTCTATCATGCGGGACGCCCGAACGACACCAACAACCTGCAGCCGCGCATCGGCTTTGCGTATCAGCTCAATGACCGCACGGTGATCCGCGGCGGCAGCGGCGTCTACTTCGCCGATGCACTGACCGTCGATGCATTCTGGCCGAAGTACAACACGCAGCTGTCGCGACTCCAGATCAGCAACGATGGCCGGCCGGACTTTACGGCCAACCCGTTGAACGGCCAGCCGTTGCCGACCTACGAACAGGCCCAGAACCAGTTCTGCCACTCGCCGGCGCAGGCGGCGAACTTCAACCGGTGGGCGGCCAGCAACTACGCGGGCAACGCACCGTGTCTGCTGCTGACGACGCAGGAGATGCCCGCGCCCGATCAGTACATGCAGATGGCGCGTGCGTGGACGACGTCAATCGGTTTCCAGCGCCAGTTCGGCGCCGTGACGCAGGTGCAGGCGGACTACATCTATCGCAAGGGCGACCACGAAAAGGACACGCTGGATAACATCAACCTCGCCTACGACCCGGCCACGGGCGTGAATTATCCGTACGCGGCGTCCGGCCCCGGTCGTGCGTTGCTGCCGTACCCCCAGTACGGCACGATGTCGATGATTCCGCACAACACGCGCTCCCGCTATGAGGCGGTGCAGACCGCGTTCACGAAGCGCATGGCGCAGCACTGGCAGGCGTCGGCCACCTATACCCTGTCATGGCTGTGGGACGCGGAGAACCAACCCTTCAGCGGTCTGAACATCGTCCCGTTCAAAGTGGCGCCGGATCTCGGCAATAACTTCACCTACGGCCAGGACGACCAGCGGCACCGCTTCGTGTTCAACGGCATCTGGGAAGTCACGCACGGCCTGCAGTTGAGCGCGATTCACTACTTCGGCGCCGGCATCCGAGCAAGCACCAACGACGGGCGCGATCTGCGCAATGTGGGCCAGGGCGGCTCGGCGCGCCTTCGCCCGAACGGCACCATCGTTCCGCGCAATGGCTTCATCCAGCCAGAGCAGAACAAGACCGACATCCGTCTGCAGCAGCGCGTTCCGCTGGGCGGCCGGAATTCCATTGACCTGATCGCGGAAGTGTTCAATGCGTTCAATATGGAGAACTACACGCTGGTAACGCAGGAGAGCGCGGCGAACTTCAACAAGCCGGGCAGCGGCCAGAACCGCACGGCGCAGCTCGGGTTCCGGGTCACCTTCTAGTTGCTAGTCGGTGGTTCGATGGTTCGGCGGTTCGTGATTCGCTTGCGAACCGCCGCACCACGAGCCACGAACCACCGGCTCAATGCGTAAGGGCGTAGAGGACCACGTCGATTCCTAACGCATAGCCATCCGGCGAGAACTGCTGGAAGAACCGCGGGTCGTCGGCCTCCCGTTCCCACGAATCAGAGATGTCCGTGTTGTGCGTCATCAGCGCGACGATGCGGCGGTGTTTGTCCCGGACGGCGCGCAAGTGGACGGTGGCGGATTCGGCGCCGCGCTCGGAGGTGCTCGCGCCGCCGGTCGCCCGCCAGAAACGGATGTTCGACACCTGCGGCACACGCTTGACCTCGAACATCGAATGGAGGATCGGATCGGTGAGCGGTACGTCCTCGATCGAGTAATCGGGCGGCGGCATCACCTTCGCGAATTCGCGCGACCACTGTTCCCACGCCGCGTCGCCCCAGAAGTCGTCCACCCACATGAAGCCGCCCTTTTCCAGGTAGAGCCGCAGGCGCACGGCTTCGGCTTCGCTCAGGCCGATCGTGCCGACATCGGATGCCATCAGGTACGGGCATCCGAAGAGCGCATCGTCGGTCAGGCGCACCAGCCATGAATGCGGCGTCTTGCCGCCCGTCGCCACGCTGACGCGTGTCTTCGTCAGCTCCGCGAGCCGCATCAGCAGATGCCGCTCGCCCCAGGGATAGTCGGTGCGCCATCCGGCGCCGCTCGCCTCGCGGCGGACGCTGGTGTAGAGGATGTGGCAGGCGGTGAAGTTGCCGTCGGGCATCTGCGCCGGCGGCAGCTCGGCGGGATCGCCCTGCTCGCCGCGCAGGCCGCCGCGGAATGGATTGAAGAAGCCACCATCGTACTGGGCGTAGCTGTAGGTCGCTGCCGCGGTCAGCAGCACCCCGAGGATCAGAAGGACGGCAAGCTTCCTGTAAGGCCGAGACGTACGCGCCCGCTCCCGAGCGCACTGTATATCACGGCACGCGAGGCGTGTGCGCTGCCGGCCCGGCGATGTTGATTGTCACGCCGCCGGTCAGCGACAAGCGCCCGCTCGTGCTCGTCACGGGCGACAGCGTACGGCCGACGCTGGCGAAGAAGACGACAGCCGGCCGCAGCGTCACGTACACACCGCCGCTGGCGTCGATGCGATGGCGGGAGATGCCAAGCGCGTCGCTGATCGGATCCGAGACGACCGAGTAGCTATTCGCGATCGTGGTCGTCAACGTCAGCGTCTGATTGGCCGGCCACTCGGCTGCGCCGCTGCCGAAAACAGATCCGCGCGTGAAGTATCCCGTGCTTCCGTAGACGCGCGCCCGGCCGACATAACTTTGAAGACTGATCGGGAGCACCGCGTTGACGCGTCCCACTTGCGGTGAGCTCCAGCTGAGAATCTCGAGCGTCGGCGAGACCGACATGTTGACGCGGTGGTCCTGCACGACGCCGAATTTCGCCGTCAGGTACGAGGAACCCACTCCGTGCCAGGTGGATCCGAATTGATCCGTGAGGTGATAGTACGGAAGGCTGACGCCGATTTGGGTGCGTGGCGCAACGCCGGCGCCGATGCCGAACGCGGGCGCATCAACCTCTCGCAGCGATGGCGACCGCCAGTAGGCGGTCGATACCCACATCCACGTTTCTCCCGGAGCGTTTACAAATGCTGTGTCGAGCCACGACCCGAACGTTTGCAGACGTTTGCCGCTGGAGGTCGTCGATGGGGCTGGTGTGGTTGACGAGGTGGGAGAGCGGGAGCTTGTCGCTCCCTTTTTCGCGAGCCCGGGCGGCGTCCACCCGCCCCGCCCGTTTGCCTGCGCGGCAACGGGCGCCGGCCCCGCAAGGGACACGACGCCCGTCAGACAGATCAGCGCGACCCGAGAAAACCCGGCGTATGTCGTATGTCGCCTCCGCGTTCTCTCGTGCGCTTACTTCTTGCTCGTGTCGGTCGCGGCTTCGTTCTCCGCCTTCGCGGCTTCAGCGTTCGCGTCGACATCGGGCCGCAGGTCTTGGATCGCCTGGCCGAGGCTCTTCGGATTGTCCCCGGTCATCAGCGCCTTCAGCTTATCGAAGTCGATGTTGAGATTCTGCGACACGTGTTGCGCGGCGACGTACTGGCCGTAGTTCTTGAAGCCCTGGGCGTCCTTCGGCCCGTTGTTGGCGTTTCCTTGCCCGCCGCCATTGGTCGGATTGTTGCCCGCGTTGCCGCGGCCGCGTCCGCGTCCGGCTCCGTCAGGTGCGCCCGCTCCGTCAGGCTTGCCGCCGCCCCTCGCGTTCCCGCCGCCACGGTTGGGGTTGCCCCCCTTGTTGCCGCCGGCATTTCCGCCACCGGCGTTGGGATTGCCACCCTTGTTGCCACCGGCATTTCCGCCGCCAGCGTTGGGATTGCCCCCGCCGTGTTCTCCGCCGCCGCCGGCGTTCGGGTTCCCGCCACCCGCGTTCGGATTGCCGCCGCCTCCGCCCGAACGTCCGCCGCCGGGGTTCGCCGGCCCGGCGTTCGTCGGTCGTCCGCCGCCCGCACCGGGACCTCCACGCTGGGCATGGAGGTCGGTGGTCATCCCGGTGGCGACGAATGCAAGCGCCCCGAAACTCGCCGCCAAAAGGCCAAATCTGCTATTCATCCATTCCCACCCTTTCCGAGTAAGAGACGAGATGACCCCCTTATCGGTCACAACTCGGCGGTTACGGCGGCTAGCAGCCGGCAACTTCAGGCGGTCGCGGGTGTTGTGATCTTCAGCAGCTTCATGAGGTTGCCACTCAGGATCTGAGTCTTCTCGTCGTTGGTCAGGGTGGAATGGTTGACGATCATCTCAACCGGCACCGGCCAATTGAGCGGATTGTCGGTGCCGTATACCACCTGGCTCACGCCCATCTCAGCGACCAGGTGCCGCAGCCCTTCATCGGTCAGCACCATCGTGTCGGCCATGATGTTCGTCTTCAGGTACTCGCGCGGATGCTTCTTGTTCGCGCACATCGCGTTGCCGCGCACGTCGCACGCCACCTCGGTCCGCTGGAAGTACGACGGCAGGTACCCGCCGCCGTGCGCGCCGCACACCTTCAGGTTCGGGAACTTGTCGAACGTGCCGTCAAAGATGAGCCGCGTCAGGAAATACGTCGTCTCGAGCGGGTTGCCGATAATGTTGCCGATATCGCCGCGCGCCTTCCACGCCGTGTCCTTGATGATGTTGTCCGCGCCGCCCGGATGCATGAAGACGATCACGCCGAGCTCGTTGGCCTTCGCCCAGAAGGGATCGAACTTCGGATCTGACAGCGACTCGCCGTTGACGTGGCCGCCGATCGTCGCACCGCGCAGTCCGAGCTGCTTCACACCGTAATCGAGCTGCTGCGCGGCGAGGTCTGGAAACTGCAGTGAGATCGACGACAGCGCGACGAACCGATCTTTGTGATCGGAGACCCACTTCGCCAGTCCCTCGTTCTGCGCGCGCACGACGCGGTCGGCGAGCCCGCGGTCCTGGATTTCCCACCACCAGTAGCCGTTGATCGTCAGCACCTGGATGTCGATCCCTTCGCTGTCGATGAGCGCAATGCGATCGGCATCGAGCGCGCGTCCGCCGGCCTGCCGCTCGAATGGCGTCCCCTTGACGACCTCGGCGACGCCGTCAACGGTGCAGTGCGAGTGCACATCGATGACCGTCACGCGCTTGCCGCCGATCGAGATCTGCTTGCGGGGACCACGAGGCGCCGGGGCGCCACCGCCGCGTGCACCGCCACGACCGCCGCCGCCACCTCGCTGCGCGAGTGCTGGTAGACCGCGTCCGGCGATGTACGCGCCTGCCGTGGCGCCGCTGATTGTCTTCAAGAACTCTCTTCGATTCTTCATCGTCGTGACCTTCGTTGTTCTTCGTGGTTTACGCGGTCGTTGCGGGCGAAAGCTTCAATAGCTTAATCAAATTGCCGCCCAGAATCTGTTCCTTCTGCGCGTCGTTGAGGAATTTCGCGTTCAGGATGAAGTCCGGCGTCACCGGCCAGCCGAACGGGATGTCGGTGCCGTAGACGAGCTGTCCGACACCGAGTTCGGAGACGAGATGCCGCAGGCCTTCCTCGCGGAACACCATGATGTCGGCCATCAGCTGCGTGTGGAAGTAATCCTCGACCGGTCGCTTCTTCCCTGTGCACACATCATCCTGGCGCCGGCACTGCGCGTCGGTGCGACCGAGGTACGACGGGAGATAGCCGCCGCCGTGCGCGCCGCAGATCTTCAGTCCCGGGAATTTGTCGAGCGTTCCTTCGTAGATCAACCGTGAGAAGAAGATCGTGGTTTCCAGGGGATTGCCGATCGTGTTCGGCAGCGCGCCCTTGCCGCCGAAGTGCGGGTCGCCGTTGCCATTCGTGCCGCCCGGATGCATGAACAGGAACGCGCCGAGCTCCTGCGCCTTCGACCAGAACACGTCGTACTCGGGATCGCTCAGGTTCTTCGCTCCCGCCCAGCCGGCGGAAATGCCCCCGCCCTTGAAGCCCAGACGCTTGATGCCATCCTCGAGCGCCTGCGCCGCGAGATCGGGGAACTGCAGCGGCATCGAAGCCATTCCAATGAAGCGATCGGGATACTTCGCGACGACCGCCGCGGTCCCTTCGTTCTGTGCTTTGACAATCTCCGTCGCCAGGCCGCGATCCTGCACGGCATACCAGAACGCGCCCTGCTGCGTGAGCAGCGCCACGTCGATGCCGTCGCGATCCATCCATGCGAGGCGCTCGGGCCCGATGATGCCGTCGCCGGTTGTCGTGGCCTGCCGTTCGAACGGTGTGCCCTTCACAACCCTGGCGACATCGGCGATGTTCAAGTGATTGTGCGAGTCAATAACCTTGATGCGCTTGCGGCCGATGGAGACCTCGCGCCGTTTCGGCGCGCCGTTCTGCGCGAGCAGCTCGCTCCAGGATTGACCGCCGATGTAGGCCGCCGCGGTCCCTGCCGCGAGCGTCCTGACGAAATCTCGACGAGTGCGCATATCAGCCT
>Ga0310813_10001517_pt1 | contig 13963 bp, 11 predicted proteins | sample YN3metagenome_FD_203086 | JGI IMG/M metagenome (GOLD analysis project Ga0310813, IMG submission 203086) | Soil microbial communities from experimental microcosm in Duke University, North Carolina, United States - YN3 | ecosystem: Engineered > Artificial ecosystem > Soil microcosm > Unclassified...
GAACCGGAGGTTCGGCCGTGTAATGGAACTGCGTGCTGCTCATCTCCGCCGAGCTGATCGTCATCCACCAGCCGTCGTCGTGCCACGCGGCCTGTCCGGTGAGCGCGATCGTCGTGTCACCGGCCTCGGCAGTGACCGGCGCGAAGCGCACGACCTGGTCGCCGAGCGCGATGGGCGCGCTCGCGCGATCGAGGTGGATGCCGAGGAAGCTGCCGTCCGTCGCACCCGCCTGTGCGGTCAGGTCGGGGGTGGGCAGGAGCCGGCCGTGGACCCCGGCGAGCGTCCAGCGCGAGAACTTCGCCGCGGCCCAGTTCGTCTCGCGCCCGCTCAAGTCACCGGTCACGTAGAACCCGCCCGCGCGGCTCTCCACCGTGCCCTCACCGCGCTCGAGCACGCCGGTCAAACCGGTCGCCCTGCCGTCCGGCCACTCCTCGAGCGGCAGCTCGCGGATCGCGTACGGGCCGCTCCAGCCGCCGCCCGGCTGGGTGCGCCCGCGCAGCATGAAGTGCCCGCCGCGGCGCACGCCGACGACGCGGAACGAGTCCGGCGCGTTGGCCGGGAAGTCCACGCGCACCGCGGCGCTGTCGGCGCGCCAGCCCTGCCACTCGGAGGGGATGAGCGTCGCTTCCAGCACGCCGATCGGTCGTGCGTGCGTCTCCACCGCGTAGTGGAAGCGACCGTTCAGGTTCCCGGCGGGCCAGCCATCGAGGTGGAGCGCGTGCCAGTGCGCGGGATCGGCGCGACGCGCCTCCCCGCCCACCTCCCACCCGGCGCGCGACCAGCGCAGCGTGCCCAGGAGATCGCCGGCGTTCGAGGTCGCCGCAAGGGAGTCGAGCAGCAGCTCGCCGCCGCGCCAGTGCGCGCGGCCCGTGCCCTCGGCGGTGAGCCCGTCCCAATCGGCCGTGCTCTCGAAGCGGCCGTTCCATTCCCGCGAGCCGCGGGCGTCGAGCACGAAGGCGCCTTCGCCGGGCACGTCGAACGAGCGGTTGTCGAACACGGTCGCGAGCCAGCGCCAGCGCACGCGGCCCACGACCACGTGCACGTCGCGATCGGGATCGCCGGCGCGCCAGTCCGCGCGGGCGTTCATCTCCAGATCCGCCGTGCGCAGGTCGCCGAGCCTCGCGTGCACGCCCGTGCTGTCGGCGGAGAGGTCGGCGGTGAGTCCATCGAGCTTGCTCCCCCACGGGCCGTAGCCCCAGGTCATGCGTTCCAGGCGCACGCGCGAGGTGTGGCCGAGGTTGGCGATGGCGTCGAGCGACACGTCGCTGGCGCGCCCGTAGGGCGCCGGCGCCAGCACCGAGGCGTTCCGCACCCGCAGTCGGATCTGCAGCTCGCGCACCGCGTGCGATCCCTTGCGGCTCGGGTTCGAACGCCACACCGGGACCCGCCAGTTCCCGTCCTTGCCCACGAGCCGCACCTCCGGCCGCTCGAGCGCGAGCTCGATCTGGCCGCTCTTCCCGAACGCGAGTCCCCAGGCGGAATAGTCCACCTTCATCTCGCGCGCCGCGATCAACGTCGTGCCGTCCCGGAAGCGCACGCGCGGCTCGACGGCGCGAAATCCCGTGAACGGGTTGCCGCGGATGTCGCGCAGGTCCAGGACCAGGTCGCTGTGCTCGCGCAGCGTGCGGTTCAAGAGGATCGACAGCTCGCGAGCAACCAACTCCGTGCGATTCATGAAGAACAGCACCGCGGAGATCACCGCCAGCACCGCCAGCCCGAGGAACACGAGCGTCACCAGGCGCGCGAGCTTCCCCACCGTCCAGCGCACCGGCTGCGGGACGTGCTCGACCACCTCCTCGACGGCGTCCTCGATCTCCTCGCGGATCGTCTCGACGACGCCGTGCGACTCCTCGTGGTCTTCGCGTTCGTGCTTGGTGGGTTCGTCGCTCATGGCTGGATCGGGAGGTCGGGGTCGCGGCGCGCAGGCGCGGCTTGGCCAGCGGGTCTGGTCAAGACAGCCAGGGTCAGCCTCATGTCAGAAGCTCGGCCCGATGGCGAACTGCACGTCGAACGGGAACAGCCGATGGCGGATCACCGTCCCGTGGAAGTCGGGGTGCTTGCTCCAGGTGAGGTCCATGCGGAGCGGCCCGAACGGAAGCAGGAGACGTGCCCCGACCCCGGCCGTGTACCGGATGTCGCCCGGGTCGCTGTGGGCAGCCTCCCACGGGGGGATGAAATCCGAAAGCTGGATGAACTCCGTCCGTGACCAGACATTGCCAACATCCACGTAAGCCTCGACCCCGAACGGTCCTTTGAGCGGGATCCGGGCCTCGACGTTCAGGAGCAGCATGGCCAGGCCGCCGTCCAGGAGGATGGAGTTCTCGTTGAACCCGCGCATCGAGTTGACGCCGCCGATGAAGAACCTTCGCTCGCGCGGCACGCGGGCCACGACGCTGTCGGCGGTCCCGGGCTGGAACGAGTTCTCGTCGGTCCCGGTCGGGCCCATGACACCTCCCGAGAACCGGGTGGCGATCGTCCAGCCGTTCGCGCGCGGCGTGTACCAGCTCGAGACCAGCGCCAGCTTTCGGTAGCTGCTCGCGCCTTTCAGCGGACCGCCGGCGAGCTCGGCGACGAGCGCCTGGATGGAGCCGCGGTTCGGCGTGATGCGGTCGTCTCGGGTGTCGCGGATCAGCGACATGGTGAGGCCGTTGTCGTAGTAGCGTCCGAGCGAATTGTCGACCGTGTCCTGCAACCCCGAGGTCGGGACCGCGAGCAGCTCGTAGCTCTGGTGCACCAGCGCCGAGTGGCCGCTGACACTGCCCTTGAAGATGTTCGAGAACTCGCGCGACAGGCCGGCCTCGACGCCGCGGCTGTCCCGGCGCTGGAGGAAGCGCGGGTCGCGATCGTCGGTTCCGCCCTCGTAGAAGACGCCGGTGTTCCCCTGCAGGCGCAGGCCGAGGAGCCACGGCTCGACGAGGTTGGCGCTGCCGTGGCCGTAGCGCATGCGCACCACCTTCGATTGGTCCTCGAGGCTCGTGCGCTGCTGGTCCACGGTGAGCTCCCCGGAGAGCGAGCCCAGCAGCGCGTCGTGGTCCAGGTTGCGGTTCCCCCACGCGCCGGTGAAGCGCAAGAGGTCCACGGAGCCGCTGCCGATCCCCAAGTCCACCCAGCGCGACTTGCGCTCGGTGACGCGCAACAGCATGTCGAGCCTCGCCTGGCTGGTGTCGATCGTCGTGCTCACCTGCACCTGGCTGTAGAGCCCGGTGTCGTAGAGACGCTGTACCGAGCGCTCGAGGTACGAGCGCCGGAACGTCTCGCCGGGCTTGAGCAGCAGTTCCCGCCGCGCCAGCGATTCCTTGAGCTTGCCGGCGCTCTCGTAGTCGATGCGTCCGACCGTATAGCGCGGGCCCTCCTGGATCTCGTAGGTGACCGCGATCGCCAGCGAGTCCGGCGAGCCGCGCGTGTAGCTCGCGGACGTGTGCGCGCGGTGCCCGCGCTCCTGGTAGAGGACGGCGATGTGCAGCGTGTCGAGCGCCAGGAACGCGGGATCGAACACGCGCTTCGACTTCGCCAGCAGCGTGCGCGTGATCTCGTGCGGCTTGAACTCGTGCACGCCTGCCAGCTTCACCGTGGAGATCTTCGCGCGCCCGCCCTCCTCGACCACGAACACGACCCGCGCCGCCTCGGGGTCGGGCGTCGACTCGATCACCCAGTGCGCGCTGGCGTCGAGGTAGCCGTAGTGCCGGTAGAGCGCGGTGATCGCCGCGGTGTCGGCGCGCAGGTAGTCCATGCGCAGCGTCGGCCGCTCGCGCCAGGGCAGCGACGAGGGGTCGCGCGTCTTCAAGTGCGCCTCTTTCAGCTGGCGCTTGCCCAGGTGCTTGTTGCCCTTGAACCGCACGTCGGCGATGACGCGCAGCTGCTCGGGCAGGTCCCCACCCGGCTGCGCGTGGAGCGGCCCCACACCGGCGAGGAGGCCGAGCACGCAGGCCGCGGCCAGCATGGCGAGCGCCGCTCCCGGCGCGGGCCCGCGGTCACATCCCCGGCGGCCAGGCGGCGACTTGGACAGCCACGCGTGCGCACGTGGCCACCCGAGCAGCAGCCTAGTGCGGGTCGGGCGCAACCGTGGTCGTCTCCCGCGGGGCCTTGTCGACGGCGCGCAGGCGCTGGAACGGACGCGCCAGGTCCTTGGACAGGATGAACACGAACAGCGTGCCGACCAGCACCAGTCCCACCTTCTGGAAGTTCATGTAGGTGCGGCCCGACACCGCGCGGCGGCGCACACCCTCGATCAGCGCCAGCGTGATGTGGCCGCCGTCCAGGAGCGGCACCGGCAGCAGGTTGAATGCCATGATCGCGACGTTGATCAACGCCAGCAGGTAGAGCCAGCGATCGAGACCGTGCTTGGCCGAGTCGCTCGCCATCTGGCCGATGAAGATCGGCCCACCGATGGACTCGCGGTAGTAGGCCGGACGGGTGATCGTGAGCCACAGGCTGCCGTAGACGTTCGCCACCAGGTCGCCGGTGCCGCGGAACGCGGCCGGGACCGCCTGCGTGAACGGCAGCTTCTGCACCCATTCCATGCCGCGCGGCGGCTCGATGCCGATCAGCGCCACGTCGCCGTTCCCATCCATGCGCATGGGCGCGATCGTGAGGTCGAAGACCTTTCCCTCTCGCTCGAAGGTGATCGGCGTCGGTTGGTCGGCACGACCGCGCAGTGCGCGCGCGATCTCCTGGAACGTGTGCACGGGCTTGCCGTTCACGGCGAGCACCTTGTCGCCCTCCTTCACACCGGCGCGATAGGCGGGCATGCCGGTGCCGACGCCGCCCACTTCGGCCGGCGGCGGGGGCGGCTGCAGGTCGCCGAGCACGGCGCGGGCGTCGGCTGCGGGGACGGAGATGCTGTCGGCGAGCGAGTCGCGCCGGAACGCGATCGAAACCGGGCGCTTGCCTTCAAGCGCACGCGAGCCGGCATCGTCGAGGTCGCGCCAGGTGTGGATCGTGTGCCCGTCGAGAGCGGCGAGCTCATCGCCCTCGCGCAGGCCCGCGGCGTAGGCACGCGTCGTGTCCGGCAGCGGCCCCAGGCGGCTCGGCCAGTCGGGCTGGTGCACGCCGAGCAGGAACGTGAGCACCAGCACCGCGAACGCCGTCACCAGGTTCGCCGCCGGTCCCGCGACCGCGATGACGATGCGCCCGTACCAGGGATGCGTGAGGAACTGCTCCGGGCCGCCCTCGGGCATCGAGCCGTCGTCGGCCAAGTGGTCGCCCGCCATCTGCACGAAGCCGCCGAGCGGGATCCACGACACGCAGTAGCGTGTGCCACCACGCGTGAACCCGATCAGCTCCGGCCCCATGCCCAACGAGAACTTGAGCACGGTCACCCGCCGCCACTTGGCGGCGAGGAAATGGCCCAGCTCGTGGAAGAAGATGACGATGCCGAGCAGCAGTATGCCGGGCAGGAAACTGCTGAGACCCACGGCTCCTCCTTGTTCCACGGGAAGTTGGGCGAGGCTACTCTCGTGACTTCTGAAGCGTCAAGCGTTTGGCCTTTGTTTCGGCAGGCTTGGGGCGGTTCGCTCTCAATGTCCTCGTCAAACCGCCGCGGCCCGCCCTTCCAGCACCTGGCGATAGACCGCGAGCGTGCGTTCCGCCGTGTGCGCGATGCCGAATGCCTCGACGCTCCCGCGCGCCGCCTCGGCCCAGCGGGCGCGCCGCGCCGGGTCCGAGAGCGCGCCGATCAACGCCCGCGCCAGGGCCGAGGGCTCGAGTGCGCGCACCAGGCACCCGGTGCGGTCGTCGCTCACCACCTCCGGCACGCCGCCCACCGCGGTGGCCACGATCGGCACGCCGAGCACCTGCGCATCCAGCAGCGACGTGCACAGGCCTTCCAGGTAGCTGGAGAGCGCGAACACGTCGAACTGCTGGAGCAGGGCGCGCGCATCGTCGCGAAAACCCAGCAGGTGGACGCGCGCCTCGAGTCCCAGCGCGTGGCGCTGACGCTCGAGCGCCGGCCGGCACTCCCCTTCGCCCAGCCACACGAAGTGCGCGCGCGGGCGCGCGGTCACCACCTCGCGCGCGGCATCCAGCAGCAGCGCGTGGTTCTTGTGCGGCGCGAGCGACGCCACCGTGCCGATGATCTCGGCGTCAGGAGGCAGGTCCGCGAGCGTACGCAGGGCCGGCGCGGGCCGGGCCGCGTCGGCGCGCACTTCGGCGAGGTCGACGCCGCTCGGCACCAGGGCCAGCTTCGTTGCCGGGACCCCGGAGGCGAGCATGGCGGCGCGCACGCCCTCGCTGATGCACAGGTAGCGGTCCACCGGCAGCGCGTACTTGAGCCGGCTGCCGAGGTTCGTGCGCACGCGGAAGTCGACGCGGCGCGACACCACCGCCGCGGGCACACCCGCCCAGCGCGCCGCCGGCACGCCGGTGGCGTGCGCGTGCGCGCTGTGGCAGTGGACGACGTCCGGGGCGAAGCGCTTGAGCAGCGAGCGGGCGTGGCTCACGGCGACGAGATCCAGCTCGCTCGCTGGCGACCAGCGCTCGAGCTCGAAGCCCTGCGCGAGTGATCGCTCCGCGAGCGGCCCGTCGGGTGCGAGCAGCAGCTGGTCGACGCCGCGCGCGCGCAGCTCGCGCATCAGCAGCAGCGCCTGCGCCTGCCCGCCGCGCCAGGTGCGGCCGGTGTCCAGGTGGGCGACCCTCATGCAAGGCCTGCCAGGGCTTCGGCGAGCTGCCGGCCCACCGCCTCGGGTGTTCCCAGCTCGCACGCGCGCGCGCGGCCGGCGGCGCCCAGGCGTTCGCGCAGCTCGCGCGAGGCCACGAGCCCGGCGAGCACATCGGCAAGCCTCGCGGCATCGCCGCGGGGCACGAGCTTCAGGTGCACGCCGTCGGTGAACACCTCGCGCGGGCCATCCCCATCGCCGGTCACCACCGCGCGGCCCGCCGCGAGGCCCTGCCAGAGCTTGTGCGGGATCACGCGGCCGGTCTTCTCACCCTTGCCGAAGGCGCCCAGCGCCACGTGCGAGGAAGCGAGCACGCGCGGAGCGTCCGCGTACGCCATGCGGCCGGTGAACTCCACGCGCGTGAGCCCGAGCTTGCGCGCGGTGGCCCGCGCCTCGTCGTGGTCGATGCCGTCACCCACGAGCTGGACGACGAAGGGTGGCAGCTGGCTCGCGCGCGCCTCGAGGAGCTCCACGGCCTCGAGCAGCGTGGCGATGCCATGGAGCGGCAGGAAGCCACCGATGTAGGTGAGCCGCACCGGGCCCTGCTCGGGCGGCGGCGCCACCTCGAAGAACGCCGGCTCCGCGCCCACGAGCACGCGCCGCAGCCGCGTGCGCTCCGCTCCCAGCTCCACGAACAGCTCGCCGTGCGCCCACGTGTCGCACAGGAGCCGATCCGCGGCGCGGAACGACCAGCGGTCGATGGCGCGATTCCAGCGTGCCTGGGCACTCCCCTGCGCGTGCAGCCGCCAGTCCTCCACCAGCGTGTCCCAGCGCGAGACCAGGGGATCGAACACCAGCGGACGCGCGCCCTTCAACGCGCGCGCGAGCGGAACGTCCTTGTGGCGGAATTCGGGGACCAGCACCAGGTCCGATCGCTGCGCCACCCGCGACCACGCCGCGGCCAGCGCCGGCCAGCGCCGCCACGCCCGCTTGCCCTCGGCCCGCGCCTCCACCACGCCGAAGCCCGCCGCCGCGAGCCCGGCGCGCACCATGCGATTGCGCGGGTAGGCGATGTCATAGGCACCGAAGCAGCACACGGTCGTCACGCGCTCCGCCCGGCGCGCGATCGCGCCCACAGCTCGGCGTATTTCAGGAACACCTGTGCGGCCGCGAACGCGCACAGCACGAAGCCGTGGGCGCCGTCCAGGAACCCGAGCTGGAGCACGAACTGGCGCAGGAACCGAAGCGGCGGCCGCACGATCACGTCGAGGAGCCCGGCGCGGCGTCCCGCCCGCCACGACTTCTCCGCGTTTGCGTGCGCGTATCGCGTCATCTTGGAGACGCAGTCGTCGATGGTGCGATAGCTGTGGTGAACGAGCACGATGCGACCCACGCCGCGGTGCGTCACCGCGCCCGGAAGCAGGACGCGCTCGTGGACCGGCGCGTCGTCGAAGCGCGCGCCGCGGCGGGTGAAGAGCCTCGGCAGCCACTCGTCGCGCCAGCCGCACCAGTGGATCTCCTCACCCAGGAACCGGGTCTCGCGCAGCACGCGGACGACGCCGGGCGGCGCCCCGGGGAGCACGGTGGCGCGGGTGAGCGCCGGCAGCGAGGCCGGCGTCAGGCGCTCGTCCGCGTCCAGCCACAGCACCCAGTCCTGCGTGCACTGCTCGAGCGCGAAGCCGCGCTGCGGCCCAAAGCCGTCGAACTCGCGCTCGAACACGCGCGCGCCGAGCCGCTCGGCGGCGTCGCGCGCGGCGCGGTCGCCGCGCGGATCCCACACCACCACCACCTCGGCGGCGGAGCCGAGCGTGGGCAACAGTTCCTCCACGTCACGCACCTCGTCGCGGAGGAGCAGGAGCACCGAGAGTGGGAGCTTGGCGCCGTTCATCGGGCGGCTCCGGGCGCCCGCGGCGGCGTGGGCACGTGCGCCGCGAGGTGGTCGAGGACCCGCTCGGCCGCCTCCTCGGGCGTGAGCGACGGCAGGCAGTTCCAGTGCGGACACACCGTGCGCTCGCAGGCGCGGCACGGGAGGCTCGTCCGCCAGAAGGCATGGCGCGGGAGGTCCGGCGTCCACGCGCCGGGGTGTGCCGGCCCGAACCAGGTGTACGTGGGCAGGCCGAACGCGACCGCGAGGTGGCGCGGTCCGCTGTCGGTGCCGACCAGCGCCCGGAGCGGCGCGATGGCGCCCGCGAGCGCGGCCACGTCGGGCGCGCACAGCGTGCGCGTGCCCGGGGCGAGCCGGGCGAGGCGTTCGAGCGGCTGCTCCTCGCCCGGGCCGCCGATCGCCAGCACCCGGTGGCCCGCCTCGATCAGCAGGCGCGCGAGCACCGCCGAGTGCGAGAGCGGCCACGTCTTGGTCGCCCACGAGCCCGCGGGCACCAACCCCACCGTGCGCCCCGGCTCCTCCACGCCGGCGCGCGCGAGGCATTCGGCGCCCGTGCGCTTCGCGCGCTCCGTGAGCGTGAGCCTCGGGAACGCCGGCACCGCCGCGCCGCCCGCGGCGCGCGCCAGCCGCAGCAGTGACGCCGCCGCGTACTCGCGCTGCTCATCGCCCGCGTGCTGCACGCGCGGCACCGTGTGGTGGTAGGCGCGCGCGCGGCCGCGAACGTCGAAGCCCCAGACCTGCTTCGCCCCGGAGAGCCGCGCGATCAGCGCACTGCGCGAGTTGCCGAAGAAGTCCACGGCCAGCGCCGGCCGGAGCGAGCGCAGCGCGAGCACCACCCGCAGCGTCGACGCCGTGGTGCGCTGGACCGGCCACACGCGCGTGATCTGCGGCTGGCCCTCGAGCAGCGGCGCGAAGCGGGCCTCGGTGACCACGTGCAGGTCGCGCCCGGGATGCCCCTCGGCCAGGGAATGAAACGCGGCCGTGCACAGCGTCAGGTCGCCGAGCGCGCGCAGGCGCACCGCCACCACCGGCGCGCTCATCGCAGGATCGGGCGGATCGCGCTGCGCGCGGCCTCGCGGGCCCACGCGTCCACGCCGTTCAACTGCGCCAGCGATTCCACGCGCTCGACGGTGTGGGCCGCGAGCACGGTCTCCAGCACCTCGGGCACGCGACCGAGCGCGATGGCGCCGTCCAGGAATGCCTGCACTGCGACCTCGTCGGCGGCGTTCACCACGCACGGCGCGGTGCCGCCGGCGCGCCCGGCGGCCAGCGCGCACGCGAACGCGGGGTGGCGCGAGGGCTCGATCGGCTCGATCTCCAGCCCGGCGAGCGCGGACACCGCCAGCGGCGGCACCGCCTCGCCCCAGCGCTCGGGCCAGGACAGCGCGAGCTGGATCGGCAGCCGCATGTCGGCGTGCGCCGCCTGCGCCACGAGCGAGCCGTCGCGGAAGGCGACGATCGCGTGCAGCACGGCGCGCGGCTGGATCACCGCGTCCAGCTGGTCCCAGCCGAGCCCGAACAGCGCGTGCGCCTCGATCAGCTCCAGGCCCTTGTTGAAGAGCGTCGCCGAGTCGGTGGTGATCCGCGGACCCATCGCCCACACCGGGTGGGCCAGCACTTCCGCCGGGCTCGCACGTCGCCACTCCGGATGCCCGCGCACAGGTCCACCCGACGCCGTGAGCGTCAGCCGCGTCACCTCCGCGGGCGGCCGGCCCTGGAGGCACTGCATCGCCGCGGAATGCTCACTGTCGATGGGAAGCAGTTGTGCGCCACGCTTTCGCAGCAGCGGCGCCACCAGGTCGGCGCCGATCACCAGCGTCTCCTTGTTGGCGAGTGCCAGCCGCGCGCCACGCTCGAGCACGGCGAGCGAGGCGGCGAGCCCCGCGGCGCCGACGATGCCGTTCACCACCAGCGGCGCGCGGCAGCGCTCCGCGAGCCGCGCCGCAGCTCCCGGGCCCACCTCCACATCGGCGCCGGGCGCCGCCGCGCGCAGCTGGGCGCGGGCCGAGGCAGGGTCCGCGGCCTGCTCCAGGGCCAGGTGCAGGGGCTGCCAGCGCGCCGCCTGCTCGCACAGCCGGTCCAGCGAGCGGCCCGCGGCGAGCGCGGTCACCTTGAGCCGCGTCGACTCGCGCGCGGCCACGTCCAGCGTCTGCTCGCCGATGGAGCCGGTGGAGCCCAGCACCGCCAGGTCGTTCACGGCACCTGGAAGATCACGGCGCGCAGGTAGTGGTAGACGATCGGCGCGCCGAAATAGAGGCTGTCGAAGCGGTCGAGCACCCCGCCGTGGCCGGGGATCAGGTCCGAGGAGTCGCCGCTCGCGGCGTCGCGCTTGAACAGCGATTCCACGAAGTCGCCCACCTGGCCGCAGATCCCCACCAGCACGCCGATCGCGAGCGCGTGCGGCCAGGTCAGGAGCGGCGTGCCGCCGCCCGCGCGCAGGAACGTGGCGGCACCGATCTGCGCCGCGATCACCGCGAACAGGAGCCCGCCCATCGCGCCCTCGAGCGTCTTCCGCGGCGAGATCGTGGTCCACGGCCGCGTGCGCCCGAACAGGCGCCCGGTGAGGTAGGCGCCGGTGTCGCAGCTCCAGGTGACGAGGAAGGCGTAGAGCACCAGCGAGCCGCCATCCGAGTAGGCGAGGCCGGCGCGCCACGGCAGCTCGCGCAGCAGCACGAAGTGGGCGGAGAGCCAGCCGACGTAGAAGACACCGAACGCGGTCACCGCCGCGCTCTCGAGCACGCGCGGCTGGCCGCCGCGGCGGAGCGCCAGCGCCAGCAGCACGAGCAGGCCGCCGGTCGTGAGCAACGACGCGTTCGGCGTCTGCGGCCGGTAGGCGAGCCCCAGCAGCACGAACGCCGAGGCGAACCCCAGCCAGCGCACCGGCGCCAGGCCCTTGGCGCGCGCCATGCGGTAGAACTCCTCGAGGCCGAGCCCGGTCTGGAGGACCACGAAACCCAGCCAGGCGAGCCCGCCGGCGCGCGCGAGCAGGATCAGGAGCGGCACGAACACGAGGCCGCTCGCGACCCGCAGCGCGAGCGCCCACTGGCCGCGCTTGGGCGCGGGCGTCACGGCCGCGGAAGCGGGTTCGCTCGAGCGTTCGGGCGTCGCCATCGGGGGGCCGTTCAATCCGAGCGCCCGAAGCGGCGTTCGCGGCCCTGGAACTCCGCCACCGCCTGGAACAGGTGGCGGCGGCGGAAGTCCGGCCACAGCGTCTCGGTGATCCACAGCTCGGTGTAGGCGAGCTGCCAGAGCATGAAGTTCGAGAGTCGCATCTCCCCGCTGGTGCGGATGAGCAGGTCCGGATCGGGCAGGCCCGCCGTGTAGAGGTAGCTCGCCAGCAGCTCGTCGTTGATATGGGCCGACGCGATCGAGTCGTCCACCAGCCGGCGCACGGCGTCCACCAGCTCGGCGCGGCCGCTGTAGGAGAGCGCGAGGTTGAGCTGCATGCCGGTGCAGGACTCGAGGTAGGCCTGCGTGTCCGCGATCTCGTCGCGCACCGGCTTCGGCAGGTCGCTCGGTCGGCCGATGACGCCGAGGCGGACGTTGTTCTCGCGCAACTCCTTCCGCTCGGCGCGCAGCGTCTGGCGCAGGATCGTCATCAAGGCCGCGACCTCGCCCGCGGGGCGCTGCCAGTTCTCGATCGAGAACGTGTACAGCGTCAGCACCTCGACGCCCAGCGACGAGCAGCCCTTCACCGCCTCGCGCACGCTCTCGCGGCCGGCGCGGTGGCCCATCAGCCGCGGCACGCCCCGCGCCTTCGCCCAGCGCCCGTTCCCGTCCATGATGATCGCCACGTGCCGCGGGATGTTCCCGCGCGCGATCAGGACTTCCGCACTCAGGGGACTCGGCGTTCGCGTGGGCACGGTTTCTCCTGGAGAACCTAGACCTCCATCACTTCGGCGGTCTTCTTCTTCAGGAGCTCGTCCACCAGCGCGATGTAGCGATCCGTCATCTTCTGCACGTCGGCGGTCTGGCGCTTGGCGTCGTCGGCGGGCAGCGTGCCGCCGTCCTCCTGGTGCTTGAGGTCCTTGTTCGCGTCGTGGCGGACCTGGCGGATGTGCACACGCCCTTCTTCCGCGAACTTGGAGATCAGCTTCACCAGGTCCTTGCGGCGCTCCTCGGTGAGCGTCGGGATCGGGATGCGCACGACGCTGCCGTCGTCGGTCGGGTTCAGGCCCAGGTTCGCCTCGTTGACGCCCTTGCAGATCGCCTTGATGAGGTGCTTGTCCCAGGGCTGGATGACGAGCAGCCGCGGCTCGGGCGCGCTCACGGAGCCCACCTGCTGCAGCGGCACGTGCGTGCCGTACGCCTCCACCTTCACCGTGTCCAGCAGCTGCGGGCTCGCCTTGCCGGTGCGGATGCCGGCGAGCTCGTGGCGCACGAACTCCAGCGCCTTCTTCATGCGTTCCTCGGCGTCGTTCAGCGTCTTGGATTGCATCGCGTCACTCCCCTACGACGGTGCCCACCGCTTCGCCGTTGACGATCTTCACCAGATTGCCGCGCACGCCGACGTTGAACACGATCAACCGCAGCCGGTTGTCCCGGCACAGCGAGATCGCGGTCGCGTCCATGACCTTCAAGTCCTGGTTCAGGATATCCATGTAACCGATACGGGGAAAGAACGTGGCGTTCGCGTGCTTCTTCGGGTCCCTGGAGTAGACCCCGTCCACCTTCGTGCCCTTCAGCACCACGTCGGCGCCGATCTCGATCGCGCGCAGCACCGCGGCGGTGTCGGTGGTGAAGTAGGGATTCCCGGTGCCCGCGGCCATGACCACGATGCGGCCCTTCTCCAGGTGCCGCACCGCGCGGCGGCGGATCCACGGCTCGCACACCTGGTGCATCTCGATCGCGGACATGACGCGCGTGTAGAGCCCGCGCTTCTCGAGCGCGTGCTGCAGCGACAGGCTGTTGATCACGGTGGCGAGCATGCCCATGTGATCCGCGGCGACACGGTCCATGCCCCGGGCGCTGCCCTCGAGCCCGCGGAAGATGTTGCCGCCGCCGAGCACGATGCCGATCTGCACGCCCTGCGACTGCACGTCGCGCACCTCGTCGGCGATGCCCGAGAGCACGTTGTCGTCGATGCCGTGGCCGCCCTCGCCGGCGATCAGCTCGCCGGAGAGCTTGAGCAGGATGCGCTGCGGCTTCCCTTTCAATCCCTACTCCGCACCGAGGCGGAAGCGGGCGAACCGGCGCACGACGATGTTCTCGCCGGTCTTGGACGACATCTGCTTCACCAGGTCGCCGACGACGATCTTGTCGTCCTTGATGAACGCCTGCTCGAGCAGGCAGACCTCGCCATAGAACTTGTTGAGCTTGCCGTCCACGATCTTGTCCGCGATCGCCGCCGGCTTGCCCTCGTTCTTGACCTGCTCCTTGTAGATCGCGCGCTCGCGCTCGATGCGCTCGGCGGGGACCTCCTCGCGGCGCACGTAGTCCGCGCCCGCGGCGGCCACCTGCATGGCGAGGTCGCGGCACAGCACAC
>Ga0310813_10001518_pt1 | contig 13960 bp, 7 predicted proteins | sample YN3metagenome_FD_203086 | JGI IMG/M metagenome (GOLD analysis project Ga0310813, IMG submission 203086) | Soil microbial communities from experimental microcosm in Duke University, North Carolina, United States - YN3 | ecosystem: Engineered > Artificial ecosystem > Soil microcosm > Unclassified ...
CCACGTGGAGGTGCAGATCTTCGCCGACACGCACGGCAACTGCATCCATCTAGGCGAGCGCGAATGCTCGATCCAGCGCCGCCACCAGAAGCTGCTCGAGGAGTCGCCCTCCATCGCCGTCGACGCGAAGCTGCGCAAGGCGATGGGCGACGCCGCGATCAAGGCCGCCAGGGCGGTCGGCTACGTCGGCGCGGGCACGGTGGAATTCCTGCTCGGCACGGAAGGAGATGACCAGGGCCGCTTCTGGTTCATGGAGATGAACACGCGCCTGCAGGTCGAGCACCCGGTGACCGAAGCGCTCACCGGGCTCGACCTCGTCGAATGGCAACTGCGCGTCGCCGCCGGGGAGAAGCTGCCGCTCGAGCAGGAGGAGGTCCGCTTCTCCGGCCATGCGATCGAAGTGCGCCTGTGCGCCGAGGACCCGGCGCGCGACTTCCTGCCGCAGACCGGAACGCTCGCGCTCTGGCGCCCCTCGAGCGCCGTGCGGGTCGATCACGCCCTAGACACCGGCGCGCAGATCACGCCCTTCTACGATTCGATGATCGCCAAGCTGATCGCCCATGCGCCGACGCGCGCGCAGGCGGCCGCACGCCTGGTTGCCGCCCTGGACGAGTCGGTGGCGCTCGGGCTGCCGACCAACAAGGAGTTTCTTTCGGCGGTGCTGCAAAGCCCCGCTTTTGCGATGGGCGAGACCACCACCGCCTATCTCGGCAATCATCAGTTCCAGCCGCAGGCGCCGGATCCCGCGCTCGCGGCGAGCCTGCTCGCGGGCGACTACGGCGAATGGACCGGCTGGAGCAACAACCCGGACCATCGGGGCCGGGCGCGGTTCGACAGTGAAGTGATTTCCTTTTGTCCTTCCTTGCAGACCCGGGAGAGAAGCAAGACCCTTCCCCATGTCGTCGACGGCGCCACCGTCCACTATGCGCTCGGCGGCGCGAGCTTCACGTTGCGCAACACGCTCTACGATCCGCCCGGAAAAAAGGGCTTGGCCGGCAGCGACGGGCGCCTCGCCGCTCCGATGAACGGGCGCGTGGTCGCGGTCAACGCCGAGGCGGGACAGAGCATCGAAGCCGGCAAGCCGCTCGTGGTGCTGGAAGCCATGAAGATGGAGCACGGCCTTTCGGTTTCCTTTCCGGTCAAGGTCAAGTCGGTGCATGTAAAGGCGGGCGCGCAGGTCGCTCCGGGAAATCTCCTGCTCGAATTCGAGCCCGCGTGAAGCCGCACCCGGCGCTCACCGAAGAGCACGAGGCCTGGCGCGAGACGGTCAGGCGCTTCGTCGAGCGCGAGATCATGCCCAACGCGAGCGCCTGGGACGAGGCGGGCGAGTTTCCGCGCGAGCTTTATCGCAAGGCCGCCGCGGCGGGGCTGCTCGGCGCCGGCTACCCCGAGGAGTACGGCGGCACGCCGGCGGACTACTTTTTCCGCATCGTCAGCGCCGAGGAATTCGCGCGCGCGGGCTGCGGCGGCGTCTCGGCGAGCCTCTTCTCCCACACCATCGGCTCGCCGCCGATCGCCGCCGTGGGCAGTCCCGAATTGAAGCAGAGGGTTTTGCCGGACATTCTTTCGGGAGCAAAGATAAGCGCCCTTGCCATCACGGAGCCGCAAGGCGGCTCGGATGTCGCGAGCCTTCGTACTTCCGCCCGGAAGGACAAGAAAGAATACGTCGTCAGCGGAGAGAAAACCTTCATCACCTCGGGCATGCGCGCCGACTACTACACGGTCGCCGTGCGCACCGGCGGCCCGGGCGCGGCGGGGGTGTCGCTCCTTCTCATCGAGCGCGACCGGCCCGGCTTCACCAGGACATCGCTCAAGAAGATGGGCTGGTGGTGCTCCGACACCGCGACGCTGCATTTCGACGAGGTGCGCGTTCCGGCCGCCAACCTGATCGGCGAGGAGAACCAGGGCTTTCGCTACGTCATGCTCAACTTCAACTCCGAGCGCCTCTCCATGGCGGCGGGCGCGGTCGGCTACGCGCAGGCCTGCCTCGAGGACGCGCTCGCCTGGGCGCGCGAGCGCAGGACCTTCGGCCGGCGGCTCGCCGAGCACCAGGCGATCCGCCACAAGCTCGTCGACATGCAGACGCGCGTGCACGCCGCGCGCGCGATGCTCTACGACACGGCCTGGAAGCTCGAAGGCGCGCCGCGCGACAAGAGCCACATTGCGCAGCTCGCCATGCTGAAGAACTTCGCGACCGACACCATGCAGTTCTGCGCCGACGCCGCGGTGCAGACCCTCGGCGGCGCGGGCTTCGTGCGTGGCACGCGCGCCGAGCGGGTCTACCGGGAGGCGAAGGTGATGCAGATCGGCGGCGGCAGCACCGAGATCATGAAGGACCTCGCCGCGAAGCAGATGGGATGGTGAGGCGATGAACCTCAAGAACCGCGCCGTGCAGGCGCTCATGCGCAAGGTGATGGAGGAGCACATCGCCTTCAACAAGCACCTGGGGCTGAAGGTCGAGTCCTTCGAGCCCGAGGCTCCGAAGCTGCGCTTCGACATGCGCCCCGAGCTGATCGGCAACCCGGCGCGGCAGATCCTGCACGGCGGCGTGATCTCGGCGACCCTGGATGTCGCCGGCGGCTTCGCGATCATGCTCTCGCTCGCCGCGGAGATGACCGGCATCCCGACCTCGTTCCCGAAAATGGGCACCGTCGACCTGCGCGTGGATTACCTGCGCCCGGGCCGCGGCAAGCATTTCGTCGCCACCGCGCGCATCGTGCGCAAGGGCAGCCGCATCGCGGTCACCCACATGGAGCTGCACAACGACGCGGGAGAGCTCATCGCCACCGGCGGCGGCGCCTACGTTGTCGGCTGATCATCCTGCCGGCAAGCGCTATTTGTTGTTGTCGCCGTGCAGAAAGCGCTTTGTCCAGAGCGCGTTGGCCTTCAGCCGGGCCGCGAACCGGTCCGTCCATTCTTCGAGGCGCCTCTTCGCCAGGCGGTCCGTTTTCTGGTCTGGCGAAAGCATTGCGTCTTTCGCGTCATCCGGCCGGCCCGCGTCCATGCCAATCACTGTACTTAAGCCACGCGGCGAATTCCGTTCGCTGGCGCACGTATACGCACGGCCGGTTACCGGCGACTGACCAGCACCTGTACCTGACCCTCACGCTGCAGGTGATCGCCAAAGGAGCCCGTATGAATCTTCATGGCCGGCACGCCCGCCTCGAGCAGAGCGTTGCGAACGCTGTTGGCGCGCTCGTTCGGCCCGTCGATAGCCACCTGCTCGTCCGGATTCTGGCGCAGGTAGTTCGCGATGTCGGACACCTTGCCGCGCTCCGACGGATGGAGCGCCGCGCTGTCGGAACTGAAGCCGATTTCGCGATAGGAGATCCAGCTTCCCGCTCCACCCGGCCCTTGCAGCCCGATCAGGGCAACGACGGCCAGCGATCGCAGCACTTCAATCACGGCGTTTCAATCAGGTAAGGGGTCATCAGGTTTCTTCAGCATCGCCTGCCGGGCCCCAGCGGTCCGGGCGGCAGCACACATAGTTCCGGGTGATCAGCGGACGCAGTCCTGTTTGACGGGTCCGATAGGCCCCGCTGAAAGAAGAGGCCCGGAACGGGATCGCCGTCGCCAGGCCTCGGTGAGTGAGGCGTCCACGCGCGGCGGCCCTAGCCGAGGTAGCTCACGGGCGCAGGGAAGTCGCCGGTCTGACGGCCGCGATTACGGTCATCGATCTCGCGGTTCTTGTCCGAGAGCAACCTAATGAGGCCACCGACTCCGCTTTCACGCACTTTGCTTGCGAACACTTCGCGGTAGGTCGTGATCAAACTGACGCCCTCGACCTTGACGTCGAAGACTTTCCATGTCGTGGCCGTCTTTTCCATCTCGTAGTCCATGCTGAGGGGCGCCGTTCCGGGCTGCTTTATTACGGACCTGACCATGACCTCGGTACCCCCCGGGGCCAGGTGCGGCGGCCTGAACTCCACCGCCTGATTGCTATAACTCGAAAGCGCAGCCGAATAGGTGCGCACCAGGAGCGTTCTGAACTCCAGAATGAGCATCGTTTGCTGCTCAGGCGTGGCCAGGCGCCAATTCCGGGCTACTGCGATCTGCGTCATCCGATCAAAGTCAAAGAGCGGCACGATCTTGGCCTCGATGAGCTCGGCGAGCTTCGCGCGGTTGCCCGCCTGGATGTCCTTGTCGTGCCGGACGAGCGCGAGCACCTCGAATGTAAGCGCCTTCACCAGCGCGTCGGGCGCCACCGCCTCTTGTGCGGCCTCTTGTGCGCAAGAGAGCTGGGCGGCAAGGGTCATGGAGAATGCGACAACCGTAGCCAATAGGGTTTTCATGAGAACGAGACTACGCAGCGAGGCCTGCATAGTCTGTGCGTCGGCGCACACGGGATAGACCGGCCGGACTATGTTTGAAAGCGGACAGAACGGCCACCGGGCCGTGCTAGGATGGTTTTCAGGGTCGGCGCACGCGCGAACGCGTGGCGTCTCCGTCGCCTGATTCTGAAAGCCCCGGGACTTTGGCCGCCTCGCATTCCCCGAACCAGAATCATCTGCTCGCCGCCTTGCCGAAGGACGACTTTGATCGCCTGTCTGCGGATCTGGAGCTGGTGCCGATGCCGCTCGGGGAAGCGCTATATGAGTCAGGCGGCCGCCTGTGGCACGTCTACTTTCCGACCACTTCCATCGTCTCGCTGCTTTATGTCATGGAGGACGGCGCCTCCGCCGAAATTGCGGTGGTCGGAAACGAGGGCATCCTCGGCATATCGCTGTTCATGGGCGGCGAAACCACGCCGAGCAGGGCCATCGTGCAAAGCGCGGGCCACGGGTACCGCCTGAAGGCTCAGCTCCTCAAACAGGAGTTCAACCGCGCCGGACCGGTGATGCATCTATTGCTGCGCTATACCCAGGCGCTGATCACCCAGATGGCGCAGACCGCGGTGTGCAACCGGCACCATTCAGTGGAGCAGCAGCTGTGCCGCTGGCTTCTGCTGAGCTTGGATCGCCTCTCCAGCTCCGAGTTGGTGATGACGCAGGAGCTGATCGCGAACATGCTGGGCGTGCGGCGCGAAGGGGTGACGGAAGCTGCCGGGAAGCTGCAGCGTGCGGGCCTCATCCGCTACAGCCGGGGCCGCATTACCGTGCTCGACCGCGGCGGCCTGGAGAAAGAGGCTTGCGAGTGCTACGGGGTGGTGAAAAAGGAGTTCGACCGCCTGCTCCGCGATGTTCCGCGCACCGCCCACGCGCAAATGGTCCCAAGCGCCCACGCCTAGGCTCAATCGCCGGCGCGGCCGTGCAACCGAACCGTTGTGTTCGATGGCGGACGGGAACGCCCGGCCCCGGGCTGTGGTTTGCTGCAACTACGGATCCGGCGCCCATTCGGGGTTTCTTCCGTGGCGCCTGATCAGCGTGTCGATGTTCTCCGCCATCCGCGGCGCGAGCGCGATGATGCGGTCGATCGTCGCGCGCACGTGCGCTTCCACGGCGGCTTTGTTCGTCTCCCAGTCGAGCACCACGTCCTCGATGTCGGGCAGCCGCGCTGCCGGCTCGCCGCACGCCTCCAGAAAGACCGGCACCTGGCGCGAAAAGCGGTTGCGAATGAGCTCCTGGTGGTCGGTGCTCATGGCGACGACGAGGTCGGATTGGTCCAGGAGTGCCTGCGTGAGGGTTCGGCGCCGATGCGCGCTCACGTCGAACCCCTTCGCGAGCAGATAGTCGCGGACGCGCGGCCGCACGACGTGCGGGTAATCTTCGGTGCCCGCCGAAGAAACATGAATATCCCCGCGGTGCGCGAGCAACTGTCGCAGCGCGAAGTCGGCCGTCAGGCTGCGGAAGATGTTGCCGGTGCAGACGAAGAGCACTGTCGCGGCTTTTGCTGCGGGCATCGCCTCCGACTATAGTCGATCGGTCCCGGCCGCTTCTGCGGCGCCTCGCGCGGGCGCTTATATGTCGGGCACCGGACAGAGCCATGGGGTCCGCTTGCGGACAATGGCGGGTTGAAAACCCGCAACAACCCCTCTCGAGGCCTGCTCCAGGTGCTTGCGCTCTTCCGGCGCGGTCGCCGGGTTGGCGAGGACGCGGCCGAAGAGCCGCTGCTGCAATCGGAGCTGTTCAGCGCCGATCAGATGGAGCAGCACGGCAGGGCGCTCGCCGCCGCCCACTCGCTCGGCGAAAAAAGGACCCGCGATCTGCTGCTCTCGCGGCTTTCGGAAAACGAGGCCGTGCTGCTCAAGGCCTGCGAGCTGCTGACGGCGGCGATCCGGGACAACCGGCCGGGCGCGCCCGCCGGGGAATGGCTGCTCGACAACTTCCATCTGATCGAAGAGCAGATCGGCGCTGCCAGAAGGCACCTGCCCGAGGACTACAGCCGCGAGCTGCCGCGCCTGGGCAACGGGCCCTCGGCCGGGCTGCCGCGCGTCTACGACATCGCGCAGCAGACCATCGCGCACGGCGACGGCCTGGTCGATCCCGAGAATTTTGGCCGCTTCATCACGGCCTACCAGAGCGTGAGCGCGCTGACGCTGGGCGAGCTGTGGGCCGTCCCGATCATGCTGCGCCTCGCGCTGATCGAGAATCTGCGCCGCGTGGCTACGCGCATCATCGCCCATCGCCTGGGCCGGAATCTGGCCGCTTTCTGGGCGGACCTCGTGACCGAGACCGCCCAGAACGACGCGAAAAGCGTGATCCTGGTGGTCGCCGACATGGCGCGATCGAACCCGCCCATGAGCAGCTCGTTCGTGGCGGAGCTTGCGCGACGGCTGCAAGGACAAAGCGCCGCGCTGGCAATCCCCCTCAACTGGATCGAGCAACGGCTTTCCGAGCTCGGGCTGTCGAGCGCCCAGCTCGTGCAGTCCGAGAACCAGCAGCAGGCCGCCGACCAGGTCTCCATCGCGAACAGCATCGGCAGCCTGCGCCTGCTCGCGGCGACGGACTGGCACGCGTTCGTCGAGTCGATGAGCGTCGCCGAGCGCATTCTGCGCGCGGACCCCGGCGGCGTGTACGGCGCGATGGACTTCGCCACGCGCGACCGCTATCGCCACGTCCTGGAGAGGATCGCAAGACGCAGCGGCGTCGCCGAGGAACAAGTGGCGCGCAGCTGCCTGCAGCTCGCGCGCGAGGCGGCAGCGCGGCACGAGGGCGACGATCGCGCCGCGCACGTCGGCTTCTATCTCATCGACCGGGGCTTGCCGAGGCTGGAGGCGGCCGCGGGCATGCGAGTGCCCGCGTCGCTCGCCCTGCGGCGCTCGCACGCCGGCGCGATCTATCTCGGCTCGATCGCCCTGATGACGGCGGCGTTCAGCGCGGCCCTGCTCGCGCAGGCCCACGCGGGCGGAACGCGCAGCTGGCATCTGGTGCTCTGCGGCGTCCTGGCGTTGCTCGGCGCCAGCCAGCTCGCCGTCGCGCTCGCGAACTGGCTGGCGACCCTGCTCATCGCGCCGCGGCTGCTGCCGCGCATGGATTTCTCCAAAGGCATCCCGCCCGGATCGCAGACGCTGGTCGTCATCCCGACCATGATCGGCAGCGCGGCGAACGTCGAAGACCTGGTCGGCGCCCTCGAGGTCCGCTTTCTCGCCAATCGTGACGACCGTCTGCAATTCGGCCTGCTCACGGATTTCGCCGACGCGCACGTCGAAACGCTGCCGCAGGACGAGGCGCTGCTGCAGCTGGCCGAACGGCGGATTACGGAGCTGAATGAAAAATACCGCGGCCTCGATGGCGGAGGAAGCGACCTCTTTTTCCTGTTCCATCGCCCGCGCCGCTGGAACGCCCGCGAGCGGCTCTGGATGGGCCATGAGCGCAAGCGCGGCAAGCTCGGCGACCTGAACGGCCTGCTGCGCGGCGGCGTGCGCGCTCCTTTCTCGCGCGTCGTCGGCAGCCTCGCCGTCCTGTCCGGCGTGCGCTACGTCATCACCCTCGACACCGACACGCAACTGCCGCGCGACACGGCACGGCTGCTCGTGGGCACGATGGCCCATCCGCTGAATCGCGCGCGCTGCGACCCGCAAGGCCGACGCGTGACCGAAGGCTACGGCATCCTGCAGCCGCGGGTGGCGGCGATCCTGGCGGACGCCGGCGCCACGCGCTACGCGCGGCTGCATAGCGAGGACTCCGGCATCGATCCGTATACGCGCATGGTCTCCGACGTCTACCAGGATCTGTTTGCCGAAGGCTCGTTCATCGGCAAGGGCATCTACGACATCGACGCGTTCGAGCGCGTGCTGAAGGGGCGCTTTCCGGAGAACCGCATCCTGAGCCACGATTTGCTGGAAGGCTGCTATGCGCGCTCCGGGTTTGCGAGCGATGTGCAACTCTACGAGGAGTATCCGGCCCGTTACGGCACCGACGTCGGCCGGCGGCACCGCTGGATTCGCGGCGACTGGCAGCTCCTCGGCTGGCTTCGCCGGCGCGTTCCCGGGAGCGACGGCCGCTCGGAGCCAAACCCCCTGTCGAGCCTCTCGCAGTGGAAGATTTTCGACAACCTGCGCCGCAGCCTGATCCCGGCGGCATTGACCGCGCTGCCGCTGCTCGGATGGGCCGTGCTGCCGCAGCCGTGGCTCTGGACTCTGGTCGTCCTGACGGTCGTGCTCGGCCCGGCCATGGGCGCCTGCACGGCCGCGCTGTTTCGCAAGCCGGGCGACACGCTTCTTCGGCCCTACCTCTGCGGGGTCCTGCGCTCGAGCTCGGGCAGTCTCGCGCAAGCGCTGTTCGCGCTGGCCTGCCTGCCCTACGAGGCGCAGCTCAGCCTGGACGCGATCCTGCGCACCGCGGCGCGGATGCTGATGACGCGCAGGCGCCTTCTCGAATGGACGCCCTGGACCCAGTTCGCCGGCGACGGCGGGAGCCTGCGGGCTTCCTTGCGCTCGATGTGGATCGCGCCGTTCACGGCCCTCGCCGCCGCCGCCGTGCTCGTGCAGGCGCGGCCCGAAGCGCTGGCGGCGGCCGCGCCGATCCTCGCGCTGTGGCTGCTCTCGCCGCTGATCGCCTGCAGCCTCAGCCGGCCGGTGGCGCGTGCGCGGGCGAGCCTCGCGCCGGAGCAGACCGCCTTTTTGCGCCTGATCGCGCGCAAGACCTGGGCTTTCTTCGAGACCTTCGTGGGGCCGGAGGACCACTGGCTGCCGCCGGACAACTACCAGGAGAATCGCGCCACGGTGCTCGCGCACCGCACCTCGCCGACCAACATGGGCCTCGCGCTGCTTGCGAACCTGTCGGCGTACGACTTCGGCTATCTGCCGGCAGGCAAGCTCCTCGAGCGCACGCGCGAGGCGTTCAATTCGATGCACAAGCTTGAACGGCACCGCGGACACTTCTATAACTGGTACGACACGCAGTCTCTGCAGCCGCTGCTGCCGCTCTATATCTCCACGGTCGACAGCGGCAATCTCGCCGGTCATCTGCTGACGCTGCGGGCCGGGCTTGCCGCGCTCGCCGATCAGCCGATCATCAGCGCGCGATGGCTCGACGGGCTGGACGACACCTTCAAAGCTTTTTTGCATGCGGCACCGCGCACGGCGTCGGTCGCCCTGCTGCGATGGCAGCAGGCGCTCGAAGCCGCCCAGGCGGAGCGGCCGGCGACTCTCGCGGCAGCGCGCCAGATCCTCGAAAAACTGGCTTCGGGCGCCGCGCTGCTGGTGGCAAGCCTAGAAGAAAAATCCAACCACGAGTCCGCCTTCTGGGCGCTTGCGCTAGACCGGCAATGCCGGGAGCACCTCGAGGAATTAAGTTTTCTGGCGCCGCCGTCGGCGCAGCCGGGGATGGGCGCGATACCGGCGTTGCGCGAACTGGCGGCCCTGGGCGTGGCGAACGCTGCCGCGCGTATGGAGCAGATCGCGCAGCTCGAGCTCCAGGCCGGGGACATGGCACGCATCGACTACGACTTCCTGTACGACGAGGCGCGGCACCTGCTCTCGATCGGCTACAACGTGGCCGCGCGCAAGCGCGACGCCGGCTATTACGACCTGCTCGCCTCGGAAGCACGCCTCGCGGTCTTCGTCGCGATTGCGCAAGGCCAGCTGCCGCAGCAGAGCTGGTTCGCCCTGGGCCGATTGCTCGTGAACGCGGGCAGCGGCCCGACGCTCCTTTCCTGGAGCGGCTCGATGTTCGAGTACCTCATGCCGCTGCTCGTGATGCCGGCCTACGACCGCACCCTGCTCGACGAAAGCTGCCGCGCCGCCGTCCGGCGGCAGATCGAGTACGGCGCCGAGCGCGGCGTGCCCTGGGGGATGTCAGAGTCCGGGTACAACACGGTCGACGCCGCGCTCAATTACCAGTACCGCGCGTTCGGCGCGCCCGGCCTTGGCCTGAGGCGGGGCTTGAGCGAGGATCTCGTCATCGCGCCCTACGCTTCGGCGCTCGCGCTGATGGTCGAGCCCGAGGCGGCATGCCGGAACCTTGTGCGCCTCGCGGCCGGCGGCAGCCTCGGCAAATTCGGCTTTTTCGAGGCGATCGACTACACGCCTGCGCGCCTGCACCGCGGTGAGACGAGCGCCCTCGTCCGCTCCTTCATGGCGCACCACCAGGGGATGAGCCTGCTCTCGCTCGCTCATGCGCTGCTAGAGCGGCCGATGCAGCGGCGCTTCGCGTCCGACCGGCTGTTCCAGGCCACGCTGCTGCTGCTGCAGGAGCGGATCCCGAGAGCTGACGCCACCTACCTGAGCCATCCGGAGCGCCTCGACTCCCGGCTAGCGCCCGAGGCGCCGGAGATGCCGATGCGCGTCTTCGGCACGCCCGATACGAGGACGCCGGGCGTGCAACTGCTCTCCAACGGGCGCTACAACGTCATGGTCACGAACGCCGGCGGCGGCTACAGCCGGTGGAAGGACATCGCGGTCACCCGCTGGCGCGAGGACAGCACCTGCGACGGTTGGGGCATGTTCTGCTACCTGCGCGACGTGGAAAGCGGCAGGTTCTGGTCATCGGCATTTCAGCCGGCGCTCACACGCGCGGAGAGCTATGAGGCCATCTTCACCGAGCAGCGGGTGGAGTTCCATCGCAATGATGCGGATTTCGATACCCATACCGAGATCGTGGTATCGCCCGAGGACGACATCGAGCTGCGCCGGGTGCGTATCACCAACCGCTCCCGCAAGCGCCGGACGATCGAAGTCACCAGCTACGCCGAGGTCGTGCTCGGCTCGGCATCCGCCGACGCGCTGCATCCGGCGTTCGGCAATCTGTTCGTGCAGACCGAGATCGTACGCGCGCGTCAGGCGATCGTGTGCACGCGCCGGCCCCGCTCGCGCGGCGAGCACACGCCCTGGCTCGTGCACCTGATGACGGTTCACGGCGCACAGGCCGCCGAGGTTTCGTACGAGACGGACCGGGCGCGCTTCGTCGGCCGGGGCCGCAGCACGAGCGACCCGCGCGCGATGCGCGACGGCGCGGGCGCGCTCTCCGGCAGCGAGGGCTCGGTGCTCGATCCCGTCATCGCGATCCGGCACCACATCGCCCTCGAGCCGCTGCAGACGGCGACGCTGGATCTCGTGATCGGCATCGGCGAGAGCCGCGCCGCCTGCCTGCAACTGGCGGAGAAGTACCAGGACAGGCGCCTCGCCGACCGCGCCTTCGAGATGGCGTGGACGCATAGCCAGGTGGCGCTGCGGCAGATCAACGTAACCGAAGCCGACGCCCAGCTCTACAACCGGCTGGCCAGCTCGATCATCTATGCCAACGCCTCCCTGCGCGCGGAAAGCGCGGTCATCGCCAAGAACCGGCGCGGGCAATCGGGCTTGTGGGGCTATGCGATCTCGGGCGATCTGCCCATCGTGCTCGCCCAGCTGCAGGACCCGGCCAACATCGAGCTGGTGCGTCAGCTGGTGCAGGCTCATGCCTACTGGCGCCTGAAGGGACTCGCGGTCGACCTGGTGATCTGGAACGAAGAGCGCGGCGGCTACCGCCAGCTGCTGCACGACCAGATCATGGGCCTGATCGCGGCAGGCCAGGAGGCCAACGTGATCGACCGGCCCGGGGGAATCTTCGTACGATCCGCCGACCAGATACCGGGCGAGGACCGCATGCTGCTGCAGTCGGTCGCGCGTGCGGTTTTCACCGACAGCCAGGGGAGCCTTGCTGAACAGGTCAGGCGCCGCCCCGTGCGTGAACCGGCAATGCCGGGCTTTTCGGCGACCCGCGCTCGCAGCGCCGAGCCCGCGCAAAGCGCCGAGACCGCAGCGCGTGATCTGATCCTTTTCAACGGGCTCGGCGGGTTCACGTCCGACGGCCGCGAGTACGTGATCACGACGACCCGCGAGCAGACGACCCCGGCGCCGTGGGTCAACGTGCTGGCCAATCCGCAGTTCGGCTGCGTGATCTCCGAGAGCGGCGCGGCCTATACCTGGAGCGAGAACGCGCACGAGTTCCGCCTCACCCCGTGGCACAACGATCCGGTCGGCGATGCGAGCGGCGAGGCCTTCTACCTGCGCGACGAGGAATCCGGGCACTACTGGTCGCCCTCCGCGCTGCCTTGCCGCGGCGCCGGCGCTTACGTCACCCGCCACGGCTTCGGTTACAGCGTGTTCGAGCACACCGAGGACGGCATCGCTTCCGAGCTCACCGTCTTCGTCGCTCTGGATTTGCCGGTGAAGTTCGCAATCCTGCGGGTACGCAACCGTTCCGGCCGGCCGCGCCGGCTTTCCGCGACCGGGTACGCGGAATGGGTGCTGGGCAGCCTGAGGGCGAAATCCAGCATGCACGTGGTCACCGAAATCGATCGGGAGAGCGGCGCGCTGTTCGCGCGCAACGCCTACAACCCGGAGTTCGCCGGGCAGGTCGCATTCCTCGACGTGAACGACGTGACCCGCACCCTGAGCGGTGATCGCGCTGAATTCATCGGACGCAATGGCACGCTTGCCCATCCGGCCGCCCTCGCGCGGGCGCGGCTCTCCGGCAAGGTGGGCGCGGCGCTGGACCCGTGCGCCGCGATCCAGGTTCCGTTCGACCTCGCCGATGGAGGGTCGCGCGAGATCATCTTCCGCATCGGTGTCGGACGCGGCGCCGACGACGCGAGCCGTCTGGTGCAGCGCCTGCGCAAATCCGGCACGGCGCTCGCGGCGCTCGAGTCCGTCCGCCAGCACTGGCAAGCCACGCTGGGCGCGGTACAGATCGAGACTCCTGACCGGTCGCTCGACGTGCTGTGCAACGGCTGGCTCGTGTACCAGACGATAGCCTGCCGCCTGTGGGGCCGCAGCGGCCACTACCAATCGGGCGGCGCTTTCGGATTTCGGGATCAGCTACAGGACGTCATGGCGCTCGTCCATGCCGATCCGCAGCTCGTGCGCAAGCACCTGCTGCTCTGCGCATCGCGTCAGTTCGTGGAAGGGGATGTTCAGCATTGGTGGCACCCCCCCTCGGGCCGCGGCGTGCGCACGCATTGCTCGGACGATTACCTGTGGCTGCCGCTGGCGGCCTGCCGCTATGTCGTTTGCACAGGAGACAGCGCGGTCCTGAACGAGCGCGTCCAGTTTCTGGAGGGCCGTGCCGTGGGTGCGGAAGAAGATTCGTACTACGACCAGCCGCTGCGCTCGCCGGAGGCCGCAAGCCTGTACGAGCACTGCGCGAAGGCGATACTAAGAAGCCTGAGGTTCGGCGCGCACGGGCTTCCGCTCATGGGATCCGGCGACTGGAACGACGGCATGAACCTGGTGGGCTCGCAGGGCAAGGGCGAAAGCGTTTGGCTTGGTTTCTTCCTGCACCAGGTGCTGACGCGGTTCACCGCCGTCGCGCGCCTGCAGGGCGATGCTGCGTTCGCCGAGCGCTGCGAGACCGAGGCGGTCCGGCTGCGTGACAGCCTCGAGGAGCACGGCTGGGACGGCGGCTGGTACCGCCGCGCCTACTTCGACGACGGCACGCCGCTGGGATCGTCGGCGAACGCGGAATGCCAGATCGATTCAATCTCGCAAAGCTGGTCCGTGCTCTCGGGAGCGGGCAGCCCGGAACGCTCGCGGCTGGCGATGAACGCGCTCGATCGGCACCTCGTGCGCCGGGAGCACTCGCTGATCCAGCTGCTCGAC
>Ga0310813_10001521_pt1 | contig 13948 bp, 8 predicted proteins | sample YN3metagenome_FD_203086 | JGI IMG/M metagenome (GOLD analysis project Ga0310813, IMG submission 203086) | Soil microbial communities from experimental microcosm in Duke University, North Carolina, United States - YN3 | ecosystem: Engineered > Artificial ecosystem > Soil microcosm > Unclassified ...
GTCATGCTCTTCATCGGGTCGAGTCTTTATACAGGAATCGGTCATGATGGAACCCGAGTGAAGATGTACCTAAAGGGGGGGCCGGGAAGACTTCAGATGCCGCCCAATCCCACTTCAAAGCTTGCGCTTCGCGTGGTGAACGATAACCAAACCGTTTTCTTCTTCACCAAGTTCGATGGAGGCAGCTGGATCCGATACCCGCAGCACATTGACGTCAGCGGCTATCATAAGAACGTCGTACGCGATGGCGAAAGCTTGCGAATCGGACTTTACGCCGTGGGATCCGGGAAAGTCCGCTTCAGGAACTTCACCTACCAAGGCAAGGTATAGATCGTCCGAGCACCGTCGGGCCGCCGCTCACACGCGCCGGGCGCTTTTCGTCTGTCAGCGCAGTGGTGTGCTCTTACTGCTTCCTCCGAGTGCTCCATTCCCCAACAACGTAAGTTGTTGTCAACAGCTGAAGGACTGGATTCAAGTCTCTGGGCAGTTACTACGCCGCAGTGCCAGTTTCCGCATGCCCCCTCTTCCAGCGGAACCGCCAGTGTTATTCTCGCTTCTGGGATGCTTTTGCGACAATTCTTCCTTGCCATCTTGGCGAGCAGCATATGCTGCTACGGCCAGAACGCCCAAGCTGCGCGCGGGGAGCAGATTCTTGAACGCTCCGGCTGCGCCCGATGTCACTCCGTCGAAAGCAGGGGCGGCGCTCTGGGACCGGACCTGAGCGAAGCCGGCATCGTGCTTTCGCCCGAATCCCTGCGGCTGGCGATTACCAATCCCGGCGCAGAGATTGCGAGCGGATACCAGACCGTGGTCGCGGTACCCGCCACCGGAAAAAAAGTTGAAGGCATCGCTCTGAACGAGGACGATATTTCCATTCAGATGCGAACCACCGATGGCAACCTGCGGTCGTTCAAAAAGGATGACCTGCAGGACCTGCGGCGCGAAGAGCGGTCGCTCATGCCCTCCTATGTAAACAAACTGTCATCGACGGAAATCGACAGCCTAGTTGAATACCTGGAAACCTTGAAGGGCACTCATCCCGCGCCCGGCACGCCCGTCCGCCGGTCGCGGGACATCGCCGGAATTTCGGAGAATCTTGAGTTTCTGCGGCGTCCGGAGCGAAGTGAAGAAGAACCCCCGGACGAATTGCTGGATGCGCTGCAAATTCGCGTGGGATCGGCTGCGGCTGATCTGGGAGCGGGAACGGGATACTTTACCTGGCGCCTGGCGCAGCGCGTCGGCCCGCAAGGAAAGGTGATTGCCGTCGACATTCAGCAAAAAATGCTCGATCTGATTGCCGAGGAGGTAAAGCAGCACGCCCTGTCTAACGTCGATTTAGTGCTCGGCGGCGAGCACGACCCTCGCCTGCCGGAAAAATCCCTGGACCTGGTTTTGATCGCTTACGCTTATCACGAGTTTTCTCAGCCGGAGGAAATCATGGCCGCCGTACGGAGGAGCCTGAAACCGGGCGGACGTGTGGTGCTGCTGGAGTACGCTCTGGAGAGCGCCTACACGTCCGTGCCCGGCCTCCATAAAATGCGCCTGGAGGATATTCGCTCCGAGATTGAGCCGATGGGTTTCGCGCTCGACCGCGTGCTGCATTTGATCCCTAAACAGCACTGCGTCATTTTCATCAAATGGCCGCGCGAGTAGCAGGCGCGTCAACCTCACCAGCTTTCGCCGGCCGCCAGGGGACGCGGGCGACAGTAAATAGCGAGATTCATTTCCAATCCTCGACCGTTCTCCGCGATGGCCAGGGCTGCCGCCGCCGATCGGCAGTGTTGTGGCCTCGAACTTCACGGATAAGGAAATTCGGGCAAAGACGAAAAATTTACGTTGGCAGGCTAGCATGTGCGCAGTGCTGCAAGTGGCGTGTCCCCCAAGCAATCGCTACGATTGAGCGCCCGAACTAGAAACTGCTTTTGTAAGCGATTGAAGGATTTGGCTCCCCAAGACCACTCAGGACAGCGTCATTCCTAGACTCCCGGCAAAATCTCGGGCTAGCCACCTATACGCGTATTCTTTCCCCATTGATGCGCGACCGTTTGAAACCCGCCTCTAACTGTGTGTCTTCGGTCATGGGCTTTAAACTTGCTGCAATGAAATCCTCGAATCGACTAGAACGTCGAGCTAACTTCCGCAGCTTTCGGGTCGAGCGCCTGGAAGTTAGCATCTACACAAGGAGATCTTTGATGACTTCGCCGAACACGTCGGTCAGGCGGAAGTCCCGGCCCGCGTAACGGTAAGTCAGCGCCTTGTGATCCATACCGAGTTGGTGAAGGATCGTAGCGTGCAGATCGTGGATTGAGACCCGGTTCTCCACGGCTTTGAATCCGAACTCGTCGGTAGAGCCATAGGCTAACCCGCCCTTTACGCCACCGCCCGCCATCCACATCGTGTAACCATACGGATCGTGATCTCGCCCGTCGCCGCTCTCCGACACCGGTGTGCGTCCAAACTCACCCCCCCAAACCACCAGCGTCTCGTCTAGCAGGCCGCGGCGTTTCAAATCGCGAATCAGAGCCGCCGCTGCCTGGTCCATATCGGGGCAGCGAGCGCGCAGGTTCTTGCTAATCTCTTTGTGGTCGTCCCACACCTGTCCTTCGCCGAAGAAGACATGAACATACCGAACGCCATTCTCCACCAGACGCCGCGCGAGTAGGCAACCGTTGGCAAACGGAGTCTCGCCGTACTCGGCCCGTATACCTTCGGGCTCTTTACGTACATCGAAGACGTCCGTGGCCTCGAACTGCATCCGGTAGGCCGCTTCCATTGCTTTGATGCGCCCTTCGAGAAATCTATCCTCTCCAAACGAACTGAGATACTTCCGGTTCAGCGCTTGAACAGCATCCAATTGCTGACGCTGCGCTTCCGGGTCCAACGCCGCATTCCTCAAATACTTGATCATCTTCTCTGGCTCCGCCACCGAGTCGTCGAAAGCGACTCCCTGGTATTCGGCCGGCAAGAAGCCGGAGTGCCACAACTCACCGCCGCCCGGACGAGGGGCTAACACTACGAACCCGGGCAAGTTTTCGTTTTCCGTTCCCAGGCCGTAGGTCACCCACGCGCCTAGCGTAGGTCTTGTCGCCAGAATGGTTCCAGAGTGGATCAAGTTTCGGGCCGGCCCATGCGTTGGGTTGAACGTATACATGGACCGGATCACGCAAATATCATCTATCGTGGAACCAATGTGCGGCAGAAGTTCGCTGACTTCGATACCGTTCTGCCCATACTTCTTGAACTCGAATGGCGACGGCATCAAGCCGCCTGTCCGGCGCTCAGTGCGCAAATTGACAGCGTCCGGTCGCTGGCCCTGATATTTCGTCAGCGTGGGTTTCGGGTCGAACATATCGAGATGCGATGGGCCACCTGTCATGAATAAAAAGATGACGTGTTTGGCTTTGGCCGGGAAGTGCGGACCCAGGTAATGGTTGATCGGTGCTCCACGCGCCTCTTCTGACGCGAGCATGCCTAGGAGACCGACAGTCCCCAAGCCGCCGCAAAGGGATTGGATCCAGGCGCGCCGCGTAAGGTCTTCATTCATGGCCAAAAAATCTCCTCGTTGGTGGACAACAAAACTTGGGCATACTGCGCAAGCGTGGCATGGTTGAGATAGCTCATCGCCAGATCGATCTCTGCCGTGTCGGGATCTCTCCCTAACACTTTGCGGTACAAACTGCGTAGCCTAGCCGTTTGATCCAGCTCTTTTTCAGCGGCTTGGGCAAGCGCCGCCGCCTGTTTCTGGATAAACCCACTGTTCATGACGAAAAGCTGCTGCAATGACGTAATGGTCAAATCTCGCCCCGAACTCGTCTGAATAGGGTCGGGAAAATCATACAGCCGAAGTAGGGTATTCAGGTTCGTGCGGCTTACCCTGCCGTACACGGTGCGCCGACTGTTTCCTTCAGCATCCAGGTTCAGCGAAGGTCCATACATCGTGTCGTCGAGCGTTCCCGCGGCTTCAAGAATCGAATCGCGATAGGCCTCGATATCCAAGCGGCGCGGACTCATTCGCCACAATAGCGAGTTCGTCTGATCCGCTCGCTCTGCATCCGGCCGTGGCTTGCTGGATTGCCGGTACGCCGCCGAGAGCATAATTTCCCGATGTAGCCACTTCAGGGACCATCCATGCGCAATGAAACGCGCTGCCAAATCATCCAGCAATTCCGGATTCGACGGCTTGTCTCCTTGCGTCCCAAGATCGCTGGGCGTTGCCACGAGTGGCCGGCCGAAGTGCCAACCCCACACGCGATTTACGATTACTCGCGCCGTGAGGGGCGCTGCATCTGTAAAGATCCTCTCCCCCAGTTCCAGCCGACCGGATCCTTTACGGAACATCTCATCCGGATTTTTCGACAGCACTGAAAGAAACCGCCGCGGAGCGGGCTCCCCTGGCGCGTTCACGTTGCCGTGCAGAAATACGGGCAGGTCTTGCGCTTCCCCCGGTTTGCGGATCAGCATGGTGATGTCGGGATCGGTTCCGTCTACGTATAACGCCGCGTCGTAGACGGTATCCATGAATGGTTCCTTGGGATCCTCTCTAGGTTGGTTCAAATTGTTGGGCTTGCTGATACGCGGTTTTGGGAGATTCGTACCGTAGGCCGCAACATGGCGGCCGAGCTGCGGGTATCTATCTTTCAGAGCCGCCATTTCGGCCTTAAGCTGTTCCATCTCCGCCAGCCATTTCTCGACTTTTTTAGCCGATTCATCCGGCTTAGTTCCTGGCAGCTCCGTCAGATATCTTACCCTCAAGTCCAGTTCCCAGAGCCGATCCTGGACCCACATGAACCGGGCATCCGTCTGTGGATCGACGTCGAATACAGGCCGCTCCGCAGCCGATGTTGACGCAAACACACCAGCCAAAGCGTAGTAGTCCTTCGTAGTAATGGGGTCGAACTTATGGTCGTGGCACCGGGCGCAGGATACCGTTAACCCCAGAAGGCCCCGGCTTACTGCATCGATTTCGCCGTCCCAATCGTCGGTGGCGAAGCCCAGGATCACATCCCGGGACAACCGTGCATCTTTGTGGTAGCTTGGCCCAGTCCCCAGGTATCCCAGCGCCCGCAGATCACTCCGCGGCGTACCGGGCATCAAATCCGCCGACAGTTGGAGCTTGACGAACCGGTCGTAAGGTACATCCGCGTTCAATGCCTCGATCACCCAATCCCGATACCGCCAGGCATACGGAAACGGTGGCTCCCCAAAGTCCTCCCCAAACCGCGCCACGTCGAGCCAGTAGCGTCCCCAGCGCTCCCCATAGCGCGGCGAGGCCAGCAGGCGGTCGATCATCTTCGAGTAGGCATTGGGCGAAGAGTCGCTGGCGAAATCCTCCACTTCTTCATATGTCGGTTTCAATCCAGTGAGGTCGATGTAAGCACGCCGGATTAGCGTCCTCGAATCGGCGGGTTGAGAGGGTTTCAGTCCCTTTTCTTCAAGCTTCGCCAGCAGGAACGAGTCAATCTTTGTCCCAGGCCAGTCGGGGGCCCTCACTTTCGGCGCTTGAATTTCTCGCACCGGCTGGAATGCCCACCATTTGCGGCCTTCTTCAATGCTCATTCCCTTCAGGGGTGCAGGGGATGCCGCAGTACCGGTTGGATCTTGTCGAGGGTCAGGGGCCCCGGCCGCAATCCACTGCTCGAAGTCGGCAATCACTTTGTCATCGAGTTTCCCTGTTGGCGGCATCTGAAGTTGCGGGTCGGTATAGCGCAGAGCCTGTAACAACCGGCTATCCGCCGGCTTTCCCGGAATGATCTCCGGTCCGCGTGCTCCTCCCTTGAGCAGACCTGCCTTGGTATCGACCACGAGCCCACTCATCGGCGACTTGAGCTGCGACGAGTGACACATGTAACACTTAGTAACTAAGGTGGGTCGGATCGTTTTCTCAAAGAGTTCGTTGCCCGTCGATTGCCCGAAAGAGGGCACAATTGCAGTCAAGACATAGACAACAAAGCACGCTAAAGCTCGGCTACCGCACATATCGTGCCCTCCAAAACAAACCTTGAGTTGAGCTTACTCCCCCAAGACTGCCCTGTCAAAGTGATCTACGTCAATAAGGTCGGCAACTTAGTGAGTATACAGGGACGTACGTCAGAGCGGCGGGAGTTTTGCTAAATATCTTTCGGACGCCTACGTTAGATTAAAGCCACTCATGTGCCCAACGACTACGTCTAGCTCCCTGGGAGTGCCGGGAATCGCCTCCGAATGGATCAGCGCCTCACACCAAGCTTTTTCTGGGTCGTCACCTTATCACTATCTAGTTGTTACTTAAATCGCGCGATTGAAATTCCTACGGCGATCACACCATGATGCGGGGGCCAACTGTCGAGACAAAGTGGCTATTGTCTTCACGTTCTGGACCTAACGAAGTCAGGGCCGTGGTGGAAAACAAAAGACTCCAACTTCGATTCGCGTGCAGTCGTTGCCCGAGCAGCGCCTCAGATATTCTTTGAGAGAGTTATGCCGACCGTCGAGAAATCCGGCCATTGCGAAACCCCCGTTGCTATGCGCAATAGTGACCATGGCCTTGCGCTTCTCGGCGCAGGCTCCGTTGTCCACCTGCAGCGTGAGCACCGGTGGGGCCGTTGGTGGTATGTTCACTTCACGTCGCGGACGAAAAACCCGTCGCGCCCCTTAGCAGCTCGACAGAAATGGGATCGTCGTTGCCCTCCATTCGCGGAGCCTGAAGCTAATCGGTAGCATGAGTACGAACAATGGAGTCTTCCTGGGGATCTTAGCTCGCCGGCTTGCCGAACGCGTCATTACCAACGGCGAATTCCCTGAGGCGATCGGCTGATCACCTGTGATCAGCTGTGGATTGACATCATCTGTGATCGTCAGCTGTGATTGACTGTCGTTAGCTTTTATAGTTGTCCGGTTTTATGAACACGTTAGTTGTCCGGTTTGGTTATCATGCTACCTTCTTCGCCTTAGATTTGGAAAGAGATGGAACCGTAGTCGAGGCGGTGGGAAAGTGGGAATCGCCGGAGGCGATTTCCAAGGAGCGGGGGGAAACCTGGGATTGGTTTCCCACGGCTCCGTCTTTTCCACGGCCCACCACGTGAGGCCCGTAGCGAATCGAAACAGTGCCATCCAGATGTTGGTGGATGGTCACTGTCTGTCCTGCCAGGGTGTGGCGCCAGCGCGTCTTGTCGAGTTGCCACCATGGATCGCGAATGGTGACGGTGTTGTCTTTGGCCACGATACGCTCGGTTTGGATTGAGAAGATCCAGTCCAGATCACTGCGTCCGCATCGTCGAAACGCGGTGCCGCGATGGTTGGCTTTCACCGTAAACTTCTGGTTGAACTCGGCGATGTAGTGCTCGCGCAAAAAGCGATTGGCGGCTTCCAGTGTCGTGATTCCCGCCAGCCGAAGTTCCTGCGGCAGGCGGCTCTGCCAGGTGCCGAAACTGCGTTCGCTGCGCCCGCGCGCTTGCGGCGAATACGCCGGAATCATCTGAACCCCCAGCTCTTTCAGCGCCCGGCCCACTTGTGTCAGGCGTGACTTATCGACCGGTTCGCCGGCCTTCGGTGTGACGAAGAAGTGACTGGCGCGATCGCTGTAGAGCGCGCAGAACAGGCCTTCGCGCTCAATTACCTCGCGCAGCGCCGCCATCACCGTACGCGTCGATTCCTCGGCTACCAACTGCGCATAGTAAATCCGGCTGGTGGCGTCGTCCAGGATCACCAGTAGGTCGTAGTAGCGGTCGTCCTGGAACCCGCGGTGCTGCTGCCGTCGATGTGCAGCAGCATACCGGCCATGGGCCGCCGCTCCCTGCGCCTGCGATGCGGCCCGCGCTTCCTGCGGCGCACCACCAGCCCGGCGCCTTGCAGCGCCTGCTTCACCCAGCTGTAGCTCAGTTGGATGCCTTCAGTTTCCTTCAGCTTCTCGTGGAAGTGCCGCACGTTGAAATCCGGATACTTGTCGCGGTACAGAGCCAGCACGCGCTCGGCGGTCGCCATCGGCACGCGATGAATACTGCGCTTGCCCCGGCGCTGATCGAACAACCCGTCGTAGCCGTGATCTGGGTAGGACTGTCGCTTGCGCTGCATGTTGCGCACGCTCATCCCAGCGATCTCTGCTGCCTGGATCCACGGCAGCTTCCTTGCCATCGCTTTCCAAATCACATCTTGTAGTTTCATCATCCGCTCCGTTTCTCGGGCGGGCATCATCTGACTCGGTTCCACCTCGCCACTTTCGCCCTCCCGGACTGGACCGGACAACTAGCAAACTAATTCCACCGGACAACTCACGTGCTAACGACACCCAGCTGTGATTGACTGTGATTGACTTGACACCAAGAGTTCCCCGTGACATACTTCCCCCGAATTTGGCCTGCAGGGGGATTGTACATCGCGTCGGCAAACCGTCGGCGACATTGTTGCCTGTGTCGCGAAGGAGGACATCATGAGTTATCAGTTTGAGGGTTACGTTTTTTGTTTTCGGACATTTCCCAAGCTGCGAGTGGTGTTTTCGCTAGCTTTGATGCTTTTTGCTTTCTCCGGGCTAGCACACGCGCAAGGGCTTGGCAGTGTTGCAGGGAACGTGAGCGACCCGAGTGGAGCCGCGATTGTGTCGGCGACGGTTACGATCGTCGAGTCGGATACGGGCTTAACGCGATCCGTCACAACGGGCTCGGACGGGCACTTCTTGATTCCAAGTCTGCGTCCGGCCGGTTACAGGCTCACTGTGGAGGCGCCAGGATTCCGGCGCTTTGCTCAAACCGGCATCACGTTGCAGGCGGACCAGGCCGCCACTGTCAATGTCAAGCTTGAAATTGGTGCAGCAACCGAATCCGTCACAGTGGAGGCTTCTGCCGTCCAAGTGGATACTTCGACCGAGACGCTCCGGCAGGTGGTCGATAATTCTCGCATGATCGCTATGCCTTTGAACGGACGCAATGCCGCGGAACTAACCGCTCTCGTTGCTGGCGCAGTCATCGCGCCTCCCAGCCAGGCCGACCAGGGTAAGACCAAAACCTTCCCTGTCGCAGTTACCATCTCAACTAACGGTACCCGCCAGAACCAAACCAGTTACAGACTCGACGGAGCCGAGAACATTGACAATCTCAGCAACGTCAATGCTCCCTTTCCCGCGCCGGATGCGCTTCAGGAATTCAGTGTGCAAACCAGCAACTACAGTGCGGAGTTTGGTCAGAATGCCGGTGGCGTGGTGAACGTCGTCACGAAGTCCGGTACCAATCAGTTTCACGGCGATGTCTATGGATTTCTGCGAAATTCCGCCTTAAACGCGCGTAACTTCTTCGCTGCCGAACGGGACCCGCTGAAGCGAAGTCAATTCGGAGGGACAATCGGTGGACCAATCATCAAGGACAAGACTTTCTTCTTCACCGAATACCAGGGTACTCGGGTTCGTAGTAACTTCGGAGGGCGAAGCGCTTTTGTGCCGACGCCAGCCAACCTCGCTGGCGACTTCTCGGCGTATCTTAGTGCCGGCAATCCTAATAACCCTGCCGCCAAGGTAGTGCAGATTAAAGACCCGACCAACGGCCTACCGTTCCCCAATAACCAGATCCCGGTGAAGCGCTTCGATCCGGCTTCGCTGAACGTGGCCAAGCTTCTTCCACAGGCTGGCGGCAACGGCTCCGCGTTTTTCACCAATCCGGATATTGAGAACTTCGACGAGACGATGATACGAGTCGATCATACATTCTCCAGCAAGGATCACGTGTTCGTCCGGTACTTTTGGGACCGATACGATTTCAGTCCGGTCCTTTCGAGCGACAACATCCTGACTTACCAGACGGGCTCGCACATCCCTTACCAGAATACTGTCTTGCGCGAAACTCACATCTTCCGTCCCGATTTGCTAAACGATTTCCGATTCAGCTACTTCCGGGAGGGAGACACGCGTACACCTCCAACGACAGCACCGAACCTGGCGGATTTCGGAGTTACTGGACTCTGGGAGCCGGCGGAGAAGAATATCGAGAGCTTGAACGCCTCCGGATTTTTCAGCTTTGGAGACTCCTCGCAAGCCTACATTCCTCGCCAGATGTTTGCCTGGAGTGATGACTTGCGTTGGGTGCGTGGCCGGCACAGCCTTTCTATTGGCGGAGCATTTGAACGAGACCGCTTCGATCTCGATACGCTCTTCCACACTGTCCCAAACATCACTTTCTCGGGAGATTCTACAGGGTCAGCTCTGACCGACTTTATGCTCGGACGGATGCGGACCTTTGTGCAAAGCAATGGCCTGAGAATGCGTTTGCGCAATATTATGACGAGCCTTTACGTGCAGGACAGTATCCGCTTGCACACTCGGTTCACACTTAATATCGGCCTAAGGTGGGAGCCGACTTTTCCGTGGAATGATTTGTACGGACAACAGGACATTTTTCGCGCTGCTGACTACTACGCGGGAAAGAAGACTGCCCAATTTTCCAATGCGCCGCCCGGATTATTCTTCCCTGGAGACCCCGGGGTTCCTAAAAATGGAAACTATCCGGATTGGAAGAACTTCGCGCCACGGTTAGGTTTCGCCTACGACGTGTTCGGCAATGGGAAGACGAGCCTTCGGGGAGGAGCTGGTGTTTTTTTCGACGCACGTATTGTCGGTTACTACAACTTCCACTTGGTTAACACGCCCTGGAGCGAAACCGTCAGTTTAACTTCACCGGCAGGACCCTTCAGCAACCCTTATCTTGGCATAACAAATCCATTCCCTCTCCCGAGAGTTCCCGCGCCAAACGCCCCCTTCCCCAAGCCGGTGCTGGTTGTCACTTGGGATCCGGCGGGACGATATGTTACGCCAACCATTTATCAGTGGAATCTCTCGCTCGAACACCAACTCGCACCCGACTGGCTCGTCCGCGGCGCATACGTGGGCACACGATCTACCCACCTCAATGAAGATATGGAGCTAAATCCGGCGAGTTACATTCCAGGCAGCTCACTTTCAACCGATAACCGGAGGCCATTCCAAGGCTACAGCGGCATTCAGCAGGGAGTCGAGACGGCTAATAGCTCGTATCACGCTCTTCAGCTCTCGCTAGAAAAACGTTTCACCCACGGGTTGACCATCCTGGCCAACTATACTTTCTCCAAGAGCCTCGATAATCTCTCACTCAACAGAAACGTTGCTAGCTTTGGATTGAGCTCCTACAGCGTTTTGCCGTATTACTTCCCTGACGCCAAGCAGTTCGATCGCGGACCATCCGACTTCGACCGCACACAACGTTTTGTTAGCTCGTATGTGTGGCAACCGCCGGTTCCATCCGGCGCTCACCGATTGGTCAGGCAACTGCTAGGGAACTGGGAGATTGGCGGAATTGCATCGGCCCAGACCGGAGATCCCCTTACCGTTGTGGCTGGCCTCGACAGGTCCCAAACGGCGCTTGGGAAGGATCGAGGAGTGTACGTGGGCGGAGCGATGATCGGGCCCGGCGCCTGCAAGAAAACGGCTCCATGCGTCGATTACATCAACCCCAGTGCTTTTGCACTTCCAGCAATCGGTACATTCGGCAACGTTGCTAAAGGGACTATCCGCGGTCCTGGGTCGCTCAACTTTGATATGAATTTCTCGAAGAGTTTTCCCATCGGCGAACGCGTCAGATTGCAGTTCCGCGCCGAGTTCTTCAATGTATTCAACCATGCGAATTATCTCGACCCGGGTACGGCAAACTCCACTAAAGGCAGTTCTTCGGCGTATACTGCGGCCAACGGAGTGTCCGCGAACGCGGCCGGTTTCGGCAGCATCCGCGCGGCGTACGATCCTCGGATCACGCAACTCGCGCTAAAGGTCGTGTTTTGACCATCCGGAGTCGCCACAAGACGACGAGATCCTGAGTATCGCCGCGAGGCTTTCTGATGTTCCTCGTGATGCGTTGTAGTCGAACTGGCGCTAGTTAGCCCTGGGGAACCCCGCACCCGTCTTCCTCGGGCTGCGGCTCCCGGCGCGACTTTTTCTTCTGGTGCTCGTGCCCATAGCCAGTTTCTTGGTTTATGCCTTCATTCGCCGCCACCATCACTATTGCGCCCATAACGACCCACTGTGTCGTCGCAACCGACCGTGCATCGCGTGTTCCCGTCAACTCTTCAACAGTATCGGGCCGCCCAGCTCATAAGCGGGATCCGTCGCACGTTCAGCGATCAAGGGCAATTACACCGGCAACCGCAGGAGATCCGCTGTTCACAACGATTGTTTGCGGAAAGCTCCAGACCGTTGACCGAGGCTCCCCTACCAGCGTCGCGTCCTCAAGCATTCTTGGGATCCGAACCCCGGACCTCCTGCGTGTGAAGCGAGTAGTAGGCTTCTTTTGTTTCCCACAACAATCTGGGGAATCTGCTCTTCGCTCGATCGGCAACTCCGGTCGTCGTTGGAGATAGGGTTTTGATACGGTTTTGATACGGTTCCCATTTCACGTGGTACCCAACAATGCGACGATCATACCCGCGAAGGATCCCAAGGATCGATTCTTAGTCATAGCGACGGCGTCGTTCCTCAGCCGCTCGGCTGCACTGCCATTATCGGCGTCCTATAGCATGGTGGCGTCCAAGATCGCTTCTTGCAGCCAGGACGCTTATAATCGACACATCTGGGCTGGCAGTTGGAAGTAAATTTGACCGTGGTGAGCGCGGCACAGCCATTACTGGAGCGACCCTTGGCCGACGACCAGCAATCCGCGGGTGAACCGATCCCCCCGAAGTACGAAGTGATCGAAGTCCACGTAGCGGAGTTGAGGCAACTCTTCAACGCAATCGATCCGTCTCCGTTCCGTGAAAAGGATCTAGACATCAATGTGGAGGAGTTCATCGTAGAGTGGGCAAGAGACCTGCCGCGCGATGCAAAATTAGCGCTCCTGGTGCACCTGGATCGGTCTGCGGAGTTAGGGAAGGAGTCCGAAGTACTCCGGGCGGCGATCCGGGAATTCTTCAGCCGCCGTTCTGAATCGTCGCAGCGCCGTCTCCGCCATCTATTCCGGGTCGGGCGCACTAGCCTGTTGATAGGGACCGGGTTTCTCACGGCATCGTTTCTAGCAAGCAATTTTGTGACGCGCGCATACCAAGGACTCCCCCTGAGCGACCTCCTGCGAGAAAGTCTCCTGATAGGCGGCTGGGTCGCGATGTGGCGCCCGCTAGAGATTTTCCTTTACGATTGGTGGCCGATCCAATCGGAAGTCAGGTTGTATGATCGGCTGAGCGCCATGCCGGTTCAGATCCAGGCGCGCAGTAATCCGGAGACACGCTAGACTCATCCGACTACCGGCATCCATTCGCTTTTACGTTGCCAGAACTGGCTCGAATCGTTGCGCAAACCTCGAATCCGGACTGCCCGGAGATCGCTTCATGGTCGATCTCATTCTTGGCCCCGGTAGCGTTTCCCGGCAGAATCCTCTTGCTGTTCACCCGACGCGGGGTGCCTCCCTCCTCTCTGGAAGTTCGGACCGGCTTAGACACCGGCTCCTCAGGCGACCTGGACGTCCATAAACCAGAGCTCTCGCGTCCAACCCGATGTACTCAAACTAGGTCTTACGAATGTCAGTTTGGAGATGATCTTCTCAGTCTTCGCGGTTTTCTTCATTACCATCGCTGGGGCATCGAGCTCTTTGCCAGGTCTCGTGGAAGGCCTCGCCGACTTTTCTACATCCTCGTTGGGCATGTCGCGGGTTGGTTATCGGATAGGACCGGGGAACACAAGGTCTTTGCTCTTGCCGGCTATGGTTTCTCAACGGCGGCCAAAGTCATTCTACTCATCTACCGTTCCGTGACGGTCTTGGGTTGTTTCCGCGTGATTTGAGCGTCTGGGAAATAGCTTCCGCGGACCACCAAGGGCTGCCTGCCTCTCGGCAATTGCCGCGGAGAAAACCGAGGATATTCGTTCGGCCTATAAGGCGCTGGACCAGGCCGGTGCTGTGCTCGGTCCACTTGTTGCCTATGCATTACTCTCGTGCCAGGGCGAAAAAGTCTCGTTCCCGTTCAGGCGAGGCCC
>Ga0310813_10001525_pt1 | contig 13942 bp, 12 predicted proteins | sample YN3metagenome_FD_203086 | JGI IMG/M metagenome (GOLD analysis project Ga0310813, IMG submission 203086) | Soil microbial communities from experimental microcosm in Duke University, North Carolina, United States - YN3 | ecosystem: Engineered > Artificial ecosystem > Soil microcosm > Unclassified...
GTGCAAGAGCTCAAGACGTCCGAAGTGTGGACCCGAACGTACCTCGTCCGCCCGGCCGTCACGCCGTCGAAGATCACGACCGTCCTCATTTTGAACGCACAGCGAGTGACCCAGGGAACGGGCAACGTGTGGGGTGGCGCGGCCGTCAACGCCGATTCGGCGACGCGCCGCATCGCGGCCGCGGGCGATTCGATCGCGCGCCAGGCGGCGCAGCTCGAGGCCCAGGCCCGCGCGGCGGTGCTCGATTCTGTTCGGCGCGCGACGATCGACTCCGTTCGCCGATCGCTTGGCGCCTTCGTCCCACCGCAAACCGACACATCGCGCGCGGCCGGACGGCCGGTGCGTGATTCACTCCGGCCTGATACCGCCAGAACGAAGCGACCATGAGTTGGACCGGCGTGGCGCGGACCGTCATCGTCTGCGCAATCCTGATCGTCATGCACTACACGCTGAGGCCGTTGCTCGCGTGGCGCGCGTCGGTTGATTTTTTGATTGTCGCACTGCTGCTGGGCGCGGTTCGGTTGCGCCCCGGGATGGGCGCGGTCTACGGTTTCGCGCTCGGCCTGGTCGCCGGTTCACTCGACGTAGGCGGATTCGGGGCGGCCGCGCTCGGCATGTCCCTCATCGGGTTCGGCGCCTCCTGGCTCAAGGCGGTATTCTTCGCTGATAACCTCGCGTTGAACGGGTTCTTCCTCTTCATCGCCAAGTGGCTGTTTGATTTGATCTTCCTGTTGGTCGGCCACCGCGCGCATGGTGCCGAGCTTGCGATGCAACTCTTCGTATGGTCGCCACTGTCGGCGGCCGTTACCGCGGTGGCCGGTGTGATCGCCTTGTCGATCCTCCGACCCCTTATGGAAATGCGCACCGCATGAGCTTCCATCCGAACGACGTCATCCGGCGCGGCCGAGCGGCGAGCATCATCGTCTCGGGCGTGCTCGTGTTTCTGCTGAGCGCGTTCTTTCGCGCGCAGGTCATTCGCAATCAGGAATCGCTGCTCCAGTCGGAGGAAAACCGGCTGCGGCAGATTCCGACTGCCGCGCCGCGCGGGCGAATTCTCGACCGCAACAACAAGCCGATCGCCGAGAACGTCGTCGGATATTCGGTGGCGCTCCTCGCCCAGCGCGAAGACACGTTAAAAGCGACCCTCGATCGCCTTCGCACGGCGATCAATCTCACGCCGAAGCAGTATCAGGACGCGATCCGCCGCTTTCACCGCGATCCGACGCGCCCAACGGTCATCATCCAGGATGCGTCGCTCGACATCGTGTCGGTGCTCGAGGAGCACCACATGGACTTCCCGAGTTTGATCATCCAGTCGGCCCCGAAGCGCATCTACCCCAACGGCACCGCCGTCGGCGCGTTGGTCGGCTACATCTCGGAAATCAGCGAAGGCGAATTGGCGAATCTGGCGAGCGCCGGATACAAACCGGGACAACTCATCGGAAAGCGCGGGCTCGAAAAGCAGTACGAGCAGGAATTGCGCGGCCGCGAAGGGGTGCAGTTCGTAGAGGTGGACGCGAAAAACCGCGTCGTCTCGACCGGTCGCGCGCGCGACGCCATCACCCCGCAGGAAGGACCGCCGCTCTACACGAACATCGATCTCGATCTTCAGGAGTACATGCACTCGCTCTTCGGCGACTCGCTGGCTGCCGGCGCGATTGCAATGAACCCAAAGACCGGCGAGGTGCTCGCGCTCTATAGCTCCCCGTCGATCGATCCGAACCGCTTCGTCGGCGGCGTGCCGGCATCCTACTACGATTCGCTGCGAAACGACCCGCGTCTCCCCGAGTACAACAAGGTGACGCAGGCGACGCAGCCCCCCGGTTCGACGTTCAAGCTGGCGACGTCCGTGATGGCGCTCGAGGACAGCCTCATCACCTTCGACTCGCACATGCCGCAGTCGTGCAACGGGTTCTACTACTTCGGCAATCGCGCCTGGCGCTGCTGGCGTAAAGAGGGGCATGGGAGCTTGAACCTGTTCGGTGCTATCGCGCAGTCGTGCGACGTCTACTTCTACCAGCTCGGACAGCGACTGACGCTGAGTCGTCTCGTCGCCGGCGGCTTGTCGCTCGGCTTCGAGAAGAAGAGCGGCATCGATCTTCCCGAAGAGAATAGGCCAAAGTTCCCGACGAGCGTGCCGGAATATTTCAATCAGTTGCACGGCCCCCGCGGCTGGACGCCCGGTGCGACTGAGCTCAACATGGCGATCGGTCAGGGCGAAAACGCACAGACCGTCGTCAACATGGCGCGCTTCTACAGCGCCCTCGCCACCGATGGCACCGAGCCGACGCCAATCATCAAGAAGGGAACGCCCAAGCTTTCCAAGCGGATCACTCTCTCCCCCGAACAAATCGCGCAACTTCGCAAGGCGATGATGGGCGTCGTGTCGGAAGGTGGTACGGCGGCCGGTGCGGCGATCAAGGGCGTAAAAGTCGCCGGCAAGACCGGCACCGCGCAGACGATGCGCAACGACAAGAACGGCAAGCCACTCTATTGGGCGTGGTTCGCCGGCATGGCGCCGGCCGAAGATCCCCAGATCGTCGTCGTGGTCATGGTACCGAACGTGACCTTCGAGGGCGCGACCTCCGCCGGCTTCGCGACGAAGATCATCGCGCACTATCTGCACACGCAGATCACGAACACGATCGAGAACACGGGCTGATGCCGGTCACACGGCGCATCAACGTCGATCTACCGCTGGTTCTCGTCGCGAGCGCGCTGACGATCTACGGTCTCGCCGTCGTGTTCTCGGCGGGACAGACGGACGTGAAGACGGTCGCGCAGGGCGCGTACCGCTTGCAGGCGATCTGGACGTGCATCGGCATTCTCGGCGCGTTCGCGGTGAGTCGTGCCTCGGTCCGCCTCATCGAGTGGATGACGCTTCCCGCGTATGGACTCACGATCGTGCTCCTCGTGGCGCTGCTGGCGGGGTTCGGATCGGGGGCGGGAACGGCGCAAAACACGTCGGGATGGCTCACGATCGGCGGTCATCGCCTCGGACAACCCGCCGAGCTCGCGAAGTTGACGGTCGTGCTGATGTTGGCGCGCGTCCTCAGCCAGAATCGCATTGCCCCGAAATCGATGGCCGAGATGTGGAAGCCGCTCGCCGTCGCCGGCGTGCCGCTGCTCCTCATCATGTTGCAGGGCGACCTCGGCACGTCGATCGTCTTCGTCGGAATCTTCTTCGCGATGTTGTTCTGGGCCGGCGTCGAGTGGCAGCTCCTCGTCCTGCTCGCGAGTCCCGTGATCAGTCTGATCCTTGGATTCGATTCGCGCATTTGGGGCGGTTGGTTTCTGACGGTTGTCGCGATCGTGCTCTGGTACAAACCGTTCCTCGTCGAGGCGCTGGCCATCATCGCGGCTAACGTGCTCATGGGCATCGTCGGACCACTGCTCTGGGAGCATTTGAAGCCCTATCGGCAGAACAGGCTCAGGGTGTTCCTCGATCCGAGTGTCGATCCACGAGGCAGCGGCTACCACGTCATTCAGTCGCGCGTGGCTATCGGTTCGGGCGGCTGGTTCGGACGCGGGTATCTGCACGGACCCCAGAAGCGTCTGGCGTTCCTTCCCGAGCAGTACACCGACTTCATCTTCGCCGTCGTCGGCGAAGAGCTGGGTTTCATCGGCGTGATGGTCGCGCTCGCGCTCTTCCTGTTCCTCTTCCTGCGCGTCATTCGCATCTCAGAGCGCGCGAATGACTCCTTCAGCAGTCTGGTCGCGTTCGGGCTGCTCGCGAGCTGGTTTACGCACGCGCTCGAGAATATCGGTATGACGCTTGGCCTCATGCCGATCACCGGTATTCCACTGCCGTTCTTCAGCTACGGCGGATCGTTCATGCTCGCCTGTTGGCTCTCCGTCGGCGTTCTCGCGCGTATCTCGAGCGAAGGCCGGGGTGGCATGGTCGGAGCCCTCAAGGTCTAGCCTCCTGTTGACGGGCCCGCCAAATTGCCTTGATGGCATGGTGGACGAAGAAGGACAAAAAGCCCCGGCAACCCAAGCGCCAGCGACTGGAGATTCCGCCGGACGTTTGGGAGAAGTGTGAGGCCTGCGGTCACACCGACATCCGGGAAAAATTCGAGCGCAATATGAACGTCTGCCCGAACTGCGACTATCACCGTCGCATTCGGGCCGCCGACTATTGCGCGCTGCTCCTCGACGAGTCCTCGATGGAGGAAGTCGAGGTGGATCTGCGCTCCACCGACCCGCTGGGGTTTCCGGATTACCCCGCCCGACTCAAGAAGGCGATCGCCAACGCCGGCGATACGGACGCGTTGCTCGCCTGCACCGGAACGCTCGACTCTCTTCCCGTCAACCTTGGGGTGATGGACTTCGCCTTCATGGGCGGCTCCATGGGCTCCGTCGTCGGCGAGAAGATCGCCCGGCTGGCGCAGCGCTCTCTCGAGCGAAAATATCCCCTCATCGTCGTCTCCGCTTCCGGCGGCGCGCGCATGCAGGAGGGCGTGCTTTCGCTCATGCAAATGGCGAAGGTGTCGGCCGTACTCGCCCAGATCGCCGAGCGGCGCATCCCGTACATCTCGATTCTCACCAATCCGACGACGGGTGGCGTAAGCGCCAGCTACGCGATGCTGGGCGACGCGATCCTTGCCGAGCCGGGTGCCGTCATCGGCTTCGCCGGCCCACGCGTCATCAAGCAGACACTCGGTCAGGACCTGCCCGACGGGTTCCAGACTTCAGAGTTCCTCCTCGAGCATGGCATGCTTGATTGCGTCTCGCATCGCCGCAATCTCAAGCGCACAGTGAGCCAACTGCTGCGCCACATGTCGGGCCGCCCGGCGGCGACGGGGTGGAGCTCGCCCTGACTGCGCGGCCTGCGCTCGCCGGCTATCGGGAAGCGCTCGACTATCTTTTCGCGCGCACGACCGGCGGGTTCAAGTTCGGACTCGAGCGCACGCGTGAACTGCTGGCGCGGCTGGGCAACCCCGAGACGCGCTATCCGTCGCTCCACGTTGCCGGCACGAACGGAAAGGGGAGCAGCGTCGCGACGATGGCCGCGCTGCTCACCGCCGCGGGACGTCGGGTCGCGACCTACACGTCGCCACATCTTGTAGACTTTCGCGAGCGCATGGTCGTCGACGGGCAAATGATCCCTGCCGACGACGTCGTGTCGTTCGTCACGCGGCATACGCCGCTCGTCGAAGAGATCGGCGCCAGCTTCTTCGAAGCGACGACGGCGATGGCGTTCGACTACTTCGCGCGTGCCGGCGCCGACGTGGCGATCATCGAGGCGGGCCTCGGCGGCCGGCTCGATTCGACCAACGTTCTCGATCCGATCGTCGCCGGCGTGACGTCGATCGGGCTCGATCACACCGAATACCTCGGATCCACCCTCGACGAGATTGCGCGTGAAAAGGCCGGGATCTTCAAGCCCGGGCGCGCCGCGGTGATCGGGGAGACGAATCCCAGGATTCGCGGCCTGCTCGTCCGCCACGCCGAGCAACATGGAGCGTCCGCCGTGCGACTGGCGACCGACGAGGCGCGGCTCGAGCGCGTAGATGTGAGTGCATCGGGAACGACGTGCGACCTGGTGTGGAAGGGTCAGCACCTTCACCTCACGACCCCACTCGCGGGTCAACATCAGGCGGCGAACCTGGCTTTCGCCATGACCATGCTCGACGCCGCCGGACCGCCATTCGCGCCGTCCGCCGAGGCCTGGGCGACCGCGCTGCCGACGGTGCGCATCCCGGGCCGCTTCGAGCGGGCCGGCAAGTTCATTCTCGACGTCGCGCATAACCCCGCGGGCGTCGACGTGCTTGTCCAAACGCTGCGCTCCGTGGCGCCGCCGGAGCCGATCGTCGTTCTACTCTGCGTTCTGCGCGACAAGGATTGGCGCGAGATGGTTCGCCTCCTTTCGACGATAGCGTCGAGATTCGTCCTGACGATGGCGCCGACGGCGCCGGCGAGCCGCGCCTGGGATCTCGACGAAGCGGCGGCGTTCGCGCGTACGACGGGGCGCGATGTCGCTGTCGTCGCCGACTTTCAGGAGGCGATCGACCGCGCCGGGTCCGGCGCCGGCTCCGTGCTCATCACGGGATCGTTCCATACGGTCGGCGACGCGATGTCAATGTTGCCGCGCGCGACAAAAGCCGGATAACTTTGTTTGATGGCCCAGGGCGCCCTCCCGGGATTTCGTGATTTCTATCCGGAACAGTTTGCCGAACGCGCACACGTGATGAACGTGTGGCGCGACGTCGCGCGCCGCTTCGCATTTGCGGAGTACGATGGGCCGCCGCTCGAGCCGCTCGAGTTGTACACCAAGAAGAGCGGTGACGAGATCGTTGGACAGCTCTACAACTTCAAGGACAAAGGTGACCGGGAAATCGCGCTGCGTCCCGAGATGACCCCGACGTTGGCGCGCATGGCCGCGGCGAAAGCCGCGGCGTTGCGCAAGCCGATCCGCTGGTTCTCGATGCCGCAGCTTTTCCGCTACGAGCGGCAGCAGCGCGGGCGGCTTCGCGAACACTTTCAGCTGAACGTCGACATCATCGGCGAAGCCGACATCACCGCCGACGCTGAGCTCCTCGCCGTAGCGATCGAGGTGATGCGCGGCTGCGGTTTGTCGGCGGGCGACGTTCGCGCGCGCGTATCCGACCGCAGGCTCCTGCACGCCATCCTTGGCGCGCTCGGAGTTCCCGAGGAACAGCACCCGGCGGTCTTCGGCGTCGTGGACAAGATCCATCGTCAGCCGAAGGACGTGTCGCGTGAGAAGCTCGCCTCGGCGGGAATGCCGGCAAGCGCGATCGACGATTTCATGGCGCTCATGACCGAAGCGACGCTCGACGAGCTCGATCGCCGATTCGGCGCGTCGGCGACGGTGAAATCCTCGATCGAGGAGATGCGCCGCTATTTCGCCTGCCTCGAGGGACTCGGCGTTCTCGAGTGGGTGACGATCGATCTAACGATCGTTCGTGGGCTCGCCTACTACACCGGCATCGTCTTCGAGCTGTTCGACGCGAAAGGTGAGCTCCGCGCGATCTGCGGCGGCGGGCGATATGACACGCTGCTCGATTCGCTTGGCGGCGTGGATCTGCCGGCGCTTGGGTTTGGCATGGGCGATGTCGTGCTCACGGAGCTACTCCGCGAACGTGGTCTCCTGCCGAGCGTGGCACCCCACCCGCAGGTCTGGGTCGCGGCGGAGGCGCCATCGCAACAAGCAGACGTCCGTCGTGCCGCCACGGCTCTCCGGCGGATCGGCGTCAGTGTGGAATACGCTCTGCGCGATCAACCACTCATGAAGCAAGTGCGCTCGGCGAAGGCGGCTGGCGCCGAATGGGTGCTGACGTTGCATCTCGCGGGGCGACCGGAAGGCCCGCCGGAGCCGCACAGCTGGAAGCCCGAGGCGCCACCCGATTGGAACCGAGCGATCACCGAGATTGGTCTCTAGCAACTGATTCGAGAAATGGCTGACGACAAAAAGCTGACAACGCGGGAAGCCGACTTCAGCGCCTGGTACAACGAAGTGGTGCTGCGCGCCGAGCTGGCGGACTACTCGCCCGTGCGCGGCTGCATGGTCATTCGCCCAAATGGCTACGGCATCTGGGAGAGAATGCAGCGCGCCCTGGACGACATGTTCAAGGCGACGGGCCACCAAAACGCCTACTTCCCGCTGTTCATCCCGGAAAGCTTTCTGCACAAGGAAGCGGAGCACGTCGAGGGCTTCGCACCGGAGACGGCGGTCGTCACGCACGGCGGCGGCAAGAAGCTCGAGGAGCCGCTGATCGTCCGCCCGACCTCGGAGACGATCATCTATTCGATGTTCGCGAAGTGGGTGCAGAGCTATCGCGATCTCCCGATCCTCATCAACCAGTGGGCGAACGTCGTCCGCTGGGAGATGCGCACGCGCCTCTTCCTGCGCACGCTGGAGTTCCTCTGGCAGGAAGGCCACACGGCTCACGTGACGCACGACGAAGCGGAAGAGGAAGCGCGGCAGATGCTCGGCGTCTACAGCGACTTCATGGAAGGCCACATGGCCATGCCGGTGATCACCGGCCAGAAAACGAACGCCGAAAAGTTCGCCGGAGCGCTGCGCACCTATTCGTGCGAGGCGATGATGCAGGACAACAAGGCGCTGCAAGCGGGGACGTCACACAACCTGGGACAGAACTTCGCCAAGGCGTTCGATCTCAAATTCCAGGCGGAACACGGCGGTCAGGAGTATGCTTGGAACACGAGTTGGGGTGTCTCGACGCGCCTCGTCGGCGGACTGGTGATGACCCACAGCGACGACAACGGCCTGCGCATCCCGCCGCTGCTCGCGCCGATCGAGCTCGTCATCGTCCCGATCTACAAGAGCGACGATGAGCGCAATACCATGCTCGACGCCGCCGATCGCGTGATGCAGAAGCTGCTCGATTGGGAGCGCCGGGATCCCGGCCGTCTGCGCGTACACATCGACGATCGCGACGGGATCAAGCCGGGAGCGAAGTACTATGAGTGGGAGCTTCGCGGCATTCCCATTCGCATGGAGTTTGGCCCGCGCGATCTCGAAAAGAATCAGGCCGTGCTCGTACGTCGCGACAACCGTGAGAAGCGGCCCGTGTCGCTCGACACGATCGGTGAAGACGTCGCCGAGCTGTTGATGCGCATTCAGGATGACATGCTCATCGCGGCGCGAGAGCGTCGCGAGCACAACAGCATCCGTCATCGCATCAGCTACGACGACTTCAAGGATCTGATGAACGGCAAGGGCGGGTTCGTTTACGCCGGCTGGTGCGGCAGCGCGACTTGCGAGACAGAGGTCAAAAGCGAAACCAAGGCGACGATTCGCGTGCTTCCCGACGAGGAGTTCCGGTCGGCCGAGGCGCCGGCCACCTGCTTGAAGTGCGGGCGTGCCGCGAGCGCCGAGGCCGTATGGGCCAGAGCGTACTGAGTACCGGCTTCGCTCGCGTCGATGACGTCCTCTACTGCGAGGGCGTCTCGATGGAGTTGATCGCGAGTGAAGTCGGCACGCCGGTGTACGTCTACAGCGCTGAAACGATTCGCGATCGATACCGGCGTCTCGATCGCATGCTGTCGCCGGTGCCGCATCGAATTCACTATACGCTCAAGGCAAACTCGAGTCGCGGTGTCCTCGCCGTGCTCAAGGAGCTCGGCGCCGGCGTCGACGTGGTTTCGGGCGGAGAGCTCCAACGCGCGCTCGTCGCCGGCTTCGCGCCGTCGGACATCATCTTCGGTGGCGTCGGCAAAACGGCACGCGAGCTGGCCGAGGCGCTCGACGCCGGCATCCTGCTGATCAACGCCGAGAGCGAGGCCGAGATTCGCCTTATCGACGCCCTCGCCGGAGAGCGGGAGATTCGGGCCCCGGTCTCGATTCGCGTGAATCCCGAGATCACGCTCGACGCTCCGCACGACTACATCAAGACCGGCGGCAAAGGGCACAAGTTTGGCGTCCCGATCGACGACGTGGTTCATGTGGCCGAGATCGCGGCGGGACTGAACCACGTGGACCTCGTCGGCCTCGACATGCATCTGGGCTCGCAGCTCTCGCGCATCGATCCGTATCGAGAAGGCACGGAACGTCTCGCGTCGATCTTCGCCGAGTTGACCAAGCGCGGAATCGATACGCTTCGCTATCTCGATATCGGCGGCGGCCTCGGGGTTCGCTACGATACCGAGCAGCCTCCGGACCTCCAGCGATTCGCCGCGGCCGTACTCCCGACGGTGACGGAGACCGGGCTGCAGCTGATCATGGAGCCCGGGCGGTTCATCGTCGGCAACGCGGGCGCACTGGTTGGACGCGTGCTCTATCGCAAACACAGCGGCGGAAAGGACTACGTAATCGTCGATACCGGCATGACGGAGTTGCTCCGCCCATCGCACTACGGCGCGTTCCACCGGATCTCGGCGATGCGCCAGCGCGGCGGGGCGAGGCAAGTCGACGTTGTCGGCCCGGTGTGTGAGAGCGGCGACTTTCTCGCTCTCGATCGCGAGTTGGATGACGTACAGCCGGGCGACTACATCGTCGTTGCCGACACTGGAGCTTACGGATACGTGATGGCCTCGAACTACAACAGCCGGCTACGGCCGGCCGAAGTGTTGGTGGACGGCGATCGCTTCGCGGTGATCACCGCGCGGGAATCGGTCACCGACCTGACCCGCCTCGAGATTGCCGCGCCGGAATGGCACGTCGCGGACGCGAGCTCCAACGGGGGAGGGCGCTGATGCGCGTCGGTCTCATCGCCGATTCCCACGACCGCGTGCCGGCGATCGCCGCGCTCGTGGCGCAGATTCAGGCCGCCGGTGTCGGGATGATCCTTCACGCCGGCGACTATTGCGCTCCCTTCTCGCTCAAGCCGTTCGAGGACGCCCACCTGTCGTGGGCGGGCGTCTTCGGGCGCAACGACGGTGACCCGCAGGGTCTCGTCTCGCGCGCCCAGTCGGCCATCGGCGCCGAGCTCTTCGAGTCGCCGCACAGTTTCGAGCTTGGCGGACGTCGGACCTTGCTCGTGCACGACCTGGGCGATGTCTCGGCGCGGTCGATCTCGTCGCACGAGGTCGTCATTCACGGGCACACCCACCAACAGGAGATGAAGACGCGCGGCGAGACGCTGATCGTCAACCCGGGCGAAGCCTGTGGCTGGCTGTACGGTACGCCGTCGGCGGCGATTCTCGACCTCGACTCACTCCGCGTCGAGTTCGTGTCGCTGTCCGGTCCGGAATGGAAATATTAGTGACATTGAAATAGAGTACGCCAACTACACCTATGTAAGGCAGGTTCGTGAACTCTCGTATACTGATTATAGATTACGGTTCCCAATTCACTCAACTCATTGCGCGGCGGGTGCGTGAGGCGCGCGTGTACTCGGAGATCCACCCGCCGACACGGACGATCGACTGGATCCGCGACTGGCAGCCGACCGGCATCATTCTGAGCGGTGGACCCAGCTCGGTGTACGAGGACGGCGCTCCGACCGCCGATCCGGCGATGTTCGATCTCGCTCCCGTCCTCGCGATCTGCTACGGGATGCAGCTCGTCGCGCACGTGAGCGGCGGTTCGGTGATCGGCGCCGGCCGTCGCGAGTATGGACGCGCCGACGTGACGGTGGACGAAGCCTGCGGCCTGTTCGAAGGATTCGATCGTGGTGAATCGATGCCCGTCTGGATGAGCCACGGCGATCATGTGGACGAGCCGCCGGACGGCTATGTCGTCACGGCCTCGAGCGCGAGCGTGGCGATCGCGGCGATGCGCCATCGGGAGCGTCCGATCCACTGCGTCCAGTTTCACCCCGAGGTCGCGCACACGCCGCGCGGCGGAGAGTTGATCGCGAATTTCCTGTTCCGCGTCTGTCGCGCCGAGCCGAGTTGGACGCCAGGCGCGTTCGTGGAGAGCGAGGTCGAGAAGGTGCGCGCGCTGGTCGGCTCCTCCCGCGTGATTTGCGGTTTGTCGGGCGGGGTCGATTCGTCCGTCGCCGCGGCGCTCGTCCACCGGGCGATCGGCGACCAGCTGACCTGCGTCTTTGTCGACACAGGACTGCTGCGGCTGCACGAGCGCGAGCAGGTCGAGCGTACCTTCAAGGCCAGTCTTGGAATCCGTCTCGTGACGATCGACGCATCACGCCGCTTTCTCGATGCGTTGGCCGGCGTGGAGGAGCCCGAGAAGAAACGCACCATCATCGGTCACACGTTCATCGACGTCTTCGAGGAAGCAACCGACGCGCTCCGACGCGAGCACGGCGAGCGGCAGGAGAGCGGCGGCGAGTATGATTTCCTTGTTCAGGGCACGTTGTACCCCGACGTCATCGAGTCCTTCTCGCCGCGCGGCGGCCCGTCCACGACGATCAAGACCCATCACAACGTCGGCGGCCTCAAGCCGGGGATGAGGTTCAAGCTGATCGAACCGCTTCGCGAGCTGTTCAAGGACGAAGTCCGAAACGTCGGCCGCGAGCTCGGGCTGCCTGAAGAGATGGTCGGACGCCACCCGTTCCCGGGCCCCGGATTGGGAATCCGTGTGTTGGGACCGATCGACGAGCCATCACTCGACGTGCTGCGGCGCGCCGACGCGATCTACCTCGAGGAAATTCGAAACGCCGGATTGTACAACGAAATCTGGCAGGCGTTCGCCGTGCTGCTGCCCGTGCGCAGCGTCGGCGTGATGGGTGACTACCGCACGTACGAGAACGTCGTCGCGCTGCGGGCCGTCACCAGCACCGACGGGATGACCGCGGATTGGTTCCCGTTCCCGCACGAAGTGCTGGCGCGCATCTCGAACCGGATCATCAATCAGGTCCGTGGCGTGAATCGCGTCGTATACGACGTCAGCTCCAAGCCGCCGGCGACGATCGAGTGGGAATAGGGCTTAGACGCCCTTCTCCTCGAGCAAGGCGAGGAACTGTTTGGGCTCCGTGAGTCCGAGCAGGCGTCCCGGAACGTCGGGCTCCTTGCTGAACTGCGCGATCTTGCCCAGCACCGGCAGATACTGGTTCGAGACCTCGAGCGGCGGCGCGACGATGAGGAAGAAGAAGTGCACGGCCTTTTCGTCGATCGCCTTGAAGTCGACTCCTTCTTTCTTGCGACCGAAGGCGACGCGCAGCTTGTTCACGACGAGGGACCGACAATGCGGAATGGCGATCCCGCGCCCGATGCCCGTCGAGCCGAGGTTCTCACGTCGCTTGAGCATCTTGAACAGCATGCCCTCCGACTTCTCGTCGAGCTTGAGCAGGCTGATCAACTCGCGCAGCACGACGTCCTTCGTCGTGCCGGCCAGGTCGAGCTTGATTGCATCTTCGCTGAAGAACTCGCGCAGTTCCATCGTCTTCCAGTATGTAGGTGCTCGGTCGAGCGGGTGAGCCAGCCAAGTTATCCAGGGCTGAAGAGCGTGTCAAATGCTGATGTTGCTTGGACTTCTGCGTTCTCTTAACTTGAAGGAATGAAACGCTTTCCGTTTCAGCTGAGTGTCGATGTTCCGCTCTATCTGGCGCCGATGGCCGGCGTGTCGGAGTCGCCATTCCGACGCCTCTGTCGACGATTCGGAGCCGACGTCGTCGTGACGGAATTTCTCTCCGCCGAGGGAATTCGGCGGGAGAACGAAGCCACGATCAGCAAGCTCCGCTTTGGTCCCGATGAGCGGCCGATCGGCGTTCAGATCTTTGGCGCCGATCCCGAGGCGATGGGTGAGGCGGCGGCGTTCGTGACCGAGGTGTTCGGGCCGGAGTTCATCGACATCAACTTCGGGTGCCCGGTCAAGAAGGTCGTGAAGCGGAATGGCGGGTCGGGGTGTCTCAAGGATCTCAGCCTGGTCGAGGGTGTGATCCGCGCCGTATCGCGTAGCACCTCGCTTCCCGTGACGTGCAAGATCCGCAGCGGCTGGAATGAGGAGATGCGCGATCCGGTGACGATCGCGCTTCGCTGCCAGGACGCCGGAGTGCGCGTGTTGACCCTGCACCCCCGAACACGCACGCAGATGTACACCGGCTCCGCGCGCTGGGAGGAAATCGCGGCTGTGGTGCAGGCCTTGGACATCCCCGTGCTCGGCAACGGCGACATCAAGACACCGCTCGACGCCGTCCGCATGTATCGCGAGACCGGCTGTGCCGGTGTCATGATCGCGCGCGGATCGTTCGGGCAACCGTGGATCTTCGATCAGACCCGGGATTTGCTCGAGGGACGCCCGATGCGTCCCGATCCGAGCGTCGAGGAGCGTTTCGCGACTGCGCTGGAACACGCGCGTATGGCCGCGGACTACGAGCCGGATCGACGCGGCGCCGCGATCGAGTTTCGAAAGCACCTCGGCTGGTACGTGAAGGGACTGCCGGCGTCGGCCGAGCTTCGGAAGCGACTGCACGCGGTGAACTCGCTCGGCGAAGTGGAGGGCATCTTCGCCGAGTACTTGGCGTCGCGCGATCGATTTGCGTCGGACACGAACGCGTCCGAAGAGGAGCTGCTCGAAGCCGCTGAAGTATGAGGCGGGATCGAGTTCGATCGCTTC
>Ga0310813_10001527_pt1 | contig 13936 bp, 11 predicted proteins | sample YN3metagenome_FD_203086 | JGI IMG/M metagenome (GOLD analysis project Ga0310813, IMG submission 203086) | Soil microbial communities from experimental microcosm in Duke University, North Carolina, United States - YN3 | ecosystem: Engineered > Artificial ecosystem > Soil microcosm > Unclassified...
AGGCGGTTCCAGTCGTACTGCCCGAAGATTGCGAGATAGAACTTCGTGAAGCTGTTGCAGACCTCGATGCCGCCGAGCTCGAGGATCTTGTGGTGCGCCTTCCGCACCTGGGCGTCGTCGTGGGTGAAGCCCGCGAGGCGCAGCGCGAAGTACGCTTTGACGGTCGCGTTCGGATCGCTCGGGCCGCCGCGGAAGATCGACCAGCCGCCGTCCGGGTTCTGCTGGCTCAGGACGTAGTTCAGCAGACGCCTCTGGCGGTCCTTGTCGACCTCGCCGAGGTAGTGCATGAGCATGACGGCGTCGGATTCGAGCGTCGCGTCGCCGTTCAGCTCCGAGCCCCAGTAGCCTTCCTCCGACTGGCGGGAGTGAAGGTACTGCCGGGCCGCGTCGATGGCGGAGTGGAGGAGCGAGCCCCCCGGAAGGAAGGGCCGATCCCCATACCCCTTCTTGAGCAGCGCCTCGTTCACGTGGTCAGGTCTCCGACCCAACAGAAATACGGCACTACTGCATACGGTAAAACAGCCCCACCCGGTCGTCCCTATCTCGCCCGGGGGGTACTAGGCCGCCGGCTGCGCCAGCGCGTCGAGGGAGATCCCTCGGATCTCCAGCAGCCGCTCGATCACGCGCCCGACGATATTATCGGGAGTACTGGCGCCGGCCGTGACCCCAATCGAAAGGTTTCCCTGAGAAAGCCATCCATGGGCGGTCACGATCGAGCCCGACTTTGGGTCGCGATATCGGATCTCGTCCGCGGAGACGAGGCCCTGTTCGTTCTCAACATGGTAGGTCGGAGCGTACTCCGATCCGAGCTCCGCCAGGTGGCCGGTGTTGGAGCTGTTGAAGCCGCCCACCACGAGCACGAGGTCGAGCTTCGTGGAGCGCAGCAGCGCGTTCAGCGTGTCCTGCCGGTCCTGCGTCGCGGAGCAGATCGTGTCGAACGCGATGAAGCGCTTGGAGATCTCCGCCTCGCCGTAGCGATCGACCATCGCCTGACGGAGCAGCTTCTGGATCTCGAGCGACTCGCTCGACATCATCGTGGTCTGGTTCGCCAGCCCGATGCGCGCGAGGTCGCGCTCGGGATTGAAATCCTTCGAGACGCTGTTGGTGAAGTGCGCCAGGAACGTCTCGCGGTCGCCGCCCTTGCGGATGTACTCGCAGACGACGTGGGTCTCGGGGATGTCGCGCACGACCAGGTACTTGCCCTGGGGGTACTTGGTGACCTGCGAGATCGTCGCCCGCGTCTCCTCGTGCGTGTACTTGCCGTGGACCACGGCGGTGACCCCTTCGCGGGAGTAGCGCTCCACGTTCTTCCACACGGTGAGCACCGAGCCGCAGGTGGTGTCGACCAGGATGCAGCCTCGGTCCTTCAGCTTGGCCATGTCGGCCACGGGCACCCCGAAGGCGGGGATCAGGACGATATCGCTCGGCTGGAGCTCCTCGACCTTCTTGCCGCAGCTGTAGCGGCCGTAGAGGAACTTCATCCCCAGCTCGATGAGCTTCTCGTTCACCTGGGGGTTGTGGATGATCTCGTCGGTGATGTAGATGTGCCGGTCGGGATGGACCTGGAGGGTCTCGTAGGCGTACTGGACGGTGCGCTCGACCCCGTAGCAGAAGCCCATCTCGCGGGCCATGTGCAGGGAAAGGTCGCCGAGCTCCAGGCGGAAGTCGTTGGTCTTGATGCGGCGGACAACATCGCTGTGGTGGAAATCATCCGCCAGCTTCTGGCGGACGGCCGCCTTGTTGCCAAATCCCTTGCGGTACAGTTCGCCCATCTTCAATTCGTCAAAAGTCGAACGAATCTAACAACCACGGGGACCTTGCGCAACTAGCTTTTAAAGGACGCCCTTAAAAAGCGTTCACAAACCCTTGGAAATCTAGGGCAAGAGCGACGCGACCGCGTGGAACGGCGACGGCCGGGTGACCGGGCCTCTCTGCCAGCGGCGGTACCAGGACTGGAGATAGTTGTTGCACGAGCCCAGCGAGAGGGAGCGGACCACGATGGCGCGCGCCTGCCGACGCGGGATCTTGACCGGGCGCGGCCCCTGGAACACCGCCGGGTTGCCCTCGCAGCGCCGGACGGTCGCGACCGCCATGAACAGCGGGATGGCGCAGAAGATCCGCAGCCGCAGCTGGCTCATCGGGAGCAGCATCAGGTAGCGCAGCGCGGTCTCCAGGTATCCCCAGTGCTCGTCCACCAGGTCGTCCATCACGGCCAGCGCGGCCGTGACGTTCTCGGACTTCAGGATCGTCTCCGGGGTGAGGCCGTGCTTGGACATCACCTCGGCGGGCCAGTAGCAGCGGTCCTCCGTCAGGTCCTCGCGGAGGTCGCGCAGGATGTTCACCTTCTGGAGCGCCAGGCCGAAGTCGACCGCGAGCGGCGTCAGCTGCGCCTTGTCGCGGTCACTGACGTGGCCGTAGGCGTGGAACAGGTCGGTCAGCATGAGCCCGACCAGGCCCGCCACGTAGTAGCAGTATTCGTTCTGGTCGGCCATCGTGACGATGGGACGCTCGCACCACTTCGACATGCCCTCGCACATCTCATTCACCCGCGCCCGGATGATGGACCGGGCCGTCGGGGGCAGGGCGCGGTACGACGCCAGGACGTCATCCACCTTGGTCATGAGACAGAGGTAAGTGGCCGGGAAGGCGTCCAAGGGGATTTCCGGGCGGCCCTCATCCAGAGTGGCGGCGAAGCGGGCGAGCTGGCGGCGCTTCTCGTCCACGTTCCGGACGGAGTCCTCGAGGGTGTCCGCGATCCGGCAGAGGAGATACGAGACCATGACCGCGTCGTCCAGCTTGCGGGGCAGCCAGCGGATGACCACCGCGAAGCTGCGGCTGACGAGCGGCAGGATCTGCCAGCAGGTCGCGAACGGCGAAGTCTTGGTCACGTTGGGATATCCTACACTTGTAGCTCTAAAAAAGGAACAGTCCGAGCAATTATGGGGAGGGGCACTCCCCCTATATTAGGTTGGCTTCTTCTTCCAAGTTCGCGCCCCGGGTGTTATCCTCCGCCTGCCTCGATGGAAGCCGACAAACCCGGGACCCCCGTCATCGAATTCCGTGACGTCCGCAAGGTCCATGCCCAAGGTCGCCGCGACGTCGTCGCCCTGGATGGGGTCAGCCTCCAGATCGGCGGACGCGAGTTCGTCACCATCATGGGGCCCAGCGGCTCCGGAAAGTCCACGCTCCTCCACCTGGCCGGCGGACTGGACGTGCCGACCACCGGCGACGTCCTGCTGGCGGGGCAGTCCACGGCCCGGATGGACGACACCGCCCTGACTCTCCTCCGCCGGAAGGAGATCGGCTTCGTCTTCCAGTTCTTCAACCTTATCCCCAGTCTCAATATCGTCCAGAACGCCTCGCTGCCCGCGCTGCTGAGCGGGGGCCGCCCGGACGAGGTCGCCCGGCGAGCCGAGGATCTCCTGAAGCGGATGGGGCTGTCGCAGCGCCTCGACCACTTCCCGGAGGAGCTCTCCGGCGGCGAAATGCAGCGGGTCGCCATCGCTCGCGCCCTCATCACCGATCCCCCGATCGTCCTCGCCGACGAGCCCACGGGCAACCTGGATACCGCCACGGGCGTCGAGATCCTGAAGCTCCTGCAGGAGATCGGCCGCGAGCGGACCGTGGTGATCGTGACCCACGACGAGCGCGCGGCGGGCTACGGGACCCGCCTGATCCGTCTGCGGGACGGGAAACTGGCGTGAGGTCCCTGCTGCGGTACTTCTCCTGGCGCTACCTGCGCCGGCATCCGTTCCGGGTCTTCCTGAGCGTCATGTCGGTGGCCCTGGGGGTGGCGCTCTTCTCCTCGGTCGACATCTCGAACACGAGCACCGAGGCGGCCTTCCGCCGCACCGTGAAGAAGCTGGCGGGCAACGCGCAGCTCCAGGTGGTCCGCAACCGCATGCTGGGACTTCCGGAGGAGGCGCTCAAGAAGATCGACGCCATCGGGGGCGTCAAGGCCGCGCCCGTCATCCAGCTCAGCACCACGGTGCCGGGATCGCCGGACGAGCTCCTCATCATGGGCCTGGACTTCGGACGCGAGGCCAGCTTCCGGATGTGGGACGTCGCGGAAGGGGAGAAGCCGCAGCTCAACCCGCTCCTCTTCCTTCGGGGCGACGTGATCCTGGTGAGCCGCGGCTTCGCGGCGCGCCGCGGCCTGAAGCTCGGCAGCACGTTCAAGGTCGACACCGCCACGGGCCCGCGCCCCGTCACGGTCGGCGCGCTCTTCAAGGACGAAGGTCCCGCCGAGGCCTTCGGAGGCAATGTCGCCGTTCTGCCGCTCCGAACGGCTCAGCGCCTCTTCCGGCGGGAGGGGACCGTCGACCGCGTCGAGCTCCTTATCGCGGGCGACGTCGACGCGGCCGCCGCCCGGATCCGCGAGGCCCTGGGCCCGGAGTACCTCGTCCGGCCGCCGCCGACGCAGAACTCGTTCCTGGACGAGGCGCTGACGCGGCTCCGAGCCCTCCTCGGGGTCAGCGTGGTCGCGCTCCTGGTGGGCATCTTCATCATCTATAACTCGGTGTCCATCTCGGTCATCGAGCGCGTTCGCGAGATCGGCACGCTGCGCGCGGTCGGCGCCACGAGGCGGCAGATCTTCGTCGTGATCCTGCTGGAATGGATGACGCTGGGGCTCGCGGGCTCCGCGGCCGGGCTGGGGCTGGGCATCGTTCTCGCGAAGTCGCTCATCGGCATCTGGACCCGGGAAGTGAACCAGGTCACCATGATCGTCGACATCAGCGAGCTGGCGGTGCTCCCGAGGACGATCGTCGGCTCGCTGGTGCTCGGAACGCTGACCACGCTCTTCGCGGCGTTCTTCCCGGCCCGGGCCGCGATGTCGATCACGCCCATCGAGATGCTCCGCCAGAGCCTCTTCGTGATGAAGTCCGCCGGCAGCTACTACCGCGCCTTCGTGTCGGGGCTCGTGTCCCTGGGCCTGTCGCTGCTGCTGCTGCTGGGCGCCGTCACGTTCGAAGGGGTGGGCCTGGTCGCGTCGTTCTTCGCGTTCCTGGGGGCGGCCCTGATCATGCCGCAGGTGACCCTCTGGGGCAGCACGTCCGCGAGGCCGCTCCTGCGCCGCGTCTTCCACCTGCTCGGGTTTCTCGCGGCGGACAACATCGCCAAGTTCCCGCAGCGGACGGCCCTGACGGTCGTCGCACTGGCGGGCGCGCTCGCCATGATGGTGAGCTCGTCCTCGATCGTGCTCGGCATCAAGGTGCGCAGCGCCGAGTGGATGGAGGAGGCGTTCCCCTTCGATTGCACCGTCAATACGATCGACTACTCCGCCACGCTCTACGCGAACGTCACGCTCCCCGAGGAAGTCCCGTCCCTGGTGGACGCGGTCGACGGCGTCGACTTCACCTACGGAGTGCGCGCGAGGCTGCAGGACTACGGCGACCGCGACGTGATGATTTTCGCCATCGAGCTCGACAAGTACGCGCGCATGCAGCAGCTGAAGGGTCGGAACGGCTTCGTGCTGCCGGGCACGCTCCCGGACCTGCTGGCCGGGAAGGGCGTGATCGTCTCGAAGAACTTCGCGTCGCTCCACCGGGTCAAGGCGGGCGACTCGATCGAGCTCACGACCGTCAAGGGCCCCGTTCGCTTCAAGATCCTGGGGTCCTACGAGGAGTACTCGTGGCCGCAGGGCTCGCTCTTCATCCATCGCCCGGTCTACCAGGAGCTGTGGGCCGACTCCGCGCTGTCGTATCTCGACGTGAAAGTGAAGCCGGGCGCGGCGACGGACGATGTTCGCAAGCGGATCGTCGAGCGCCTCAAGGTCAACCACTCGCTCTTCGTCTACGACGTCGCCGATCTGAAGAAGCTCGGCGACAAGGTCATGGACAACACCCTGATGCTGATGAACGTCCAGGTGGCGCTCGCGATGCTGATCGGCTTCTTCGGGATCGTGAACACGCTGCTGATCTCCGTGATGCGCCGGACCCGCGAAATCGGGCTTCTGCGCGCCGTGGGCATGACCGGCCGACAGGTGGGGACGATGATCCTGATCGAGTCGCTGTTCATCGCGGTCGTGGGGGCCGTGCTGGGCGTCGGCCTGGGACTCGCGGGCGCCCGCTGGCCGCTGGCGATGCACGTGGAGCAGGTCAGCGGCTACTGGCTGCCGCTCTATGTGCCGTGGAGCACGATCGGGATCGCCTCGGCGGCGTCGCTCCTGATCGGCGTGGTGGCGAGCATCCTCCCGTCGCGCCGCGCGGCGTCCCTCAACGTCCTCGAAGCCATCACCTACGAGTAACTCTCTCTCACCACAACGACACAAAGGCCAGATCAGACCTTCTGAATGAAGCCTCCGGAGTTTCCCTTTGTCCCCTTTGTGCCTTTGTGGTGAGTTAGAAGCCGAGGCGCAGGCCGAAGGACGTGAGAACGTTCCGCAGATCGGTCGGGTCGCGCCGCGGGTTCGTGAGCCGGGTGTAGGTCTCCCGCATCTCGATGGGCCCGACCAGGTCTACTTGAAGCCCCAGGATGGCCCCGGAGGCCACCGACAGCCCCATCAGGTCATTCGGGTCTTCAGGACCCGACTCGGGGATCCGATCGGGGAACGACCGGAGGCAGACCGGGAGATCGTCGCACGCTTTGGAAGTACCCGACGCATACGGATTGGGAAGCTCCGACAGTCGCTCCGCCACCGGGTGCACTGCGGCCGCAAGGGCGAGCTGCAGGGAAGGACCCGCCTCGATCGTGGCCGACAGACGCGGCTCGGTGAGCGCCAGGTGTCGGGGCAGGGAGGAATCGGGAGCCGACGGGCGGTCGGCGTATGCCGGCAGCGCGGCGAGAAGCGTCGCCGCGAGGGTCAGGGCCGCCAAAGCTCTACGAGCGAACCCGAAGAGACAATGCGACGGCCGTCCCACACAAGACAGATTGGGGTACTGCGTAGGGTGTTATGCCGGTACTGCGGGTTTCCGAACTTCCCTAGAACAACGCGTTTTTGGCGAGGCGCTTGCTGACTTCCCAGAAGGGGCCGGGGAACGAGTGGGCCGCCTTCAGACAGGTCTCGAGCGACTTGCAGAAGTAATCGATGTCGTCCTTCGTGACCACGAGGGCGGGCGCGACCTTGAGGACGTCCTCGTTGTGGCCGGCGACCTGGGTCAGGATCCGATGCTCCTCCATGAGCGGGATCGTGAACGCCTGGGCGAAGAGGCCGGGGTGCATCTTGTGCATCATGGTCCAGGCCTGCCGAAGGAAGAACGACTTGGGCTCGCCGAATTCCACGCCGCAGAGGAGGCCTCGGCCCCGGACCTCTTTGATGAGCTCGTACTTCTCCTTGAGCGCGCCCAGCGACGTGACGAGGTACTCGCCCATCTCGCGGCAGCGCGCCATCAGGTTCTCGCTCTCCAGCACGTGCAGCGTGGCGAGGCCCGAGATCATTGCGAGGTTGTTGCCCATGAACGTCGACGCGTGGACGCAGCTGCGGTCGAGCCGCGAGTAGACGCCCTTGATGATGTCCTTCCGCGTCACGGTGGCCGACACCGGAACCATCTCGCCGCTCAGGCCCTTGGAGAGGCAGACGATGTCGGGCTCCAGCTTCCACTGCTCGGACGCGAGGAACGTGCCGGTGCGGCCGAAACCCGTGTGGATCTCGTCCATGATGAACAGGGCCTTGTGCTTCCGGCAGAGTTCCTGGACGCGCGGCAGATAGGCGTCGGGCGGCACGATGATGCCCGCGCCGACCTGGATCGGCTCCATCAAGACGCCCGCGACCGTTCCTTTCGCGAGCTCCTTCTCGAGCGCGTCCGCGTCCCCGTAGGGCACCGCGGCCGTGTCGGGCACGAGCGGCTCGAAGCCCTCGCGCCACATCGCGTGGCCCGTTACCGAAAGGGCGCCGTAGCTGACGCCGTGATAGGAATGGTCGGCGTACAGGATGCGCTGCCGCCCCGTGGAGGCGCGCGCGAACTTGATCGCCGCCTCGATGGCCTCGGAGCCGGAGTTTCCGAAGTACACCATGTCGAGCCAGGGGATCCGCTTCACCAGCGCCTCGGCGAGCAAGCCGGGGAGCAGCGAGCAGTCCAGCTGGATCAGGTTGGGCAGCGACTCCGCGAGTGCGTCGCGCAGCGCCTGGCGGACGACGGGGTGGTTGTGGCCGATGTTCGAGACGCAGAAGCCCGACACGCAGTCGAGCGTGCGCTGCCCATCGGTGTCCCAGAGGTAGCAGCCCTCGGCCCTGGCCCAGACCTTGTCGTAGCCGATCAGCTGCGTGACCTTCGCCCAGGCCGGGTTGATGAACTTGGCGTGGAGCTTGTAGTTCTCCCCGAGCCGCTGCTTGAAGGTGCCGACGATGTCGAATGCCATGAGCGGCGCAGTATAGAGGGATGGCGAGTAAATCTCAACCCCGTTCTCTTTCATTTGTATAATCCGCAGCCATTCGGAGGCCCTCATGAAGCTCTTGCGCGTCGGGGAATTCAGGAAAGAAAAGCCGGCCGTCCAGCTCGCCGACGGCCACGTGGTCGACGTGTCGTCGAAGGTGCGCGATTTCGACAGCGCCTTCTTCGAGGACGGCGGCCTGGAGAAGCTCAAGGGGATCGTGAAGCTCGACCTGCCGTCGATCGACCTCGCCGGCAAGCGCCTGGGCTCGCCGATCGCCCGTCCCTACAAGGTGCTCGGCATCGGGCTCAACTATGCCGACCACGCCAAGGAATCGAACATGCCGATTCCGCCCGAGCCCGTGGTGTTCACGAAGGCCTCGAATACCGTCGTCGGCCCAAACGACACCGTCCTGATCCCGCGCGCGAGCAAGAAGACCGACTGGGAGGTCGAGCTCGGCGTCGTGATCGGGAAGACCGCGCGCTACCTCGCCGACAAGGACTCGGCGCTCTCGTACGTGGCCGGCTACTGCATCTCGAACGACGTCTCGGAGCGCGAATTCCAGCTGGAGCGCGGCGGCTCCTGGGACAAGGGAAAGTCGGCCGAGACGTTCAACCCGCTGGGCCCCTGGCTCGTGACCACGGACGAGATCCCGGACCCGCAGGTCCTGGGGATGTCGCTGGACGTCAACGGCGTTCGGCGCCAGACGGGGAACACGAAGACGATGGTCTTCAACGTGAAGCACCTGGTCTGGTACCTCAGCCAGTTCATGGTGCTCGAGGCGGGCGACGTCATCACCACCGGCACGCCTCCCGGGGTGGGCCTCGGCCAGAAGCCGAACCCCATCTATCTCAAGGAAGGCGACGTCATGGAGCTCGCGATCGACGGCCTCGGCAAACAGCGCCAGGTCTGCAAGCAAGCCTGAGATGCTCGTCTCGATCAAGGTCAACGGGACGATGGTGTCCCGCGACGTCGAAGCGCGCCTGCTCCTGGTCCAGTTCCTGCGCGACGTCTGCGGCCTGACCGGCACCCACGTCGGCTGCGAGACGACGCTCTGCGGCGCCTGCACGATCCTCCTCGACGGGCAGGCCGTCAAGTCCTGCACCGTGCTCGCAGCGCAGGCGGACGGCGCCGAGGTGACGACCATCGAAGGCCTCGCGAAGGACGGGCAGCTGCACCCCGTCCAGCAGGGCTTTTGGGATTGCCACGGCCTCCAGTGCGGCTATTGCACGCCCGGCATGATCCTTGCGGGCGTCCAGCTGCTCGACCGCAACGCGCGACCCAGCCGGGAGGACATCTGCCGCGGCATCGAGGGCAACCTCTGCCGCTGCACCGGCTACTCCCACATCGTCGACGCCATCGCCCGTGCGGCCCAGGGGAAGAAATCGTGAAGAACCTGGTCGGACGCCCGGTCAAGCGGGTCGAGGACCCGCGGCTGATCCAGGGCAAGGCCGCCTATGTCGACGACCTGCGCCTGCCGGGGATGCTTCACGCCGCGATTCTCCGCAGTCCGCACGCCCACGCGCGGATCAGCGCGATCCGGACGGACGCCGCGAAGGCGCTGCCCGGCGTCACGGCCGTGCTCTGCGGCGCGGACGTGAATTCGCAGGTGTCGATGGTGACCAGCCCCGATGTGATGCCGGGCCAGAAATCCCCGAAGCACACGGTCCTCGCGGGGAACCGCGTCTACTACGTCGGCCACGCCGTCGCGGTCGTGGTTGCGGCCGACCGCTCGATCGCCCGGGACGCTCTGGACCTCATCGAGGTCGATTACGATCCGCTTCCGGCGGTGAGCGATCTGGAGTCGGCGGCGAAGAAGGACTCCCCGCCGACACATCCCGAGCTCGGCGGCAACATCGCCTACACCTGGGACCTGAAGGGCGGCGACGCGGAGGCCGGCTTCAAGGCGGCGGACTTCATCCTGAAGGTCCGCATGCGGCACCCGCGCGTCATCCCCATGCCCATCGAGCCGCGCGGCTGCATCGCCTCATGGCAGGCGGGCGACGAAACGCTTACCCTCTGGACCTCGACGCAGATCCCGCACCTGATCCGCATGCTCCTGCCGAAGCTGATCGGCGTGCCGGAGCACCGCATCCGCGTCGTCGCCCCTGAGGTCGGCGGCGGCTTCGGCGCGAAGCTCAACCTCTATCCCGAGGAGCTGCTGCTCTGCCATCTGACGCGCCGGCTCGGGGCTCCGATCAAGTGGATCGAGTCGCGGCGAGAGAACGCGGCGACCACGATCCATGGGCGCGATCAGATCGGCGACTACGAGATCGCGGTGAAGAAGGACGGCCGGGTCCTGGCGATCCGATCGCGCACCCTCGCGGATCTCGGCTCGTATCTGCAGATGGGGACGCCCGCGATCCCGACCCTGACGGGTCTCATGCTCCCGGGCTGCTACACGCTGCGCGGCGTCGACATCCAGGTCACGGGCATCCATACCCACAAAATGGCGACCGACGCTTATCGCGGCGCGGGGCGGCCTGAGGCGACGTACACGATCGAGCGGATCATGGACATCGTCGCGGCCGAGCTGAAGCGGGACCCGGTCGACGTGCGGCTCAAGAACTTCATCAAGCCCACAGAGTTTCCGTTCGAGTCGGTCGCGGGGGTCACGTACGACAGCGGCAACTACCAGGGGGCGCTCAAGAAGGCCCGAGAGCTGGCCTCCTGGGACAAGCTGGTCCGGGAGCGCGACGCGGCGCGCCGCGGCGGTCGCCTGGTAGGCCTCGGACTCTCGACCTACGTCGAGATCTGCTCCTTCGGCCCCTCGCACATGATGTCGGCGGGCGGCTGGGAGTGGGGCTCCGTGCGGATCGAGATGTCGGGGCAGGTGACGATCATCACGGGCGCCACGCCGCACGGCCAGGGCCAGGAGACGAGCTTCGCCCAGATCGCCGCCGACCGGCTCGGCCTGGGCCTCTCCGACATCGTCGTCCTCCGGGGCGACACGTCGGTGGCGCCCTACGGGCGCGACACCTACGGGAGCCGCGCGACCGCGATCGGCGGGACCGCGATCCTGATGAGCATCGAAAAGATCATCGAGAAGGCGAAGGTCCTGGCGGCGCACCTCCTGAAGTCGTCGATGAAGCAGCTGGAGTTCAAAGGCGGCCGCTTCTTCGTGCGCGGAAAGGCGGCCAAGGCGCTGACCTGGAAGGAACTGGCCGCCGAGGCGTACAACGCGCGGCACCTGCCGAAGGGATTCGAGCCGGGCCTCGAGGCGTCGAGCTTCTTCGAGCCGCCCAACTGCACGTTCCCCTTCGGGACGCACATTGCGTTCGTCGAGATCGACCGCGAGACGGGCGAAGTGTCGATCCGAAAGTACGTCGCGGTGGACGACTGCGGGAACCGCATCAATCCGCTGCTGGTCGAGGGCCAGATCCAGGGCGGCATCGCGCATTCGATCGGGCAGGCCCTGACGGAGCGCACGGTCTACGGCGACGACGGCCAGCTGCTCACGGGCGAGTTCATCGACTACGCGATCCCTCGCGCCTCGGATATCCCGGAGTACGTCATGGGATCCACCGTGACGCCGTCGCCGTCGAACCCGATGGGCGTGAAGGGCGTGGGCGAGGCGGGCACCATCGGGGCCGCCCCCGCGATCGCGAACGCGGTGATCGACGCGTTGTCGCCGCTCGGCGTCCGCCACCTCGACATGCCGTTCACGCCGGAGAAGATCTGGCGCGCGATCCACGATCCCGCCACGCGGCCGACCGTCGTGCGGGAGCCGAAGAAGGGAGCCAAGGCGTGATCCCCGCGCCCTTCGACTACGTCCGTCCCGCCTCGCTCGAGGAGGCGCTCGCGCTTCTGGCGAAGCACGGCGAGGACGCGAAGATCCTGGCGGGCGGCCACAGCCTGCTGCCGGCGATGAAGCTGCGCCTGGCGCAGCCGAAGCTGCTGATCGACATCGGGCGCCTGCCCGACCTGCGCTTCATCCGGAGGGACGGCAACGGCTTCGCGATCGGCGCGCTCGCCACGCACTACGACGTGGAGTCGTCGGAGATCCTGAAGGCCGGCTGCCCCCTCCTGCCGGAGGTCGCGGCCTCGATCGCGGACGTCCAGGTGCGCAATCGCGGGACGATCGGCGGCAGCCTGGTGCACGCGGACCCGGCGGGGGACTGGTCGGCCGCGATGCTCGCGCTCGACGCCGAGATGGAGATCGCCGGCGCCGGGGGCCGCCGCCGTGTGAAGGCGCGCGAGTTCTTCGTCGACATGTTCCAGTCCGCCGTGGGGCGGGATGAGATCCTCGCCTCGATCCACGTGCCGTCCACGGGGAAGCACGTCGCCTACGAGAAGTTCGCCAACAAGGCGAGCGGCTTCGCGATCTGCGGCGTCGCCGTCGTCTCCGCCGCGACCCTGGCCATCGGAGTGACCGGCGTGGCCGCGAAGCCGTACCTTGCGAGTTCCGTGGAGACGCTGGTCGACGGCGTCGACGTCCTCAGCGATCTCCACGCGTCCGGCGACTTCCGCGCGCACCTGGCGCGGGTGCACGCCCGGCGGGCTCTCGAGCGGGCCCGGCGGAAGACATGAAGATCCCGCTGTCCCACACGTTCGCCGCGACGCCCGAGCGCGTCTACGCGGCGCTCACGGACCCCGAGGTGCTGAAGCGCTCCATCGACGGCTGCGAGACGATGCTGAAGACGTCGGCGGATACCTACGAGATCCAGCTCAAGGTCGGCCTCGGCACCGTGAAGGGCAACTACCGGGGCAAGATCCGCGTTGCCGCGACGCAGCCGCCGTCGTCGTTGACGCTGGCCATCGACGGCTCGGGAGCGCCGGGCTTCGTCAAGGCGACCGCCCAGATCCGCCTGGCCGCGAAGGGGGAGCAGACGGAGCTGAGCGGGGAGGGCGAGGGGAGCGTCGGCGGGATCGTGGCAGCGGTGGGATCGCGTCTGATCGAGGCGGCGGCCAAGAAGATGAGCACCGACTTCTTCACGCGCCTGGCCGCGCAGCTTACTTCGTCTCGAGCTTCTTGAGCAGTTCCTGCGCCTTCTGCTTGTCCTCGCCGTCCTCTTTCTCGTGACCGGGTCTCGGCTTGGCCGCCGCCACCCACTCCAGCTCCTTGCGGGCGAGGTCCGACTTCTTGGCCTCGAGGTAGGCCTGTCCGAGCCAGAGGTGGGTCGTGATGCAGTCCGGCGCCAGTTCGAGCGAGCGGCGGTAGCTCGCGATCGCCTTCGAGAGGGAGCCGCCGAAGAGCCCGGGCATCTCGGCGAGCACTTTGGCGCGCATCCGCGACGGCCCGCCGTCGTCGACCTTGGGCGAGAGCTGGTCCGCCAGGTCGAGCTGCTTCAGCGCGTCCTTGGCCCGCCCGAGGGAGCGCTCCGCGTCGGCGGCGTGGAGCAGGTTCGTGGCATACCAGTAGTGGGCGGGGCCGCTGTCGGGCGCGAGCTTGAGCGCCTGCTCCGCGTGTTTGATCCCTTCAGTTCGATGGTGCTGGTGTCCGGATCGGTTTTCGGACTTGTTCAGATCCAGGGCTTCCGCGGCCCGGGAATGGGCCTGGGCGAGCAGCTCGTGAAGCTCGGCCGAGTCCGGCTTGCGTTCGACGTGCCAGTCGAGGAGTGCGATCGCGTGGTCCAGGTTGCCCGGCTTTTCGCGCTGTTCGATGAGCTTGGTGGCGGTGGCGATG
>Ga0310813_10001528_pt1 | contig 13929 bp, 10 predicted proteins | sample YN3metagenome_FD_203086 | JGI IMG/M metagenome (GOLD analysis project Ga0310813, IMG submission 203086) | Soil microbial communities from experimental microcosm in Duke University, North Carolina, United States - YN3 | ecosystem: Engineered > Artificial ecosystem > Soil microcosm > Unclassified...
TTCGTCTGCTGGCACTGATTCCCGTTGCCGTCGCCATCAACCTCGCCCTGTCGGCCGCGGTGGATGCGGTCGGATTGCCGTTGTTTCTGGATACGACCGGGACGATTCTCACGACCGCGCTCGCGGGTCCGGTCGTTGGCATCCTGACCGGCGTGCTGACATCGACGGTCAACAGCCTGCGCAACCCGACTTTCTGGCCGTTCGTCGCAATCCAGATCATCGTCGCGCTGTACGCCTGGCTCGCCGCGCGCCGCGGATGGTTCCGCTCGCTCCGGACGGCGGTGCCGGCGGGTCTCGTGCTCGGCGTGATCGCGTCGCTCACCTCGACCCCGATCTCGTATTTCATCTTCAAGTGCGCGACCACGGGGGGCATCGCCCTGACCACGAAGCTGGGACAGCTGCTTGGTCTGTCAGATCTGGGATCCTGCTTCTTCGGCAGCTTCGTGTCGGACTTCGGCGACAAGGCCGTCACGTTCGCCCTCGTCACCACGATTCTGCACGCGTTGCCGCGGCGCACCGCGGCGCGGTTTCCACTCGCGCTGCGCGCGGTGGGCCGCGCCTAGCCTCTAGTGCGCTTCCTCCATCCGTTCACGCTGTTCACGCTGGCCGTGGCACTTCCCGCCCTGGCCTGGATCCTTCCGGCGCCCTGGGGTGCCGCTGGGACGTTTGCGGTTGCGATGGCGTTGCTCCTGACCCCGGGCGCAAGCCCGGGGTGGCGAGTGGCTCGCACGGCGCTACTCACCGCCGCCCCATTCTGGTTCTTCCTCTATCTGTTGCACGGCGTGGGCGGCATGGTCCCCACCGGCCTGCGCCTCAGTACGATGATCGCGAGCTTCGTGTGGCTCGTGGCGGTCCTGCCGCCCGCCCGCCTGGTGGAAGCGATGGTGGCGGCGGGATGGCCGGTCAGCGCGGCGTTCCTCTTTTCGGCGACGCTGCAGGCGGTGCCGGCGCTGCGGGAGCGGGCGCAGCGGCTGGTCGACGCGCAACGCTGCCGCGGCCTGGCCACGCGCGGCGGACCGCTGGTGCGCCTCGCCGCGTTGCGCGCCCTCGCCCTCCCGCTCGTCCTCTCGGCGTTGCACGAGGTGGACGAGCGCGCGCTGGCGCTCGAGACCCGGGGACTCGTGCCGGGCGCGCGGCGCACCGCACTCGCTCCCCCCCCTGACCACTGGAGCGAGCGCGTGCTGCGGTGGGCGCTGGTGCTCGGCTGCGCGGCGCTGGTCATCTGGCGCGTCGCATGACGGCGCCCCTCGCGCTCCGCGGCGTCACCTACCGCTATCCCGCGAATCAGACCCCCGCGCTGCGCGAGGTATCGCTCGACGTTCGCCGCGGAGAGGTGATGGCCCTGATCGGGAGCGTCGGTGCGGGCGCGTCGACACTGCTGCTCGTGGCCGGGGACTTGGCCCCGCGTGTGATGGGTGGGGAGCTGACGGGAACGGTCGAGCGCGACGGACGCGCGGCGCTGCTGCTCCCCACTCCCTGGACGCAGCTTTCGGGCATGGCGTTTTCCGTGCACGACGAAGTGGCGTTCGGGCCGGCCAATCTGGGATGGACCCGCGAGCGGATTTCAGCTTCCGTTGAACGCGCGTTGACGCGCGTTGACGTTGCGCATTTGCGGGACCGGGATCCCACGACGCTCTCCGGCGGCGAGCTGCAGCGGGTGATCTTCGCCGGCATCCTGGCGATGGAGCCGGACGTCCTGCTGCTCGACGAGCCGACGGCCGAGCTCGATCCGCTCGCCGCGCGGAGCATCTGGGGGCTGATCCGGTCATTGGCGCAGGGCGGCATGGCGGTGGTGGTCGCGACGAGCGACCTCGATGCGCTGCCGGACATGGCGGATCGCGTCGCCTGGCTCGAGGCGGGGGCGATTCGAGCGCTGGGCCCGGCGGCCGACGTCCTCATCGATCCCGCACTCGAAGCGCCTGCAGCGCCGGGAAGCACCGCCATCGCCCGCGTGTGGCGTGTGGCCGGCCTCCGGGAGCCGCCGCCGCTCACGGTCTCCCAGACAGTCGAGCGACTGCGATGAGCGAGACACTGGATCTCGCTACCGTCACGTACGCGTACGGCGAGCACGTGGCGCTGCGCGACGTGTCGTTCTCGCTCCGTGCCGGCGAGCGGGTGGCCCTCGTCGGTCACACCGGTGCCGGGAAGTCGACGGTGATGCGGCTCATAACCGGACTACTCAGGCCAACGGCCGGGACCGTGTGGGTGGGCGACTGGGACACGAGTGAGCGGCGTCCTGAGGAGCTGGCGCATCGCGTCGGCTCGCTATTCCAGCACGCCGACCAACAGCTGTTCGCGCGGACCGTGCGTGAGGACGTCGCGTTCGGCCCGCGTGCCACCGGCGTTCCGGCCGCCGACGTCGCGAGCCGCGTGACGCGCGCGCTCGCGGCCGCCGGTCTCGAAGCCGTTGCGGAGGAGCACCCTTACGATCTGCCGCCGCCGGAGCGCAAGCTCGCGGCGCTCGCGGGAGCGCTGGCGCTCGAACCGTCGCTCCTGGTACTCGACGAGCCGACGGCGGGGCTCGATCGCCCCGCACGCGGGCGTGTCGCCGCCGCGCTCACCGAGCGCGCCGCGCAGGGGACGGCGTTGCTCGTCATCACCCACGACCTCGATTTCGCCGCCGAGACGCTGGATCGCGGTTTGGTGCTCGACCATGGCCGGATCGTGCACGACGCACCCCTATCCGACCTGCTCGCCTTGGGCGACGGACTGGAGGCGCTGGGGCTCATTGCCCCCCCGCTGAGCCGCTTGTCGACGGCACTTGCCCTGCCGGGGCATCCGATTCGGGCGCGGGAAGTGGCGTCGGCGCTGGCCAGCGTTGCCGCGCGTAACCGCGTGTCCTAGATTCCTTTACCTCTCATGGTGAATCCTGTCGTATTCGCCACGCATCTGGCGCGCGCCGTCGACCTGTTCCGGGATCCTGCGAAGAAGGAGGATCAGAAGCGGGAGTTCCGGATCCTGGTCGGGATGCTGAAGGAGGGGAACGTCGACCTGCGGATCCAGGACGACGTGCTGGAGGTCAACGGCGAGAGGGTGATGGCGCCCGAGTTCCGTCCCCTTGTGCAACGCATGATCGTGCACGGGGTGACGGAGCTGATGATCCCCAGTGACGCGCCGGTGGCGCACCTGTTCGAACTGCTGCGGGCGCTGGCCGATCAACCCGGTGGTTCGGCGGACATCGCCTCCCGGCTCCGCTCCTCGGGGGCAAGCCGTGTGTCGGTGGTGCTCTCGGTGCTCGATGAGCCCGAGGAGAATGCGGCGCCCGCGGCGCCGGGAACGACGACGCGCGACGTCGGGAAGCGCGGCGTGCTGCGCGGCGAGCCGCTGAACGATCTGAAGAGCTCGCCGGTCGCGGGGGCGGACGGGGTGGAGTCGGTCGAGCAGAATCTCGCCCAGCCGTCCGAGGCGCTGCCGGTCCCGGAAGCCGCGACGCCTTCTCAGGCGATCATTCCGCGGCAGTCGGCCGAGACACCGTCCCCCGGATTGCCGTCGACGCATCTCGAGTCCGTTCCTCCCGCCGGGACGCTGCCGCCACCGCCGCCACCACCGCCGCCGCCGCCCCCCAAGCGGGCGATGGATTCCGCGCCGACCTTCACCCCTGCTGCGCCGGATCCCCCAGGGACCCACACCGCGCCGCCCGCCCCGCCCCCGCCGTCTCCGCCGCCCCCGTCGGCCCTGGCGCCCCCGCCGCCGCAGCATGCACCACCCACGCCGCGGGCGCACACGCATTCGGGGAGCGTGGTGCCGCCGCAGTTCTCGGACGCGCCGGTGGAGGAGGTACAGGTCGACAAATCGACGTCACCGGAGATCGCGCGCGAGGCGGCTTCGCCGCTGTTCGCGCTGCGGGAGGCGCTGTCCAAGGACACCACCGATCTGCTCAGCTCGCTTGAAGCCAACCCCCTTTCACCGCACGTGGGCGACATCCTGACGGTGCTGAACCGCCAGGTCGAAGCGGTGATGCGCCAGGGGAAAATCGAGCAGGCGATGCAGATCGTGTACAGCGTGGTCCGGACGGAGCAGCGGGTCGAGGACGCCGCGGCGCGGCGTCAGTACGGCATCGCGCTGCGCCGCATGATCACCCGGCAGATGCTCGACGGCTTGAGCAAGCTCGTGCAGGTCCCGCATCTCGAGGACGCTGCGGGCATCGTGCTGCAGCGGGCCGGTCCGGACGGCGTGGAGGTGCTGCTCGACCTGCTCACGACGTCCAACACCGTCACCGAGCGCCGCGGCGTCTTCAACGCACTGATTCAGATGAAGGAAGGACAGGACCAGCTGGTCCACATGCTGGGGCACCCCCAGTGGTTCGTCGTCCGCAACGTGGCGGACCTGGTGGGCGAGCTGGGGCTCGAGTCCGCGGTACCGCAGCTGACCAAGCAGCTGGACCATCCCGACGAGCGGGTGCGCCGCCAGGTCGCGCTGGCGCTGGCCAAGATCGGCACGCGCAGCGCCGCCGAGCCGCTGCGGCGCGCGCTGCGCGACGTGTCGGTCGACGTGCGGCGTCAGGCCGCGCTGGGAGTCGGTGGGCGCAAGGCGAGCGCCCTGGCGATGCCGCTCGTGGTGGCGCTCGAAGAGGAAAAGGATCCGGAGGTGGTGCGGGAGCTGATCTTCGCCCTGGGACGCATCGGCAGCCCCGATGCGGTGCAGGCGCTGATCAAGCTGGCGCAGCCATCGGGGAAGCTGTTCAACCGCAAACCCAGCGCGCTGCGAGTGACGGCGGTCGAGGCGCTGCGAGTGGCGGGGACGCCGGCGGCCATCGGCACGCTGCAGAGTTTCGCGGCGGACAGCGACAAGCAGGTGCGCGCGGCGGTGCAGCACGCACTCACCGAGCTGAACGCCAAGACGCGCTAAGCGGGCACGACGCCTTACGCGGGGATGAAGCTCACGTCCGGGGTGAGCTTGCGCGCGAACGCCGCGAGCAGCCGCGCCGCCCGGTCCACGTCGACCAACGACACCATTTCATTCGGGCTGTGCATGTAGCGGTTCGGCACCGACACGAGTCCTGTCGGAATGCCGCGCAGCGCGTTGTGGATCGCGTCGGCGTCGGTTCCGGTATCGCGCGGCGCCGCCTGTACGGTGTAGGGGATTTGCTCTTCATCGGCGCAGCAGACCAGGCGATCGAACACCACCGCACTCACCGCCGAGCCGCGCGAGAACACCGGCCCACCGCCCAGCTTGTGGTCGCCCCCCTGCTTCTTGTCGGCTCCCGGCCAATCGGTCGAGTGGGTCACGTCCACGACCAGCGCCACCTGGGGATCGATCCCTACCGCGCTGGTACGCGCCCCGCCGCCCGTGTAGGCGATTTCCTCCCGCGTCGTCGCGACGGCGAATACCGCCGCGTGCGGCGGGCGCTCTTTGGCGAGCAACCGCAGCGCCTCGGCGACGACGTACGCGCCGATGCGGTTGTCGATGCTGCGGGAAACGAGGCGGTCACCCGGGAACTCGAGACTCTGCGCATCGAGCACCGCCGGATCGCCCACGTGCACCTGCTCGAGTGCGGCGTTGCGCGTGGCGGCGCCGATGTCGATCCACAGGTCGGTGATCTGGCTGACCTTGTCGAACTCGTCCTTCTTCATGAGGTGTGGCGCCTTCTTGCCGATCACGCCTCTCACCGGGCCTTTGGAGCCCACCACCACCACGCGCTGTCCCACCAGCACCTGGGAATCCCAGCCCCCGATCCCCGCGAAGTACAGGTACCCCTCGTCGTCGATGTGGGTGATCTGCAGGCCGATTTCGTCGATGTGTCCGGCGAGCATGAGCCGCGGCGCCCCCTTGGGATTCACCGCCGCCACCGAGTTGCCGTGCGCATCGACGCGCAGCTCGTCGGCGTAGCGCTTCACTTCGTCGCGCCACACGCGGGCGGGCGCCGTCTCGAATCCGGAGGGGCCGGGCGAATCCAGCAGACGCTTCAGGAAGTCGATCGACGTGGTGCTCATGGACCTCTCGGGATCGGTGCTTGGCCCGCCGCCGGCAGGCCGACTCGGCGGCGCGCGCTGTCGGCGGCCGCTCCGTGGACCAGCTTTGCCTGATAGTCGGAGCGAACCGGCCGCATGGCGAGCGAGATCTCGCCGCCCGGACGCACCGTGAATTCGAATACGCCCGACAAGCCGGTCCAGGGCGCGCCCTGGCGAAAGATGAAGTTCCCCATCGAATACACGATCGGCTTGCCGTGATACCACTCGACCGGCTGCAGCACGTGCGGGTGGTGGCCGAGACAGATATCCGCGCCCGCATCGATGGCGCCCAGGAAGAAGCGCCGCAGCGACCGGTCCGGTTTCTCGGCGAACTCCTGACCGCCATGGACGCTCACCACCACGACGTCGGCCTGACCGCTGCCTTTCAGCCGCCGGATTTCGGGATAGAGCCACCCCGAATCGGCCCAGGCGACGTAACGGGAGCCGGGATGCGTATGGAAGGAATCGGGCGCCGGATTGAATGCGCGCGTCGCACCGAGAAACGCGACACGCCACCCCTTGCGCTCGATCACCGCTGCCTGGTGCGCCAGATCGAGGGTCACGCCGGTGCCGACGTGAGCCACCCCGACGCGGTCCAGCTGCTGCACCGTCTCCACCACTCCGTCGATCCCCGCATCCCAGGCATGGTTGTTGGCATTCGACACGACGTCGAACCCCGCCCAGTTCAGCGCGTCCGCCGCGATCGGCGGAGTGCTGAACACGAAGCTCCCCGTCTTCTCGTACCGGTGGCCGAACTCGGCGATGGGACTCTCGAGGTTGCCGAACAGGATATCGGCCGACGCGAGCGTATCGCGCAACGCGCGGAAGGGAAACAGCGTGTCGCCCTTCAGGAGGTAGTCCCAGGTGACGGTGCGGCCGAGGTTCAGGTCGCCGACGGCGTACAGACGCAGCGGCTCCAGCTCGGGAGCCGACACACGAGGTGCAAGCGACGGCGACAGCGCGCCGGGCTGCTGCGACAGCGACAGCAACACGACGGACGAAAGACTATTCAGCACGGCTCCTCGAACGCTAGAATGCAGATCTCAACCGAGCATCAACGACAGCGTCTCGGCGGCCTCCACGAGGCGCGGCCCGGGCCGCGAAGTATAGGCGTTCCCGTCCAGGAATTCGACACCCCGGGCAAACAAGCGCCGCGCATCGACATCCGCTACCGTCGCGGCCTCGCGCCGGGCGCGCGCGACGTCGAATCCGCACAGCGCGACGATTATCCGCTCGGGGTCGGTCGCGACGAGTTCGGCCCAGGGGCGGGACAGCGAGCGCGCGCCCGGCGTGTTGCCCACATCCTGCCCCCCGGCGATCGCCACCAGCTCCGGCACCCAGTGCCCGGCGACGTAGGGCGGGTCGAGCCACTCGAGTACGACGGTCCGTGGGATGTGGGGAGTGGTTCGTGACGCTCGACGTTCTTGTACACGGTTCAGACGATAGCGCAGGCCAGCCACCAGCTCCTCGGCTTCGGCGCGCAGATCGAGTGCCTCGCCGACCGACCACATGTCGTCGAAGACCATACCCAACGTGTGGGCATGCAGGTTGACGACCCGAGGCTGCGGGGTGAGATCGGCGAGCGCGCGGACCACAGCGTCACCACCGACGGCGCAGACGTCGCACACCGTCTGACCGAGGATGACATCGGGGCGCAGCTCCGCGAGCAGCGGCGTATCGATCGTCGTCGCGGATGCGCCCGCGGCCCGGACGGCGCGATCGATCTCCCGCGATGGGCGTGAGGCGTCGATCGTGGTACGGGTGACGCGCGGCAACGGGCGCACGATGTCCGGAGGATAGTCGCATTCGTGCGAGACGCCGACCAGCCAGTTGCCGGCGCCCAGGGCGGCGACGATTTCGGTGGCGGCCGGGAGCAGCGAGACGATCCGCACGATACCGCCCCGGCCGCTCGATTACTGGCGGCGCAAGCCCACGCGGTACAGGACGTACCCCATGCCGATGAACAGCAGCACTGCCGGCCAGTTGTCCGTGGCGAAATGGCCTAGCGTACCGGACAGACCGACGATCTCGGAGAGCTTGTCGGCGCTGCCGAACTTGCCGGCGATCGCCGCGATCACGATCCCGCCGATCGCGCCCCCCGCGATCATGCCGCTCGCGAACAGCACTCCCGGCCCCGATTCGATCTCGGCGAGGGAACGGTCCTGCGACTGGAAGCGTCGTTCCACCAGCCAGCGGATCACACCGCCCGCGAACATGCCGGCGGAGGTCGTGATGGGAAGATACACGCCGACCGTGACCGGCAACGATTGAATCCCCGCGATCTCGAGGGCGATCGCGAGCGCCACGCCGATCAGGACGAGCGCCCACGGCAAGCGGTGCGTGAGGATGCCGTCGGTGATCAGCGCCATCAGGGTTGCCTTGGGAGAATCGAGCCGGGTCAGGCTGTGCCCGTTGTATTCGCGCACCCGCCCGCCGATGCCGGGATCCACCACGTAACGGATTTCGTGCGACGCGGGATCGATGAGGTACTTGCCGGGAAGAACGCCGTTCGTGGCGACGTATACGCGGGCGACGGGATACGTTTGCGGATCGATCGAGTCGCCGCCGCCGACGTGGAAGCCGGACAACGTTTCGCCGAGCAGCACGACGTTGCCGTCGGACGAGCGGCCGCTGGCCGGGGCGGTGAACCCGGCGTGCGCCTCGGGTACCTCGTACTGATACGACTTGTTCAGCAACGTCAGGGTCCATCCGACGGCCAGCGCCGAGCCGATGCCGCCGATGAGAATCGCGATCTGCTGGCGCCGCGGCGTGGCGCCGATCAGGAACCCGGTCTTCAGGTCCTGCGACGTGTTGCCGCCGTTGGCCACCGCCACCGCGATCACGCAGGCGATCGAGATCGCCCGCACGCGGTCATCGATCGCCGTCCACCCGAGCAGCAGAAAGATCGCGCAGATGGCGAGCAGCGACGCGATCGTCATGCCGGAAATCGGGTTCGCGGAGCTGCCGATCTGGCCGCAGATGCGCGACGACACGGTGGTGAAGAAGAAGCCGAAGATAATGATGAGCAGACCGCCCAGCAGGTTCACGCCGATCTGCGGCAGGAACGAGAGCACCAGCGCGAGCGCGAGCGAGCCGAAGACGGTGACCGTGATCGGGAGGTCGTCTTCGGTGCGCAGCCGCGCGACCGCCTGGCCGACGCGGCTCTGGCGCATGTCGGCGAACCCGGCGCGGAATGCGCTCGCGATCGTGGGGAGCGCGCGCACCAGGGCGATGATGCCTGCGGTGGCGACCGCGCCCGCCCCGATGTAGAAGACGAACGCGGCGCGGATTTCCCCGGCGGACATGTCGCGGATCAGCTTCGTGGCCGGGTACATCGGCTCGGTCATCGATTCGCCGAACAGCTTGATCGCCGGCATCAGCACGAGGTAGGCGATGCAGCCGCCCGAAAACAGATAGCCCGCGATGCGCGGGCCGATGATGTACCCCACCCCCATCAGCTCCGGCGCCGCCTCCAGGCGGATCTCCGCGCCCTTGAACCAGGTCAGGATCCTTCCCGGGTACTCCTGCCACGCCTTCACGCCCGACATCAGGAACTTGTAGACGAACGCCAGCCCGAACGCCTGGAAGACCGTCTTGGCGTGAACGCCGCCCTTTTCACCGGCGATCAACACCTCCGCGCACGCCGTCCCCTCGGGGTAGGGGAGATTGCCGTGCTCCTTCACGATGAGTGCCCGGCGCAGCGGGATCATCATCAGGATCCCCATCAGCCCGCCGGCGATCGCGAGGATCGCGACGCGGCCGATGTTCAGGTCGTAGCCCATCAGGAGAATCGCCGGGATCGTGAAGACCACCCCCGCCGAGACCGAGTCGGCGGCGGAGCCGGTCGTCTGCACGATGTTGTTTTCGAGAATGGTCGAGCCGAAGCGGCGGAGGATCGTGATCGCGAGGACGGCGATGGGAATCGACGCACTCACCGTGAGGCCGATCTTCAGCGCCAGGTAGACGTTCGAGGCGCCGAAGATCAGCCCCAGGATCACGCCCAGGACCAGGGCTCGCGGGGTGAGCTCGGCGAGCGTCTGGGACGGCGAGATGTACGGTTGATGGTCGGCCATCGGGTCCCCGGTCGTGGGCGGAAGGTGACCGGAGAATGTGGCGCACCGATGATGGGCGGGGAAGGGCGGGGAAAGGCGGTGAACGGCGGTCAAGGTTAAGATGGCAGCAGTATGGAAATGCACCGCCCCTCGTCGCCCTCCACCGCTCTGGACCGCCTGTTTGTCGAATTCCAGTCGGAGGTGGCGGGTCGCTATTCGATCGAGCGGGAGCTGGGGCGCGGGGGGATGGGGGTCGTCTACCTCGCCCGCGAGGTGCGGCTCGACCGGCCCGTGGCGCTGAAACTGCTGCCACCGCGGCTCGCGGCGCAGCCGGGGCCGCGCGAGCGGTTCCTGCGCGAGGCGCGCCTCGCCGCGAAGCTGTCGCACCCCAACATCATTCCGATCTACGCCGTGGACGAAGTCGGCGACTACGTCTTCTTCGCCATGGCCTATGTCGAGGGCGAGACGCTCACCGAGCGGGTACGCAACCGTGGGCCGCTCTCCCCGTCTGATGCGACCCGAATGCTGCGGGAGGTCGCGTGGGCGCTCGCCTACGCGCACGCGCAAGGCGTGATTCACCGCGACGTGAAGCCGGACAACATCATGCTCGAGACGGGATCGGGCCGGGCGCTGGTCGCCGATTTCGGCATCGCCGCCCAGGTGAGCGGTGCGTCCGGCGTCGATGGTGGGGACGTCATCGGCACGCCCGAGTTCATGAGTCCCGAGCAGGCGCTGGGCGAGCAGGTGGACGCCAAAAGCGACCTCTACGCCTTGGGCGTCGTCGGGTACTTCATGCTGTCGGGTCGGCTGCCGTTCACCGGCACGAAAGCGACCGAGGTGCTCGCGAAGCAGGTAACCGAGCTGCCGCGACCGCTGGCGACGGTCTCGGACGGCACGCCACGGCGGCTCGCGCAGACGATCGACAAGTGCCTCGCGAAGGACCGGGACGACCGGCCGGAGAGTGCGGCGGCGCTCGCCGATCAGATGGGGCTGGCACTCGAGCAGCGCAAGGAGCTGCCCGTGCCGCTGCGCGTGTTCGCCAAACGCGGCGGCCGGTTCGGAGGATTCTCGGCCCTCGTGTACCTCTGGGGTACGACGATCGTGGCGGGCTTCGCCGCGGCGGCCGGCAGTCAGGCGGGACTTGGGCTCGCGGCGTGGGTCGGCACCTGGGTGTTCGGGCTGACGGTGGTGCCGTTCGGAGTGCTCGTGGCGCGCACGCGCCGCATCGCCAACAGCGGGTTCACGCGCGAGGACGTCGTCACCGCGTTCAAAAGTGAGCTGGACTCGGGGAGTGAAGAACGCGCCTACGAATACGGGCGCGGCCCGTCCCATTACGAGCGGGTGATGCGATGGCTGTCGGCTGCCGGATTGGGTACCGCTGCCCTCGCAGTCATGCTCGGGAGCAGCGCTGTCCTGGCGCCGTTTGCGGGCATCGCAGCGGCGCTGGGGCTGATGGTCGGTCTTCCCGCGGGAGGACTCGCGCTCTCGCGGTTGCAGCGTCGCCGCGATCTCGATACGGGATTGTGGCTGCGCATTTGGCGCGGGCCGATCGGGCGGCTGATCTTCGGTCGCCTGCGCACACTCGAAGGACGCCCTGCGCTCCCCTCGGGGTTCACGTTCCGTCCCACCGAGCTGGTGCTCGGCATGGCCGCCGAGCGGTTGTTCGACGAGCTGCCGAAGGAAACGCGCGAGGAGCTGCGTGAGCTGCCGGACGTGCTGCGGCGGCTGGAGCACGATGCGGGACGCATGCGCGCGCGGCTCGAGGAATTGAACGACGCGCTGCAGGGAGCGGAGGAGCGGGGGCGGCTCTCGGGGCAGATCGCCGGGGACATCAAGGCGCGGCGCGACCGGGTGGTGACGGATCTCGAGGGGGAGCGCGAGCTGGTACAACGCCGGCTGAAAGACGCCGTCGCGGCGCTCGAAACGATCCGGCTCAATCTGCTGAAGCTGCACGCGGGCGCGGGGAGCGTGCAGAGCCTCACGACGGATCTGACCCTGGCACGCGCAGCGGCACAGGAGGTGGAGCTGCTACTCGAGGCGCACAAGGAGATCGACGAAGCGTTCTAGTCTCCCCGCACCCCCGACAGCCGCCGAGCCGCTTCCTCCAGCAGCGCGCCCGTCTTGCAGAAGGCGAACCGCACCTGTTTGCGGCCCAGCTCGGGACGGCTGTAGAAGCTCGACCCGGGGACCGGCGTCACTCCGTGCTCGACCGTGAGCCATTCGGCGAAGCGGTCGTCGGGGAGATCGGAGAGCGACGAGAAGTCGGTCATGACGTAGTACGCGCCGGCGGGGGGCGTGCAGCGGAATCCCGCGGCGACGAGCGCCCCGCACAAGAGATCGCGTCTCGCCCGGTAGTCGCGCGCCAGGCCGTCGTAGAAATCGCGGCCCAGCGTTTCGATCGCCACCGCCACCGCCTCCTGCAGCGGCGCCGGGGCCCCCACGGTGAGGAAGTCGTGCACCTTGCGGATCGCGTCGGTCGTTTCGCGCGGGGCCACGATCGTGCCGATGCGCCACCCCGTGATGCTGAACGTCTTCGAGTAGCCGCTCACGGTGATCGTGTGCTCGCGCATGCCGTCGAGCGTGGCGATCGGGATGTGCGTGCCCTCGTAGTAGATGTGCTCGTAGATCTCGTCCGTGACCGCATAACAGTTGAAGCGGCGGCAGCAGTCGGCCACGCCCTCGAGCTCCTCCCGGCTCATGACCTTGCCGGTGGGGTTGTTGGGGCTGCACAGGATGATGGCACGCGTTTTTTTCGTAAAAGCGGCGCGCAGCCGCTCGAGATCGAGCGGCTCGGTGGGCGAGATCGGTACGAACACCGGCTTCGCGCCGCACAGGATAGTGTCGGGCCCGTAGTTCTCGTAGAACGGCTCCAAAACGATGACTTCGTCCCCCGGATCGACGATGGCCAGCATCGTCGAGGCCATCGCCTCCGTGGCGCCGCAGGTGACGGTGATCTCGCTCTCGGGATCCACCGTCATCCCGTACCACTCGGCGTACTTCCGGACGATCGCGTCGCGCAGCCGCTTCGCGCCCCAGGTGATGGCGTACTGATTGATGTCGGCGTGAATGGCGCGGGTCGCCGCGTCCTTCAGCACGTCGGGGCAGGGGAAATTGGGGAACCCCTGCGCCAGGTTGATGGCGTCGTGCTGGGCGGCGAGGCGGGTCATCCCCCGGATCACCGATTCCGTGAAAGTGCGAGTACGTGTCGCGACATGCATGAGTGCGGGCCGGAGGGATGGTGGGGGATCAATATAGGCGGTGTCGTTCGTGGTGCGGCTGCGACACCCTATTGCTTGACGGCCCCGCTCTTGCAGGATCAATTGGCTCCCCATGCAGTGGACCCCGCCTCGCGCGCTGGGTGCCCTCGCCGTCCTAGCGTGCGTGGGGACCCTGACGACCTGCACGACGGATGGCTCCGGCCCGGGACGCCGAGCCGCGTTTGCCGTCGAGCCGGTGCTCCCGGCCACGCTGCATCTGTCCGCCTTCAACCTGACGGTCGACAACTTCCGGCTGGTCATCGTCCGGCCGCCCAGCGACACCGTCTACGACCAGACGGCGACCTTCCCGGCGAATCAAAACAGTCTGCCGCTGTCGGTGGACATCCCGCTCAACCAGTCTCCCGAAGCCTTCGACGTCACGATCCAGCTGTTCTCCGGCTCGGTGCTGCTGTTCGAGGGAACGCAGAGTGTCTCGGTATCCGAAGGCTCGAACAGCACGCCCGCGCAAGTCCCGGTCAACTACTCGGGGCCCGGACAGAACATCGCGACGCTCACGCTCGATCCTCAGGACTCGATTCTCACCTGGGACGGGACGCTCGCCTTCCGCCCCACGGCGCTCGATGGACAGTCAAATCCGGTCACGAGCTACTACCTGTCGTGGTCGACGAGCGATCCCAACGTGACGATCGATCCCACCGGGCAGCTGAC
>Ga0310813_10001531_pt1 | contig 13921 bp, 20 predicted proteins | sample YN3metagenome_FD_203086 | JGI IMG/M metagenome (GOLD analysis project Ga0310813, IMG submission 203086) | Soil microbial communities from experimental microcosm in Duke University, North Carolina, United States - YN3 | ecosystem: Engineered > Artificial ecosystem > Soil microcosm > Unclassified...
GAGAGCGGAGATCGAGGGCGCTCTAGTTCACGCAGGCCACCGCGTGGAGGTCGCCTCGGGCGGAAACGAAGCCCTTGCCCGCCTCAAGGAAAGACGCTTCGACGTTCTGCTGACCGACCTCATGATGGAGCAGGGGACCGGATTCGACGTCCTCGCGTGGGTCCGGGAGAACGCCCCCGGGCTTCCCGTCGTCATCTGCTCGTCCTACGCCAAGGGCGAGAATCTGAAAGCCTTCTTGACGACCCAGTTCTACCGGATCGTTCGGAAGCCGTTCCAGATCGAGAACCTGGTGGATCAGATCCGAGAGTTGCTCGCAGCCTTGGGTTGATCGGGGAGATGGAGCGCGATTCTCGCCCTTCGCGCGTTTTTTTCATCGGCGTGCGCATTACGGTGGACTGCGGGCCCTCGTCCTCCATACACTTGCCTCGGCTCCGAGGCCGCTTGAAGGGCAACTGTATCGCCGCTTCCAATTCCTCGGCGCTGATGCGACCGGGGAGATTGGGGGTTGTCGTGAAGGACGTCGATCTCGCTCTCCAGCTCGTCCGGTGGCTCGAGAGCCCAAGCCATCTTCCCGGAACGCTCCGAAATCTCCACTGCAGGAGGGTCTGGGAGTCCGTGCCGGGGCCTTCGCTCGGCGACGTGACCGCGGTCTCGGTCCGCCACCACGTGCCTCTCGTCTCCCGCGCTCCGGAACTCTTCGTGGTCGACCTTTGGGACCTCCGTCCCGGAGAAGTGGGGGACGCCGATGCCGCCCGCATGTGTGCCCGCCTCGCGGCCTATCGGGCGTGGTACGACGAACTGCTGGAGGACGCGGAAGTCGCGGGGCGACGGCGCCGCCACCGCCTGAGCGTCCACGGCAACATCATCGGAGCGTCCGTCGCCGCCTCGCCGCTCGTCGATCTCCTCTCGCTGCACGGAAGAGAGGTGGCATTCTGGACCTACCGGGTCGCCGAGGAGCACGCGGAGTTCGAGCCGTACTATCGGGAGGAGCGCCCGTGCCCGCCGTCGCCGCTCAAGGCAATGCTCGATCATCTGCCCTGGCGTACGCCGCCTCCGGACGCGTTGGTCGACCCGGCGGGAGAAGTCCTCGGCGGTGCGGGTTAGCCGGGGCGAATGGGAAGGGGAGCGCTCATTTCAACTGTACCCCGGGAACTAAGGTAATGAACCAAGGCGTTGGTCCGCGAGTCGGCGGGGATAGCCGGACCCGCCTAGTCCCCCGCGGATCGAGCGGTTGCCTCGAGTCCGCGGAACGCTATAATCGGGGGGAAGGCTGAAGTTTGCTCCCGTGGGATCCGGCGCTATGGTCAACGCGGGCCACGTCACGCAAAGCGGCATCCCGGGGATCGGAAAGGTCTCCTGGGGCGATCACGTCTGCCACTTCTACCGCAGCCGCGCGGAGATGGTGGAGAGCGTCGTTCCGTACCTCGTCGCGGGCCTCCGCAACAACGAGCGCTGCATGCTGGGCGCGGGGAGCCCGTTCTACGCCGACGAGGTCTGCAGGGAGCTGGCCCGGAGCGTGGCCGACTTCGAGACGCGCGCCCGGAACGGGCAGGTCACGATCTTCGACCACCACGAGTGGTACACGAACAACCCCTCGACGGACCCCGTCCACGACCTAATCCGGACGGAGGAGAAGGCCCTGGCGGACGGCTACAAGGGCCTGCGCTGCGGGGGCAACATCTCCTGGATCACCCGGAAGGACTGGAAGTCGTGGCTGGAGTACGAGCGGAAGGTCAGCAGGGCGATGAAGCGCCGCCGGATCCTGGCCCTGTGCAGCTACGACGTGACGACCTGCGACGGCCGGGAAGTCTTCGACGCCATGCGGCACCACCACTTCACCGTCGCAAAACACGACGAGGATTGGGGGCTTTTCGAACGACGTCGAAAATGAGCGACCGCCGCTGAGCCGGCGGGCCGAGGCCCGTGCGCGCCCTAAGGTTTTTACTGATATCCGTAGCCTCGGGGAGATTCATAATCGATCAAGGTCCCGATCGTCTCTGCTAGGTGGGCGGAGACGGTGGGTCGGGGCGCGTCTATAGGGATAGACGGTTGAGTACGAGCCACGTCACGGACTGCGGGATCCCGGCCATCGGGAAGATCCCCTGGGGCAGCCATTTCTGCCACCTCTACTCCAAGCGTGAGGACTTGGTCCACGGCCTCGTCCCGTACTTTGCCGCGGGTCTCGCCAACCGCGAGCGCTGCATCTGGATCACCTCGCCGCCGCTCCCGGCGGCCGACGCCAGGATGGAGTTAGGGAAGAGAATGCCGGACCTTGGAGCTCTTCTCGAGGGCGGCCAGATCAAGATCCTGGACTTCGGCGACTGGTATTCGTCGGGCAACTCGTCCTTGCAGGGGGACCTGTTGGGACGCTGGCTTCGGGAGGAGACGGACGCCCTGGCGGCCGGGTACCAGGGCCTTCGGGTCGCCGGGAACGCGTCCTTCCTCGAGAGAGCCCAGTGGTCGGCCTTCATGAGTTACGAGGGGGCCGTCAATCGCGAGATTCGGAGCCGCCGCGTGGTCGCGCTCTGCAGTTACGACCTGAAGAAGTCCAGCGCCGCCGACGTCTTCGACGTCATCCGGAACCACCAGTTCACTCTCGATCGCAAAGGCGACTCCTGGGAAGTCATCGAGAGCGTCAGCCGTCCGCTCCCGACGTAGACCCGGATCCGGCCGAGGCATTCCGCCAAGCGAAGGCCGACTTGCTTCAAACCTTGCAGAAGTGTAGCGGCCCGTATTCGTGATGGGAACGGGTGTCCGCGCGGGGGGGGCGATCCGCATCCTCCCCTTGGACTCTTTGAGGCATGGGCGAAGTATCTCGGGATCTCCGAAGACGTGGAAAGTCACCGGCAGCTGGTCCTTCTTCGGCATCCGATGACCGCGTCCGCCGTCGGAGGCTCGTCAACGCTTCCTTCGAAGGACTCGGAAGCTATTGGAGCTCCCGGGGGAACGCCGCTCGCATGTGCTGGATGCGGGCCTGGATCACGTTGACCTGACGATGGAAGATCTCGGCCACATCGAAATGTCCGTTCTTTCTGGCGCCGTCGGCGAGCTCACTCATGATCTGGACTTGTCTCTGCCAGTCGCGAAGAAGATTCTCGATGCCGTTCTTACCGGAGTTAGCTTGGGCTGTCGCCAGTTCCTGCGCGGAAATTTCATGACCGCTGCCGCAATGGAAGAGGAAGGATGTCCCGAGCGGAATAGAGTCGAGACTTCTGCCGCACTTCGGACAAGGCAGCCCGGAACTGATCGTCGTGTCTGGCCCTTTGCGGTGTTCCGTCATGGTTGGATTCCACTGATCATTGTAAACGGATCGTATTCTATCGCCAACCTATTGCCGTGAGTCGTCGGACAGATTAATGCGCCGATTTGCGGATCCGGAGTTTCCAATGATTCGCAGCGCAACGGATTCCCCTCTATCGCTGACGCCCCAAGATCGCTATAGTAGCTTCAGAAAGAGGTGCTGCTGAATGATGATTCTCGACGCCGAAGCGACCTTCATGAAGCTGGACAAGCTCCGGGAGCGAATGGACCGCCTGGAGCAGACTCCGGATAGCAACGAGTGGCAGTACACGCGGCTGCTGATCCGCGCCCTCGCCGAAGGCATCGCCAAGTCGAAGAAAAGCAGCATCCCGGTCCTGCGCAAGGTCCGGGTGGATGCGCCTGCTGCCGTCCGGGGCGATTGGCAGGAACTGGTCGAGGTGCTCCTGAAGAAGGGCATCAAGTCCGAAAGTCGCAGGAGCGCGCTCCAGCGGGAGTAGCGTTTCCGGCGAGAAGTTCATTCGAGTCCCTCATCCCTCCGACATCCCGTACTCTAGGCCGAGATTTCAGCTCCTTCCTCGGCGAGGGTACCCCGTGAGCCGCTTTTAAAAAACAAAAGGCGCCCCGGTAAGAGGACGCCTTTTGGAAGGTTGACGAACGTGTTACCAGCTGCGGCCCCGACCCCCGCCGTAGTTCCCGCGACTGCCGCCCTCGGTCCTGGGCTTGGCCTCGTTCACGGTCATCGCGCGGCCCCGAATCTCCTGAAGATTTAGGGCATTGACGGCCGCCTGGCCGGCGCTCTGGTTGGGCATCTCCACGAACCCGAACCCCCGCGAGCGACCCGTCATCTTGTCCATGATGATCGAGACCGTCGACACCTCGCCGTGGGCCTCGAAGGCCTGGCGGACGTCGTCCTGGGTCGCTTCGTAAGACAGGTTGCCGACGTAGATGTTCATCATCTACTTCCTTTAGAAAGGGGAAACGATACGTCAAACGGGAAGAGGGGGGTCGGAAGGATCGACGACATGAGTCAGCGAGCAGTCAAACCGGACTTCCCAACGCGAGCGAGTCTATCGAGCGCCGACGGGAAGCGCAACAGGGATTCCTACGCTCGATCCGGCGCCAACGCAAGCGGTCGGAGATCGAGCGCGGTCTATCGAAGGCGAGGGCGGCGCGACGGCGGGACGGATTTCGAGATAACCCGGAAGGTCTGCGTCGCCAAAGGATCCTTCGCAGGCCGGCGATCCGGAAGCTTTCCCTCTTCAAGCCGTTGCCGGCAACTGGGGCAGTTTACAAGACGTGAGTTCGCGATGCTGAGGACGGTGAATGATTTTTCACAGCGGCGGCAGAACATCAGCCTGCGAGAAACCCGCGCGAGCAGTTCTTCGGCCCGGGGAGGCGTAAGATAGCCTCTGGTCACCAGAATCTCCGCCAGCGGTGGTCGTGGGGAGCCGGGCTTTTCTTGCCGCAGGCATGCTTTGAGGTCTGCCGCCGCAATCCAGCCCTCCCGCACGGCCAGTTTCCCGAGAAGGTCGTCTTCCCGGTCCTCAGCGGTGGCTACTTCAGGACTCGCCGGACTCCGGGGCGTTTCCGCTTGGAAGGGGTCCTCGGGCGCTTGCCGGCCTTTCTTGAGGCTCGACCGGAGCCGAGTGAGCACTTGCGAGTATTGCTCCCCGGAAATAAAGCCCTCCCGCAACAGGGATTGGCCGAGCGAAAGATTTTCGGTCGTGTCCCCCTGGATTTGGAGGCAGCGGCGGATCTGGTCGGACGTGCAAAAGCCCAACGACAGGGCAATCTCACCGAACCTGTTGTTATCGTTATGGTCCATCGCAAACCGTCCGGAAAGGTGTTCTGCCACGATTGTGGCAGATCAACCCGTTAATAAGAAGAGCATCCTTTCAGCACGCACGCAGGACCCCGCGGAGTGTGGAGGCAGTAGGGGATCCGCTAACAATCTGCCGGACGGCAGGAACATCGACTTGATGCTGCGGGACATCCTCCTCGCTTGGGGCGGTGACGCCGCTCCGACCGGGGGACGCGCGCCTTCGAGTGGAATGATGCCGTGGCGGCCGCGAAGGCGACCGGGGCCGCCCTGGAACGGACGATTCATGCCCTGACGATCGGCCCTGGAGACTTTCCCCGGGACTACACGTCCCGGCCATCGGAGGCTCGATGACGATCCGGCTCAAGGTTGTGGACCAAGGCCACCTGCGGACTCCCCGACTTGCGGAGCACATCGACGAGAGAAGTCGAAAGCTCGAACACTTCTAACCGGTGGCCATCTTGAAGTCGACTTCAAACTCATTCAAGGTGCCGCACTCTGGGCAGATCCACTTGGCCACGGAAGTTACGACTGTCGTGCTCTCGGAAAAGCCTGCTTGGCAACCGCACGGGACGCAACGCCACGGAACTTTGTCCCCGACGGCGGCGACGACCTTACCCGATCGAGTTCTTTCGTCCATGCGTCACCTTGATAAACGGACCGCCGCCGAACGGGGGCGCCGCGGACCGCTTCCGCGCATCCGCCCTCTGAGCCTCCAGGACTTTCGAGAACTGCGCCTCCGAGAGAAATCCTTCACGAAGGAGGGATTGGCCGAGCGAGAGCCGCTCGTCAGTGCTCGACTGGATCTTCAGGCACCCCTCGACCTGCGCCCGGGTGCAGAACCCCAGTCGCAGGGCGATCCGGCCGAAGTCTTCGTTGTCGGCGTTGGACATCGCATCTCCCGCCGGGGCTCGAACCACCTCTTCTGATGGCGGCCCGACGAAGCCCCGAATCATCCCCTGACGGCGGACCCTAACGGCTTCGCCGGTTCAGGAACATGGTGAAGCCGAAGAACGCCCAATAGAAGGGCCAGAGCACGATCGCTCCGATATTGGTCCACCGGTCGTGCTTCAGAGCCTGAACCCGGAGGAGCGCGATGGCCGTCACCGCAAGGCCCGCGCCGTAAAAGAGCAGGATCGGGGTGAACATCGGGCGACCTCCTCATTCGGGGAATCCGGCTCCGCGTTCCAAGCTCCGTTGATCGAGGTACCCCTGATCAACGCAATTCCCATGCCGTCCCAGACTTTCGACCCTTCAGGTGGCACGTCGGTTGCGCTGCGAGCCTCAAATCCGGCGCGGGGTGTCGTCCTTTCGCACGATCGGAGCCGTTCCGGAGGAGGGTATTCATGGAACCCGAGTGCTGGCAATCGCTGCATACCCAGGCACAGTGGGCGCTCTCGCACGCCGACGAGTGCCCGCCGACGGAGGCCCTCCGCGGCATGAGCCTGCGGCTCCGGTTGTGGCAGTACCCCCGCTCCGGACCCCATTGGTCCTGGTCGTTGATCGTTCCTGCGAGGGACTACGGGCAACGCCGGGCGGTCGTCCGCGAAGTCTGCTGGGACCGGCCCTCCGACTGGCGTGCGGCGATGGCCCCGGCGAAGACCTTGAAGCGCAGGGCCCCGAGCGTTCCTTCCGTGCGCGTTCGGGACGCGGAGGTGGACTGGACCGATATCGCGCCGTTCCTGGACGCCGCCGGTCGACTGCCCGCGAAAAGCCTTGGCGCGGATCTCTCCCTGCCGTCGGAGCAGGGTGGATGCGGGCTCGAGGGATTCCGGGGACTCGCCCACGTTCGCCTGGAATGGGCCGGGAAAGGACCTCGCGAGTGGGGCGCCACGATCGCCTGGTTCGAACGGTTCCGAAGGGTGCTCGTCCGGATCATTGATGAGCGCGACACCCTCAGTCGGGAAGGGTGACGCTTCACGCTCCGGGCGTTACGTCAACTCCACGAGCAGGATCTCGGACGGTTCCCACGCGGTCATCGACACGGCGGATTCCTCCACGAACGAGGCCGCGTCTCCGGCGACCAGGATCTGCTCGATCAGCTGAATCCGACCGCTGAGCACCTGGAGCCAGGCGACACGTCCTTCCACCAGTTCGTGGACCACGTGGTGGCCCGAATCGAGAACGGCAGAGTACCCCCGGGCATTCTGTCGGAGCCGGAGCGACCCGTTCCTGCCGTCGGGAGAAAAGACCAGGCGAAGAACTCCCCTCCGCTCGGCGATCGGGAAATGGCGCTTCTCCGGCCGGGTCTTGAGGGAGTTCCGATCCGGCGTGAAGCAGTACTGGAAGATTCGCGCCGAGTCGGCCGGGGACCCGTTCACGGATCGCTGGACCGATCCGGATCGGGCGCTCATGCGGCCCCACTCGCCGGGTCCCAGATCCTGGCGGGCGCCGGTCGAATCCTCCTGGGCGACATCTCCGTGGCAGACGTAGGTGAGGATCTCGACGCCGGCGTCAGACAATACGGCGGCGTGGGTTCGCGGAGCCAGGACCCGTTCGCTCAAGGACTCCAGGGTCCGAAAGCCGCCGCGGTAGGGATCTCGGGGGTTCTCTGGGTCGAAGGTCTCTCTCAATTCCCCCGAGCCGACTCTCGAATAGCGTCGCTCGCTGGACTTCCTGAGGGTAATCATCCTCGGCAGCAAATCAGGACGAACACGGGTCCTCCGAGGCTTGCTTCAGCAAAAGAAGGGCCCTCCGGGCACGGCTGAGGAGGCCAGGCGACGCGGCCGGCGCGATCATCTTGATCGCCATGTCGATCACAATGATCTGATTCTTGCGGGGAACCTCGAACGCTGCGCCCTCACGCATCGGTCATCGATCCCGGGAAGGGGGAACGGGTCCGATCGGATCAGAATGATCGAGTCGGGCGATCGCGAGCCGCAGGGTCTCCCGTGTGAAGGGCGCGGACAGGTGGCCGACAGTGCCGAGCCCGAGGTCCGGAGCTTCCCGATCTTCCGAGCCCGAGAGCAGAAGGACCGGAATCGGGTCTCCATGCTTTCTGAGGACGCGCAAGGTCTCGAGAGCCGGCGCTCCTCCCTCGAGGATCGCGAACGCGTGGCCGGCCGTCCTGCGGCGCTCGAGGACGACCAGAGGGTCCACGCAGACGACCGCCGCGTAGCCCTCGCGGGAGAGGGCTTCCTTCAGGTACTTCCGAGCGTGGGAATCCCCGAGGGCCACGAGGGCCGTTCGACGGCCCTTCCAGGGGAAGGCGTACCTCGCTGTTCTCTTCGTCATCGGATCGTTGCGCGGAAACGCAATCGACGTGCCACGGGGCAGTATTCCGGGATTCCCGGGGCCGAGGTCGGCGAAATGGTACAGTGGGAGGCAGTTCTACCGAGGTAAGGGATGCGCGTCGAAGAGCTCGATCTCCGGGAATTGCTGGAGCTCGATCCCAATGGAGGTTTGATCCGCTTCGCCGGCCACCGGGCGCTGGTCTTCGACGCCGTCGCGCAAGGCCTCCTTCGGAAGGAGTTGATCGACACGTTCGGGGTCCGGGTCGCCCGCGGCATCCTGAGCCGCTTCGGCTACGTGCATGGGCGTCGCATGGCGGAGGCGATGCGCACCCAGTTCACCTGGGACAGCGACGAGGACTGGCGCCGCGCGGGTCCCCGGATCTACGCGCTCCAGGGGCTCTTCCGGCTCGAGGCCGGAGGCCCCGGCTCCTTCGCCGAGGGAGGCGGGACGTGGCACGTCTCGTACGAGGCGGAACAGCACCTCCTGCACCTGGGCCGTTCCGAATTCCCGGTGTGCTGGACCCTCTGCGGGCTGGCGAGCGGCTACCTGAGTTTCGCCACCGGCAAGGAGATGGTGGCGGTCGAGGACCGCTGCATGGGCAAGGGCGACAGCGCCTGCCGCGTTTCGATCAAGTCCGTCGAGGACTGGGGGGACTGCGTCGCCGATCAACTCTCCTTCTTCAAGCGGGAGGGGATCGATGCCGCGCTCGAAGAGGTGACCCGAGCGCTGAAGCGGACGGAGCGCCAGCTGCGAGAGAGGACGCGGGAGCTGGCCCGCGTGGCCCGAATCGAGGAGTGCCCCGGGGACCTCGTCGCGCGAAGCCCGGAGATGCGGCGGGTGGTGGATCTCGCGACCACGATCGCCAAGGTGGACTCCACCGTGCTCGTGACCGGCGAGAGTGGGACGGGGAAGGAGCGGATCGCCCGCTTTGTGCACGACCGTTCCGCCTGCGCGGACGGTCCGTTCATCGCCGTGAACTGCGGCGCGATCAGCGAGTCCCTGCTCGAGAGCGAGCTCTTCGGCCACGCGCGGGGGTCGTTCACGGGGGCCACCTCGGACCGCGCGGGCCTCTTCGAGGCGGCGAACGGCGGGACGCTCTTCCTCGACGAGGTGGGCGAGATCCCGCCGTCCATGCAGGTGAAGCTGCTTCGCGCGCTCCAGGAGCGCGAGGTGCGCCGGGTGGGGGAGAACCGCAACCGCCCCATCAACGTGCGCATCCTCACCGCGACGAACAAGGACCTGGCGGCCGAGATCGCGGCCAAGCGCTTCCGCGAGGATCTCTACTACCGGCTGAAGGTGGTCGAGCTGGCCGTGCCTCCCCTGCGGCAACGGAGCGAGGACATCCTTCCGCTGGCGCGACTCTTCCTGGCGGAATCCTCGCTTCGCATGAAGCGCGCCGTCGACGGCCTCTCCGCGCCCGCGGCGGACCAGCTCCTCGGGTACCCCTGGCCCGGGAACGTCCGCGAGCTGGCCAACGTCATGGAACGCGCCGTCGCGGTCGCGAAACGATCGCGGATCGACCTCGAGGACCTTCCTCCCGAGGTCCGGATCGCGGTAGTCCGCCCCACGCCCGGGAAGTCGATCCGCCGGCTCCAGGACGTCGAGAAGGACTACATCCTCGCCATCCTCGAGAGCAAGCGAGGCAACCGGACCCAGGCGGCGATCCAGCTGGGCATCGGAGTGGCCACGCTGCATCGGAAGTTGAAGTCCTACAAGAAGTCGGTCTGAGCTTCGGCGCGGCACGCGCTTTGCGCAGGCGGACTCCGATGTGGAAAGGGACCACTGTCCGCAAGGTCCTCCATCCTCCGAGGTCCTCTCGAGGCTGGCGGCTCCTCTGCCTCTTGAGCACGGTGCCCCTGCTGATCGCGGTCATCGCCGCGGTCCTCGGGTTGCGCGACCATTCAACCGAGGTCTCGCGTCCTGCTCGAATGGTCTGCATCATCGCCGCCTCGTGCTTCATCGGTCTGGCCGGCGTCGCGCTCGCCGTGAGACGTCGCCCCGGCTGACGCTCCCAATTCGTCGGGCCGGACCCCTCTGGCACGCCCCTTGCGTTACTCCCCTCCGGTACGGGTTCCGGCCCTTAATCAAGGAGATGGCTGCATGATTCCACTCTCGCGCGAGGACTACATCGAGCTCGGCGTGTCGATCCCGTCGGAGACGTTGGTCGGGTGGACGAAGGCGCAGCTCGCCGCCACCAAGGGCCGGGAGAGCCGGCTCGAGACCCGCGGTCTCAACGAAGCCGCCCTTAAAGGCCTTCGGGACCTGGCGGCGCTCGTCGAGAAGCGCGCGAGCGAACTGGGCGATCCCGGGGACCTCCCTCCCAAGGCGGCCGCGCGCGCGCAGCGCGTCCGGGAAGAAGCCCTGGGCTTCTGGCGGGAGGCCCAGATGATGGCGAAGGTGGAGTTCGGATCCCGTCCGGATCTACTGGCGACGTTCCGCATCGGCGTACGGACGGGACTGCTCCTGGCCAACCTGACGAAGGAAATCGAATCCACGATTACGCTGCTGCGCGAGCACGCGCCGCAGCTCGCCGCGCTCGGCGCCTCCGACGCGTTCATCGCGCGGGGCACCCTCCTGGTCGCGAAGCTGAAGGACGCCAAAGCCGAGCTCGACGCCGCCTGCGGCGCCCTGCCCGCGCCCGCCTCCCTGCACTGCCACGACAAGGGGGTCCTCTACGACCGGACGCGAAAGCTCGTCCGGACCGGTCAGCTGGAATTCCTGAGCGATCCCGAGCAGGCGTCGAACTTCAACTTCACGCGCGTCCGGAGAGAGCGCGGGACCTCCACGCCGGCCCGGCTGAAGCAGGAGGAAGCGGCCGGCCGCTGAGATATGGCCAAGCGAGACGACGTGGAGAAGGATCGGGTCCTGGTGGTCGAGGACGATCCGGCGGCGCGCGCGGAGACGGTCGCCCTCCTTGCGAAGGACGGGTACGAGGTCCTGTCGGCGTCGGACATCGACGGGGCGCTCGAGACGGTCGAGGATCGGAAGCCCCGGGCGGTCCTCTTCCGCATCCTGAACCCTCCGGAGGGCGCGATCGACTTTGCGCGCCGGCTCTCCTCGAGCAGCTCGAACAAGTTTGTTCCAGTGGTGATGGTCAGCGCCCTCAACGAGTACCAGCTGGGGAGTCTTCTGAACGGCATTCCCGGCGTCCGGAGGATCGTGTATCCGTCCTGCGCCCCGGACGCCCTGCGGGCCGAGGTCGCCCACGCCCTGCAGCACGTGCGCCGCTGATCCGGCCGACGATGGAGCCTGGAGTCGGGATGGAACGTTCCGGTTTGCCGAACTCATTGTGGAGATGGACATGAACATTCACGTCAGCAATCTTTCTGCCGCCACCACCCAGGCCGACCTTCGCAAGGCCTTCGCCGCCCACGGCGACGTAGCCTCGGTCGCCGTCCTCACGGAGGAACGGCACTTCGGGAAAATGACCGGGGCCTCCAAGGGGTACGGATTCGTCATCATGCCCGACACGGTTCGGGCGCGCGCGGCCGTCGCGGCGCTCGACCACCATGACCACCAGGGAAGCACCTGGAGCGTGCGGCAGGCGCGGCCCCGCCGGGTCCACGGGCGTCGTCCGGTCTGAGGGAGCGCCGATGAACGACAGACTGAAGATGGCCACCCGTTCTCGGTTCGGCTTTTCGAACAGGGCGCAGTTGAACCTGCCGCTCCTGGGAGCGCTGGCCGCGTCCGGGGCCGGCTGCGAGGTCTGCGCCGAGATCCAGAGAGACGTCCTCGTGAACCCGGAAGGGGGCGAGTACGTCGAGGCGGCGAGCTTTCCGGGGCGGACGCTCCGGGCGATCGACGCCCACTTCAAGGCCCACTGGAAGGACGACTACCAGTTGGTGGACCTGTCGAGAACCGATGGGACGTGAGCGGCCGCCGCGCTCCGTAGGAGGCAGGGACGGATGGGAAGATCCGACGAATCGCTCCGGGCGACGCGCCTGGTGTTCTACAAGGAGGACATCGAGGTCATCGGCAAGACCTTGACCGTCTTCCTGAAGAATGCCTACGCCCAGTGCGCCCTTCTCGTCGACAAGGACGGCCACCTCGTGACGAAGGAAGGCGAATCCTCCACGTACGACATGGACACCATCTCCGCGCTCGTGGCGGGGTCGTTTGCGGCCACCAAGCAGATGGCCAAGCTCCTGGGGGAGGAGGAGTTCGCCCTCATGTTCCATCAGGGGAAGAAGGACAACATCCAGCTCTCGCTCGTGGGCGAGCGCACCATCCTGGCGGTCATCTTCGACGATCGGACGACCCTGGGCATGGTCCGTCTCTACTCCGCCCAGGTTTCCAGCAAGCTCGGACAGGTGTTCAACGAAATATCCGCGCGCAAGATCGAGAGCGAGAAGATCTCCCAGGAGTTCGGTCAGGCCGCCCGCGGGAAGCTCGACGACATTTTCGGCAGCTAGCCATCCCCACGCTGAACGGGTCGATCTCGCTCACCGAGCGCCGCCGGCGCTCGTTCGTCCCGCCCGAATGCCAGACTGGATCGGGCTGGCACGCGGCTTGCGATACGAGTGCCAGTTGCGGGGTGCGATGAAGATTGCCCTGATCGGATAGGGACGAAGAGCCCCAGGAGAAAACATGACTGCCAAGAACATTGCGTTCGACCAGGAAGCCCGCGAAGCCATCCGCCGCGGCGTGAAGCAGCTCGCCCGCGCGGTCAAGGTCACCCTCGGACCCCGCGGCCGCGCGGTGCTCCTTGAGAAGAAGTGGGGCGCGCCGATCGTCTCGGTCGACGGCGTCACCGTCGCCAAGGAGATCGAGCTCAAGGATCCCTACGAGAACATGGGCGCCCAGATGGTGAAGGAAGTCGCCTCGAAGACGAACGACGTCGCGGGCGACGGCACCACGAGCGCCACCGTCCTCGCCGAGGCGATCTTTGACGAGGGCCTGAAGAACGTCACCGCCGGCGCCAATCCGATCGCCATCAAGCGCGGCATCGACAAGGCCGTCGAGACCATCGTCGCGGAGCTCAAGCGGCTCTCCAAGCCCGTCCGCCTCGACGACCTCTCGGAGGTCCGGAATGTCGGCACCATCGCGGCCGGCGGAGACGAAACGATCGGCAAGATGCTCGCCGAGGCCATGCAGAAGGTCGGCAAGGACGGCGTCATCACGGTCGAGGAAGGGAAGGGCCTGGAGACCTACGTCGAGTGGGTCGAGGGCATGCAGTTCGACAAGGGCTACCTGTCCCCCTACTTCGTGACGGAGCCCGAGGAGATGAAAGCGACGTTCAAGGACTGCTACATTCTTCTCCACGAGAAGAAGATCTCGGCGGTCAAGGACCTGATCCCGCTCCTGGAAACGGTCGCCAAAGCAGGGAAGCCCCTTCTTGTCATCAGCGAGGACATCGAGGGCGATGCGCTTTCGACTCTGGTCGTGAACAAACTCCGCGGCACGCTCAACATCTGCGCGGTGAAGGCGCCCGGTTACGGAGACCGGCGCAAGGCCATGATGGAGGACATTGCGGTCCTGACCGGCGGAAAGGCGATCTTCGAGGACCTCGGCATCGAGCTCGAGAAGGTCGACCTCACGCTCTTGGGCCGCGCCAAGAAGGTCGTGGTCGAGAAGGAGAACACCACGATCATCGAAGGCGCCGGCGAC
>Ga0310813_10001533_pt1 | contig 13918 bp, 5 predicted proteins | sample YN3metagenome_FD_203086 | JGI IMG/M metagenome (GOLD analysis project Ga0310813, IMG submission 203086) | Soil microbial communities from experimental microcosm in Duke University, North Carolina, United States - YN3 | ecosystem: Engineered > Artificial ecosystem > Soil microcosm > Unclassified ...
TGAGGACGTAGCTCTCGCCGCTGCCCGGCACCAGGGCGTAGAAATGATGCAGCCGGGTCCACTCGGCCGGGTAGCGGTCGATGGGGAGCAGGCGGTCCTCGCGGATCTCGAAGGTGCGGGCGGCCTTCCGGTCGATCCTCCAGGCGGTCATGGTGCTGGATTCGCGGCCGACTTCGGGGTCGCGGGCGCGCAGCTTGGGCAGGAGCTCCTGCCACTTCACGAAGCCGGGCCGGCTGGCGTCGAAGACCTGGACGTGGATCGCGGGGCGGAACCTCCCGTCCGGCTCCTCGGGGCCGAGGATGTGGGTGGTGAGGCCGCGCGGGGTCTCCTCCTCGAATGCGGACCAGCCCTCCGCCGGCACCTCGCAGGCGAAGCTCTTGCTCGGAGGCGTGTAGGGGACGGTCTTCACCGCGGCCCGCGCGGGGCCTGCGGCCAGGAGAACGGCGAGTATCGCGGGGGACATGGCGCTCATTTCTCCCGGGCCCGCTTCTCGAGGCCGATCCAGGCCGCTTGCGCGGGCGTGGCGTCGGCGAGGCCCTTGATCCAGCTGTCCAGCGCGCCGGGCTCTTCCTTGGTGGGCACCAGGCTCTCGGCGGCGCGGCGGGCGGACTCGGCGGAGACCACGCCGGCGTCGGCCAGGGCCGCCACCTCGTCGCGGGGCGAGCCGCTGGTGCGGCTCACCCAGCCGACGCGGCGCGCGGAGAGGGCTTGGAGGATGAAGTCCTCATGCTCCTCGGGGCGATCGATCCAGGCCTTGCGGCGGGCGAGGGTCTCCTTGTCGAGGCGCACGAGGTGCTGGGTGTCCTTCTCGAAGTCGGCGTAGAAGCGCATCTGCGCGGCGGTGATGCGCAGCTCGGTCCGGTAGGGGTCGGCGTCCCAGCCGCGCAGGCTGGCGTCGAGGCGGAGGAGCTCCTTGAGGAGCACGCCGGCGAGCTGCTCGCTCGAGGGGAGAGTGCGGCGGGAGCCGTCGGAGTAGACGCGCGCGCGGCCGTAGGCGTTGTCCTCCTCCCGGTCGGACGGCGCGGTTCGATCGGCCGACTTCCAGGCCAGCGGCGGCAGGCCGCGCTGCTTGTAGAAGTCGGGCGAGTCGGGGAGCAGGAAGTCCCGGCCGCCGCCGAAGAGGCCGCGGGTCTTGGTCAGGACCGCGCCGTCTCCGATCGCGAGCTGCAGCCGGTTGGGCTCGTCGGGGACGCGCGCGTAGGCCGCGGGGAGATTGCCGGCCCGCTGCGAGTCCACGAGCACGTGCGGGGCGATCCACTGGAGGGCGCCCAGCGCGACCCGCCGCTCCGGGTCCCGCCCGTGCGCGGCGACCAGCTCGAGGAGCGCCTTCACGTCCTTGCCGTAGGGCGCCGCCGCCAGGAACGCGGCGAAGGCCTTGGCGTCGAAGGCAGGGTACTCCGCGTTGGGCTGGCCGGGCAGGGAGACGATGGAGACCGGCTGGGGACGGGACGCCGGCGGCTTGACCGCGGGCGGCGGCGGAGGCCCGTGCAGGACCGGGCGCACGCGCGCGACGGTCTCGTCGAAGCCCCTGGAGGACGCCACGGGGGGCGGGGCGGGGGCTTGGATCCGGAAGCCCCAAGGCGGGGGAAGCGCCTTTTCCTCCATCGAGGGAGGGGGCGGCGGCGTCCCCGTCACGGCCGCTCCGCTCGCGCGCGCGACGATCGGCGAGGCCGGGGCCTCGCCCTCGACGGGCGGGCGCGAGAGGAATGCCGAGAGCAGGCTCGGCGGGATCGGGTCCAGGGGCGACAGTCCGGGGAACACCGGCGGATGCGCCGCCTCGGTCCAGCCCTTGGCCGGCTCCAGCACCGGGGCCTTCGCCGTCCGCTCGAAGGCGGCGGGGGGCGTCGGCATCTCGAGCCCCTTGAGGCGGAGGTCCAGCTTGAAGAGTTCCTCGTTGGTGAAGAGATACTTGAGGTCGCGGCGCGTGCTCTTCGAGAGGAGCTCCCAGTTCTCGGAGGCGATGCCCTTGAGCTCCTGGCGCTCGGCGGCGGGCACCTTCTTCTTCTTGAACTCGTAGCGGTTGAGGATCAAGTTGATGCGCAGCAGCGCCTGCAGCTTCTTGCGGCTGCGCAGGTCCTCGATGGTGAAGGCGAAGTCCGTCGCGCTCATGGGCTGCGGCGAGTCTGGGCCGTAGAGAAGGCCCGCGTCGTCGAAGCGGTAGCCGGCTTGCTGCAGGAGGGTGAGGTCGCGCTGGGCGAGCTTGACGTCGCCGCGAACGAAGGGCGCCTGGGGCGCGTCGCCATCCAGCTCGCCGGGAGCCGGAGGCGCCGGCTCGGGCAGGCCCATAGCCGCGGCGCCTTGGACCACCCCGGTGAGCGGAGCGGAGGGAGGGGCTGAGGCGGCGGGCGCCGCGTCGGCGCGGGCCTTGGCGGATGCCAGGAGCAGGATCGCGAGAGGAGTCAGTCCGCGCATCTTCATCGCTATTGCACCATATTTTGCCAAAGGGCCTTTGCGCAAATATTGCATAATCGCGGCCCATGAAAGCGTCGGCCGCTCAGCTCGTGTTTCCCGCCTTCCAGTTCGGCAAGCACGACCCCGCGCTGGCCGAGCGGCTGACGGACTTGGGCGTCGGCGGCTTCTGCCTCTACCGCGGGACTCCGCGCGAGATCCGGGCCTTCACCGCGCGCCTGCAGAAGCGCGCGCGCGCGCCGCTCCTCTTCGCCGCCGACTATGAGGACGGCTTGGCCAGCCACGTGCCGGGCGGGACGCACTTCCCGTCCAACATGGCCCTGGGCGCGGCGGGCCGCGAGGACCTCGCGCGCCTCAAGGCCCGGGTCACGGCGCGCGAGGCGCGCGCGCTGGGCGTGCGCTGGATCTTCGCGCCGGTCCTCGATTTGGCCACGCGCGCCGACAACCCCATCGTCAACGTGCGCTCCTTCGGCGAGGCGCCCCGCCTCGCGTCCCGGCTGGGCCGCGCCTACGGCGACGCGATGCGGGCCGAGGGCGCGCTCGCCTGCGCCAAGCACTTCCCCGGGCATGGCGACACCCGCAAGGACTCGCACCTCGAGCTGCCGACGGTGCCCGGCTCCGCGGCGGCCCTGCGCGCGCGGGAGCTGGCGCCTTTCGCGGCCGCGGCGGAGGCCGCGGGCAGCGTCATGCTGGCGCACCTCATGGTGCCCGCCCTGGACGCCAAGCTGCCGGTCCCTTTCTCCGAGAAGATCGTCGGCGGCCTCCTGCGCGGGCGCATGGGCTATCGCGGCCTGGTCGTCACCGACGCCTTGGACATGAAGGCCGTGGCGGGGCGCTTTCCCGAGGTCGAGGCGGCCGCGCGGGCGCTGCGCGCGGGCGCCGACATCCTCCTGGTCCCGGCCGACCCGGAGGCGCTGGCGCGGGCGCTGCCCGCTCTCGCGTCGCGGGACGCGGAGCTCTCTCGGCGCGTCGCCGATTCGCTGGCGCGCCTCGAGCGCGCCAAGCGCTCCTGCCGCCTCTTTGCCGACGGCGGCAAGCCGGCCGGAAGCTTGAGCCTCGTCGGCTGCTCCGCCCACCGGAAGGCGGCGCGCCGCGTCGCCAAGGCCGCGCTGACCTGGGCGGGAGAGCCCGTCCGGCTCGAGGGGACGGCGGCCTACCTCGAGCCCGGGACGCGCCCCGCGCGCTGGGCCGGCGCCGCCTTCGTGGATGAGCTTCGCGCGGCGGGCGTGGACGTGCGCCCTTACCGTCCGGGCGCTCCCGGGACGGTGGTCGCGGGAGCCTTCTTGAGCCCCCGCGCGTACAGCGGCCGCATCGCGCTCGAGCCCGGCGCGGCCCGCGAGCTCTCCCGCGTCCTGCGCGGCGGCCGGCCGGGCGTGCTCGCGGCCTTCGGAAGCCCGTTCGTCTTGGACGCCGTCCCGGGCTGGTCGTCCGCGCTGTGCGCGTTCTCGCCCTGCGAGGAGTCCCAGCGGGCCGCGGCGCGGCTTCTCGCCCGAGGGCTCCGGGCCCCGGGCCGCATGCCGGTTTCCCTGCCGGCCCGCAAGTCCTAGGCCCGGTTGGGCCCATTTTCCCTATATGGGTGCCTTCCAGACCCATGTCCGGCACCGGCATTTAAGTAACACTTCGTTTAGGATGGGTTGCGCGGCAAACATTCGCGGGTGTCTCCCGTGGCGCCTCAAGCGCCTGATCGCCCTGACTCTGGCGATATCCCTGCTGGAACCCCAGCAGGGATTTTTTATTTCCCAGGCCCTCGCCGGGAGCTTCCAGGCGCGCGGCGTCCAGAGCTCCGCGATCACGGCCCCGTCGGTTCCCGCGATCGGGGACCGGGAGGCCGGCGGGGCGCTGGCGGCGCCGATGCCCAACCTCGCCGTAGGAGACCTCGGGACGCTTTCCGCGCTTCCGGTCTCGGCTCCGCTGGAGGTCCCGGCGGCGGCGCTGACCGGGGAGCCCGCGCCCATCGCGTTGCCCATCCCGGACGTCGCCGCACCGCTCGCCGCGCCCGGAGACGACGCGCCGCCGCGCGGCGCGGTCGCGGCGCCGCCGACTTTCCGCCGCGCCGACGCCGGCGGCTCGGTCTCCGGGGGGGAGCGCGCGTCCGCGCCTTTCACGGCCAAGGTCGCGGCGATGGACCGCGCCATCAACGCGCCCCAATCGATCTCGTCGCCGGGCCACTGGAAACACCACTTCGATGGCGCCCTGGAGAGCGCGGGCCAGGCGGGCGACGCGGCGCCCGTTCCCGGCGCGGCGCCTGGTGTCGCCCGCGCGAGCGGCCTGGCCTCGGCGCCGGACCCGCGGGCGCGGCTCAAGGAGCTGCGCCAGGTCCTGGGCGACGGCCCTCTGGGCGAGGAGCCGTTCGGCTTCTTCGCCGGGAGCCTGCCCTTCGAGCGCGCCCCCGGGGTCGGCCTGGAGGGGTTCCTGTACCAGAAGCTGCGGCGCCAGGGGCGCGCCGGGCCGGAGACCGCGCAGTTGGGCAACTTCTTCACCTTCCTCGACGGCCTCTTGGTCGGCCCGGCCTGGGCCGGCGAGCGCGCGGCCCTGGCCGCGCTCAAGGCCTCGGGCGGCAAGCCGGAGGAGCTCAACGCCCGGCTCGATGAGCATCTCCTGGACCTGACCGCGCGCCTGCGCGGCGAGCTGCGCGACCTCGACCCGGCGCTCGAAGGCCGGCGCAGCCAGATCTACATGGTCCTGGCCCGGGCCTACCGCAAGCGCCAGCCGGGGCAGACCATCTTCGACGTGCTCGACGAGGCCGAGCTCTCGCGCATCCGCGCCGAGACCGGCTCGAACACGCTCTGGCTCCTGGACATCTTCGAGATCGGAGAGGTCAACCGCTGGGGCGTGGCCGGCGGCTCGCCCTACGCGATCAAGGGCTATCACGTGAAGCCCGAGCACGGCGGCGACGAGGCCTTGAAGGCCTTCGTGCGGCGCGCGCACGCCGCGGGCCTCAAGGTCATGGTGGACTACATCCCCAACCACTACGCCCTCGACAGCGAGGCCCTGCAGAAGCGCCCCGAGGCCTTCATCCATCTCCTGCCGCCCCAGCCCAGCGCCGAGGAGCGCGGGAACCCCGCCTTGCTGGACGCCTACAAGCGCCGGATCTTGGCGGCCGCGCCGAAAGAGGACTCCGGCAACTCCCTGTACCACCTGCTCGAGGCCGACTATCCCGAGGGGAACGGCCGGGCCCGGCGCTTCATCCTGGTCCAGCACCCCTTCGAGTGGGGCTACAAGTGGGTGGACATGGCGCAGATCGACTACAGCCATCCCGCGGCCCGCGCCTGGCAGGTGGCGGAGGCGCGCCGCCTCTTCGGGGACGTCGGCATCGACGGCGTGCGCCGCGACATGTCCTACTTCGACGTCAACGACCGCTTCTTCGGCCACTGGCTCGAGACCCTGCGCTGGGAGCGCGACCGGGCGGGCGAGCCCTGGGTGCGCGAGGCCCTGCAGGCCCAGATCGCGGGCCTGGAGTCGCGCCGCGCCGCGGTCGGCGGCCGGGAGTTCCTGGCCGAGATGGACGACGCCATCCGCGCGATCAACCCCGGCGCCTTGATCATCGACGAGGTGTACGACCACCAGCGCGACGTGAGCCGCGCGGGCTCCAACGCCCTCTACAACAAGGTCGGCCTCTACGACGCCCTGATCAGCCGCAACCCGGACTCCATCCGCGCCGCGCTCTGGGATGCGGCCTTCCGGCGCTGGCAGTACGGGGCGGCCGCCTACGTGAACTTCCCCGCCAACCACGACGCCATGGAAGGCAATCCCGTGGACAAGTTCGGCCCGCAGGCCGAGGCGGTGCTGGCCAACACCCTGCTGCTGCGGCCCTCCCTCTTCTACAACGGCCTGGAGCTGATGGTCGGCCGCGAGAAGATGCTGCTGCGCGACGGCACGCCCTCCGAGGACGACGGCCGTCCGAACCAGAAGATGATCCCGTTCGACGCGAACGCCTGGATCAACTGGGCGGAGGGGGATCCCGCGCGGCGCGCCGCCCTCGCCCGCATGCGCGATTTCGCGGCCCGCAACGCCGATCTCCTCCAGGACGGGACGATGGAGGTCCTCGAGCCGCGCAGCGGCAGCCGCGCCCTCACGGCGTGGACGGTGGGGGGCGCGGGGCGCGCGATCTTGGTGGCTTCCAACTGGGCGCAGCCCGGGGCCAAGCAGTGGGCGAAATTCCAGTTCGGGACCTCGGGCCTCAATGCGCTGGGCGTCTTCCAGCCGCGGCCGGACCGGGACTACGTGCTCAAGGACTGGGCCAACGTGGACGCGCAGGGACGGCCGACGGAGTACCGGCATACGGGCAAGGAGCTGGCCGAGGCCGGCCTCGACGTCGGCCTGGACGGCGGCGGCGTGCATCTTTTCGAGATCGAGGAGGCCGGCGCCCCGGCCGCCGCCCCCAAGGCGCGCCGGACCCGCAAGGGCTCCGCGCAGACGGAGGTCATCGTCGCCTTGGGCGCGGCCGTGCTCATCGCGGGCGGCGTGGCGGTCGGGGGCGCGGTCGGCTGGATCGCGGCGGGAGCGGTGCTGCTGCTGGCGGCGGCGGTCCTCTTGCGCGACCCGCTGGCTTCCCTGTATTCTCGGTTGAAAGCGTGGTGGACGGCGAAAGCGCCGGCCTCCGCGCCCATGCCGCTGGACGCCGTCGAGGCGTTCATCTCCGAGCCCGGGAAGGAGACGATCCGCGGGAAACTGACCTCCATCGTGGAGGCGGTCCAGGGCGATCCCGCCTTGGCGGCGGCGCTCAACAAGCAGGGCAAGGCCCGCCTGATCATCAACGTCGATAAGAAGAACCCCCGGGTCACCCTCACCGAGGCGGACGCCCCGCGCATCGAGGGCATGCTGCGGGAGCATGGCGTCCGGGTCAAGGTGGAGATCGAGCGCTTGCCCGTGGACTGGGAGCGCCATGCCAAGAGGATGGCCGCGGGGAAAGATCAGGCCGATCCCGCGGTCCAGAGCTCCGTCAACATCCCCCTGCTCCTCGTGTCCGTGGGCGTCTGGGTGACGCTTTTCCACGGGACGCCCCTCATCTTGGGCGCGGGCGTGGCGCTCTTCCTCGCGTTGGAGACGATATTCCTGACCCGGACCATGCTCGCTTCCTTGTCCAAGCCTACGATCGGCGAGATCGGAGGCGGCTTGGTCACGAAGATGCTGCCGTTCTTCACCTCGGTGCTCTGGGTGTGGGTGGCCGCCCTGAGCGGCCATCCCCTCCTCTTGGCCGTGGCCATCGCCTTCATGCTGGCCCAGGAGAGCTTCCACGGCTTCTTCCTCGACACCTGGAACAACTTCGTCAACAACCTCAACAAGCTGCGGGGCGGCGCCTTCCTGGTGGGAGCCTTGTGGCTCTACGGGCTGGTGTCGGCCGCGTTTCCGCGGCTGTTGGCCCATCTGGCCGACCCGAGCAAGGCGCCGCCCTGGTCCGAGGAGTTCATATTCAGCATCCTCAAGCTCAGCCTGATCGGGGCCTTTTTCGGCACCCTGGGCTTTCGCGGGCTCAACAAGCTCTATGAGATCGGCGCGATCAAGCGCTGGCAGAGGTCCGCGTTCCAGCAGGTCCAGGACGGGCTGATGATATTGGCCGGGCCCTTTTTGGCCACGGGCTCGATGCTCATCTTTTGGACCATCTTTTGGGCGCAGCAGGGATTGGCCTTTTTGATATTTTTGTCCAGCTTGAACGCGACTCCGCGCCCGATCCCCTATTTCGTGGACCCCGCGCTGATGGAGACGGCGGAATTCAAGGCCAAGTATCCCATCTCCTCGGGACCCCAGGAGTCGCCCGTCCAGCAGGCGCTCAAGGCGATCTTGGATAACCCCTTCATCTGGCCCGTCGTCCTCCCGGTCAAGGCGGTGCTGGGCGCGATAGCCCGGCGGCGGGCGGCCGCGGCGGAAGAACGGAAAACCCGGGCTTACGGCCTCCGCGACGAGGGGGAGCGGCGATGACCTCCCTCGCGGCGCTGCTGCTGGGATTGTCGGCCGTCCTGCCCGCCGGCGCGGCGCCGCGGGAGACCCCGGAGCTGGTGAAGGTCGACCCGCCGAGCTGGTGGCCGGGCCACTCGCTCAATCCCGTGCGCCTGCTCATCCGCGGACGCAATCTGTCCGACGCGCGCGTGGAGAGCGCGGGCGCGGGCCTGCGCTTCGGCGCGGCGAAGGTCAACGCGGCGGGCACGGCCCTCTTCGTGGACGCGAGCATCGAGCCCGGGGCCGTCCCGGGCAAGCGCATGCTCCGGGTCGTCACCGCCGCGGGCGCGGCGGAGGCGGCCTTCGAGGTCTTGAGCCCGCTGCCCGCGCGGGGGCGCTTCCAGGGCTTCTCGCCCGACGACGTCTTCTACTTGATCATGCCCGACCGCTTCGCCGACGGCGACGCCGCCAACGACCGCCTCCCCGGGAGCGAGGCGGTCACGGACCGGAGCAAGAGCCGGTATTATCACGGCGGGGACCTTCAGGGCATCATCGATCATCTGCCCTACCTCAAGGATCTCGGCGTCACGGTGCTGTGGATGACCCCGATCTACGCCAACACGCACGAGCTCTACCCCATTCCGTCCTGGTCCCCCGACCATTTCACGGACTACCACGGCTACGGCCCCGTGGACTATTATTCCGTGGACGGGCATCTGGGCGACCTGGCCAAGCTGCGCGAGCTCGTGGACAAGGCCCACGCGGCGGGCATGAAGGTGGTGATGGATCAGGTCTCGAACCACACCGGCCCGCGCCATCCCTGGGTCAAGGACCCTCCCACGCCGACCTGGTACCACGGCACTCCCGAGCGCCACTTGAGCGAGTCCTTCCGGACCTGGCTGCTGGCCGATCCCTACGCCGGCCCCGCCGCGCGCCGGCAGGTCATGGAAGGCTGGTTCGGCGGCTGGCTCCCGGACCTCAACCAGGACGACCCGGAGATGGCGCTCTACATGACGCAGAACATGCTCTGGTGGGCGGGCATCAGCGGCGCCGACGGCCTGCGCCACGACGTGGCCACTTTCATCCCGCGGACTTTCTGGCGCGACGCCATGGCCGCCCTCAAGCGGCAGTATCCGAGCTTCCGCGACGTCGCCGAGATCAACGGAGATCCGGTCACCATCCCCTATTTCCAGGGCGGGCGGCCGGGCTCGGACGGCGTGGACACGGGCATCGACAGCGTGTTCGATTTCACGCTTCGGAAGGCCGTGCGCGAGGTCTTCCTGGAGGGCCGTCCGATCGAGGCCCTGCCCGCCGCGCTGAGCGCCGATCGCCTCTACCCGAATCCCCCGATGCTGGTCACCACCCTCGGCCTGCACGACGACCCGCGCTTCCTGAGCCGCTCCGCGCCCACGAGCGACCCGCTCAAGCCCGCGTGGGCGTTCCTGATGACGACCCGCGGCATCCCCCTGATCTACTACGGCGACGAGATCGCCATGCGCGGCGGAGACGACCCGGACAACCGCCTGGACTTCCCCGGGGGCTGGCCGGGGGACGCCCGCGACGCCTTCACGCGCCGGGGGCGCACGGCGGAGGAGAACTCCGCGTTCGAGCATCTCCGGCGGCTAGCGCGCCTGCGGGCCGGGTCCGAGCCGCTGCGCCGCGGCCGGCTGGTGAACCTTTTCATCGGCGAGCGCGTGTACGCGTACGCGCGGGTCACGGACTCCGCGTGGGCGATCGTGGCGCTCAACGGCGGCCCGCGGCGGGAGAAGGCGGAATTCGAGTGCGCTCCCGTGGCGCTGCCGGCGGGGACGCGCGCGCTCAAGGACCAGCTGGGCGGGGCGTCCGCCGAAGTCAAAGACGGTCGGATCGCAGTGGAGCTTGCTCCGTATTCCGCGGTGATCTTCGCATCATCGAGGCCATGAGATGAGGTCAACGACCATGATTTTCAAGAAATGGCTGGCGCGGCTGCTCGCCGCCGCGTTGACGCTGGGATGCCTGCCCGAGGCCCGGGCCGCGGGCCGCATCGTCCCCAGCGGCAATTCGGGAGCCTTGAACGGCGGGGCGCTCGGCGGCTCCGCGGCGGACGCGGCGCGCTCCATCGGCGGCGTGCCCTCGGTGCAGGTCCCGTTGGCGGATCTCGGCGCCGCGGAGCTCGGCGGGCTTCCCGCGTCGGTCCCTCTCGCGGACGCCGCGATCGCCGCGTCGAACGCCGTCGCGCCGGTCGCGGCGGGCGAGCCCGCGATCATGCCTCCGAGCGCGGTTTCCGCGCCGGGGGACGGCGCGGGCTCCGCGCTGAGCCCGCGGACTCCGGCGGTCGTGGCGGAAGGCTCCCGCGGCGCCGGTTCCGCGAGCGGGCGCGCCGCGGCCGTCCCTTCCGTGGGGCCGGCGCGGGCCGTGGCCGGCGTGTCCGCGGCCTTGGGCCAGCCTTCCGCCGAAGGGAGCGTGCGCCAATCGGAGCACCGCGTCCAGGCCAGCCTCCACGACCCGTTCGCGCATCCCGAGCCGGGCTCCACGGCGGCCGCCGAGCAGGAGAACGACCCGTTTTTCAAGGCCATGGGGCACGGCGTCGGCTGGGAGGCGCTCCCGCCGGAGCCGGCCGACGCCCCGAGCTCGCTCGCGGAGGTCTCGCTGGAGCCGGCTCCGGGCGCGCGCTACACGCCCTCGCCCGAGGATTGGCGCGACGAGTCCTTCTATTCCGTCCTCGTGGACCGTTTCGCCCGCGCCGAGCCGTTCGCCTCCTGGGGCGATCCCGCCGACGGGCGCACGCGCCACGGCGGGAACATCCGCGGCGTGATCGAGCGTCTCGACTACCTCAAGAACGGAGGCGTCACCACGCTCCTGCTCAACCCGCTGGTCATGAACCCTCCGACCGGCTATCACGGGTATTGGGCGCTCCATTTGATGGCGGTGGATCCCCAGGTCGGCACGATGGCGGACTTCAAGGAGCTCGTGGCGGAGGCCCACAAGCGGGGCATGCGCGTGGTTCTGGACACGGCGTTCAACCACATGGGGCCGGTGGTCGAGTACGAGGGCGGGCACGAGTACGGGCCGCCCAAGCCGATCAAGCGCTGGCGCTATCCCATCAAGCCGGCCGAGCTGCGCGAGGAGCAGCATTTCGAGCGCCGGGGGGACATGGTCAACTGGGGCAACGGCGATCCCGACCAGGTCCATCACGCCGACATGATCGGAGGCATCGCCAAGCTCGTCACGGCGAATCCGGCCACCCAGGACATCCTCATCAAAGTCGCCAAGTGGTGGATCAAGGAGACGGACATCGACGGCTTCCGTCTGGACGTCTACAAGCACGTCGACAGCTCCATGTGGGACCGCTTCTTTCCCGAGGTCCGCGCCTACGCCGCGAGCCTGGGCAAGACGAACTTCCTGGCCACCGGCGAGATCTACGACGGAGACCCGAAGAACCTCGTCCCCGAGGTCCGTCCCGGGCGGCTGGACTCGGCGTACAACTTCACCGGCTATTTCTGGTTCTCCCAGGCGCTGCACGGCGAGGCCCCGACCCGGGTCCTGGAGACGGGATTCCACGCCTTGCGGGAGATCCTGGGCGACGTCCTGCAGTACCTGCTGAACTTCCTCGACAACCACGACCGGCCGCGCTTCCTCAGGCCCAACGACTCCATAAACGTCCTGCGGGTCGCCTTGGCCTACCTCTTCATGACGGAGGGGATTCCCTACGTCTACTACGGGACCGAGCAGGCGTTCCGCCAGATCGAGGGGCTGGAGGCCAAGCTGGAGTTCGACGCTTCCCGCTACGACATGTTCCCCGGCGGCAAGTTCAAGGACCCGAGCGTGCCGGACGACGGCTTCAACACGGAGGCGCCGCTCTATAAGCTGATGGGCAAGCTGTCGAGCGTGCGCCGCAGCCGCGCGGCGCTGCGCCGGGGACGGCAGTACGTGCGCTGGTCCGATCCGAGCGGCCCCGGGATATTCGCCTTCAGCCGCATCCACGGCGACGAGGAGGTCCTGGTCGTCTTGAACACCTCCGGAGAGCCGCGGCGAGCCTCGATGGCGATGGACGCCGGCTTGAGTCCGCCGCTGACGGAGCTCCAGGACGACATGGACCCCGGCTACCGGGCGGTGACGTACTCCGCCGAGTCCGGGACGAAAGTGGACGTCGAGGTGCCGCCCCACGGCGTGCGCGTGCTCTCGCGCCACGCGGGCAGGCTGGCCGAGCTCAAGCAGGCGTATCCCGTCTTGGCGCAGGGGAAGTCCTGGACGCGCTGGTCGGAGCCCGACGGCCCGGGAATCCGGGCCTTCAGCCACATCCGCGGCAGCCAGGAGGTGGTGGTCGTGCTCAACACCTCCGCGGAGCCGCGCTCGATCAGCACGTGGGTGGACGCCAATCTCAGCCCGCCGCAGATCACCGAGTTCCAGGACGTCTTGGACCGGGGAGACAACCCCTATCGGGTCCGGGTCTACCGCGACGGCGGCGGCGCGAAGGTCGCGGTCGAGGTCCCGCCGATGGGCATGCGCGTGCTCGTGCGCCGCTCCGAGGTCGTCGGCGCGGGGCAGAAATAGACGGCGGCCCCGCCTAAACTAAGGTAACATCTCCCTCGGAGCCACCGTCGAGAGCATGTCCGAGATAGTCCTCAAGGGGATTCACAAAGCCTTCGCCTCGAACCCGATCTTGCGCGGCATCGACCTGGAGGTCGAGCGCGGGGAATTCGTGGTGCTGGTCGGCCCGTCCGGCTGCGGCAAGACGACGCTCCTGCGGACCATCGCCGGCCTGGAGTCGCCGGACGCGGGCGACGTGACGCTCGCGGGCAAGCGCGCCAACGACCTCCTTCCCCGCGACCGCGACGTCGCCATGGTCTTCCAATCGTACGCGCTCTACCCGCACATGAGCGTGCGCGAGAACCTGGGCTTCGGCTTGACCTTGCGCCGGACTCCGGAGGCGGAGGTCGCCGAGCGCGTGGCCGAGGCCGCGGCCCTCCTCGAGCTCACGCCGCTCCTCGACCGCAGCCCGGCGGAGCTCTCCGGCGGCCAGCGCCAGCGGGTCGCGATCGGCCGGGCGATCGTGCGCCGCCCGCGCATCTTCCTGTTCGACGAGCCCCTCTCCAACCTCGACGCGGCCCTGCGCGTGCAGATGCGCGGCGAGCTGGCGCGCCTCCACAAGAAGCTCGGAGCCACCATGGTCTACGTCACCCATGACCAGGTGGAGGCGATGACGCTGGCGACCCGCCTCGCGGCCTTCGATCGCGGCGTCCTGCAGCAGGTCGGCGCGCCGCTCGAGCTCTACCGCCGGCCCGCCAACCGCTTCGTGGCCGGCTTCCTCGGCTCGCCGGGCATGAACTTCCTCCCGGCCCGCGCGGAGGGCGGCGCGCTGCGCGGCCAGGGCTTCTCCTTGCCCGCGCCCGCCGACGCGGACGGCCTGAGCGGGGACTGCCTCCTCGGCCTGCGGCCGCAGGCGCTGTGGGTCCGCCCCGAGGGCCCCTTCCGCGGCTCGGTCGAGGCTCTCGAGCGCCTCGGCTCCGAGGGCTACGCTTTCCTCAAGACCGAGGCGGGCCCGCTGTCGGTGCGCTTCGACGAGGGCGTGCAGATCGCGGTGGGCGACGTGGTGCGCGCCGCGCCCGTGCAGGACGCGCTCCACGTCTTCTCCCCCGCCGGCGACCGCGCC
>Ga0310813_10001535_pt1 | contig 13914 bp, 9 predicted proteins | sample YN3metagenome_FD_203086 | JGI IMG/M metagenome (GOLD analysis project Ga0310813, IMG submission 203086) | Soil microbial communities from experimental microcosm in Duke University, North Carolina, United States - YN3 | ecosystem: Engineered > Artificial ecosystem > Soil microcosm > Unclassified ...
GGAGCTCGGGGGGTTCGGTCAGTACACAATCGTGGATGACGCCTGGCAGGTGAATAATGGCTGGGGCGCGGGTGGACGCCTGGGAGTTTTCCTCCATTCGCACTGGGAGCTCGAGGCGGCGGCGTCGTTTTCCAGCTTCACGAATCAGGCGCCGCGTGCCAGCGGCAGCTCGTCGATGCAGACCTACAACGGCCAGATCAACTTCAACTTGCCCTTCGGCATGGGTGGCAGGACCCATCACTTCCTGCTCGAGGCGGGCGCCGGAGGTCAACGCTTCGCATCGCACACGGACTTTTCGGTTCCGCTAGGCGCCGGATTCCGTTTCAGGGTCAGCGACGCCCTCGCACTCCGTTTCGACGGAATCGTTGAATACGTCGAGAATCCCACCGCGGCGACCTTCGGGTTCCCGCCGGGGGTCGGAGTGAACTCGCAGGCCGCCCGGTCGACCAACGTCGAGCTGCGGGCGGGGTTGAGCTTCATGCTCGGCAACTCGAAGCCCGCGCCCCCGCCGGTCGTGGCACAGACGCGACCCACGCCGCCCCCTCCGCGCCAGGAACCGCCGCAGCAGCCGCCGGCGAGAATCGACACCACCCGCCCGCCCCCGCGGGTCAACGCCGACTCGATCAACGCGGTGAATGCCGCGCGCGAGGCGCTGCTCGCGAAGCTCTACTTCGACTTCGACCGGTCGGAGTTGCGCGACGATCAACGTGCCGTGCTCGATGCCAAACTCCCCGTGTTCCGCGCGAATCCGGGCGTTCGCATTCGCATCGAAGGCAACGCCGACGAGCGGGGGTCGGACGAATACAACATCGCACTGGGCATGCGGCGCGCGCAGACCGCGCGCAAATATCTCATCGACCATGGCATCGACGCCGCGCGCCTCGAGATCATCAGCTATGGTGAGGAGCGCCCGGTCTGTCAGGAGCACGACGAGAGCTGCTGGAAGCAGAATCGCCGCGACGAATTCGTGATCATCGCGGGCGGGGACAGGTTGGTCGCTCCCCGATAAGGATGCGCCCTGGAACCCGGGCGAGCGACGGTGGATTCAATCGCTCGCCCGGTCCACAACACCCGGTGGGCCGTCGGCCTTCAACCCATCTGAGGAGCGCATCTCTATGCATAAACGAATACCAGCCTTCGCGATCGCCGCCCTCGTTGGCGCGCTGGCCGCATGTGGCAGCGACTCTGGCAGCGACGTTACGACGCCGCCGAAATCGAACGTCGTGACGTTCACGGCGACGCTGGCGGGAAACAAGGAAAACCCGGCGAACAGCTCCCAGGGAACTGGGACCTTCCAGGCCAGCCTGGACACGGTGACCGGCGCGTTCACATACGACGTGTCGTTTCAGGGCATGACGTCGAACGTCACGCTCGGTCATATCCACGGTCCGGCCTCGGCCACCGTGAACGCGAGCCCGATCCTCAACTTTGCAACGCTCGCGGGCGCCACGTTCACCACCGGCGGTCTCTCGGGTACGGCGCACGGCTCGACTACGCTCAACGCCCAGAATCAGCTGACCACCACGATCAACGGCGATTCACTCAAGAAGTTGCTGCTATCGGGGCTGACGTACGTGAACATCCACACGACGCAGAACGGCGGCGGCGAAATCCGCGCGCAGCTCACCAGGTAGGCCCTTCGTCCCACATGACGTCCGCTTGACGCGTTCACACTATTCTCGCTCGAGCGAAGCGGGACGAGCGATCATCCAAGACACGAAAACGGCCGCGCGGTTGCGCGGCCGTTTTCGTCAGATGCCGTCGGCTGATCGCCTGATCAGTAGATGTAGACTCGTGTTCCGACCGGCACATGGTCGTAGAGCCATTCGATGTCTTCGTCGCGCATGCGCACACAACCGTGCGTCGCGGCGAGACCGATCGACTCCTTGTACGGCGTCCCGTGCAACAGATATCCGTCGCCCAGGTTGAGGCGGTATTTCCCCAGCTCGCCCTCGATCTTCCGATTCTTCGAGCCCATCGGCGGGATGAAGAGCGTGTTGTCGAAAACGATGTGCTCGTCGGTTGGCAGGGCCGCGAACACCCCGCCGTCGATCACGCCGGCGACTCCGTCACGCACCGTGAGGTAGCGGCCGTCGCTCAGCTTCACCTTCTGTCCGCTATTCAAGTGGCCCAGCTTGAGCCCGTTCTCGAGCGCGGTTTCGGCGTAGAGCCACTCGGGCGGCTGCCAGATCGGATCGGCTTCCTTGTTGAGCACCGTGCGCATGCCGCGCGGTGTGTCGAAGGTCCACTCCTTCTTGCCGAACTCGAGGGTCGTCCCCTTCGCCACGGCCGCCGGCGCGCTCAGGACGGTGTCCCGGCCGATGATCGCCCACAAATGCCGGTCCTGGAGCGAGACGACCAGGCGGAAGCCCGTCGATCTGGCGGCTAGCGCGCGGTTCTTCGACCAGGCGAGGCTATCCGCCCGTGACTTGAATGAATATGAAACCTCGTCGCCGCTGCCGTCCTGATCGGCGGCGCGGCGCAGTCCGTCGCCCGTCTCCCGTAGCGTCTGTGCGCCGAGGCGCGAGGCGACGCTGAGGGCGAAGGCGGCGGTGAGGCTGGTCAGAATGCTATAAACTCGGGTACGGCTCATGGTGGGCTCTGCTTCTCGCGCGGCGGTCATTCGCTCAGCGCTCCTGCCCACAACCTACGCCAAATCCGTTCCAAAGTGCCATACCGCACATATCGCGGCAGGCTGGGCGGTTAGCCCAGCCTGCCGCGCCGACCTGAACTTCCAATTGGTGCCGTGCGACTAGAAGAAGTTCAAGCCGAACATGATCGGGATCTGGTAGGCCGACTTGAAGCCTCGTCCCTCGACATTGACGTTGTTGACGACGATGCCGTTACCGTTAATCGTGGTGCCGCTAATGGTGGTCACATTCAAGTCCGAGCTGCCGCGGTGGAACCCCACCACGCGCGCCTCGACGTAGACTTCCGAGAGGCCCATGTGCCAGGCGAGACCACCGCCGGCGTTCCAACCCCAATGGCTGCCGCCATCGCTGATGACCGGGTTGATCTCGATCCCCGACGAGTTGTCATTAAATTCGTCGAGCTTCTGACGAAGATTGGTGTAGTCCACCCAGCTCGCGCCGCCAATGACGTACGGTGAGAACCAGGTGTTATTGCCGAAGAGCCGATTGACCCAGGGCACGTCGACGCGGCCGTCGAGATTGATGTTCCATACATCCGGGCGACCGCCGAGGAACGCCAACCCGTTCGCTCTTCCGAACTGCGAGTACTGTCCATCGAGCTGAACACCCCAGTACTGCTGGAGTTTCCGATAACCGACTTGCATCTGCGCGGTTCCACCGGCGGTGTTCACCGTGTTCAAACCACCCGACGGCATGTTCGTTCCGCCCGCGAGGCCGAAGTAGAAGCCGCTCACCGGGTGAGTGATTACTGGCACCGTCTGCACGACGGTGTCGATGCGCGTGACGGTGTTCGTCACGGTGACGGTATCGACGCGCGGCGCCATGCGGAGCGTGTCGGTGCGAAATACAGTCACGGTATCCACTCGAGGCGCGACGACTTCACCGTGCGATTCTTTGCTCACGGGAATCCGTCGCTCCGACTTTGCGCGCGGTTTCGAGGTTGTGCTGTCTTGCGCCGATGCGGCCGATGCGTCGAGAGCGAAGAACGCCGCGCCGGCTACGAGTAACAAGGCATTACGATTCAACATGGGTCTCCTCCCTCTGCACCGTCTCGTCTTGCCCCCGCGGACGGCTACCGGGCGAGGATTTCAGCGTTCTGCGTAGTGACTGCGCACAGCATGACTGCGCTACACCAACTGCATTACAACCGACATCCTCGGTCGACGTACTTCGTCGCGGCACTGGCGCATGAGGAAAGCAGGCTCCATGCCGCAATCTCCGCCTTCCTACGAGCGAACCGGGGAGAGTCTTGGTGACCATCGCTCGACGCGAACTCGGCCACGAAAAACGAAGCGGCCCCGGCGGATGCCCCGGCCGCTTCCAATCGCTTGATCGAAGTTTTGTGATCAGCGCGACCCAAACCAGTTCATGCCGAGCACGAACGGCATCTGACGCGATTGCGGCGCGTTCTCAGGCTTGAAAGCGAGCACACGCGTCTCGAAGAACAGCTCGGAGCGTCCCCACATCAACGAGGCACCGCCGCCGGCGTTCCAGCCATTCTGATTCGTCCAGTCGGGCACGCCCTGAGAAAAGATGACTGCGTTCGGATTCGAGGCATCCACCCGCATCGGCAAATTCTTGAACCAGGTATGCGTGTACCCGCCGATCCCGTACAGCGAGAAACGATGGATCGCGCCGAAGGTGTGCGTGAGCCACGGTATCTGGAGCTTCGCGTCGATGCTCCAATTCCAGATATCGGGATCACCCTGAGGCTGGGAGAACCGCGAGTCCTCGCCCAGCGTCGACCAATTCAGGTCAGTGCGAATACCGAGCAGGTTCTTCGCGCCCTGCCAGCCAAACTGCGCGCCGACGGTCGGACCCGCGGCGTTCGGGTTGTAGATCGCGCCGTTCGGCGCATTCACGCCACCGTTCAAGCCGAAATACAAGCCATTCGGAAGACGAACCGGCGGATAGTACGTGTTCGTCACCGTGTCCACGCGCGTCACGGTGCGAGTCACCGTGTCGTGAACGATCGTCGGCGGTGTGTTGACGTTCACGCGCAGCGTGTCGGTCTTGTAAACCGTCACGGTGTCGACCTTGCGCGCGACTTCACCGCCTTCCTTTGTGATTGGGATGCGACGCGTCGAGGTCGGACGCGTGCGGGTGCTGTCCTGTGACAACACGACCGAGGCACCGAGGGTGAGCATTCCGACGGCGCCCGCTAGAGACTTCGCGGAAATACGCATAGTGGTTTGTCCTTCTCCGTTTCCGTCCTCGACTTGCCCCCGCGGACGACAACCGGGCGGAGAGATACGTCCCCCGAACGACCATACAACGTCGCGGCACCTACAACGTGCTCAAGCATACAGCGTGCCGGAGCGTGTCGCATCTGTCGGGAGACCGATGCGAGCCTGTTCTATGTTAGTCGCCGTCGAGATCGAAGCGGACTGTTGCGATACAGCCACGACGATCGCCGCGGTTCTGCAACGTGAGCGTCCCGCCGTGCGCCTCGGCGATCTGCCGCGACAGCACCAGGCCGATCCCCGAGCCGGCGGGCTTCGTCGTGAAGAACGGGACGAACAGGTTGGCGGCGTTGGCGAGTCCAGGCCCCTCGTCCTCGACGATGAGCGACAACGCACCATTCTGGCTCGTCCACCGGACTTCGACGTTGCCGTGCGTCTCCAACGACGCGTCCACCGCGTTGCGAAGCAGGTTGATGAGCAGCTGGTCGAGTTGATCGCCGTCGGCGCGCAGCGTCGTCGGCGGGCCTTCGACGACGTCGACCGGGAGCCGCGTCTCGAGCGCGGCAACCCGTCGCACCCAGGCGGCGATGTCGAGCGGCGCTTTGTTCGGCGGAGGCAGCTTTGCCAGTCGAGCGTACGCCGACATGAACCGCACCAACGCCTCGGATCGTCCGCTGATCACGTTCAATCCGCGTCTCAGATCGGCGTCGGCGTCGCTCGGCGGGTGCGGACTGTCGACGAGCGCGAGCAGGCTCCCCGCAATCGACTTGATCGGCGCGAGCGAGTTGTTGATTTCGTGACTCAGCACGCGCACGAGGCGCTGCCAGGCTTGTAACTGTTCCTCGCGCAACGCTTTGCTCACGTCGGCCAACACCAGCAACGTGTGCGGCCGTCCGTCCTGCCGAAAGGCGCCGCGTCGCACCTCCCAGCGTCCCGCGCCGCCGGGAAAGGTGACGTCCATCGTGCGCGGCGACGCTCCTTCGAGCATGTCGGCGAGCCCCACCTGGTCCGCGGTGCGGCCGAGCAGGCGCTCGGCCGGCTGCGACAGCAGCGATTCCGCGGCACGATTCGCCAACCGCACGCGGTTGGCATCGTCGAACGCGAACACCGCGACGTCGATCTCCGCCATCACCGTACGGAGCAGCGCCGTCGCCTCCATCGCGCCGAGGCGCTGCGTTCGCAGGGTTTCGCCGAGCAGGTTGGATTCGAGAAACGCGAGTCCCAACGCGTCCTCGCGATCCGCGCCGCGGGCGCGAATCGAGTAGTCGCCCTCGCGGAGCGCGGCGAGCATGTTGGACAACGTCTGCAAGGGACGCACTACTCGCTCACGCAGGATGAACGCGGCGATGAGCCAGGAGCCGGCAACGAGAAGGTCGAACGTCCATTGCACCTTCGCGCTGTAGCCGCCGCGCCAAAGCAGCACCGCCGTGCCGATGACGCCCGGGAGCCCGGTGAACAGGGCGAGCCGCAAGACCAAGCGTTCGTGGTCGGGGTTGTCGCGCGGCGCCGAAACGGCGGCGTGATCGCCGCTCCGCCGCTTGACGGAGCGCTCAGAGGCCATAGCTCGCGATGCGCCGGTACAGCGCGCTTCGCGACAGCCCCAACGCCTGCGCGGCGCGGCTCACATTTCCCTCGTAGCGGGCGAGGGCCTTCTGAATGAGCATTTTCTCAACGTCTTCGAGCGGCAAATCCTCGAGGCGCGGCGCCGCGCTCGTCGACGCGCGCAACCCGAGATCGCCGGCGCGAATCTGATCGCCGTGCGCGAGCAGGACGGCGCGCTCGATCGCGTGATCGAGCTCGCGGATGTTGCCGGGCCAGCTGTGCGCGAGCAGCGCCTGCATTCCTCCGGCATCGAAACCGGTGAGCGGTTTGCGGTAGCGCGCCGCGTGACGACGCAGGAAATGCATCGCCAGCGCGGGAATGTCCTCGCGACGGTCGCGCAGCGCCGGAAGATGCACCTCGATCGTGTTCAGTCGGAACAGCAGGTCCTCGCGGAAACGTCCCTCGGCGACGTCCAGCTGCAGATTGGCATTCGTCGCCGACACGACGCGAACGTCGACGTGCCGTGACTTCGACGAGCCCACGCGCTCGACGTCGCCGGTTTGGAGGACGCGCAGCAGCTTGGACTGAAGCGCCAGGGAGACGGTGCCGATCTCGTCGAGAAAGATCGTCCCGCCGTCCGCCAGCTCGAAGCGGCCCACCCGGTCGGTCTTCGCGTCGGTGAACGCGCCCTTCACGTGACCGAATAGCTCGCTCTCGAACACGCCCTCCGACAAGCCGCCCATGTTCACCGCGATGAACGATCGCGCGTTGCGCGGCGACGACGCATGCAGCCACTGCGCGACGAGCTCCTTGCCCGTGCCGTGCTCGCCGGTGATCAAGACGTTCGCGTCCGATGGCCCGATGCGCTCGAGCAGCTGAAGGATCGGCTTCATCTTCGGCGACTCGGCGATCATGCGCGGCAGGTGGTCCCGGCGCAGGAGCCGGTTCTCCGACTCCAGCCGCTGCGCGCGCCTGAGCGCGCGGCCGAGCTCGACCTGGGTGGTGAGAATAGATACCAGGCGCGCGTTGTCCCACGGTTTCTCGACGTAGTCGCGCGCGCCGCGTCGCATCGCTTCGACGGCGTTGTCGATACTTCCCCATGCCGTCATGACGACGACCGGCATGTGCGGCTCGAGCGTTTGGAGCGTGGTCAGAACATCGAGTCCTTCTTTTCCCGACGTGGTGTCCCGCGTGTAGTTCATGTCGAGCAACATCGCGTCGTAGTCGCGCCGCTCGAGCGCGGCGAGCGCGGCGCTCGGCGACGTCGTCGTATCGACGTCGAAGCCGTTCCCCTTGAGGAGCAGGCGGAGCGCCTCGAGGACGTCGTTTTGGTCGTCGGCGACGAGGATGTGCGGACGACCGTTCTCGGTACTCATCGCGCGGAAAGTTACGGCGCTGTCCGACGCGGTGCTATTCACTGCGCAGGGCGATCATCGGATCGGTGCCCGCCGCGCGGCGCGCCGGGATCCAGCACGCCGCGAGAACCGCCAACGACAGCAGGCCTGCCCCGAATGCAAACACAACGGCGTCGCTCATCCGCAGTCCGAGAAACGCCGACGCCAGCAGCTTGGCGACCACCGCCGACAGCGCGAGCCCGATGACTACGCCGACGACCGCCAGCCGCGAGCCCTCACGTACGAACATGGCGACGATTTGCACGCGGGCCGCGCCCAGCGCGACACGGACGCCGATCTCGCGCGTGCGTTCGCTGACCGAGAACGCCATCACCGCGTAGACGCCGATCGTCGCGAGGAGCAGTGCCAACCCGCCAAAAATTGCGAGCAGCGTCGACCCAAGCCGCGACTCGGCGCTGCGGTCATAGCGATACTGGGCGAGACTCTGCACGTCGTACACGGGGAGATTGCGGTCCATCGCGACGATCATTCTGCGCACGGCCGGCGCGAGGTGGACGGCCCCGCCGGGATGTCGGACGAGCAGCGTCAGGTCGAGCACCTTTGGGTTCTGCGATTGCGGCAGGTAGATGATCGGTCGAGGGCGTTCGTTCAACCCGTATGTCTGGGCGTCGCGCGCCACGCCGACGACCGTCATGAACGGGCCTTTCTCGCCATTCGTGCTGACGCGCTTGCCGAGTGCATCCTCGTTCGGCCACGCGGCGCGTGCGAAGTCTTCGCTCACCAGCGCGACCGGTTCGGATCCGACACGGTCGTCGCCCGTGAAATCGCGTCCTCGAGCCAGCGGAATTCCAATCGTCCTGAAGTAGCCGGGGCGAATGGTGCTCTCGTAGACCTCGAGTCCCGACGACTCGCCGAAGCGTCGCGGCCCGGCCGCATCTGCCTGAATCCTGACGTCGGCCCCAATGTGCCGCTCGCCCATCGGCACCTGGTTCGTGAATGTCGCCGATTCCACGCCAGGGAGGGCCATGACGCGGGCTTGTAGCTCGTCGAGAAAGGCGGCGCCGCGCTCGGGCGTGTAGCCATTGAGCTCGAGGCTGAACGACGCGGCGAGCACGCGATCGCTGGCGTCGAAGTGCACGTCGGTCCGTGTCGATTTGTACAGCGCTCCGAGGAACATTCCCGCGGTGACGAGCAGGACGAGGCTCAGCGACACCTGCGCGACGACGAATCCACGCTGCAGCCGCGCGCGTGATCGGTCGAACCCGATCGCCGTTTCCTTCAACACGCTGGTGATGTCGGCGCGCGTCGCGCTCAGCGCGGGCACAACCCCGAAACCCACGCCGGTGACGAAGGCGATTCCGATCGTGAACCACAAAACGCTCGCGTTCGGCGAAACGTCAATGGGTGCGGGAATGATCGACGCGACGAGGTCGGTGGCCCAGCTGGCGAGTATGAAGCCCGTCACCGTGCCGCAGATTGCCAGCAAGACACTTTCTGTGAGGAGCTGACGGATGACCCGCCGCCGAGCCGCGCCGATCGACAGGCGGACGGCGATCTCCCGCCGTCGCGCGACCGCCCGTCCGAGCAGCAAATTGCTCACGTTGGCGCACGCGATCAGCAGTACCAACAGGGTGACCGCGAAGGCGAGCACGGCGACCGGCGCAACGTCGTTGCCGTCGGTGGGTCCGAGACCGCCGCGCACGGGGAAGGCACGCGCCGTCACGAAGGCGTGCTCCGCGCTGTCGGCTTTGGCGATGCGCGCTGCAACCGTGGACAGCGCCGCGTTCGCCCGCTCGATCGACACACCCGGCGCGAGCCGGCCGACGGCGGTCAGCCACCACGTATCACGGCTCTTGAGGAAATTCACAAAGCCGGGCAGCCGTGTTCCGGCCAGTGAGATCGGCACCCACACGTCGCGCGGCTCGGAGTGTTCGGTGCCGTTGAAGCGCTGCGGCGCGACGCCGACGATTGTGAACGGCTGGCCGTCGATCGCCATGCGCCGCCCGATCACCTTCGGATCACCGCCGAATCGCTCCTGCCAAAGCCGATAGCTGATCACGACCGCGCTGTTCGCCGCGCCGATCACGTCTTCATCGGGTAGAAATCCGCGGCCCAGCGCGAGGCGAACGCCGAGCATACGGAAGTAGTCGCCGCTGACCAGCATCCCTCGTACACGCGCCGGCTCGCCGCCCGTCGAGATGGCGAAATCGACGTGGGCAATCGCCGACGCCTCGCCGAACGCCTGGGTCGAATCGCGATAGTCGAGAAAATCCGGGTACGACAGCATCAACGGATGTCCGCGGCGCGAATCGACCGGCGTGATCCACACCAGTCCTTCCGGCGTGGCGATCTCCGGCAGTGGCCGCGCGAGGATCGCGGTGGCCAGTGAGAAGAGCGCCGTGTTTGCGCCGATGCCGACGGCGAGCGTCAGCGTGGCGACGAGAGCGAATCCCGGCGACCGAAGGAGCTGTCGCGTCGCGTACTTGAGATCTTGGAGGAGGGCTTCCATGGGTGGCCGGGCGGTGGGTAAGGAAGCGGATGGTGTGATCGCGGTGTTCGATCTCCCGCAGTAAGGAAGCCCCGTGCCAAGCGATCGGTGTCGTAAACGCGCGCCGGAAAATCAGTTATACCACGGCTCACCCTGTCGCCGCGTGGGCCGGGTGCGCGGTTGTGGGACGACTCGTCCGGAAACGAAACGCGGCGCCATCTCGGCGCCGCGTTGTGTCCCCTTCTCTCAGCCGACCGGTCCTTCCGACCCGGTGATCCAACCGTCTTTGAGCTCGATGATTCGGTGGCCGAACTTCGCGTTCTCCTCGGAGTGCGTCACCTGGATGATCGTCGTTCCCTCGCTGTTCAACTTCTTGAACAGCTCCATTATTTCTCGGCCCTGGCTCGAGTGCAGGTTGCCCGTGGGCTCGTCGGCGAGAATGAGCTTCGGTTTGGCGATCACTGCCCGCGCCACGCCGACGAGCTGTTGTTGTCCGCCCGAGAGCTGGCGCGGATACAGATCCTTCTTCCCGACCATTCCGAACTTGTCGAGCGTATCGGCGACGATCGCCTCGCGCTCCGATCGCTTCACGTTCCGATACGAGAGTGGAATGTCGAGATTCTCGGCCACGGTCAGATCGTCAATCAAGTGATACTGCTGAAAGACGAAGCCGATGTGCTCTTTGTTCAGCCCGACGCGCTGCTTGTGGCTCATCGCGTGAACCGGGTGACCGAGGAAGAAGAACTCACCATTCCACGCGCTGTCGAGCATGCCGAGGATGGCGAGCAGCGTCGACTTCCCCGCGCCCGAAGGGCCCATGATCGAGACGAATTCGCCGGGCTGAATCTCCCCGGAGATCCGGCGCAGCACGTATGTCCGGCCGGCCGGCGTCTCGAAAACCTTCTCGATGTTCCGCATCGCGATGAGCGGACCGACGATTGGTGCCGGCGGCGCATCGCGGCTGACGGTTGCTGGTTTCGTGAAGAATGCCATAGTGACTCCTAAGCTAACGTGACGCGCGGCTTTTCCCCCGCCGACTAGTCGGCGCGCAGCGCCTCCAGTGGGTCGATGAGCGAGGCGCGACGGGCCGGCAACCAGATGGCCAGCGCCGCGGTAAGCGACAACACGACGGCCACCGCCGCGAACACGGGAAGGTCGATGGGGCTCGCTCCGAACAACATCGCGCGCAGCACGCGCAACAGCAACATCGATCCGCCTGTTCCGAGCAGGATACCGAGCAGCACCAATCGTCCGCCTTGGCCGGCGATCATCGCGATCACGTCTTTCGCCTCGGCGCCGAGCGCGATACGTACCCCGATCTCGCGCGTACGCTGCGCGGCGTTGTACGCCACGACGCCGTACAGGCCGATTGCGGCGAGCAGGATCGCGAACGCCGCGAACGAGCCCATCGTCATCGCGTAGAGCTGATACGGCGCGTAGTCGGAGCGCCGCTGCTGGCGAACCGTCTGCAGCCGAAGGATCGGGAGGTCTTCATCCACCGAGCGAACGACGGCGCGCACCGTGGGCACCAATGACAACGGATCGCCATCGCTGCGAAGGAGCAGTGTCACGTTCTGGTTGTGCGTCGTTTGCGCGAACGGAACGTAGGCGTAGTGCGTCACCGTATCCCGTGACGTGATGTCGCCCACGATCCCCACAATTGTCACCCAGGGAAGGGAATCGGCGGAGCCGAGTTTGATCCGACGACCGAGCGGCGACTGGCCACGCCAGAGCACATCGGCCATTCGCTGGTTGACGATCGCGACGGGTTGCGAGCCGAGACGATCCTGGGCGTTGAACGCCCGTCCGGCGCGAAGCGGCAGCTTCTCGGTCGCGAAGTAGCCGGGCGTGACGCCGAACGCAAAACGCGGCGACACGCTCCGCGCCACCGAGCTGTCCGCTCCTTCCGCGCGTATGCTCCGGTCGGCTCGGCCGAAGCCGGCGATGAACTGGAACGAGTGCGCCGACGCGTTCACGACTCCCGGAGCGTTCTGCAACCGCTCGAGAATCGTCGCCACCGTGTGCTGCGCGATCGTGCTGTCGGCGTAGCGGGCATCGAGGAATTCGAGATCTCCGGTGAGAAGATCGAGCTGGTCGTGCCCTCGTTCGGGCGTCGCGATTCGGACGACGCTGCGCATCAACACGCCCGCCCCGGCGAGGAGGATCATCGCCAGAGCGAGCTCGCCGATGACGAGCATGCCGCGTGTCACGCTCTTCTTGATCGTCGTGCTCGATTCCTTGAGCGTCGTGTGCACGTCGGGCGTCGAGGCGCGGAGCGCGGGGAGCAAACCGAACAACAGGCCGGTGACGATCGAGACCCCGAGCGCGAAGACGAGCGTCGTTCGATCGACATCGAGGGTGACGTAATAGGGAACTCGGTCGGCCGCGAGGCGGCGAATTATCTCGATCGCCCATGACGTCAGCAGCAAACCGAGCGCACCGCCGGCCACCGACAGGATGATGCTCTCGGTGAGGAGGTGACGGACGATGCGCCGGCGCGTCGCGCCGAGCGCGAGCCGGATCGCGATCTCGCGCTGACGTCCGGCGCCGCGGGCCAGCAAGAGTCCGGCGAGGTTGGCGCAGACGATCAACAGCACGAAGCCGACGGCGCCGAGCAGCGCCGCGTACAGCGAACCTGGCAGCGCTTCGGAGATGCGGAAAGTCGTCGCTTCCGCCGTCCATTCTTTCTGCTCGGGAAATCGTTCGGCGAGCGATTTCGCGATGACGCGCATCTCTTCGTTCGCCATCGCGACGGAGACGGCGGGCTTCAGTCGCGCGACGACGCCAAAGTCGCGCTCCTCGCGCGTACCGCCCGCCGCATTCGGCTCGAACGGCACCCAGAGATCGGCGAATTCCGGGAAACGGAAGCGCGGCGGCATGACGCCGATCACGGTGTGCGGAACACCGTTCACGCGGATGGTCTGGCCGATGATGCGCCGATCGCCGCCGTAGCGGCGCGCGAACAGCGCTTCGCCAAGCATGACGACGGGTGCCGCGCCGGCGCGATCGTCGTCGCGCGTGAACGAGCGTCCAAGGAGCGGCTGGACCCCGAGAAGCGGGAACGTTTCGGCGGAGACGAGCGCGCCGCCAATGCGCTCGGCATTCTCGGCCCCGGAGATGTTGAACGGGCGCTCGATGTATGCGCCGATCTGCGAGAAAGAGCGGGCGTTATCGCGCCAGTCTACGAATCCCGGATAAGAGGTGCCGACGCCGCAGCCCGAGCACAGCTTGGTCGCGCTGAATTCGTGGAGATCGACGAGACGGTCCGCTTCAGGGAAGGGAAGCGCTTTGAACGCGAGTGCGTTGACGAGACTGAAAACGGTGACGTTCGCGCCGATGCCGAGCGCCAGTGAGAGCAGCGCGACGATCGTGAACGTTCGTGACTTGGCCAGACTGCGGAAGGCGAATCGGATGTCCGACACCAACGCGTCCATGGCAAGCCTCTGGCTTGGGGCCGTGGGCGACCCCTTTTGCGCCTGTCAATCTTGAATGAGGGCGGTCCGGCTACTCGGCCGCTCGGCTACCCGGCTGAAACACAGTCGCCGAGTCGCCGAGTCGCCGAGTCGCCAAATCAGAGCCCGACGTTCTCGCCGCGACGCTCTTCCACGACGCGTCCGTCGAACAGGTGGATCGAGCGATCGGCGTGCGCAGCGTACCGTGGATCGTGCGTGACCATGCAGATCGTGGCGCCGCCG
>Ga0310813_10001536_pt1 | contig 13912 bp, 9 predicted proteins | sample YN3metagenome_FD_203086 | JGI IMG/M metagenome (GOLD analysis project Ga0310813, IMG submission 203086) | Soil microbial communities from experimental microcosm in Duke University, North Carolina, United States - YN3 | ecosystem: Engineered > Artificial ecosystem > Soil microcosm > Unclassified ...
AAAACAGCCTTTAGATGCGGCGGGGTCCGTTTCACAAGGGCCTCAGCCAGCAAGCCGCTCAGAAGCGAACAGTCCATCTGCACCATGTTTGGAAGATCCAAATCGAGCACGTCGCGAATCGCTTGTTTCACCAGCGGGTGATTGCGTCCGATGTTATAAACGCTGTAGCCGCTCAAGAAATCGAGATACGGCTGGTTATCCATGTCGTAGAGATACGCGCCTTCCGCTCGCGCATACACCTTGTCGAACCCGATGACGCGCTGCGCTGCTACGAGCGTGCGATTTATGTGCCGATCATGCAGTTCGTAATTTTCGCCAAGACGCGAGGCAATAATCTCCTTCAAATCGAAAGCCATGAGGAGGAAAACTTCCGCGATTCACGTGCGGAACGCAAATTTTGCAGGGCGTCTGTGTGTTAGACGCGATGGCGTCAAGAAACGCCCTACAAAAACGGACGTAAAAAAAGCTGCAGGATTCAGGGTGAATCCTGCAGCTCGATTTACGAATTCAGCTTGGCTTAGTCTTCGACTATAACACGCTCAACCGTGCGATGCTCTGTCGGTCCCGTGTAATAAACCCGAACCTTTTGGCCGGCTCGCAAGGGGGCCGTTACAGCTTTGCCAGCGGCGTTTACAATGTTCGCAGCCGTGCCGAGAGCGAAACTTACCGGGCCTTGTTCGCCCCTGACGACAACGGTCCTGCCAGGCTCATATGAAGTTACAGTGCCTGCCTCGTAAGTTGTGCTCGTAGTTGTTTGTGTTTCGGTCGTCGGTTTTGTCGACGTTGTGGTTTCTTCGGTCGTTGTGGTGCTGGTTTGTGCAAACGCCAGCGGCGCAACCAGTCCGCAAACCAAAGCAATGATTGTTCTTTTCATTCTCATGCCTCCTTTTGATTAGTGTTACCTCCACAATTCGTGACTCATTGCTCAAACGGACGCTCCTTGTGCGTCAATCTCTTCGCCCGGTTGAAAATGCGGCGAGTTGGATCTGCAGATTTCATCGATTTGAGTGCGCGTCACGAATTCGCTAACGTGAAACGCCCATGACGAGTAAAGCACTGCAGAGCGATCCAGTTGTTACGCCGGAACTGGTGAAACAACATGGCCTCACGCCGAAGGAATTCGAGCAGATTAACAAGATCCTTGGCCGCGAGCCGAACTTCACCGAACTGGGCATCTTTTCGGTGATGTGGAGCGAGCACTGCTCGTACAAAAACTCAAAGAAAGAATTGAAGAAGCTTCCCACAACCGGCGCGAATATTCTGGTCAAAGCCGGCGAAGAAAATGCAGGTGTGGTCGATATCGGTGATGGCTGGGCGGTCGCATTCAAAATCGAGAGCCATAATCACCCGAGTGCGATCGAGCCTTTTCAGGGCGCGGCCACAGGTGTTGGCGGAATCATCCGAGACATTTTTACAATGGGCGCGCGTCCGGAGTTTTGTCTGAATTCCTTGCGTTTCGGGCCAATCAGTGAGTCAAGCGGCAAACACAAAACATCGAACATCGCCGCCAACAGGCGGCTGTTCAGCGGTGTCGTATCCGGTATCGCGCATTACGGTAACTGCGTCGGCATACCTACCATCGGTGGCGAGATTTATTTCGATGAGAGTTTCGATGGCAATCCGCTGGTGAACGTTTTTTGTCTTGGAGTGTTGCGCCACGAAGAACTCGCGCGTGGCAGCGCGGAAGGCGCGGGAAATCCAGTTTTTTACGTCGGCGCTGAAACGGGTCGCGACGGCCTCGCCGGCGCGGCATTTGCCTCCCGCGAACTGACTGACCAATCGCGCGAAGATCGTCCTGCGGTGCAGGTTGGCGATCCGTTCAAGGAAAAATTGCTGCTTGAAGCGTGCCTCGAACTGATCGCTCGCGACGCAGTTGCCGGAATTCAAGACATGGGTGCGGCCGGCCTGACTTGTTCAACCTGCGAAACTGCAAGCCGTGGAGGGAGCGGTATCGAAATCGATCTGGGAAAGGTACCCAGACGCGAGCCAGAGATGACCCCATATGAAATCATGCTCAGTGAATCACAGGAACGAATGCTGATCATTGCCAAGCGCGGCTGCGAACATGTCGTGCGTCAGGTGTTCGATAAGTGGGACGTGCCGTGCGCGGAGATCGGCCGCGTCACGAGCGACGGCATCATGCGCGTCCGAAACAACGGCACGATTGCAACCGAAATTCCAGCGAAAGCCCTTGCTGACGAGGCCCCGCTCTACTCGCGCGAAGCGCAATCACCGGCTGCACCCGCGTCCCTAAGGAATGCGCGCCCGTCGCCTACAGAGCTACGGCTACAAGAAATCGATGTGCACGAATCGCTGCGACAGCTTCTTTGCGACCCGACCATCGCCTCCAAAAATTGGGTGTACCGTCAGTATGATCACACAGTTCGCACAGGAACCGTGGTAAAGCCTGGTTCGGACGCCGCTGTTTTTTTCGTCCGTTACGCCAATAAAATTCTCGCTGCGACCACCGATTGTAATTCACTCTATTGCGCGCTTGATCCACGAGAGGGCGGAAAAATTGCTGTCGCTGAGGCGGCGCGCAATCTCACCTGCTCCGGTGCGCGGCCGTTGGCCGTCACGGATTGCCTGAATTTCGGCAACCCGTACAAGCCAGAAAACTTCTGGCAATTGCGTGAAGCCGTCGAAGGAGTGGCCGAAGCGTGTCGGAAGTTCGAAACGCCTGTTACGGGCGGAAATGTGTCTTTGTACAATGAGAGTCCTCTTGGCGTTGTAGATCCAACGCCAACAATCGGCATGGTCGGACTGATCGACCATGAAAAGCACGTCACGACGCAATGGTTTAAGGATGAAGGTGACGGAGTCATTCTCGTTGGTGTGGAGTCGGCCCGCCCCCGGGCCGCAGCGCAAAGCGACGACGTTGCGGCTCCGAACCTCGGCGGCTCGCGTTATCTGAAGGTGTGCCACGGATTGAAAATTGGTCCGCCGCCACACGTCGATCTCGCGCACGAAATCATGGTGCAAAACGCCGTTCGCGATTTAATTCGAGAAGGTCTTGTGCAGAGCGCACACGATTGCTCTGAAGGCGGGCTTGGTGTAACACTCGCCGAATGCTGTTTCAACCCCGAACGATTGTTTGGAGCAGAAATTAATCTAGGAGCCTGCGCCGTGCGCGATGGAGAAGATCGCAACTGGGACGCATGCGCTACTCTCTTTAATGAGTCGCAATCGCGTATCGTGATCTCGGTCAGGCCGGAAAACCTCGACAACACAATCGCAATCTTGCGCGAGCGCAAAGTTCCATTTCAGCAGCTTGGGAAAGTTGGCGGCGACGAACTGCGAATTCGGATCGACGAACAAACGTTTGGCTGGCGAGTTGCCGAAATTTACGACCGCTGGTGGAACGCGATTGGTCGCGCAGTTGAACAAGACGAAAGCATTCCGAGCTTGTGAATCCCGGAAAGGCGAGATTGAATCCACGCCAATCTGATGAATTATTGGGTGTGACTAACCCCTCGAACAGATTGGACCCGGACCAGCTGCCCGACTCCACGGTTCTGCCGCAGCATGAGTGCGGCCTTTTCGGCGTGTTCGGTCATCCAAACGCCGCGGTGCTGACATATTATGGGCTATTTGCGTTGCAACATCGCGGACAAGAGAGCGCCGGGATCGTCACAAGCAACGGGCCAGGGACGAGCTTTCTCATGCACAAGGACATGGGCTTGGTATCGCAGGTGTTCGGTCAGTCCGAACTGGCACGGCTGAAGGGTACGCGCGCGCTCGGCCATACGCGTTACTCGACCACCGGCACCAGCACGATCAAGAACGCGCAACCTTTCGTGGTGGATTGCGTGCGCGGCCAGATGGCTATCGCGCACAACGGCAATTTAATTAATGCCGACATTTTGCGCGATGAACTCGAACGTAGAGGCTCAATTTTTCAGACTACCGCCGATAGCGAAATAATTTTGCACCTTCTTGCGCAGCCTTCGGACAATGGTGGAAATGTCCTGGCCGCGTTGCGTCGTGTTGAGGGTGCATTTTCGCTGTTGATCATGAGTGAACGTGAACTCATCGCCGTTCGCGATCCTTTCGGGTGGCGGCCACTCGCCCTGGGAAAAATCGACGGCGCATATGTGCTCGCATCTGAGACATGCGCGTTCGATCTGATTCACGCCGAGTTCATCCGCGAAGTTGAGCCGGGCGAAGTGCTGATTATCAACGAAGACGGATTGCGCTCGGAACGGCCTTTCCCGGATTCGCGTCCCGCATTCTGCATGTTCGAATACGTTTATTTTTCGCGGCCGGACAGCATTGTAGGCGGCGTTAACATCGGAAAAGTCCGAATGGAAATGGGACGCGAACTGGCACGGAGATTTCCTGTCAAAGCGGACATCGTCGTGCCTGTGCCCGACTCAGGTAACTACGCCGCGCTTGGTTTTGCTGAAGAGCTGAAGATTCCTTTCGAGCACGCATTCGTACGGAACCACTATATCGGCCGAACATTTCTGCAGCCAACCCAACTCATTCGCGATTTCGATGTGCGAGTGAAATTGAATTTGATCAAGGAAATGGTCGCGGGCAAACGTGTTGTGGTGGTGGATGACTCGATCGTGCGCGGCACCACTGCGCGTGCTCGTGTAGTGAACCTGCGCGAAGCCGGTGCAAAAGAAGTTCACATGCGCGTGAGTTGTCCTCCACACCGGTTTGCCTGCCATTACGGCATCGATTTCCCTGACCCTGAAAAATTGATCGCAAACCAGATGTCGATGGAAGACATCTGCAAATATCTCGGTGTGGACAGTCTCGGCTATCTCGATGTGGAAGGCATGGTTCGTGCGACCGGCAAACCGTTGAACAGTTTTTGCCTCGCTTGTTTCAATGGCGATTATCCCCTGCCCGTCGATCCTGCCTTGGACAAATTCATCATGGAACGCCGGGAGCAACGCGCTAAAGCGCTGGCCGACCAGGAAGCTCAGCCAACGCTGTTCACGAATCTGAAATGAAGGTAGTGGCGATTGAGCTCAATCGCCGGCGGGCGGTTCAGTGAACCGCCGCTACCAGAACATGACAAAAAAAGCTTACGCCCGCGCGGGCGTTGATGTCGATCTTGGTAATAAGCTCAAGCGCGGCATTCAATCACTCGTTAGGCAGACACATGGACCGCAAGTACTCGGGAAAATCGGTGGATTCGGCGGATTGTTTCACGCCAGTTTTTCCCGAATGCGCGAACCGGTGTTGGTGGCCAGTGTTGATGGCGTCGGTACGAAATTGAAGATCGCCTTCGCCATGAACAAGCACGTCACAGTGGGCGTCGATCTGGTAAACCACTGCATCAACGACATCGCAGTGCTCGGCGCGCGTCCACTTTTCTTCCTTGATTACATCGGCTGTGGAACATTGGAGGCCGGCGTGTTTCAGCAATTACTCCGCGGCCTTTCTCGCGCCTGTCGAGACGCGGGTTGCGCGTTGTTGGGGGGCGAGACCGCGCAAATGCCCGGTATGTATCGCAAAGGCGAATACGATCTGGCAGGCTGTATCGTTGGCGTCGTGGATCGAGCCAAAATCATCGATGGCAAGAAGATTAAACCCGGCGACGTCGTTCTCGGCCTGCCTTCAAACGGTCTGCATACCAATGGCTATTCGCTGGCCCGAAAAATTTTGTTCGAACAAATGCGACTCAAGCCCAGTTCGCTGCTACCCGGCTCGACAACGACCGTAGGCGACGAATTGCTGCGCGTACACAAAAACTATCAACCGCTGTTGATAAAAGTTCGCGGTGGCATGCTAAAAGGACTCGCTCATATCACAGGCGGCGGCCTCGTCGATAATCTTCCGCGAATCTTACCGTCGAATTGCGACGCGGTAATTGAAACTAAAAGCTGGCGCGTGCCATCGATCTTCCAAATCCTGCAGAAGAATGGAGGCGTCGAAGCTGAGGAGATGTACCAAGTCTTTAACATGGGAGTTGGAATGGTGGCGATTGTGGCAGAACGCAATGCGCAAGCCGCCGCGTCGATTCTGAAAGCTAAGCGAATCGGCCGGATCGAACCTGGTACTCGCAGAGTGCGTTTGAAATTCTGATAGTCGTGCCCGCGTCTCGCGCGCTGGTCCGGCTTCTTGCTAAATCATTTTTTCTAAGCTCTACGATCATGAAGTAATGATTGGAGCCGAGAGTCCGCGATTGCGAGGATCCGCATTCGCCCGCATGCAGGGACGCGTGCGCTAGCCCGGTAACTGCGGCGATGCTGGATCAGTCGCGTTCACCGCAACCTCCAGTTCCGGTTCCGCTGTTAGCCGGACGGCTTTTCCCTTGCGCAACACACGTTGCAGGCCTCCCCGAAAGGCAGCGAGATCAACCAGTTCGGCTACGCGCGATTTCAACGCGCGCGCTCGGGTGCCGAGAAAACCAAGGACAGCCGCGTAAAACACAATTGGCCAGAGATCGAGCCGAGAGATGTTTACCTGGTGGTAAATCAACAAGCTTATCGCAACCAGATTGAAGATGATCATCGTTATAACCATCCGATTGCGAAGCCGCACCCGGGTTAAGCATTTCCCGCCGCCGTGATATTCGGTGACCGTTTGAAGTGCGATGCTCCACCAGAAATTGCCGTAAATTTGAACGTCCCAATCGTTCCAGCCGCTATCGGTGGAATAGCGCCAGCCTTCCTCCTCAAGTAGCCGAAACATTTCGCCCAGGAAATAGTGCCGATCTCTCCCCTCCTCGCTCCAAAACACAGGACGACTCAAGCTGCCCCGCGAGCGCGCGCGTTCCGGCAAGTGTTCGTGCTTTCGAATGACGTTTGCGGGTGTGCGTTTGAAACGCAGCCACGTGAAATACCGGGAAAATCCGCGCACAAGCGGCTGCACAAATGCCAGGATCATAACCAGGAGACGCGCATGGACCGTGTCGAATTTGGGTTCGATACGTGCCCGCACCATGTAGGAAAGCGCCACGCAAAAAGTGCCGCCCAGCATCAGGTATGGAACAATGCGAAGCCCCGGTAAAAAAATTCCGAGGCCAAACAGAAAGACCGTGAGCGCAAACCATTCAATGCTACTGAGGTATGCCGCCACTTCTGATTGCGGCGCAGGATAAACCGATTGAAAAAATCCTTCACCGAAAATTCCGTGGTAAATGACGGAGCGATTAATGAACCAACTGAAACGCGTAGCGCCATAGATTTGACCGCGCCATTTAGCCGTGCCGGTCGGGCCGAAAAAGATCAGGTGTTTAAATCGCAGCAAAGATTCCGCTTCGCCGTAACCGTCTTGCTGCTTAAGGAAAGCGCGCAGCGTAAAGCGTCGATGATGCCACACGATCGCGGTCGGACTGAAGGAGATGACCCAGCCGGTCTGCTGAATTCGCCAACAAAAATCGACGTCGTCGCCGGCCTTGCGATATTCGGGATCGAACCCCCCTACAGCTTCAAAGGCCCAACGATAGAAAGCCATGTTACAACCGGGGATATGCTCCGCAACGGTGTCTGTAAGCAGAACGTGGTTTGGGCCGCCCGGCGCACCAGCAACGCACGCCTGAATCCAATTTTGTGCCGGCGGCGTAATATTTGGTCCGCCTACCCCTGCGTAATCGCCGCTGACAAGCGTGCCAACGAGGTAGTACAACCAATCGACGTCCGCCATGCAGTCGGAATCGGTATAGGCGAAGACTTCGCCCCTGGCAGCAGCTGCCCCGGCGTTGCGGGCGTAGCTTAATCCATGATTGGTCTGATGAATGTAACGCACCCACGGGAACTGCGCGGCGACGTAAGCAGTGTCATCGGTCGAACCGTCATCGACCAAAATAACTTCGTAAGCAGGATAATTTATTTTGCCTAACGAATCCAGGCATGCACCAAGCGTGTGGCCGCCATTGTACGAACAAACAATGACCGACACGAATGGCGTCTTCGGCAGCGGAAGATGAGGTGAACTCGAATTGTTTCCTCCGAGCTTTTCCTGAATGGTGTAGAAGGCCTTCTTCGGCTTGCGTTCCCGCGTGACCAGACCGAACGCCCAGTCCGTAATTTCCTGGCCGCCCGTGAACCATTCGTCCGTCCAGGTAAAAAGAATAGTTCCGGCAAGGCCGCATTTCACCACGCTATCGATGTGCCAGCCGAGCATTTCGGCCTGCTCATCTTCGGAATGCCGGATGGTATCCATGCCGAATTCACCAAGGATGAGCGGATGCTCCCCAGTAAGATTTTGTAAGCGCAGCAGGTAACCCTCAAATTCGCGCTGGTTATGAAGATAAACGTTGAAGCACGAAAAATCGGAATTCTGAGGGAGCAGGTATTCGGTGGGCGGATACGTGGCATACGAAAAGAGCGCATCCGGATCGATTGCGCGGCCGATCTGTATTAGCTGCTCGACGAACTCAATCACTCTGCGTGTGCCGAGCCAACGCGCCATCGTGCTGGAAATTTCGTTGCCAACGAGATAACCAAAAATTGCAGCATGCCCGGCGTGCGTTTTAACGGCAGCGCGAACATTTTCGGCGATCTGTTTACGCATGGATCGTTCGCGGAGAAACTCGATGTGTTTTTCCCACGGAAGCGTCACTAAAACGCGCATCCCCGCAGCAGCGCAACGATCGAGAAACCAGCGTGGCGGCGAATGATAGATTCGCACAACGTTTAAACCTGCCTGGCGCATCAGCGTTAGATCGGCATCGACCTGTTCAGGCCGGCCGACATAATTTCCATCCGCATCCGGTTTGAACGGACCGTATGTAACGCCTTTAACGAAAAACTTTTTGTCTCCGTCGAAAAAGAACTTCGCCCTGGGACGAATTCGCGAGGTTTCGTTTTCTGTCATGTCGGCGTCTTATGCTGTCGTTTCGAGCGCAGCCACGAATCTCCGATCATTTTCCATACTCAGCCAACAAAACAACGGTCAGAGATGTTTCGCTTGCCTCAAAATGAAAAAACGATCGAGCGGGAACTCCTACAGCGCTTTCAACGCTTCACGTACAGCATCGCCGGTGCGCTCGATATCTGCCGACGTGTGGGCCGTCGAAATGAAGCCACTCTCAAACTGAGACGGTGCGAAATAAACACCGCGCTTCAAACAAGCGTAAAAAAACCGGGCGAACATTTTCAGATCGCTTCGCTGCGCAGTCGCGAGATCGACGATCGGCGCCCCAGCAAAGAACAAGCAAAAGATCGAACCAAACCGGTGAAAAGTGATTTCCATATTAGCGCCTTTGATTGCCTGACGCGCTAGCGCTTCCAATTGGGCGCCCGATTGCTCCAGCAATTTCCAGCCATCGATCCGATCCAGTTCGCGTAACTGCGCCAGACCGGCAGCCATGGCGATAGGATTTCCAGATAAAGTTCCTGCCTGATACACCGGGCCATCCGGCGAAAGTTGATCCATAATTTCAGCGCGGCCGCCAAATGCGCCGACCGGCAATCCGCCTCCGATTATTTTTCCAAGCACGGTCAAATCAGGTTTCACTTCATACACTTCCTGTGCGCCGCCACGCGCAACACGGAAGCCAGTGATCACTTCATCAAAAATCAGAAGCGCATCATTGCTCGAGCATTCCTCGCGGAGCAATGACAGGAAATTTTCGCGTGGAAAATACAGGCCAGCGTTCGCTGGAATCGGCTCCACAATTACTGCAGCGATTTCACTTTTGTTTTCCTGAAACGCTTTTCTCAATAACTCGGGATTATTGAACGGCAGCGAGATCGTCATATCGGCAAACGCCGAAGGAACACCGCCGCTGCTCGGTTGGCCATGCGTGAGCGCGCCGCTACCGGCTTTTACCAGAAGAGCGTCTGAGTGCCCGTGATAACAGCCGTCGAACTTGACGATCTTAGCGCGGCGGGTAAACGCACGCGCGAGGCGGATGCACGACATGGTTGCTTCTGTGCCGCTGTTCACCATCCGTACTTTTTCAATTGAAGGCACCCAATCGCAGATCAACTCCGCCATCTCCACTTCCAACGAATTCGGAATTCCAAAACTCATTCCGCGTCGTGCAGCATCGCACACCGCTTCGAGGACAGCTTTGGACGTGTGCCCCAGAATGGCAGGTCCCCAACTGCCTACGTAATCGATATATTCATTTCCATCCACATCCCAGATCCGCCCGCCTTCCCCCCGAGCGACGAAAAAGGGCTCGCCGCCGACGTTGCGAAATGCCCGCACCGGAGAATTTACGCCGCCGGGAATGCGTTTCGTTGCACGAGCAAATAGATCGGCGGAATGCGAGGTCATCTTGTTGAGGCGTTCGCCTGGGCGAACGGCTATGTATCTACGTTCGGCGCTTGATACAAGCGCCGCTACAACGATATTGTCCGCTCTCGCAAGTCGGCGGGGTAGCCAAGTGGTAAGGTCGCGGTCTGCAAAACCGCTATTCGCGGGTTCGATTCCCGCCCCCGCCTCAAAGTATCATTCGGATTTATGGGACAACGGAGTTTTTGTTCCATGCCGGTGTTCGATTCATTCGCTGTTCTCCACCAGCTCACCCTGGGACTTAGTGTGTGTCCGTCGGCTCCGGCCGCCCTCTCTCCTCAATCCTAAAAGCTTCAAAGGTCGTAGCTCAACGAGATTGACAGTCAGATGGCAGCGCATCAGGATGCAAATCAATTTAAAGGAGGTGCTGCAATGCCCACAACCGACGCGATTGGAGAGCAAGTTATAGAAGCCGTCATAGGCGGACCAGAGGGAGCAAATCGACTCTTCACGATTAGCGGGGCAGCCAACGTCTGCATAGAAGCGACGCGTCAGCAGCGTACCACCGAGACTTGGACGTTCCTGGTGGGTCCACCTCTTACGCGCTTACAATTTCATCGGGCAATCGGTACGGCTTCAGTAGCTTCTCAGATCGTGAGCGTACAAAACACGCCGCGGGAGTTCACGGTAAATATCCACTCTGTGGAGGCCGATTGGGACGATGAAAATCAAAAGGTCAACGTGCGTGTTGAGATCGGCATCATTGCGAACGGGGCCACCGTAACGGTTACGCAAATTCGGTATTGGGTTGCGATTCTGGCTCAGATGTGATGGTTTCCCCCCACAGTTTTCACTGACCAAGACGCCGGGACGAAAGTGAGAAAGCTCCTGTCACGCAGGCGATTGCCTGCGTTTCCGCGGCTGATACAGCGCTCAGTTTGGCGCTAAAGCAGACGCTTGTTTTGCCGAATGTTGGATCGATCCCTTTCCTGTCGCGATGGCTTCGGCGCCAAAGGGGGGGCTGGCTTTCGCCGGAAAGGGCGGTCGTGACACTGCGAACGTTTGCGAAGCGAACGCAATGGAAACGGCCATGATCAGTGGTGGACATCTCATGGTGGGCAGTCGTATCAGGCTCCCACGGCATAGACAAGTAAAAGTTTTTCCTAGGTGTGGCTGGTGAGGCGATTTTCTCAGACGAGAAAATCACATTCCAGTTTCGCATTTTGCGATTGCGACTACTTTTCCCCGCCGATGCCACAGTTTACCTATCGTGCGCGCAATGCTCAGGGCGGATTAGTTGAGGGAGTCCTGGACTGCGCAGATCGCGCGATTGCGATTCGCGAGATTGAATCGAAACACTGCATTCCGATTCGGATCGACATGGTAGACGCGGTTAAGCCTGCAGAAGCAAAAGCAAGCAAGCCGACGGCGACTCAGCGGAAATTGCGTCTACTAAGCTCGCCCGAAGTCACCACGCCGACGCAAGGCCTGAAAATTCCGCACGGGCAACTGTTAATTTTTACTGAGCAGCTGGCGCATTTGCTGAAAGCTGGCATGACGCTGGATGAAGCATTGTCCGTTTTGGAAAAACGGTTGAAACATCCCCGAGTGCAGCAAATGACGCACACGCTCCACCAGGCCCTAATCGACGGCCGCAGTTTCTCCCAGGCTTTGAGCGAGATGCCGCGAATTTTCCCGCCGCTGTATGTCAATCTCGTGGCGGCGGGCGAGGCCAGCGGTGCATTGCCGCAAATTCTGCTGCGCTTGGTGAAACATTTGATGCAGGCGAAGGATTTACGAGACCGGGTGCAACAGGCGTTGATTTATCCGGCGTTCCTCGCGCTGGCTGGCGCTATTCTTGTCACGATTTTTATTACGTTCATGGTGCCGCAGTTGACGGGGTTCATGGCGCAGACGGGCGGCGCGCTTCCATTGCCCACACGGATTTTGCTGCAATTTCATCATGCGATCACCGGCTATTGGTGGCTCGCCATATTGATACTGGTTGGTGTAATTATCGGTTTCCGCGCCATGGTCCGCACTCAGGAAGGGCGGATGGGTTGGGACCGGTTCCGATTACTGATCCCTGGATACGGACGAGTGATTCGCCATCGTTATTACGCGCAATTTGCGCGTACGCTGGGCACTTTGATGGAAAACGGCGTGCCGCTGCTGCGATCACTTGATCTCGTGACCGAAATCGCGGGCAACCGTTTTCTCGAAGTGAAATTGACCGAGGTGCGCAGAGCCGTCATCGACGGTGCAACGCTCTCCGCCGCATTGCAGCAGCAGAAGCTCTTTCCGGATTTGTTTACGGACATGATGGCCGTGGGCGAACAAACCGGACACTTCGCCGAAACGATGCAAGCCATCGCCGACGTGTACGAGCGCGAGCTTGACCGATCCGTCGGGGTGATTTCGCAATTGATTCCGCCGGTCATTATCGTGATCATCGCGCTGCTGGTAGGCTTGATTGTGTTCAGCATTTTGTCGGCTGTTTTTGAAATGACGCACAGCTTGCAAGTGCGCCCGCATTAAACTGAAAACTTGCAAAGCAGGTCGGGTCTGAAGTAGTTTCGCTCCCTCAATGTTACCCCGCGCTGCGTTAGCGATCTTGTTAGCTGCGGTCTGTCGCGTAAGCGCGCAGGAAGCTTTTACCGATGCTCTGCCGGTTGCGCCTGCCGCGATTGCAAAGCCACTTCCATCCAGCGCCTGGCTCGATCTCCGTCAAACAAGGTCGCGTAATTCGAAATCGCAAGAAGCCCCGGCGTGGGTCGAAGCGCTCACACTTTTACCCGGTGAACTTACCGAAGGCGGTGGCGCATCGAAAAGCATTTTTCGCATCAGGGTCACTCAACCCGATCCTGATTATAAAGTCCTTTTCTTCCGGTTGTTCTTCGATGACAAACCGAATCAGCAGCCAGAATTAGTGGCATGGGACGAATCCGGCAGCCACATTTTGCGCTCTGGTATACTGGGCGCGGGAATGAATCTGCCCAGCTCGGATTCAGTCCTCATCCCGATGACCGGCGCTTCGGCGATCGATATTGAAGTTCCCGGCGACGGAAAGACAATTCGCGCAGCGTATCTCGATTGGATGACCTCCAGTGAAGTCGTTCATCCGGTGAACGCCGAACATCGCGACGTGATTCCCGAGCCATTCTCCGTAGCGCCACCGCTGCACCCGCCACCGCAAGATGTCGAGAACTTCGGAACGGTGACTGCTACTCTGGCGGCCGATCCAATTCACCTTGATGCGCGCACGCAGGAAAATGCCGCCTTCCAATTTCCGATTGAAGCGCAACCGCTTACCGCTCTTTTGACTTTTGAAATCGCAAACCCGCGCATCGACTCGCCGCCGGAAGTTTACGTCAACGGCCAGAACATCGGGCCCGTTGGTTTCACACTGCCGGACCTTGCTGATCCTGGTTACCGAGGCGAGTCCGAGCCCCTTACCACTGAGATGCATTTCAACTACACGGGATGGCTGCGCGCTCAGAAAATTGTGCCGGCAACAGTATTAAAAGTGGGTGCGAACGATCTCGTCGTCACCAACGCAGCGGGCACTAGCGTCTGCGCAATCCGGGCGACGCAAGTCCAGCTAAAGTACATTTGGGACAAGTCGGATTATCTCCTTCGCACCGGCAATTGAACTTATGTGACAGTGAAGCTGTCACATTGAATGAGCCGAAATGTCCAGGGTGGCGTTGGCATTAAAACAAACCAGATGCTGATGGCATTTGTTAAAGACGACGGTATTGTAGTC
>Ga0310813_10001537_pt1 | contig 13909 bp, 13 predicted proteins | sample YN3metagenome_FD_203086 | JGI IMG/M metagenome (GOLD analysis project Ga0310813, IMG submission 203086) | Soil microbial communities from experimental microcosm in Duke University, North Carolina, United States - YN3 | ecosystem: Engineered > Artificial ecosystem > Soil microcosm > Unclassified...
TCCGGCGCTCGCGACCGGGGCCGCCCAGGCATTCTGGAACCCGGTTCAAGGAGATGGTCATGGACAGATCGGCTTGGACCTGCTGCAGACTCCGGCGGTCGTGGGGGCAACCGGACTGATCGGCGCCGTGCGCATCCCGGTTTGGCACTTCGGTACCGTCGGCCTGGTCTACGCGCGCATGGGAATCGGCGACCTGGTGCGCACGACAGACAGCCCGGACCCTGAGGGTGAGTTGATCCCCTTCTATGCGCAAAGCGGCGGGCTCACCTGGAGCGATATCTACGGGAGCACCGGCGTCGGCGCGACCGCCACCTATCACGACACCCGGTTCGACGGTACCCGCACCGAACGCTGGTCGCTCGACGTCGGCGTGACACAACAGATCGGTGACCGGGCCCGGGTCGCCCTTGCCACGCGCGGCTTCTCGCGATTCGCCAACGACCCTGCGCAGGACATCAGTTTGGGAGCCGAATACCGCGTCTGGCGCGGCATCCTGTGGGGCACGACACCGGGACGGCTCGTGGGACGCTACGGACTTGAATTCGGACATCCCGGCGGGGTTGATCACGAGCTTGGCGCCGGCCTCGACATCGGGACGCCGCTGTCACTCGACGTGGTACTGACGCGCGAAGCGAGCTACGGCAACGTCGCCTGGCGCGGAGCCGCGGGGCTGAGCGTGAGCGTCGGCCGGTACCGCGTCTCGTTCGCCCGCGACGGCGGCGTCTCGGACCTCGGCTCGACGTTCCGCGTCGGTCTCGAAGCGAGTCTGCAGTGACCGATCTCCTGTCGCTCACGCCGCCCGAAGCGGCGACGGCACTCGCGGAGTGGCTCGCCGCCCGAGCGGAGCCGGCCTACCGCCTGCGTCAAGTCATGCCGCGGCTGTGGCAGCGGCCGGTCGCGAGCTGGGGCGATGCGAGCGATCTCCCGGCCCCGCTCCGGTCCGCGCTGGACGCCCAGTTTCCGCTTCCGCGATTGGTCCTTGCCGCACGTCAGGTCTCGACCGACGGCACCGAGAAATACCTCTGGCGCCTCTCGGATGGCGAAGCGATCGAGTCGGTGCTCATTCCGGAAGGCAAGCGCCGCACGTTGTGCATTTCGTCGCAGGTCGGCTGCGCGCTCGGATGCGTCTTTTGTGCCACGGGACGCATGGGATGGCGACGCAACCTCACGGCGGCGGAGATCGCCTGCCAGGTCCGCGAAGTGGAGCTGCAGGACCTGGGGGATCGTCCGACGAACGTGGTGTTCATGGGGATGGGAGAGCCGCTGCTGAACTGGGAGGCGGTCGACCGCGCGCTGACGCTGCTCAATCATCCTGACGGTCTGGCAATTGGGGCGCGGCACATCACCGTGTCGACCGTGGGGATTCTCCCGAGCCTCGCCGCCTTCGCCCGTCGCCCGGAGCAGTTCAGGCTCGCCCTGTCGCTCCACGCGCCCACGCCGGACTCACGCCGCGGGCTGATGCCGATCGAAAAGAAGTACGCGCTGCCCGACGTGCTTCGGGCGCTCGCCTCCTGGCGGCGCCGCGTCACGCTCGAGTACGTGCTCATCGCCGGCCGCAACGACTCACTCGCAGACGCCGATGCCCTGGCCAAGCTGGCGACGCCGCTCGCCGCACACGTCAACCTGCTGCCGCTCCACCCCGGCGGGGCTCCCGATCTCACGCCGAGCTCGCACGCCCGCATGCTCGCATTCGAGCGCCGCTTGCGGGGTCATGGTGTGGAGGCGGTGCTGCGCAAGAGCCGCGGCCTCGACATCAGCGCGGCCTGCGGGCAGTTACGGGTGGAACTCGAGGGGCGCCCGCGCCGCGAAGTCGGCACCGAGCTGCACGCTCACGTCGACTAAGCGAGTAGAGTCCGGCTGCACCACGACGCGGCCGACCTTCAACACGGACCGCACCCGCTCCCCGGTCGCCGCATTCCCCCGCCGTACGAGAATCCGCGTCGAGTCAAGCAGCTTATCGCCGGTCGCGGCCGAGAAGTAGTTCACCACATCGATTCCGGCGCTGCGCAAGAGCCGCGCACCGCTGCGCGCCAAACCCGACTTCCCCGTCGTATTGATTACTTCCACTGTGAGCGCCTGACCGGTGTCGCCGGGAACGGCGAACGCCTGCGGCAGAGCGCGGTGCCGGCAGCCGCTCGCGACCAGGGCGGCCAGAATCAGCGCGAGACGAGCGCGTTCCAGAACGCCACCGTTTCCGGAGCGAGGGGCCATCCCGACTGGACGATGCGTTGGACGCGGCGGCTCGCGACCTCGCGCAGCACGCTCTCCCGCTCGCCCGCGACGCGCGCCCGCAGAGCGGACCGCGCCTCGACCTCGTGAGGACGACCCGGCTCCAGGTAATCGGCGAGGTAGAGCATGCGTCCCACATCGTCCCACGCCGCGTAGCCGATGGAGTGATAGCGGACCGCGTCGAGCACACCCCGATCGCGCTCGCCGTCCCGCTCCAGCCGGTCGGCCGCCAGCGGGCCATGATCCATCTCGCTCGCGAGCGGCGCATCGCGCAGCGCGTCGTGCCACCAGGCGGCGTACTGCCACCGCTCCAGCTCGGCAGGGTCAATCCCCATCCCGGTTCCCCAATCCGTGACGAGCGCCGCGACCCGCTCGATGTGCGCGCGGCGCGCCGGCGTCACCACCGCCCAGTCCGGCAGCATCGGGCTCAGGCGTCGACGGTGGGATCGGCGCCCACCCCTTCACCCAGCACGACGTTGTCGATCAGCCGCGTCGTCCCGACGCGGGCCGCGACGAGTGCGACGGTCGCCTGCGTCACCCGCTCGACCGGGCGAAGCTGGTCATCCACCAGAGCGAGGTACTCAGGATTCACGCCCGGGACCGTGAGCGCCTCCAGGCCGCGGCGCTGGACCACCGCCGGATCGGCCGCGCCGCCGCGCCAGGCGCGCTCCACCTCGCGCAGGCAGCGGGAGAGCGTAAGGGCGGCGCGGCGCTGATCCCCGCTCAGGTACGCGTTGCGCGACGAGAGCGCGAGCCCCTCGAGCTCGCGCACCGTAGGCGCGATGTCCACCTGCACCGGAAAGTCCAGGTCGCTCACCATCTGTCGCACCAGCATGCCCTGCTGGAAGTCCTTGCGGCCGAACCTGGCGACATCGGGCTCGACGGCATGGAACAGCTTGGCGACGACCGTCAGGACGCCCGCGAAGTGGCCTGGCCGGGCCGCGCCTTCGAGCGTCTCGGCCATCGGCCCTGGTGCGACGCGCACCAGCGGCTCCACCGGATACATCTCCTGCGGCGTGGGGACAAAAAATCCATCCACACCGCGCGCCAGGGCGAGCGTCCGATCCCGGTCGAGATCGCGCGGGTAGCGGGCGAAGTCCTCGCCCGGACCGAATTGCAGGGGGTTCACGAAGAGGCTGAGGGCGACGACATCGCAGGTGTCGCGCGCCGCATCGATGAGCCGCAGGTGTCCTTCGTGCAAGGCACCCATCGTCGGCACGAACCCCACGCGCTTACCCCGGGCTCGCTCCGCGCGCGACCAGGCGCGCATCTCCGACCGGGCGCTGATCGTGAGCACGGGAGAAAGCAAACCGGGGACCAGCGAAGTCGGTAGGGTCCCTATTTCTCGAACGAGTGCTCCGGCCCCGGGTACCGGCCGGCGCGGACCTCGGCGGCGAACTGACCCGCCGCCCGGCGGACGTCGTCCGCCAGCGTCGCGAATCGCTTCACGAACTTGGCATGGAACTCGTCGTTCAAGCCAAGCATGTCGTGCAGCACCAACACCTGGCCGTCACAGGCCGGACCGGCTCCGATCCCGATCGTCGGGATGGTGAGGGATTGCGTGATCTCGCCCGCGAGCGTCGCCGGGACGAGCTCGAGGACGACGGCGAACGCTCCGCCAACCTGCAGCGCGACCGCGTCGTCTCTCAGGCGTTGCGCCGCGGCGTCGTCGCGCCCCTGTACCCGCGGGCCTCCGAGCGCGTGCAGCGATTGCGGCGTGAGACCGATGTGCCCCATGACCGGAATCCCCACCTCCACGAGGGCGCGCACCGTCGGCGCGATGTGGACGCCGCCTTCCACTTTGACGGCGTGGCACCCCGTCGTGGCCATGACCCGGCCGGCGTTCCGGATCGCGTCCTCCCGGCTCACCTGGTAGGTCAGGAACGGCATGTCGCACACGACCAGCGCCCGCTGTGCGCCGCGCCGCACGATTCGCGTGTGATAGATCATCTGATCGAGCGTGGCCGAGAGCGTCGACTCGGCGCCGCCCAGCACCTGATTCACCGAGTCGCCGACCAGCAGCACGTCGATCCCCGCGGCATCGAGCAACCGCGCAAATAGCGCGTCGTAGCAGGTCAACATCACGATGCGCTTTCCCGCCGACTTCATCTCGAGCAAGTCGAGCGTGGTGACCTGCTTGGGAGCGTCAGACATGAGCGGGTGCGATGGCATCGAGCTCGACGATCTCGCGCTGCCAGAAGTCGCGGTTGGGCAGCTCGGGGTGCGGGACGGTGAGGTCGGGTGACGCGATCACGCGATCGCCGAAGCGCACGATGTCCAGATCGAGGGTCCGTGGGCCCCATCGCTCCCTGCGCTCGCGCCCGGTTTCCTCTTCGATGGATTGACAATGCCCCAGCAGCTCGAGGGGCTCGAGCGCCGTCACGAGCAACACCATCTGATTGAGGTAAGGACCCTGCGTCACGGGACCGATCGCCGCCGTCTCCTCGATACTCGAAGCGGCGACCAGATGGGTTCGCTTGAGCGTCGACAGCCGCAGCCGGCCGTGGGCGAGATGGGCATCGCGGTTCCCCAGGTTCGAGCCGAGCGCGACGTAGGTTCGCTCGAGATGGCTCATCACTCCACGCTCGCGAATCCGCGCGTGAGGTCGCGCAGCCGGCCGGCCACTTCCTCCAGGTCGCGCGTGGCCCGCTCGAGATCCCCGAGTCCCGTCGCCGCTTCCCCGGCGCGCGCCGACACCCCCTCCGCTTCCGCGCGGTTCTGGAGCGAGATCGCCGCCACCGCGCTGATGCGCTGGCGCAGTCGGCCGAACGCCTCGTCCTGCTCTCCGGCGGTCGCCGCGATGCGCTGCGCGTGGGCCGTCGCTTCGGCGGTGGCCTGCACGATCGCTTCGAGCGCCGCCAGCGCATCCGAGGAAAGCTCCTCGACGCCGGCGACGTTCACCTGACCGCGGCGCATCTGCTCCACCACCTCGCCCACCTGCCGGTGGATGTCGGCGACCAGCTCACCCGCTTCGGCCGCCGCACCGGCGCTCTGCTCCGCCAGGCGCCGAACTTCCTCTGCCACGACCGCGAAGCCCTTGCCGTGCTTCCCGGCGCGCGCCGCTTCGATCGCGGCGTTCAACGCGAGCAGATTCGTCATATCGGAGAACTCGCGGATCGATGCGATGAAGCCCGTGATGCGCCGGCTCATCACGCCGAGCTGCTGCACCTTTCCCGAGCTCTCCCCGACGAAGGACTTCAGGGCGACGAGACGGCCGAGCGCATCCTTGATCCGCTCGCGATTCCGGCTCGCGACGTCGCTCGCGGACGTCGACGCCTGGGCCGCTTCGGCGCCATCCTCCACCACCCGGCGTGCCACCTGCGCCAGCAGATCGGTCGCCTCGAGACCGCCCGTCACCTCGGCTTCTTCGGTCGTGGCGGCGCTCCGGATCGCCGTGGTGGACGCCGCGACGGCCCGCGACACGTCGCGCAACGACCCCGCCGCCTGCCCGATCGTGCTGAGCTGCCGCGTCATGCGATCCAGCGTTTCCACGATCGGCCGGCGCAGATCGTTGATGTGAATCGCTGTCGCCAGCTGGTTCGCGAACGTCGCGATCGTCACGATGTCCTTGCGCCGGTAGGCCCGGCGCTTGTGGTGCTCCAGCTCGAGCGTGCCGATGACCACGTCGCCGAACCGCAGCGGGACGAGAACCAGGCTCTGCACGGTCTCGGGAACGTCGGCGACGCGCTTGTCGCGCATGACATCGTGGATCACGAGCGTCTCGCCGTTCGCGACGACCTGGGCGCGCAGCGCGGCGACGTCGGAGGTCGGATCCGCCCGGCCGGGGCGACCGATCGTGCTGCGATACGCCAGCCGCAGCCCCTCGTCGACCCGCCGGTAGATTCGCAGATCGCCCCAATCCACCAACCGGTGCGCCAGCCGCTCGATGCGGCGAAACGAATCGTGCAGGCTGATGTTGCTGGTGATGACGGACTCGATCGCATGAATCTTGTTCAGCTCTTCGGCGGAAATCGCCTCCTCCAGCATCTGTTTCAGCAGCTGGCCGAGCGCCGCGAGCGCCGCCGCTACGAAGATCCAGGTCACCGGCGGCCAGGCGAGGACCGCGCTCACGACGGTCGTCGCCGCCCCAATCGTCCCGAAGTAGGCGATGACTTCGTACCGGATGATCAGCAGCTGTTCGTCCTGCTCGAGCTTGCCGCGCACGATCAGGCTCAGATAGAACAGCAGGCGCCCGAACAGGAAATACGTCAGGGCGAAGAAGAACAGCGCCGGAATCGTGGCGACGTGCATCCCCGGGGCGGTCACACCGGAAATCGACAGAATCCCCGCATACACGCCGTAGGATGAGGCGAGCGCGAGCGTCTCGCGCCCGAAGTTGATCACCGCCGCCCACGGCGTCTTGCGCAGCCAGGCCCAATCGGCGAGCAGCGTTCCCGCCGCGATGGCGACCAGCGTCGCCGGCAGACCCACCAGCAAGCTGCCACAGATGCTGACGAGTCCCGTCTGGTTCAGGTACGAGTACTTCGAAAGGCGCACCGACTGCGCGCGTGCTCCGGTGACCACCACCACCATCACCAGAATCTCGAGCCACTGGTGCGTCCAGCGCGGATCGGCCACGAGCACCCCGACGCACAGCCCGGACCCGCCGATCGCGAGGACGCGGCCGTAGATCGTGACGAAGCGCTGGAAATTCACGCGGCTCCCCGGGCCGTGAGCGAGCCGGCGAGGCTTTCGAGCAGGCGACGAGCCGCGGCGAGACCACCGCCGCCGAGCGCCTCGACCAGCGCGCTGCCGACCACCACGCCATCCGCCCAGCGGGCGGCGGCGGCCGCCTGTGCCGGCGTACCGATCCCGAACCCGACGGCGATCGGCAGGCGCGTGACCGCGCGGAGGCGGCGCACGTGGCGATCCAGATCGACCGGGGCATCGGGTCGCGCGCCGGTGACCCCGAGCCGCGAAATCAGATAGATGAAGCCCCCCGCTCCATTGACCGCGGCGGCGAGCCGCTCGTCCGTGGTGGTCGGCGCCACGAGCCGGATCACGTCCAGACCGGCGCCCGTCATCGCCCGCTCCAGCTCAGGGGCGGCGCCCGCGGGGAGGTCGGTGAACAATGCGCCGGCGACGCCCGCCGCCCGGGCGTCCGCCGCGAATCGCTCGACCCCATACGCCAGCACCGGATTGACGTACGTCATCAGCACGACGGGGATGGAGAGCTGCGCATCGCGAACCAGCTCCAGCACGCCAGCGACCGTCATTCCCTGCTCGAGCGCGGCCTGAGTGGACCGTTGAATCGTGGGACCGTCGGCGAGCGGATCGCTGAACGGAATGCCGACCTCGACAAGGTCGGCGCCCGCAGCCGCCGCCGCGCGCAGGGCGTCGCGGCACGCCGCGCGCGTGGGGTAGCCGGCCGTGTAGTAGGGAATTAACGCCGCCCGCCCTGCGCCCTTGGCCGCGGCGAAGGCCCGGGCAATCGGCCGGTCAGACAAAGTAGTCGCTGACGTTGATACCGAAGCGCGACGGGTCGGTCACCTTGACGATCGTACGCGGGAAGTTGCCCTGCGCGTCGCGCTCGGCGAGATCGGCGAGAATGCCCGGATGCGTGATGGCCCCGTCCGCCGACGCGACGATCCGGACGACGGGCCGGTGCACGAACGAAGTATCGGGATTGGCGGCGTGCACCAGCGCCACCTCGTAGGTATCGAGGATGACGCACGTGCCGACGGGATAGATGCCGATGAGGTTGATGAACGCCTTCACGACGACGCGGTCGTAGCCGCGCCGCGGGTTTTCCCACATTTCCTTGAGCACCTGGTCCGGCTGAATCGGGACGGTCTGGTACACCCGCCGGCTGGTCGCGGCGTCGAACCCGTCCGCGACGGCCACGATCTTGGAGAAGATCGAGAGCGAGCGCGGGCGGATCGCCCTGGGATACCCCGTGAGGTCGGTCTTCATGTGGTGCTCGTAGCACACCACCATGCCGCGGTAGGGGATTTCTCCATAGCCACGCAACCCGAACAACGTCAGCACGCCGAGCCACGGATGCGCCTGGAGGATACGCCATTCCTCTTCGGTGAGGCCGCCTTCCTTGTTCAGCACCTCGAGCGGCACGCGCGACTTGCCGACGTCGTGGAACAGGGCGGTCATCCCGAGATCGTACAGCTGCAGCTTCGTCAACCCGAGCTTGCGGCCCAGGGCGACGGAGAAGATGCACACGTTCACCGAATGGACGAACGTGTATTCATCGTAATCGCGCAGCGTCGTGAGGCCGAGCAGCGACGACTCGTTGTTGAGCACCTGGTCGACGATCGCCTGCACGGCGCGCTTGACGCGCTTCACGTTGGCGGTGCGGCCCAGGCGGAGGCTGTTGATCACTTCCTTCGTCACCGCGACGGAGCGGGCGTACGTCCGCTTCGCCGCCTCCTTCGCCTTTTCGGAATCCGCGACGTTTTCGTCCGTCTCGAAGGGCGGCTCGACGACGACGTGGGTCGCCCCCGCCTCGCTCAGCTTGCCGATGATTTCGTGAATTGTGTCGGGGCTCGTCTCGCCGGTCGAATGGGCGAGCAAGAGCGAGACGAGAATCTGCAGCTGGCGCCGGTCCACCTGGGCGTCGAGCCGGATCGCGCCGACGCCGCAGGTCCGCATCACCTGGAGGACGTGGGAGAACGACGCGTAGTTCTCGAGCGCGAGCCGCAGGCGGGTGGAGTTCACGAAGATGAACTCGCCCTGCAGCCGCAGCTCGAGCTCCTGCTCGACGTCGAGGACATGCTTCGCGACGGTGGCGAGGTCGTCGAGCGCTTTCTGCACCTGCGCGTTTTCGATCGGGTAGAGCTTGAGCGACCGCAGCGCGGCGTAGAACACCACCAGAAACTCCCGCCCGACGTGGCGCAGGAAGCTGTCCGACGTCGCGACCGTCTCGGCGATGGTGGCGCGCCGGGGCGGCGCGGCCGAGCCGGCGTCGGGCGGCGTGTCCGTCATCGCACCGTCTCGCGCAAGGCACGGCTCACGGCATTCCGCACCAGCGCTTCCTTGTCCGCTACCGCGCGCTCCAGCACCGCCCGCGCTTCCGGACCGCGGATCTTGCCCAGCGCCATCGCCGCGCACGCCCGCGTTTCGGCATCCTCGCGCCGCCCCAGGAGGCCGCGCGGAACCAGGATCCGCTCCAGCACGGGGATGCCGGCCGCGCCGGCCTGCGCTCCGTACGCCTCGAAGAACGCGATCTTTTCGGTGAGATCGGCCTGGCGCAGCTTGTTGCCGTTGACGGCGCTCTCGAGGCGCTGGAAGGCGCCGCGATGACCGCGGCTCGACAGGAAGCGCACGGCAGCGATCCGCACGTCGCGCTCGCCGTCCTCCACCGCCCGCTCGAGCAGCCGCAGCGCGGTCGGCGATGCGACCGCCGTGAGCGCCTCGACCACCGCCAGCTTCATCTCACGGTTTCCCTCGGCGAGCAGCCGCTCCATGCCCTCGGGCGCGCCGTTCAGCCGCAGCCGTCCGGCGAGCCGCACCATCTCGAGCGCGGTGCCGGGGTCGTTGCTCGCCAACGCTTTCAACACCTCACCCGCGTTCTGACTGGCGAGTCGTTCGGCGGACCGCTTCACCAGCAGCTTGACCTGCTCGTTGCTGAGCCGGGCAACCCAGCCGGCGAGCGTCACGAGCGCTTCCGGCTGCAGCTCCCGGAACAGCTCGCCCAGCTCCGCCTCGGTGGGATGCATCGTTGCCTCGTCCTGCGCCTGCAGCTACTGCGTCAGTGCGTCGGGTTGCGAGAGCCGCGTCGGGATGGCCGTGAGCGCGATCTTGTGCTCCGGGATCAGCTCCTTGCCGCGCTGCAGCACGCCGGCCAGCTCGCGCAGCACGTACGCGACCGAGTGGAAGTCCCCCGAGCCGAGCAGGTAGGGAATGAAATTCTCGATGATCGAGATCAGCTCGCCGCGCACCGTGGCGTAGGTCTGGGTCTCGATCAGATCGAACAGCACCGACAGCACGTTGTGGCGCAGGTCCTGCGAATACTCCCGCTCGACCTCGTCCTGGAGGTATCCGATCTCCTGGTCCTCGAGGAAGTAGAGGGTCGTATCGAACTCGTCCACCGAGACGACCTCGCGCTGCGGCGCCTCCTTCTCCACCTGATCGCGCACCTGGGCGGGCGGTGCGACCTCGCTCGGCCCTTCCGCCTCGATCGGTGTGCCGCCCTCGATCGAGATCTCGCGGAAGGTGTAAGTCAGGAACTGGAAGTCTTCCTGCCACAGCAGGGTGAGCAGATCGTCGGCGGCTTCCGCCTGCAGCGTGCGCGCCTGATGCAATACCTGAAGGAAGCGGACCAGCTCGGTTTCTTCGACCCCGGATCGCAGCGTGACCGAGCGCACGCCGTCCTTGAACAGCGTCCAGGCGATGCTCTCGTTCTTCTGGTCGTGGCTGTAAACGAGGTTGCTCTCCCACCGCAGCTCAGTCTCCTGCACCTCGAGGACGACATCGTCGGTGGCCTGCCAGATTTTGCGGCAGGATCCGCGCACATTCTCGAGGGCTCGTTGATAGACGGGATTGTTGGGGAGGTAGAGCTGGACCGCGCGCAGCGCCTTGCTGATGAGCGTCAGCAGCTCCTCGACCTGACTCGGCGGCAGGGCGACTTGGGCGCCGAAGGCATCGGTCACGGATGTGCCTCCCCCTGCTCGGCGACCAGGGCGACGTCCTTGTCACCGCGGCCGCTGAGATTGAACAGGACGAGGTCCCCAGGCCGCCACCGCTGCTTCGCGTACCTGGCCCACGCCACTGCATGCGCACTCTCGAGGGCGGGCACAATACCTTCGAGGCGGGCCAGGGCGGCGAACGCCTCCAGGGCCTGACTGTCGGTCACCGACTGATACAATACCCGACCGGCGTCCTTCAAGAAAGCGTGTTCGGGCCCCACGCCGGGATAATCGAGTCCGGCCGAAATCGAATGGGCCGGCTTGACCTGGCCGTCGGCGTCCTGCAACAGGTAGCTCTTGCTGCCATGGAACACCCCCGGGCGTCCGCGCGACAACGTGGCCGCATGGCGACCGGAGTCGAGACCCAGCCCGGCGGCTTCCACACCGACCAGCTCCACGTCCGGGTCGTCGAGAAAACCGCTGAAGATTCCAATGGCATTCGAGCCGCCGCCCACGCATGCCACCACGGTGCGCGGCAATCGGCCGAACCGCTCCAGCACCTGCGCCCGCGCCTCCCGCCCGATGACCGACTGGAAGTCCCGCACCAGCCGGGGAAACGGATCGGGCCCGACCACCGAGCCGATGATGTAGTGCGTGTGGGTGACGCTGGTGACCCAGTCGCGTAATGCTTCGTTGGTCGCGTCCTTCAGCGTACGCGTCCCCGCCGTCACCGGCACGACCTTCGCCCCCATCAGCTCCATGCGGTAGACGTTGAGCCGCTGGCGGCGCATGTCCTCTTCGCCCATGTACACGACGCACTCGAGTCCGAAGCGCGCGCATACGGTGGCGGTCGCCACACCATGCTGCCCCGCACCCGTCTCGGCGATGATCCGCCGCTTGCCCATCCGCAGGGCGAGCAGCACCTGCCCCAGGGTGTTGTTGATCTTGTGCGCACCGGTGTGGTTCAGGTCTTCGCGCTTCAGGACGGCGATCACGCCGTCGCCGAGCTCCGCCGCGAGCCGCGGGGCGTCGCTCAATGGCGTCGGTCGGCCCACGTAGTCGTGCGACAGCCGATCGATTTCCTGCCAGAAGGCGGGATCTGCACGTGCCGCGTCGTACACGCGGGCCAGCTCGTCGAGCGCCGCCATCAGCGTCTCGGGCACGTAGCGGCCGCCGTACGGGCCGAACTGCGGGGAGGTCAAGCGTGGCTCCCGCGTCCCTGCCGCCGCACGCCGGCGAGCTGCTGCACCGCCGCGCGCGGATCGGCGAGCCGCGCCACCGCGGTGCCCACCAGGACGTGATCCGCCCCGGCTCGGGCAACCCGCTCCACGTCGCCCCGCACGGCGATGGCGCTCTCCGCCACGGCGACGATGTCGGGCGGGACCTGCGCCAGCAGGCGCTCCGCCGCGTCGCGATCGATCGTGAAGCTGTCGAGATCCCGGCTATTGATTCCGACGAGGCGCGCGCCGGCCGCCAGTGCGATTTCCAGCTCGCCCGGCGAATGGACCTCGACCAGTGCCGCGAGGCCCAGCTCCTGCGCCGCCCGCACCAGCGACCGCACCCGGTTCGGTTCGAGAATGCGGACGATGATCAGTGCCGCCGCCGCACCGGCCGCGCGCGCTTCGACGAGTTGCAGCTCCTCCAGCAGGAAATCCTTGCGCAACACCGGCAGCGGCACCGCCGCCGCCACGCGCCGCAGATCGTCGAGCGACCCGCCGAAATGCGTCGGCTCGGTGAGAACCGATACTCCAACGGCACCGCCGGCGGCGTAGGCCCGCGCATGGGCGACTGGATCGAGCGCCTCGTGGATCGCGCCGGCCGACGGGGACCGGCGTTTCACCTCCGCGATCACGCCGATCGAGCCGTCCGCGCAGCGGGCGCCGAACGGCGGCGGCGGCGCGACCGCTCTGGCGCGGCGCTCGAGCTCGCCACGGGCGGAGCGCAGCGCGTCCACGCGCTGGCGCGCGGCGGAAAGCAGCGGTTCCAGGCGCCCGGAAGTCATCCTTGCGTTCGGGCCGTCTTCGGGTACATTATCCTTCGGCAAATTTTCGGGGAGATGCCATGCCTGTCACTCGCCGCCAGCGGGAGATCCTCGACTACCTCACCGAGTATATCGAGGACCGCGGCTACGCTCCCAGTTTCGAAGAAATAGCCCAGCGATTCCAGTTCCATTCGCTCGCGACGGTGCACGAACACCTCACCAACCTCGAGCGCAAGGGCTACATCCGCCGCACACCGAACGAGAGTCGCGCCATCGAGATCGTTCCGCCGCGCGGCCAGAGCGGCGCGACCGAGCTGCCGCTGCTCGGCCTCGTCGCCGCGGGACAGCCGATTGAAGCCATTTCCGACGCGACCGACTCGCTCGCCGTACCCGACGTCCTGCTGCCGCGGCGCGGCAAGAGCTACGTGCTCAAGGTGCGGGGACGCTCGATGATCGACGAGCACATCAAAGACGGCGATTACATCGTGGTGCACGAGCGCTCCCAAGCCGAGAACGGTGAGACGGTCGTCGCGCTGGTCGGCGGAGAGAGCGCCACGGTCAAGAAGTACTATCGTGAGCCCGGCGGCTGGATTCGACTGCAGCCGGCCAACGCCGAGATGGCTCCGCTGCGCGTGAACGAGCGCGACGTCGTCGTGCAAGGCGTCGTGTTGGGCGTCATCCGCCGCTATTGACTCCGATGCGGCGCAGGCGCTCGAGCGCCTCCCGCGCCGCACCCGAGTCGACTGCTTCGCGCGCCGCCCCAATCCCCGCCTCGTAGCTCGGGGCGAGCCCGGCCACGTAAATCGCTGCTGCCGCGTTGAGCAACACCGCCGCCCGCCCGGCCTGATCGGCGCCGTCGGCCAGAATCCGCTCCAGCCGTTCCGCATTGTCGCGCGGCTCGCCGCCCGCGAGCAGCGCCACATCCTCGATGTCCAGCCCGTGGTCCGCGGGATCGATCGTCCATTCCCGCACGCCGCCCCCCTGCACCTCCCAGACGTGCGTCGTCCCCGCCGGCGAGACCTCGTCCATGCCGACCGCGCCGTGCACGACGAGCGCATGCTCCGCGCCGAGCCGGGCGAGCGCATGCGCCACGAGCGGTCCGCGGCTCGCATCGGCGACA